>Ga0181581_10000686_pt1 | contig 25616 bp, 20 predicted proteins | sample 071ome_22_FD_132433 | JGI IMG/M metagenome (GOLD analysis project Ga0181581, IMG submission 132433) | Coastal salt marsh microbial communities from the Groves Creek Marsh, Skidaway Island, Georgia - 071404AT metaG (megahit assembly) | ecosystem: Environmental > Aquatic > Marine > Intertidal... | reverse complement strand
TTCCCTCGGGACTGGTGTCACGAACGGCTGCCGACACCTGAGTAAAGATGTCATAAGAGAAGGAGTCCCCGGGGTGCACCAGCGACTCGTATCGGACCGGGTTGGCATCTTTTAAAGCGAGCGGCAAAGGTGGGTTTTCGACCCCCTCAATCCCGATACGCTGGGCAGACACATTAACCCAGGCGTGCCCGTCTCGGAGGGCTTCTACATGGCCTACGCCCCAGCCAACCGGCACGTCAAAACCCTGGGTGACGTTGAGCCATTCCACGAGCACGGTACCGCTGAAGTCTTGGGCAGCTGCCGGTCTATACACGACCACACGGGTTTTGTAGTCAGCTTCCTCAGCTGGTTCAGCCTCCCATCGCCCGTCGGTACCTAATTCATTCAGACTGGTAAAGGAGGTAGCGGTTCCCGATAGGAAGAATTCCTCTTGAACAAACCCCGCATCCTCCAAACTGAAGAAGGTACTGAGCAGAGCGATATCACCCTCGTCGGGAGGAAGTTCAACCGTGGGCAACACGATGTCTAGATACGTGGGCTCCGGGGGCGGCTCAGCCACGGGTGGGGCTGGCGGAGCAGGGGTGTCATTGCTGCTACTGCAGGCGACGAGCAAGCCCGTTGTGAATACAAATGCATAAAGTGATCGCTTCTTTCTCAACATGATAGGGCCGGTTTATTGTTTTGTAGGCTTTTGAACGTAGAGGGTGACACACCGGTATCGGCAGGGCGATGGCCCTCAACGATTAAAAATGGACAATACCGCACCACATCGTGCCCCTCAGTGCGTCTAAGCTGGTCACATTTCATGTGAGGCCACCCTCTGCTCTCGGAGCATTCGACCTTCCACCTCAGCAAACCCAAAATTCAGTCTTCTCGCTAGAGCACTATGCAAACGCGCACTGCTTCAGGGAGCTTGTGAATGATCTCTTCGGCGTTGTATCGTTTCCCTGGCATGGCTCAGATTTCCTTAACTGGCTTTTCACCACTTCGGATCTGCTCCGGGAAACTCAGGCCGGATCATGCGCTATCCCATTGGGTGTGATCAGCCGTGATTTAGTGAAACCATATTCAGTAGGTAGATCAGAACTCAAGGCAGAGAGTGTGTGATGGTGGTGAGAGCAATACCGTTATGAATTCCCAGCCCACGACATAGCGATGGATCGACCCGAGACTTCATGTGAATACACAACAGGCCATGCTATTTATACTGATCGGTACCTTATTCGTGTTTCTGATTTGGGGTCGCTATCGCTACGATATTGTCGCCTTCGGGGCACTGTTAACCGCCTACTTACTGGGGCTTATCCCGACGGAGCGGGTTTTTTCGGGGTTTGGACACCCAGCGGTCATTATTATTGCGCTGGTGCTTATCATAAGTCGGGGTCTTTACCTTTCCGGTGCGATTGAACTGATAAGCACTGCACTGCTTAACGGCACTCGGCGGATTGGACAGCACATCGCGCTTATGGCTTGGGTGTCCGCTGGCTTGTCAGCATTGATGAACAACGTGGCAGCGCTCGCGCTGCTGATGCCAGTCGACCTCCAGGCTGCACAAAAGGCCGAGCGGAGTCCCGCATTGACTCTTATGCCCCTCTCTTTCGCCTCAATCCTCGGTGGAATGATCACCCTCATAGGTACGCCACCCAATATAGTGATTGCTACTTTCCGCGAGGAGGCGCTTGGCGCACCCTACACAATGTTCGACTTTGCCCCGGTGGGCGTAGCGGTCGCCGCAGTGGGCATCGCGTATGTGTCACTGATCGGGTGGCGGTTAATTCCAGTCGCGAGATCCGCAAACCGAACAAACTCACCGGCTCAGGATTTAGAGCAGTATTTGGCGGAACTCAGGGTTCCCTCTGACGCAACGGTCGTTGGTGAGCACCTTGAAACGCTCAACGCAGCAGCAGACGAAGCTGGCGTGCAAATACTCGGCTTGATACGTGACGGTGAGCGTCTTCCCGGCATGTCTGCGAAAATAGCTCTACAGGGCGATGATCGCATCGTAGTCGAGGGCGCACCGGACGGTATCGATGCGCTTGTCGGCGCATTGGCTCTCAGTTACACAGACTCAGACCGTCCATCAAAAGCTGTGTCGGGAAACACTGTCATGCGCGAGGTCGCCGTGCCTTCGACGTCGCGTCTAGTCGGCCGTTCCGAATTCGATCTACGCCTCCGGTATCGCCACGGGGTTATTCTGCTGGGCATCTCACGTAACGGCGTCAAGATTCGCGAGCGACTCAGAAGAACACCCATTCAAGCAGGTGATTTGCTCTTATTGTTGGGTCCAGAGGGCACCCTAGATGATGTCGTGGAGTGGATGGATTGTTTGCCCTTGGCGCCCAGGGGACTCGACGTGATTCAACGGAAAAAAGCGAGCTGGGCTATAACGCTTTTTGCTGGCGCCATTGCACTGGCCAGTTTTGAGTTGGTGTATTTACCTATCGCACTCGCCTGTGTCGCGCTCCTGTACATCTTGCTCGATATCGTCCCACTGTCTCAGGTTTACGAATCAATAGAATGGCCGGTCATTGTACTTCTCGCCGCCATGATTCCCATTAGCGTGGCGCTAGAAGTAAGCGGCGGTACGGAGCTGCTAGCGGATCTATTTCTACGCGGCACTAAGGGTTGGCCCATCATTTTGATTTTGACGGCGCTCATGGTAGTGACCATGACTCTTTCAGACGTCCTCAATAATGTCGCCACGGCGCTTATCGCCGCACCGATAGCCTTGGATGTTGCACTTCGTCTTGAAGTAAATCCAGATCCCTTTCTCATGGCTGTGGCGGTCGCGGCTTCTTGTGCATTTTTGACGCCCATCGGCCATAAGAACAACACTTTGATTATGGGCCCAGGTGGCTATGCGTTCGGCGATTACTGGCGAATGGGGCTACCTCTTGAGATTTTAGTAGTGATCACTGCCATCCCCATGATTCTCCTCGTCTGGCCACTCTAGCAAGTAAGCCCCCGGGGGGCCTCTAAAGTTTCCTGCTCATGCCAGTGATCCCGCTGCCACACATCAGAAGCTGATTTTAAAAAAAGAAGAAGCTACCCACTGTCGTCTATACAAGTGTTTCTGTGCAGACACTTAAGGACTGGGGATGACTAGGGAAGCTACTCCAGTCGAACTGAAAAAGTCACTTACCCCTCACGGACATCACAGAGTCAAACAAGCTCTTGACTCGCTCCATTGCCTTGTCACTGGTGTACAGTTCCTCAAAACGAGCAACAGCCCAACAGTCGCCGTAAATTGGCTCAGCGGTGTAAACGTTGTAGTGCAACGAGCCAGGACATGTGCCCGTGACTTCAGCGAGTTTATAGCCATAATCTGGCTCGAAGTTAATATCTACCTCTGCATCCACTCGTACATGTACGGACGGATTTCCCACGACTGAACCGCCGGCTCCACCAGCACTTCGAACGATGCTGTATTCGCCATCGTAGTTATCGTCGAAGAAGATGTGGGTGCCCTCTATTTCTTCACCTGAGTCTGGGTTCTCGTAGGTAAAGTAGACCTCAGTGACCCGGCTGCCGAGCGGTTGGTCCGTCCCCTCTGCGCAAAAGCCCCAGCCGTAGCTTTGTCCCGGCTCGACAACAAACTCTCCCGCATCAAATTCCTTTACGCCAAACACGGAACCATCTGGCCTAAGAAAAACTGTGGTTTTTGCTTCTAAAGTATATTGAGAGGAGTTCCCTAACAGCACCCCTTGGAAAGGCGTTTCATCCGCACAAGAGCCATAGTAAGGTTTTTCCTGAACAGCAGCATGGTCGAAATCTCTGCCTTCATAACCAGCAACAATAAATTTGGTGTTGCTCAGTGTTCTTTTGTTATCCGCAGCATTTGACTCGCTCGGTGGAACTCCACAAGGAAATCCCAAGCATGAATTAGAAGGGTCGGAAAACGTAGCAAGTACTGCTTCGTCATTGCGTGTGTAGGCCATTAAAGTTGCAAAAACAGCTGACCGTACCTGTCCATAGCTATAAGAGTAAGCGGCAGATATTGGGTCTTCGTATTCTTCTCGATTATGTAACGCACCTAAGTTGTGGCCTATTTCATGGGTGAATGTTCTATCTCCGCAGTAATAGCCAGAGCCATCTGCAGGATTCCATTCAGTGACACCAGTAGCCCAAGCACGATAGCTCCAGCCTTCTACGACACTCAAACTTGCCCGTCCACAGTTTTCTTCATCGTTATTCTCCTTATCAACTCTCACAACGTGAACAAGATCAGCGTTAAATGTCTCTCTATCATCGTCAGCAGATGTGAAAGGAAACTCTTTGTCTCTCAGTAGATCCAAAACAGTGGTGTTATCCTGCGAACTGTTAATGGTCACCGGTATAAGCCCAGCTAGATTTAGCGTTAAGGCGATTCCGGTCCGATCGTAGGCAAAGTTACTGTACTCAAACAGGTAGTCGACGGTGGTTTCTGGGGTATCCATTTTGCTGTCGTAGTAAACCAGTACGTCGATCACGGTATCAGCCTTGTAAACTGGATAAGTCGCTTCATCACGCGCAGCCGAGACTCTTTGCTTCACCTCATCATTGAATGAGCGAGTCTTAATGTCGCTGGGGTTTAGCTCGAGTAATTGTTCGGTTGGTTCAAATAGACGCAGCTGCGGAGCCGGCACAGCCTCATCAATGGGCCTCGGCAGTGCTGAAGACTCTCGCTGAACTAACAGGGGCGACCCATTCTTAGAACTGATTGTGTAAAAGTCGGCACCTACCGCCAATGAGCCTTGCATCTGACCGTCGGCAGTAATGATCAACACGAAAGTACCGTTACCCTCCGTAGTACCCGACAAAGATCGATTACCAAGGGAGGACAGCGTAGAACGAGCAATCGTTACATCGTAAGTGCGCCCACGACTGGTTGAGACCTGAAGCAGATCGCCTACTTCAAGAGTAGGGGCATACAAGTCCTTACTAGAAGGATCACTTCTTCCATCTAAAGAGAAAACCGAGGACGTGTCTGCCTTTGCGAGGACGGCAGCCAAAACCATCAACACCACGGGTAAGACTCTTGTAAGCCGTGTCAAAACCGGCTTGTCTCTTACCATTTCAGATTTCCAAAAGTGCCAAGCAAATCAATCTTGGAAAGTAACATACCAGATCGTCAGGTTTGACGCTTTAGTCGCCGGCGCGCAGCTGGAATAGTCCTCCTGCCTTGTCGAAGCTCGAGGCTGATGTCCCTAAATTAGTTGTTCGATAGATGAGGATGATGGTGCCCAGGAGAGGACTTGAACCTCCACGCCCTTTCGAGCACTAGCACCTGAAGCTAGCGTGTCTACCAATTTCACCACCTGGGCAGCGGGAAACTCTGAGAACCAGAGGGCGCGAAGGGTAAAACTCCCTCGAAAGCTTGTCAATCTTGGCGCCAATTTCTCGAAATTGGTCAAAAAATGTTGTCGCATATGGAAGATTGCAAGCGGGCATTTCCGGGCATACCGTGACCAGACGTTTTGTTGATGCCTACCTATGCCAAAACTGTGTACGTCAGTCCTCGATGCCATCGGCGCGACTCCGGTAATCGCGCTATCGGGCTTTGCTGACCCGGGCGGGCCAAATCTTTTTGGCAAGCTTGAGTGCACCAATCCGGGCGGTAGCATGAAAGACCGTGCAGCTCGGGGCATGATCGAGTGGGCCGAGCAGCATCACGGCTTGAAGCCTGGTGCCCAAGTGATCGTCGCGACCTCGGGCAATATGGGGGTTGGCATGGCGATGGTCTGTGCGGTTAAGGGCTACCGACTCCTGTGTTTAGTGGACGCCAAGATCAACCCTGCGACCGAGCGCTGCATGCAGGTTCTCGGTGCTGAAGTGATCAAGGTCTATCAGCGTGATGAGACGGGGGGCTACCATCTCACCCGCTTGGCGCGGCTTGAATCTTTAAAAGCTGAGTATCCCGATGCCGTCTATCTCGACCAGTACGATAGCCCTGCGGCCGTCGCTGCTCACCAGACGACCACTGCGCCTGAAATTCTGGACGCGCTGGATGGCGAAGTCAGCGCGATCGTCATGGTCGCAGGTACGGGCGGTAGTTCAATGGGCGTAGCGCGCTTTTTTAAAGAGCATTCGCCGAGCACGGATTTTTGGCTGGTAGATGAGGAGGGATCATTGGCGCTTCCCTGTAATAAGGGGGCGGGTCAGCGTCACCTCAATGGCATGGGTACCAGCATTGCCCCAGGCAACTACGTCTGGCCTGAATTTGATTCCTTTGTGGACCACGTGGTGTACGTTCATGCCGAAGAGAGTATCCGGGCAGCGATTCAGCTGGCGAGGGCCGATGGGATTATGGTGGGCGGATCAGGAGGCGCCGCGGCTCACGTCATGCGCAACATTGCGGCTGCCAACTATGGACCCGATGACAATCTTGTCGCTGTCCTTCCTGATCACGGGAGCCGTTACACCGAGACACAATTCGATCCCGATTGGCTGGCCGCCCGTGGTATTAATGTGCCCGAGATTTTTGACGAAAAGCCCACCCCTTGATTGATACCACGTCGCTTTTACTGACTCAGGCCGACCTGCAGCGTTGCGGTGCCACGGATATTGATCGGGTCGGTGCGGCGCTTGAGCAATGCCTCATAGCCCATGAAGCCGGCACGTTTACCGCCCCACCCAGCAGTTTTCTGAAGCGACCCGAGTGTCCCCATGTCGCCGATCGGATCATTGGGCTGGCTGGACATTTAGGCGCGCCTTTCGATATTGAGGGTCTCAAATGGGTTGCGAGTGCCCATCAAAACCCCGAGCGGGGGTTGCCTCGGGCAAACGCTGTGATCGTACTGAACGATCCCGAAACCCGTTTGCCGTTGGCGATTATGGAAGGCGGCTTGATCAGCGCAATGCGCACCGCTGTCGTGCAGGCATTGGCCGCTCGTTATCTTGCCAGACCGGACTCGACGTCAATGGGACTGGTTGGGGCCGGGCGTATCGGTGCCCTGACGGTCTGGGCGATCAAGCAATGGTTTCCTGATATCTCAACGATTCGTGTTTTTGATCTGAGTGCGCGAAAGGCCCATGCCCTTTGTGAGCATATGGCGGGACTCAATATTGCTGTGGAGGCCGTAAGTTCATTCAACGAGGCTCTCATCCCCGCCGATATCGGCATTGCCGCCACCACGGCTTTTGATCCCTGGGTAACGCCGGAATGCTTCAAGGAGGGCTCGCTGTTTCTTAACGTTTCCTTGATGGATCCCACCTTCGACATGGTGGGTCTTGCGGACAAAATTATCGTCGACGACTGGGAACAATGCATTCATTCGGATCGGGTCCTTGCCCGCATGCATCGCGAGGGTCTGGTCGATCGGAACTCCATTCACGGCGAATTTGGGGAGATTATTTCGGGCAAGTTGCCGGGTCGTGAATTCCCTGAGGAGCGAATTTTCTTCAACCCCTTCGGTCTGGCTATCGAAGATCTGGCGGTTTCTAAAATGGTTTACGACAGGGCGATAGAACTGGGTGTCGGCCAGCGCATCCAACTTGTGGACGAGGAGTGGAACGTCCTCTTTTGAAGGCTTTCGCTCCCAGCGCGCCGTCGAGGCAGTATCGAATCCCGGAGATTGATGTCCTGCGCGGCTTTGCGCTTTTTGGGGTGTTTCTGGTCAACATTTTTGCCTTCGGTGGAGACGCCAGTGCCTGGACGTCCCATACCGATCAGCTAGCATGGTCGATTAAGCACATTTTTTTCGAATCCAAGTTCTGGGGCTTGTTTAGCCTGTTGTTTGGTATTTCCTGCTGGCTGCAGTGGCGTGGTCATGCACGGTTTTGGGTAGTGGTTCGACGTTTGCTCTTTCTCTTTTTCGCGGGGGTAATTAACGCTCTGTTCTTCGAGGGCGATATCCTCATGTTGTACGCCCAGCTGGGTTTTGTCCTGTTACTTATTCACCGTTTGCCCAATCAATTGCTGCTGGCGATCGCGGTTGCTCTCTTTTTGGTTTTCCCAATCGCCCATGGGTTGAATCCCGATCGCGGCGAGCCTGACTATCCCGATGATCCTGCTGAAGCCGCTGCGTGGCTTCAGGAGGACCGTGAGGATGGCATTTATGTTGCGAACCACCTGGGCGAGATTGTGGCCTGGCATGTAGAGGCGCTGCCCGAAGTGCCTTGGGCAGACTATCAGTGGCCAGACTCGGGCCTAGTGGTATTAGCCATGTTTTTATGTGGTTTTGTCGTCGCGCGGGCTGGCTTGCTTGAGCGGTGTCTCGAGATGGGGAGGCAGTCTCGGCAGTTTGCTATCTTGGCGTGGGTAAGCGGGCTGTCGCTGATGGGGCTTGAGCGCTGGCTGTCAGTCACCGTCGGCTACAGAGTCTTTGGAGAGGCGATTGACTCATTCTCTGTGCAGTTGGTTGGGGATATCAGTTTCGCCCTTGCCACCTTGTCTCTTGTGGTTGGCTGGTTCCTGACCGTGCTGCTAGTGTCACGTCGATACGCCGATGTTGATGTTGTAAAGGCGATAGAAGCCATGGGCAGAATGAGTTTGACTATGTATCTCCTGCAAACCGTGATCATCGTCGCGGTGTTTTATGGCCCGGGGTTTGGCCTTGCCTACTCTTTGGGACCAGCGCCATTACTCTTGCTGGCTGTGTTCACTTATGCCGTGCAGCTAGTGCTTGCCCGCATTTGGTTCCAGATCTTTCAAGTGGGGCCTGTGGAGTGGCTGTGGCGATGGGCGAGTGAAGGCTCTCGTCGTCCCTTGCGGGTAAGGCCACGGTCAGGGTAAGACCAAAAATATCGATCTCGGAAAAGGTCGGGATGAGGCCGGGGACTTGTTGCCATGCCAACGGGTGATGAAGAAGAACAAGCTCGCCGGAATCATTTTCTTGAAAGCATAACGAAGCTAGCCCCTGCCGCAGTCCCTGCCCAAAAAACTTGAGGCCCGCCTCTTTTAACCGCCACAAGCGGAAAAACAGCGCTCGGGGTTCGTCCAGCACCGCCGCCTTGCTCCTGTCACCGTCTGCTTCCCGTAATCGGGCCTCAATGAGCGCTGATTCGATGACAGTGAACTCTTCTTTTGCGATCGATAAAAAGTTGATCGCACTGTCGGGAACCTCCGCATCGATACCAATACTGGCTACCTCGCTTACCGCGGCGATACACCGGTCTCCGGCGGTGGTCCAGCTGATGGCGTGTTGGGGAGAGTCTAGCTGTGGTTGATCAGGAGATCCTTGCCCGGTATTCGATCTCAAATTGGACGCCAAAGCCGCCAGCACCTGCGGAGGATGTTGGTGATTTATCGATTGGTTGAGCCAGCGATGCAGGGCGCGTCGTTGGGCAAACCGGTGTCGGTCTTTGGGGTTCAGGAGTTGCTGTGCCTTTGACCGTTCGGCGGCGCTAAGGTGGGATAGGCAGGCCCGGGTCAGGGCTTCATCGTCTTTCGCTGACCAGCAATAAAAAGTCACTCGGGTCTCATTAACGCTGCGTGTCTCTCTGCGGGTCTCGAGAGCGAATATGGTTTCGAGATCGGTTTTGCGATGCCGATGAACGGCATCAGAGGTCTCGCAACAGAGTGAGGTGGATATGCTCGTCATGATCCTGCCTCGACTGCAACAGGTTCCGCCGGGCTTCCCCCATGGACGCCCGAGGGCAACACCATCTCTTTCAGTACCAGAGAGCCGGCGGCTAGCGTTGTTCCCTCACCAAGCTCTGCGCCCCCCATAAGCGTGGTGCCCGCGTTCAGGGCAGAGCCCGCGCCAACCGTTGATGCCTTGATCGAAAGCAACCGGTTTTCGAAGCTATGTAACTGCAGCTGTCCGTCGACAACCGAGTTGGCGTCAATGTCCACGGCGTACCAATCAAAGGTTTGCAGGGGCTCCCGCAACAGCACGTTGGACCCGAGTCGACAGCCAAATGCCCGAAGCAGGGGATTTCCTAATGAAGACTCGGCCATCGTGTTGAGCAGTGGTCCAGCCCACCGAAAAAAGCAGTCTTGCGCGAAAAAGTAGGTGAAGTGGCGCACCGACCAAAAGGGCGTCGCGTGATGTCTACCCCACCCTCGGGCTACCAATATTTTCTGAACGCTGAGGGCCATTAGGGCGAGAATCCACGGGGCGGTCAGCAGCGAGAGTATTGCGCTCGACAGCTCGCCCAGTCCGAGGCGGGAGGTGGCCACGAGTAGCACCGATACCAGAATAAAAGGCATGGCGGGTGTCAGGGCAACACCCAGCAGATCACCGATGGTGACCCTTAGCATAAACAATCCCCATCCCGGTTTTTGCTCGGCGCCAGTATCACTGTCACCAGTTTGCGCAAAAGACAGAGGAGGATTTCCTGCAACGACAAGCGGAGGGCCAGCTCGTGTCCGCAACTGTTGTCGATAGCTGTCATCCCCGATGGGAGTGCTTACGCCAAGCAATAGATGGTGGGGTAGGTCTCCCGACTCAGCGACACTGTTGTTGCCGATGAAGGCGCCACGACCAAGCCGCAGAGGTCTGAGCGTGAGGAGGTCTCCCTCCTCGTCGAGGCTATTGGTGCGGCATCCTTGTGCCATGAACACATCGGCTGCGGTTGAGAGGGCCTCGGGCACGGTGTTGACCATCACATCACACTCGGTGGCGCCTACCTGCTCAAAACGAGCCCCGGCAATGGCTCTGAAATACTGTCCTAGCAGAGTCCAGGTCCACAGCCGTTGGATCTGATTCATCTTTTGTTGCCGATAGCGGAGCAGTATTCCTCTGGCTGACGTCCCCGCGATCAGACCCGGCGTCGAGGCTGTCAGGCGGATGAATAGGCAGGCCAGCAGTGAGCTGAGGGCCAGGCTTATCCAGACGCCGATGACACTGGTAAGCAAAAGCGTTCCAATTAAATCGGACAGTGACGACTCTGCGCCGCTGTCAGAGATGGGTGAAAACCCTGCCAGCAGCCATTGGCTCGTCGTAGCCAGAATAAGAGCAGAGGGTAGGCTGAAGAGCGCGATGTCCATGACAATCTGTGCGACCAGACCCAGTAGCTGTGCACGATGACGCCGTTGGTCCACGTTTGGAAAGCATCTGCGTGGCCTAGTGGGTGTTTGCACCTCCCCGGCGGCGCTGGCGGGGACTCCCACTAGCATCTGATTCGCGGAGTAATTGGTCCCTGCGGCGGCACTTAGTGGCGTCAGCCAACAGCCCGCGCTCATTGTTGTCCCCCCATCGACCGTGGCCCGGTGCCCTATTTTGACCCGATCGCCTAGGCTCACACGATCGATGGTGAGGGTTTCGCCTTCCCAAGCAAGCGTGTTGATGTGTGCGCCGCTTTGGATGGTGGTATCTACGCCTGCGGACAATAAACAAAGTGGGCCGTGAAACTCTGCGCTTTGAGAGAAGTGTGATCGAGCGCCTATGCTGGCCCCCAGTTGGCGGAGCGCCCATGCGTAGATCGTCGGACTTCTCAACCAATTTGAGAAGGACTGCAACACCTGATTTTGTTGACGATTGGTCCACCAGACCCACCAGTGAGTAACGCTCCATTTCGGGTATTGACCAGGCTGAAGATGCTGATCGAGGCGCCGTTTGAATAGGCGGCGAAGGCACATGACCCAAAAAAGATTCAGCAAAGGCAGCGTCATATAGGCGAGATAGCCGGCAGCGGTCACCCATATGAGATTCAGGAACTCCCCGGTTAGCAGGGCATCCTCGGGATCTCCCAACACGATCAGCGCCGTAATAAATAGCCAGATTGGAAGCCTGAGCAGAGTGATGCCAATGGTCTGGAGTAAGCCAAATTGTCGTGGCGACAGTCTTTTCGATGGCTTGGGCGCGGGCTTTGGTTTTTTTTCAAGGGTACCCGACTCGCCGGCCCCGTCATTCATGCCTGGCGTCGTTTTCACGGATTGCTTGTGGAGTTTTCTGGCGCTCCGTGCATCGGTCAGCAGCAAACGAACCGAGCAGTAATAGCCTGCTGTACGCAGCCGCTGGCTGAGCTGAGCAATGGCGATGGAGTGCGCGCCACAGGTCACGAAATCATCATCCAAAGCCAGTCGCTCACCAAGCACTGAGCGACAAATTTCAAGTATTTCCTGTTGCCCGGAACTCTCGATGGCAGGCTCTTGGTCCGACGTAGTCTGCATTCTCAGCGGTTGCGGCAATTCTGTGGACACGTGGGGTAGCGCGTTTCGGTCTATTTTTCCTGACAGTGGTTTCAGCGCGAATGAGGACACCAAAAAAAATCGACTGGGAATGGCGTGTGTCGGGAATAGGTGTGCCATTTGCTGCTGAACTCGGTGAGTCCAGTCGGTGGAGGCGGGAATCGCGGTTTCTGCCGGGATCTCCCCGGCCTCAGATAATGACGGCGCCAGTACAAAAGCGATCAACTCCCCATCTCTGAGGTCAACGACCGCAGTCTCTATCGCGGTGATGTGATCTTGCAGATACGACTCTATGCCCTGAGCTTCGACCCGGTGACCCCGGACTTTAAATTGAGCATCGATACGCCCCTGTAATTCCACCTGCCAGCGGACCGGATCAACACGGCAGTAGTCACCTGTTCGGTAGAGCCGGCCAAGGTCTGGGTGCTCAACAAACGCGTCCTGGGTTTGCCGGGGGAGATTGCGATAACCCATTGCCAGCTGTATTCCGCCGATGCACAGCTCTCCCCAACTCCCATGGGGAAGTGGCGTGAGGTTGTCCGGATCGAGAATGAAGTAGTCGACGCCGGGGAAAGGCGCTCCGATAGTCACCGGTTCGTCGGGTCGCAGCAGCTGGCGGCTGGTGTCCGTGCTGACTTCCGTCGGCCCGTAGGTATTGACGATTTGCCTTCTGGCACGACTCCAGGGCTCGACCAGGTTGGCGGGAAATGGCTCTCCCGCCGGAATAATGTAGCGGCAGATCGGGTAAGGGAGATCCTTCTCGGGCTGATCGCTCAGGGTGCTTAAAAGTACTGGCGGGCAAAACAGCGCGGTGACTTCATGCTCGCGAAGCAGGGGCATCAAATCAGGGCCTGAACGGATTTGCTCTTTGGTCAGCAAGACGACTTCCGCACCAAAGACCCAGGCACTGTAAAGCTCAGAGATGCTGCCATCGTAACCGAGAGAAGACGTGAGCGATGTCGCGTCTCTGCCGGCACAAAGATCAAAAAAGTCTGCGTAGGAGTGTGCCAGATTGATATAGCCCGCATGGGCACACTCGACGCCCTTGGGTGTCCCCGTCGTGCCGCTGGTGTAGAACAATGAAGCGAGCGTGTCGGCGGGCCTGCCCAGCCATGGAGAGCACGGGGTGATCGCCGGTCCGGCAGCGACCTCATCAATATTGATCAGCAAGTCGCTTGTAGCGCCGAGGACGGCAGCCTCATCATCACTGCTGTGCAGTATGACGACAGGGCAGGCATCCTCGAGCATGTGTTTCAACATGCCCGGAGGGGCGTCTGGATCCAGAAATACCTGAGCTGCTCCGGCTTTCAGAATGCCCAGATGTGCAGCGACAACGTCGGCACAGTTTTGTTTGATACAAACACCGACAATCTGATTCGGCCCGGTGATATAGGTGCCGAGGGCTTGCGCGATTTGATTGGCGCGATGGTCAAGCTCACGGTAGGAGAGCTGCTCCCCGGTTTCAGGTACCGACAGAGCTGGATAGTTGGGGTACTGGCGCGCGGACCGTTCAAAAATTTCGTGGAGATACTGTACCCCCCGTTGATGAGGGGTGCGCTCCCAGGGGGTGGGGCTATTGCTGTTGCGAAGCCGGTAGGGGTCGGTGTCTGGGGGCGATACAGGATGATCCTGCACCCAGCGATAGCGCCACCAGGCGAGGGTGCTCAAGGTCAGCAAGCAGGCGCAGCCGCTAATCACCAATGACATGGCGGTCCCTGCCTCAGTTGGGGGATCCCGTGAAATAGGACTCCATTGATCCCCGCCGCCGGACGTCCAGGGTCACGCAATGGAAACCGCCACCCAACATGCGGGAGTGGCGCAACTTGACTGGTGCGACATTCAGGCCTTTTCGCTCCAGCAGCGCAATTAGCTGGGTCTGGTCGCTGTCTACCACAACGGTGTCCGGATCGATGCTGAAAAGATTCATATCGATCCACTCACTGCCGATCGCTCGCTGCAGATAGTCCGCACTGAGCCGTTCCTGATTTTCCATCGGAGGACTGTAAATGACTTCCCACTCTTTCAGGAACTCTGGAATAGTGTCATCGCTGAGGCGTTCTGGATTGGCCAGCACCAGGCCTGGCCGCAAGGCCACCAGGGTGGAGTCGATGTGGCTGCCAAAGTAGACGCCCTCAAGGAAATGTATCCGATACCTGTCGCCCAGAATGTTTTGCAACCAGCGCCCCCCCATGGCGTTACCCGTTGCGCTGACCAGGTACAAAAGATCACGTCCAAAGCGCAGAATATTGGCCGCATCAAACGCGGGTTCCAGATTTTTCGGGATGGGTTCATCTCCCGGCGCATCGAAAAGTTCGTCTAGCAGTCGAGGCTTCGGCGCGCTAAACCAGCGGGTGCCCGAGTCGAAATACTCCATCAGAAGCGACTGATAGCTATGGGTTTCCTGGGACCGACCGCGGATGACGTTGGGGGTTTCAATCAGTTGGTCGCCAATCGCCAACAGAATGTCCCGGGGACAATAATTGTAGTAGCCCGTTGTTTGCCACTCGCAGGTGCCGAAGGACTTGCTGTGATCCCAGACCTCAGGTCGGCGCACCTTGACGCCCGCTGCACGTAGCACCGAGGCAAAAGTGTCCAAATCTTGCTCAGCTTCCTCGATGATTTGATCCGGGAAGGGCCCCTGCGGAATTTGATCAACGGATCTATCCGGGTATTCAGCCAGCCTGGTGCTCGGGTCGGCGTGAGGAAAGCGCGCATTGATGGCAGTGCCAACGATGACCTCCTCCAGCGGATCCCATTCATTACAACTCCAGACTTTCGACATAGTGGATCTCTACTACTGTGGTTATTGCATTCCCCGGAGCGTGCTCTCGCTGTGATTAAACCCCAAAGGTGAGCCATAAAAAAAGGCCGCCGAAAGGCGGCCTTGTTTCAAGAGTCTGTTGCTTACATCTTTTCCCAAAGTGAGCTGCCATGGCAGGAGAGCAACTCGCCCTCCATTTCCGCTGCATCGGAGCTGGGATAGGCATCCCACCACTTGCCGTAATCGCCGAAAGATGACCACTGGACCCGGTAGATGAGGTCGGTGCCATTGCCGTCCGCGGCTGCAGCTACCGGAAACATCACCTCGGAGCTCATACCCTCACCGCCGGGCAACTCTGATGCGGCCTTTTCCCACTTGGAGGCAAATTCTTCAATGGCTTCCTCGGAGACATCTCCTTCCATGCCGCACTTCCATAGTTGTACGGGACTACCGGCCAGCGCCTGAACTGAAGTCAGGGAGAAGGCGATGGCTGCTGCTGTTGCGATTTTTTTCATGATAGGTCCTTGTTTTGTTGCAAATTCGAATTACCCAAGGTCAATGTGACTCCGACGGCCGGGTGCCAAGCTCTTTTCTTCTCCACCGTAGCAGTGCCGATCGAGGCGCTCAATGGACAGCGTACTGATGGGATGTTCCAAAAGCGACAACTTATGCGTTGACGCGCGCCGCGGCGGTGCGCTCACGGGTTTTTCAACGCTCGCTTGGCGACCGTGGACTTTTTGTCACGGGCACAACGCGCAATGGACAGGCATTGTGGTCGCCAGCACTGGTGACAGCTTTTGCGCCGAATTTCTTATCAAACCACGCTGTGATGGCCTATATTGGAGTCTCGCGGCGCTGTGAACAGCCGGTTATAGATGTGGAAATACGCTTTGAGCGATAAGAAACCAAACTCCCGGCCCATCATTGATCCCCACGCACAGCGTGAAGCCGAGCGCTATGACAAGCCGATTACCAGCCGCGAGGTCATCCTTGAGGTCCTTGAGGATTCCGGGCAGCTATTTTCGTTAACTGAGCTTGCCTCCCATCTGGGTATTGAGGGTGAGGATGGCATTGATGCCCTGCGGCGACGGGTTCGGGCCATGCAGCGTGATGGCCAGATACATATCGATCGACGGGGACGCCTCGGTCTCAGTGAGCGCCTCGAGTTGGTGCGCTGTCGGGTGATAGGTCACCGGGATGGTTATGGTTTCGCCACCCCCCTCACAGGCGGCGACGATTTTTTCCTGAGTGCCCGGGACATGCAGCTGGTGTTCGATGGTGACACGGTGCTGATCTCTCAGTCGGGGGTCGATCATCGAGGGCGGCCGGAGGGGAAAGTGATTGAGGTCCTCGAGCGGGGCACTGAAGTACTTCCGGGACGGTATATGGAAGAGAGCGGTATTGGTTATTTGATGCCCTACAACACCAGGATTACCCAGCATATTTTGATTCCCCCAAATCGAAAGGCGGGGGCGACTCCGGGTCAAATGGTATCGGTGAAAATCACTGATTATCCAACCAAGGTACTGGGAGCCAAAGGTGAGGTTCAGGAGATTTTGGGGGACCATCTCGATCCGGGGTTGGAGATTGATATTGCAATCAGAGCCCACCAAATTCCTTGGGAGTGGCCAGAGTCGGTGCTACGGGAGGCAGGATCGCTACGCGACGAACCCAGCGAGACCGACAAGCGGGGTCGGTTTGATCTCAGGGATAAGCCCTTCATTACCATCGATAGCGAAGACGCGCGGGATTTTGATGATGCGGTTTACTGTGAGCGCAAGGGCGCCGGTTTTCGTTTGTGGGTGGCCATCGCAGACGTGAGCCATTACGTGAGACCCGGCTCAGCTCTGGATGAAGAGGCGGAGAATCGCGGTAACTCGGTTTATTTTCCCGAGCGGGTGGTGCCCATGTTTCCCGAGGTGCTGTCCAATGGTTTGTGTTCCTTGAAGCCAAGGGTCGATCGACTAGCCATGGTCTGTGAAATGGAAATCGATAAAGGTGGCGTGGTTACCGCGAGCCATTTTTATGAAGCGGTTATTCACTCCCATGCGCGGCTGACATATACCCAGGTTGGCGAGGTGATTGAAGAGGGCTGGCACCAGGATGTCGATGCAGAGCGCTATGAAGACATCACCCGATTGCACGAGCTTTACGTTTGTCTGCGTGGTGCGAGAGGCCGCCGTGGCGCGATCGATTTTGAGACGGTAGAAACCCGCATCGTTTTTAACGAGAGCCGGAAAATTGACGCCATCGTGCCCGTCCATCGAAATGATGCACACAAGCTTATTGAGGAGTGCATGTTGGCGGCTAACGTGGCCACGGCTGAATTTCTTGAAACAACGGGACTGTCTGCCTTGTTCCGCGTTCATGAAGGCCCGAGCGTCGAGCGGTTGAGCAACCTACGCGCCTTTTTGGGTGAGCTGTCCCTCGACCTGCCCGGTGGCGATCAGCCAACGCCAGAAGATTATCAGACGGTCCTTGCGCAGCTGGCCGATCGGGATGACGCAACGATTATCCAAACCATGATGCTGCGCTCGCTGAGTCAGGCGGTATATCAACCGGAAAACAAGGGGCACTTCGGGCTGCATTACGGAGCGTATGCTCACTTCACAAGTCCTATCCGACGCTAACCCGATTTGCTCGTTCACCGCGCCATTCGGCACATCATTCGGTCTGATGCCCCGTCGCCCCAGGTCAGGCGAGTGGCCGACGCAAAACCGATTCCCCGCGAACGAATTTACCCTTATCAGGGGGCCGATATGGCCGCCCTAGGTGAGCACAGCTCTGTGACCGAGCGCCGCGCTGATGACGCGACCCGTGAGGTTGAGGCCTGGCTCAAATGCGAATTTTTGCGGGATAAACTGGGCGAGACCTTTGATGGCCTGATTACCGCAGTGACCGGCTTTGGCCTGTTTGTTGAGCTTCGCGATCTGTATATCGAAGGGTTGGTGCACATAAGCGCATTGCCCGGCGACTATTACCATTTCGAACAGGCCAAACAGCGCCTCGTTGGTGAGCGCACGCGCCAGGTATTTCAGCTCGGTGGCAGTGTTCGCGTTGTGGTAGCCAGAGTCGATCTCGATAAGCGAAAAATCGATTTGGAGCTGGAGGCTGCGACGAGCGCAGATCGAGGTAAAGGCATGCCGGGCTCGACTGAAAAGTCCCGATCAAATAGGGCTCGTCGTAAAGGAGGAGCAAAGGGAGCAGCGGAGACTAGCGTTGAAAAAAAGCGAGGGCGTGCCGGGAGCTTAAGAGGCACAGACAAGAATAGCGATGCAGGTAAAAAGAGCACGGGTAAAAAAAGTGCAAACAGCAAAGCCGCCCGGCCATCATCGAAAAAAGCGTCCGGTGCAAAAAAAGCTGGTGCCCCCAAGAAATCTTCAAAAACCGGTAAGCACCGGTGAGCAGCTTGATTTTCGGTTTTCACGCGGTTGAAGCGATTCTGAGGCGTGAGCCAAACAGGATTCAATCACTCTGGTTGCAGGAGGGCCGGCGGGATAAGCGGATTCAAGCTCTCGAGGCTCTGGCTCGAAATCAGGGGGTTGCGCTGACTCTGGTCGGTAGTGCGGAGCTCGATGACATGATCGACGGGAGACACCAGGGAGTTGTAGCGACGGTTGAGGGGTCGGGGAGCCGCGAGGTGCTCGACGAGCGTGGACTGCTCGCTCATTTGCAGGGCATCGACCAGCCTCTGGTTTTGGTGCTTGATGGTGTTACCGACCCTCACAATTTAGGCGCGTGCTTGCGCAGTGCAGATGCAGCCGGGGTGAGTGCCGTCGTCGTCCCAAAGGATCGCAGCGCGGATTTGGGCCCAACCGTCAGTAAAGTGGCTTGCGGCGCCGCCGAGTCCATACCCTTCGCGCGGGTAACCAACCTGAGCAGAACCCTTGAAAAACTGAAGGCAGCTGGCCTTTGGTTGGTGGGAACAACCGGTGAGGCCGACACCACCGTCTACGATCAGGATCTCACTGGGCCACTGTGCCTGGTCATGGGGGCTGAAGGGGAGGGAATGCGACGCTTAACCCTTGAGAACTGTGATTTTTTGGTCAAATTACCGATGGCAGGCACGGTGGAAAGTTTGAATGTGTCGGTGGCAACCGGTATCTGCCTGTTTGAGGCTGTCAGGCAGCGCGCGCAGTAACTCCAAAGGCCCTAAAAACGGTATTTTCGAAGCGTTGCATTCGACATTTTGCCCCTGTAGACTCCGCGCCTCACAAAAATTAGCTGGGCTGTAAAAGCCCGTCTCCTTGCTGCACCGCCTGGTCGGGTAGCATTAACCCAAGAGGAGTGATCGAGTGCGACACTACGAAGTTGTGTTCATGGTCCATCCGGATCAGTCAGAACAAGTCCCCGGCATGATTGAACGCTATACGGCTGTCATCACCAAAGATGGCGGTCAGGTGCATCGCTTGGAGGATTGGGGCCGCCGTCAGTTGGCCTATCACATCAACAAGGTTCACAAAGCCCACTACATTCTCATGAATGTAGAGGCATCCAATGACGCCATGGAAGAGCTGACAACCACCTTCCGTTACAACGACGCGGTCATTCGAAACCTGGTTATCCGTCGGGATGAGCCAGTGACCGAAGAGTCGCTCATCATGAAGGCCGAGAAGGAAGATCGGGAGCGAAAATCTCGCTACCAGGAGCGTCAGGCCGCAGAAAGCCGTGCCGATGACACATCTGACCAGGACTCAGAAGAAGCGTCTGATGAGTCAGAAGAGACGGTGGAGGAATAAGCTATGTCACGTTTCTTTCGACGCAGAAAGTTTTGCAAGTTTACTGCCGAAGGGGTCAAGGAGATTGATTACAAGGATCTCGAGACACTGAAGCAATACGTTACCGAGACAGGCAAAATCGTACCCAGCCGTATTACGGGTACCAAAGCCAAGTATCAGCGTCAGCTGGCGACTGCGGTAAAGCGCGCCCGTTATCTGGCGTTGTTGCCTTACACGGATTCGCACCAGTAAGAGAGAACAATGCGCGGCCTCGCTGAATTCATAATGCGCGGCCGCTGGCAAGCGCTGGCGGTGGCCATCCTTGGGGCGGGCAGTCTGCTTTTTGGTTGGATAAGCGCTGCGGCGGTTGGGCTGGTTACCCTGAGGAAGGGTCACGTATCGGGCGGCTGGATCGTGTTTTGGGCATTGCTGCCTGCGACGGTAGCCGCTTGGTTTAGCGCCGATCCCAGCAGTGTTTTATTGCTGTTGGGCGCATATGTGCTGGCAGTCGTGTTACGGGAGACCGTAAGTCTGCCTTTGGCGGTGGCCTCGAGTGCCTTTGTCGGGTTTGCCACAGGCGGAAGCCTGCTTCTCTTTGGAGAGGCTTTCCTGACTCAGCTCGCCGAGATGTTTGCAGCGCTCCTGAACCAGCTGCAGGCAAATCTGGAAGCTGAGGGGTCTGGGGAGGTGGTGCTTGCATTACCGGAGCCAGAGCAAATTGCGGGATTACTTGCCGCGGGTAACACGGTGACGGTCGTGCTCAGTCTGCTGTTGGCGAGGTACTGGCAGGCTTTGCTTTACAACCCTGGTGGGTTTCGCAAGGAATTTCATGCCCTGCGTTTGCCGCCGCTCTGGACCGCAGGCCTTGGCCTGTTGGCCTTAGGGATTTGGGCTCAGGAGCCGTGGTTGAGTGGCTGGGCACTGGTGGTGTCGGTGCCGTTGATGTTTTGTGGCCTTGCGCTGGTACACGCCTATATGGCGGCCTCCGGCAGAGGGGCAGGCAGTGCGGTGGTTTTTTATTTGATGTGGATCCTTTTGGACCCAGTCAAGGGACTGCTGCTGGGACTGGTGGTGGCAGATGCGTGGATCGATTTCCGCAAGCGTTGGGCACCACCGGAGACAGATTGAAACAAGACGGATGGAAAGGTCGCGGACCTTATTCAACGAAAGGTTGGGGAGACCCGACACAAGGAAGGACGAGATGGAAGTTATTCTGCTGGAAAATGTTGGAAACCTAGGAGCTTTGGGTGACAAGGTCGACGTTAAACCCGGATACGGTCGGAATTTTCTGATCCCTCAGGGTAAAGCGGTTCCTGCCACCGAGGAAAATGTTGCTAAGTTCGAGACCCGTAGGGCGGAACTGGAAGCTGCCGCCGCAGCGGCTATCGAAGCCGCCCAGAAACGCGCTGAGGCCATCACGGCACTGGCACGTGTCGAAATTGCTGCTACCGCTGGGGAAGAGGGCAAGCTCTTTGGTTCCGTGGGAACGCGCGATATCGCCGATGCGCTGACTGGCGCGGGTGTCGAGGTCGATAAGTCTGAAATTCGCTTGCCTGAAGGTGCGATCCGTGAGCTCGGTGAATTCGAGATTATGGTTCAGCTGCACGGCGACGTATCTTCCACGATTGCTGTTGCGGTCGTCCCCGAGTGATTAATCATCCCTTGTCGACGCGAATTAGCGGCGACAAGGGGTCCACTTCTCTCAAGCTTGAGGTATCCTGAGGGTCCAGGTAACCCCCAGTTTATACCTTGATGAGTGAACCCGGTTTACAGCCAAACTATCCCGTCCCCGCGGACTCGGACATAGCCCGTATTCGGATGCAGCCTCAGTCTATCGAGGCCGAGCGCTCTGTTATCGGGGGGCTTCTACTTGCCAGCGATGCCTGGGACTCCATTGCCGAGCTGGTGAGCGCAAGCGATTTTTATCGACCCGAACACCGCGCCATTTTTCGTCAGATAGCAGCACTCGTCGATCGCAACGAGCCCGTTGATGTGGTGACGGTAGCGGATCGCCTGCATGCCACCGGTGAGCTCGAGGCGGCCGGCGGCCACACCTATTTATCGGAGCTGGCGGAGACTACGCCGACCGCAGCCAACATACGCGCTTATGCATCTGCAGTGCATCAGCGCGCTGTTTTGCGGAAATTAATTGGCGCGGCTCAGGATATCGCTGACACAGGTTTCAACCCCGAGGGTCGCAGTGCCGAGGAGCTTATTGATGAGGCCGAGCGTCGCATCATGCAGATTGCGGAAGAGGGGCCCAAGTCGGGGGGTCCAAGAGGGATGGAGCCTTTATTACAGGGCGCCCTCGAGCGTATCGAAGAGTTGTTTAATACCGGTGGCGCTATCACCGGACTCACCACTGGCTTTATGGATCTGGATCGGATGACATCCGGGCTACAGGATTCCGATTTGGTGATTGTGGCTGGAAGACCCTCGATGGGTAAGACCTCCTTTGCCATGAACCTGGTTGAAAATGCCGCGGGCAATTCGGACAAACCAATCCTTGTGTTTTCAATGGAGATGCCAGCCGAGCAGCTGGTGATTCGGATGATGTCCTCCCTTGGCAAAATCGATCAGACCAAGGTGCGCACGGGAAAGCTGGATCAGGAAGATTGGCCCAAGCTGTCTGCCGCCATGGCGAAGCTGAAAGACACCCGGATTTTAATTGACGATACGCCTGCGTTGACGCCGACAGAGTTGCGCTCCCGGGCAAGGCGGGTTGCGAGGGAGCACGGGGCCCTCGGGATGATTATGGTCGACTATCTGCAGCTCATGCGGGTTGCCGGTTCCAGTGAGGGCCGCACCGCTGAAATCTCGGAGATATCCCGTAGCCTAAAAGCCATCGCCAAGGAATTTCGCTGCCCTATGGTGGCGCTGTCCCAGCTTAATCGTTCTCTTGAGCAGCGCCCCAACAAACGTCCCGTTAACTCCGATCTTCGGGAGTCTGGCGCGATTGAGCAGGACGCCGATGTGATCATGTTCATTTACCGGGATGAGGTGTACCACGAAGACTCACAAGATCGAGGTGTGGCGGAAATCATCATCGGCAAGCAGCGTAATGGACCTATTGGTACGTGCCGTCTCTCTTTCCGCGGGGAATTCACCCGCTTTGAGAATCTCGCCCGATCGAATTACGACGATTACCTGTAAAGAAAGCAGGCGAGCAGGCTTCCGCCTTTTCCGCGCTTACCTGCCCATCATGAAAAGCCTATAACGAAAGATCTTCTCGCAGGCTTGCGAGAGCCGCTTTTCGCTCTTCTGCGCTCATTTCAGTTGCGCTGTTACTGGGAAGTTCCCCTCGCGCCGGGAGCTCTATGACCTCGCCCTGATTCAGGCGCGCAAGCCAGCAATCGTAGTGTTTTTTGAAGATGGGAAAGGTTTCTTTTTCGGCGTTCGATGAGAGAAAAAACCAGTCGCTATCGCGACCGGCAAAATAAACTATTGGGTGAGACCACGCTTGCTCGTGCTTGGGAGAGGCCTTACCACAAGCCTCCAAAAAGGCGTCACGAGGTGTCGGGATACCGTCTCCTCTGAGTACGTGATGACAGCATCCGAGCATTTTATTGAGGGTGGGGAGATAGTCGCTGGACTCAATCGCAAACCGCCCTGCCGAGAGAATGGTCTCGGGGGAAAAGCCCTCCAGCGCATCTCGCCACAGGCGCATGATCATGCCGAGTTGTTCGGAGTCGGGGTAGGCGGCCAGAAACTGATTGTGATAGTTCAGCCGAAACAGTGCGAATACCTGATTTATTGATTCTACGAGTGCTTGTTTGTCCGCACTTTTAGTCTGCCCATCCGGTGTTGCCGAGGATGTCGGCAATGCCGAGGTCCCTTGTGCGACGTTTGTCGCCAGCGCTGCCGCGTCTTTGATCGTTGTCATGTTGCCGTCCTTGATCCCACCGCCACTGGTGCTTTACGTGTTGCAGGAATTTGCTGTTCCATGAAGTTTGGAGCTCCCCTGCGTCGCACCAGAATACCCTGAACTCGGGTAAGCGACCGAGGGCGTAATCCCGCTCGATGCCAGACATCGCCAGGACCTCAAATACTTGCTCGCTGGGCTGCCATCCAGCGGTCATTGGCCGAGGCTCGGTGCTATGTCCCAAACCGGCCTGAAAGCGCGTCCAGCGACTGCGGACCCAGCCAATGAATTTACTGTTCACTTCACGGGGCGGTCCACCACGCTCGCGCCAATATAAAATAAATTCGGGTCGGACCGAGTCAATGAACTCCTCATCCACCCCCGAGCGGGCCATGATCTCCATGGCATCAAGGCTGGGCTGCCAGTCTTGATCAAAAGGAGGTGGGGTCGATACATCGAAAGCCTGATGGTGTCGCTGTTGATGCCGCCACGCGGCCAGAACGTGTTGCCGAAACCGGCTGTCCCGGCTGTGCTCGAGAGTGCCCGCTTCGAAGTCCTGCAATTGCCGGATGGCAAACTGGCGATCAATGCCATGATTCATCTGCAGCATCTCGAACACGGCCTCTGTTGGCACCCAGTCTATGGGCTGATGGCCGGTGGATGGATTGGCCGAGGTAGGTTGAGTCCCCGTTTGCTTGGTAGAGCCCGACGCGGCTATGTGGATACCCGTGTCATTATGATGCCCTGACAGGGCAATGATGCCCAGGGTCTCGAGGGAGGCTAATACCCCTTTGAGTTGATCATGAGTCCAGAAGGGGAACTGTTGGCTAAGCTCCTGATATTGCAGCAGGTGCCATTGGCCGGAATCCCGGGGTAGCAATGGCCCCAAAAATTGCATAAGCACCGCTTCCTCCAGCCCGATTGTGGCGGCCAAATCAGGGGAGAACGTCAGCTGACGATCGGGAATGAAAGAAGCTGGTGGCATAAGGTCAGAGTTTACTCGGTGATCTCTGCTAGCATACCCATGCGTTGGGGTTTGTGCACTTTTGTTCTGACTCCGTGGTTACATTTTTTCGTGATTTGAGGTCGCTATCACCATGGCCAAAGCAAAAACTGCCTTCGTCTGCAACGATTGTGGCGCTGATTACGGAAAATGGCAGGGTCAGTGCAGTGAGTGCGGCGCGTGGAATACGATCACGGAGATTCGTCTTGGGCCTGCCAAACGAAATCGGGATCTTGGGCAGGGGACCCGCAAGGGCTTCGCCGGCACGACCGCCGAGGTGCGGCTGCTCAAGGATATAGATCTGGTCGAAGTGCCCCGCTTCAGCAGCGGCTTCTCGGAACTTGATCGGGTTCTCGGAGGAGGCTTCGTACCGGGCTCGGCGATCCTCATTGGTGGTCACCCTGGGGCGGGTAAAAGTACCTTACTTCTGCAAGCGCTTTGCGGCTTGGCCGAACACCAGCAGGCGCTGTACGTCACCGGCGAGGAGAGCCCGCAGCAGGTTGCCATGCGGGCGGACCGCCTGGGGCTGCCGGTCGACGCCGTGAAATTAATGGCGGAAACCGACGTCGACGAGATCATAGGGGCCGCCGAGTCTCACAAGCCAGGGATCATGGTGGTGGATTCCATTCAGGTGATTCACTCAGCGGCGATTGCGTCTGCCCCGGGCAGTGTCTCGCAGGTGCGGGAGTGTGCAGCGCAGTTGACTCGTTTTGCCAAACAAACCGGGGTCGTTCTTATTCTTGTCGGACACGTGACCAAGGAGGGTAGCCTCGCGGGACCAAAAGTACTGGAGCATATGATCGATTGCTCGATTCTTCTTGAGGGAGAGCAGGACAGTCGCTATCGCACCTTGCGCAGCAGCAAGAATCGGTTTGGTGCAGTTAACGAGCTTGGGGTTTTTGCGATGACCGACAAGGGGCTGCGGGAGATAAAAAACCCCTCGGCGATTTTTCTGGATCGTGCGGAGGATCCGGCCCCGGGCACTACGGTCATGGTGGTTTGGGAAGGAACCCGTCCACTTCTGGTGGAGATTCAGGCTTTAGTAGACGACAGTTCTCTCGGTAATCCCCGACGGGTCGCTGTCGGGTTTGAGCAGAACCGCTTGGCGATGTTGCTCGCCGTTCTGCATCGACACGGCGGCATTATGGTCGGGGATCAGGATGTTTTTGCCAACGTAGTTGGCGGCGTTCGTGTGGTTGAGACAAGTGCAGACCTGG
>Ga0181581_10000681_pt1 | contig 25652 bp, 20 predicted proteins | sample 071ome_22_FD_132433 | JGI IMG/M metagenome (GOLD analysis project Ga0181581, IMG submission 132433) | Coastal salt marsh microbial communities from the Groves Creek Marsh, Skidaway Island, Georgia - 071404AT metaG (megahit assembly) | ecosystem: Environmental > Aquatic > Marine > Intertidal... | reverse complement strand
GAAAAAAATTATCGCCAGGCGAAGTCAGATAGGGCAAATAACATCCTGCCCCTCTTACAAGACCTCACAAACCCAAGCAACGATATGTGGTGGGCGTTAACTGAGAGAGACTCCTTTCTTAGGAGGTGCGAGGGTGTGGTCGTGATGGCTCTGGCCTTAATCCATCACCTTGCAATATCTAATAATGTTCCCCTCTCAAAACAGTCAGAATTTTTTGCGACCTTTGCCGACCATCTTCTCATTGAATTTGTGCCGAAAGAAGATTCCCAGGTCCGAAGACTTCTTGCGACACGTGAGGACATCTTTACGGAATATTCTGAGGACGGGTTCGAGAGGGCATTTAAAGCGCGGTTCAATATACTACGCAAGGAATGCATCGAGGGCAGTCACCGCAAACTCTATCTCCTAGAGAGGGCGATCTGAGTGCGTATCAAAGAATCTACTATGAGAGTGATTGCTACTTTCAGTAGCATTTATATAGCCTGCTTTGGTTATATATTTATGGAGTGGCTTTTTTTTCTAACCAAGCCCTCGATCCTTAGTTACTATAATAACTTAGAAAAAGTATCGACACTTTTTCTTCTCCCCTTAGTTTTGTTTATATGTCTTATACCGCTCTCGGCCGTATTGCTACTCGTTGACGAATATCTTTGGAAAAGAAAAAAATACCTCTTCATTATCATTGTTTCTGCATTTATATACTCGTCACTAATCTTTCTTTTGATAGAAAATTTTACGAACACTGTTTTTGGATTCTTCAGTGGGTCGTTGCATGGAATAGAGCGCTATTTTTATTTGGTTTTTTTCTTAACGTTGCTTATTTTTATTTATCGTAGGCTTAGTGGAATAAGTGCAGATAAGAAAGAAAAGATTAACGGAGCAACGATAGCTTTTAGTACTTTAAGTATCACAATAGGAATGATTTTTTTATTTTCCTCACGTATCGAAGTATTTAATAGCAAAGAACAATTCGAAATAAGCAATTCGCCAGGCTTGCCTAATATCCTGATACTGTCGTCGGATGGAATAAATAAAAGCAACATGTCCGTTTATGGGTATGAGCGCGAAACGACTCCATTCATAGACTCTCTCTATAGCAAATCTCTAGTTTCCTTAAACCATTTCGCTAACTCGGCGCACACGGCGAGCTCTGTCATATCGTTGTTGACCGGAAAGTTACCGGTCACTACAAAGCTTATTTATCCGCCAGATATTCTAAATGGTGTTGATTCATACCAACACTTGCCTGGCATTCTAAAGAATTTGGGGTACAGCAATGCAGATATAAGTGTGCGTTACTATGCGGATGCTGGTGACTTAAATTTAGTTGATGGTTTTGACTATGCTAATGGACGAAGAGTGCTTGAAAGTAAGCTGGGAGGTTTCTTTCATTTAGTGCTGTCTGAATATCCAGCAGAATATATATTTCTAAAACAGAGCCTGGACAGGCTATTAAGCAGGTTATTGCACTTTGCAGGAATTGTAGATTTAGAGGATGTATACAGCCTAGTCAATTCAGATGTCAATCTCTCTCGTGCCGTGACCGTTGATCGTTTTAGGATAAGGCAGCTTGAGGACTTTATAGAGAAGCAGGAGGGCCCATTCTTCGTTCATCTGCATTTGATGGCCACGCACGGCCCAAAATTCTTTCCACCTAACCCAGTCTTTTCGAGGGGGCAAGAACAGACTGAAAACCACATGCGCGATTTTTACGATGACTCAATAATAAATTTTGATGACATTGTGAGGTCTATTTATAGCTTCCTCGACGTTCATGGTGTCCTAGAGAATACCTTAATTATCATCAATTCAGACCATAGTCGGCGACCTAATGCCGGCAAACCCGTACCACTATTGATGCATTTTCCAAAAAACCTTTACGCGGGTGAGATTGAGCAGAACACGCAGCGTTTAGACATCGCGCCTACAATTCTTGACTTCATTGGAGTTCCGATACCTGAGTGGATGGAGGGAGAGTCGATCTTAAGTTTAGGTAATGAAGATAGGCTGATTTTTTCTTATCAAGCTCATACTTTAGAGATGGTAGAAGGTTTAGGGTGGTCCGTGCGTGCCCAAGAGCCTCCATTTTTTACATTAAATAATATCTTCGTAATCGACTGTAATAGATTGTTTGCAGCCCGTATTTCGGAAGAAAGTTTCAGAGAAAGAATAATAAATAGTCATTCTGGATCCTGTAGCAGTCAGAGAGTAAGATCGTCAAGCGAAATAAGCCAAGCTATAAGAGAAAATCTTTATGCTAGAGGCTACGATGTTTCATCTCTCGGTTGGCTTACTGATTCCTATGATAGGAATGAACAATATTTTTCCTTGTCAAGGCCAACCCTGTCGGGAGATCTACTTTTTATACCTTCCATAAAATTCCAGAATAAGAGTTACTCGGCTCTTCTTGAAAGAATGGATGATGGTTACTTTGAGCTAATTGATCATAGAAGTTTGCCCGAGTCATCAGTCGGTATTACGTTAAATGAAAGTAATCCAAGTTTTGTATTAAAGGACGTTGATGTTGACGGCGTGTCAGGTTTATTGGAGGCAACGCTCATAAGAAAAAGTCCGCCAAGGTTTGACATTAATTTTCAATGACAGGATGAACCATGGCTCCCTATTTTCGTTTCCTTCCGTTCTTTATCCTACTTCTTCTTTTCCTTTTTTTTGTGCTGCCCAGGGTCCTAAAGGCTGATACTGTTCGAAGGGCTGTACCTTTTTTGCCGATATTAGGAATTTTTGCTGCCTTAATATCTCTGATCGGGGATCAAAATTTACAAAAAAGGCCACCAGAATCCTTATTAGGCAGACACGAATCGACACTGGTTGGGCTAAATAAAGTTACAGGCACGGACGAGGAACAGATTCGTAAATTGTTCGACGATTTTATTATCGCTACAACGCAAGGGGTGCAAGATCTCGCCCTTGATCATATAGCTGATAGCGCCATTTTCTTGGTTCCAGAGATAGGTGAGATGGATAAGATATCCTTCGTGCAGGCTGCCGCAGGTGAGCCACCAGAGCAATCACAAATGATATTCGAGCTTGATAGTAAGATTCGTGAAATACAAGTGATGGGTAGCTATGCCTATCTTTGGTCTGAGTCGACACTTTATATAACACCAAGGTCTGGCGGGGCTACCACAACCTGGGCGGGCCACTCCCTTTCAATAATGGAAAAGCTTGATGGCCGGTGGCAGATCATTCGTGAGGCGAACACGATTGTGCCCGACTCTAGATAAGATTCTCTTATTCGAACAAGCCGATATCTGTGGCTGAAATTCTTGAAGTAAAAGAATCTTATGATGTTCTTAATGAAAAAAATACTATAAATTATTGAATATATTGAATTTATAAATTCTAAGAGGTTCGGTTGGCTGTGTTTGAAATTACTGATCTTGGTATTGTATAAATGAACGAAGAAAGAATACCTAAGTATGCGAATTTAGCCTGTCATCTTCTTGGAGGTGTCTTATATGTCTAGATTAAAAGTCACTCTTTTCTTTGTCCTCACATATTTTTCCGCACTTGCTGTATCTGCCGAGAGAAACTTGGTCCTTGACCCAATAAAGATGGGTCCTTATGCCGTTGGCAGTATGAACTGGACTATAGATAAAGAAAAAGAAAATTCACTTTCCGGTGGTATAACTCCAGGAGAGTATCAGCAGGGCTTCAATGATGATGGAGAGCTTCTTTACATAAACGAGCTCTTAAAATATCCAGAGGACGCTTTTACTTTTAATTTGTCGGTACCTGATGACAAACTCTATGGCGCGTCCAGAGGTCAGAGCCTTCCTTACGGTGGTTACGTCCTTTATCCGACGTCCGACAATAATACCAGAGAAGATTATGAGGTCTTCGATGTGGCCCCAGCGTTGCCCAGAATGCAGGACGCAGGTGACAAGCCTCTCTTTGCCGATCCAAATGAAAAATACCCTCTATTGATGTACTCGCACGGTGCTGGCGGACACCCCACCGAAAGGACGCTTGAGGAACTTATCGTTTTAGCCAGCCATGGCTACATCATAGTTGCTCTTTATCATGGAGATAATAGATTTGAGAATCAAGAAGCAAGACGATTCAGCCTGCGCCCTCTAGCCGTGAAAACGGCTTTGGATACCATCCTAGACCATGAGGACTTTAAGGATCACATTAATAAGGACCAGATAGGAGGAATGGGTCAGAGCTACGGAGGTGCGACCATGATGGCGCTTCTTGGTGCAAAGGTCTTCTTATTTGAGGTGTCTGTATTATCAGTGGTTAATACCACTGTGGACTCTAGGATTAAGGCCGCATCTACGATTGTGCCTTACATGGGCAAGGATACATACGACAAGTTTGGCAGTAACGGGGTGGGCGCAAAGACTATTGATCGTCCAATAATGGGCCACGCGGCTAACATGGACGAGACTGCAGACTACTCTAAGCAGCTAACGGGCTTTGAGGCCATACCCGGTACCAAGTACCTTATTGAATACGACAAGGAGATGCATGACCCAAGCCCGGGTGCTCTAAATGACGCCTATACTTGGAGTCTCGTTTTTCTAGATGCCTTCGTTAAAGATGATGCAGGTCAGGCTGACGTACTCTCTCGACTCGAATCTGTCTCTGATAGCGGGGTGGACGAACTGGTGTTGGTGAACGAGCCAAAGACTGAGGAAGAAGAAACTGATACCGAGGGAGATCAAGGGAATTCGGGTAGTGATAATAACCAATCTGACCCCTCACCAAACGAGGCCTCATTAAGAGGAGTTATGTCCAGCAAGGGTGCGTCTAAAGCTAAATTCAAGGCGGGGGCATTTCTGGATGGCAAGGGCGCTGCAAAGACCAGCCTCTCTGCTGGAGATAATGTAACCATTAGTGCGACCGTAATTCCTGAGGAGGATGATGTCGGTCAGGCGGGCAACCTTTACGTTGTCATGCAATCAAAGACCGAGGATGGGACGTCCTTGGTCCAGAAGAATGAGGACGGCCTATTTGAAAAGTGGAACGGTGGTCTAAAAAAATTAAAGCACTATATCTCGCGTGCCTCTTTAGGCTCCTCTGAAAAACTTGAGGTCTTTGAGGGTACATTGCAGGCAGGGACACATAAGATATTTGTGGGCTACTCAACTCAAGATGGTACGTTACATTTTAATTCGGTCGCATACAGAATTAACGTTGAATAGGAATTTAAATTTAATGAGACTATGTTCCACCTGCCAGCAAAAAAGACAGTCAGGTAATCTATTAAACTCGAGGAGTTAGAGGTGAATAGAATAAAGAGACTAATCACTGCGCTGCTTGTATCGGGGACGTTGTATATCCCATCATTGGTGTCTGCCCAACAGGATTACACAGGCGCCCTAGTGGCTGAAATTACTGGCTTCGTAGAAGATGGCGATGGAAATCTGGTCGCCCCAAAGGCATCCCTGGACGCATCTGTAGACATAGTTTCAAACGGGGGGGGCAACCTACAGGCCAGGGTCAAGGGCGTAGCATCTTGTACCGAGGGGCTGGGCCTGCAAGTAACTTTTGATGTCACCTACGATAAAGAATCTTTCCAGCTTGATGGTTTTTATACAGATATTCCTTACGGCTCAGTTCTCGACAAGCCAATCGTGTTTGAAAATACCGGAGGACTGAACTGGCGGGCCAGTATTTCGGGTAACGCCCCAGCTGAAAATGGTTACAGATCCTATGACCTTACCATTGATATTGCTTTGCCCAGGGAGGCCATATTTTCGGGTACTGAGTACCCCAAAAGCTACAGTGGAGGCCTTAACGAGACGCTGAGTATCGATCTTCCAATTAAAATTAAAGAGCTAGACTTCGAGACATCTCTATCTTTAGATATTCTCTTGGAGGGCAACTGGTCCGCCAAGGTTGTTCCTACCGCCAGTGCTGGGGTCCAAGAAATTACGGGCATGGTAAACGGCACCATAGCCGGTTCTGAACCCGCCACACTTTCTTTTGACATACCATTTGTGGGCGAGAAAGAAATTACCATCGATGTTAAAGGTTCGTTCGGGGGTTCCTTGTTCGTAGAGTCTGCCTCACAGCTTAAATTTGCAGGTGCCTGGGCGGCATCATCTGGCGAGGACGGCTTTGGGGGTGACTTGGAAATTCTTGTTCCTAGTGATGACCTCAAAAATCTAAAGTCTCTTCCTTATTCAATCACCGGCAACTTCTCAATTGATACAGGGGTCAACAGCATAGGATCCATACTTATTCCCTTTGATATCAGCGGAGAATTTCCATTCTCTGTTGATATCTAATTTTTTTGAGCCGTACATTTGATAAACAAGACCACGTCACCGATCAACAGTGCCTTGAACAGTCAAAATACTTAGAACTTTAAGTAAAGTCGGTAAGAATGAGAGGAAAGCCAATCTATGCGTCTGTGGACTTACACAAGGCCGTTTCAATACCTTGATCAGAACTGTGTTGTAAGGGTGTCTCTCACACTCACTCGATGCATCTCGCGGTTGTTTATTGAAGGTCGGTGTGTTGATGAACAGTCATATCGATATACGAATGCGCTTGAGACTATCGTTCATCTAATACCTGATCAAGAGGGGTTAAATGAAGCAGTTGTAGAGATGGGGTATGTTAATTGGTGGACGGTAGGCATTGTAGTGATAGCCCAAGGTAAAGTGCTGTACGAGAGTCATCCCGGGCGGGATGTGCGATTTGGTGAGAAGCTGTTTAACTCATCTGGCACTCTAGCAGCAAGCCACCAGGCATCACGCAGTAATTGGCAGAGAAACAAATATTCAATTTACGCCGATTTAGCATTAGGCGCGCTTTTTTTCGTCGTTGGCAAAATTACTGAGGATATAGCCTTGGCGGCAATTGTAGGTGCGGGTGCGGGTCTTGCACTGGTGCTCATACAGCGATTTGTAAAAGTCGATCTGTTGGGTGGTTTTGCGGTTTTTGGCACCATCATGCTCTTGGTCTCGGCAGCCTTTTCTTTGGCTCTCCAGGACGCTTATTGGGTGCAGATGAAGAGCTCGGTACTGGGACTCTTAACGGCAGGCGTCTTCATGATAGACGGTTTTTTCAGGAAGGGGGCCTACTTTGGTGCCCGCATCGAACGTTACATGCCTCTTAAGCTGCACCATGGACGAATTGCGGTAGGTATGAGCTTAGTCGGTATTGCCATGGCGGCGTCTAACTACCTGGTCGCGAACCATCTCTCCGAAGATTTTTGGCTGACCTATACCACTTTCCTCGACCTACCTCTGAGTATGCTATTTTTTTACGTGGTGATATTTTGGGCTCGGCACAAACCTACCCAAAATTAGATAGAAATGAACTGGCGGATACTTTTTGTGTACCGAGAGCAGACACCAGAGCCTGTCAAAGCCACTGTACCTGACCATATACGTAAGAGAGTGCTTTAGCCTACCGGTACGTCATTGTTGGGGGGCTGGAGGATTTGAATGATTACTTTCGTCGCCCTTCTCAAAATTCTTTTTCAATAATTTATATATTTTTTCAACGTTATCAGTCATTGCCCAAATCTTGAAAAAAAGCATGACCTGAAGAATTCCAACTGCAAGACCTAGAACCAGTAGTAAAACTGCACCGCCCATGTTTATCTCCTGATACTTATTTAAGAAAAAATTAGAGTGACCGCCTTCGGCACCAATTTAAAGTTATTTTTATAATTTCTCATAACATTGAGAAATAGCAATTTACTCAAAGCCTCTGTTGTTAGAAATCTTTCATAAAATATAAAGTTTTCTCTAAAAATAACGATTTAGAGGTTATGTGGGTATCAAAATTCCCCATATTTGTGATAAAAACAAATAAATAGTCTCTTAAAAATGAATGCATTCGATATAGTAAGTGCGCGAATAGCGATAAATAGCCTCAATAAATCAACATCCCAACTTGATCTTGTGACGAAGAAGGTAGTGTCTATGTCGCAGAAGTCTGGTGGTGGTGATACCTCTGACGCTGTCTCCGTTAGTATATCCACCCGGCTTGGTGGTTTGAGTTTGGCGATCGAGCAGGCAATTAGAAACCTAGAGGATGGACAAAGTCTGACTCGAACTGCCGATAGTGCACTCGCAGATATTACAGAAACTCTTATCAAGATGCGTGAGTTAGCCCTGCAGGCAACCTCAGATCTTTATACCTTTGACGACAAATCAGCCTTGGATAATCTCTATCAGAATCTCCGTGAACACATGCTGGATATTGTTGAGAATACTAAATGGAATGAGGATTTACTTTTTGAAAAGCTTGATACGAAAACCTTCACGATTCAGGCTGGCCCATCTGAGGGGGAAGTATTAACTTTTGACATACCAAAGATTTATGCAAACGGCTTCATTGGTTTCAATAACGGAGATTTTGAAAATCCCGGTGCTGATCCAGCTAAGATTAATGGTTGGACTGTTTATAATCAAAATATACTCATGGATGGAGGTAGCTCTATTGCTGGTTGGCCTGTGCCAATCAATGACACCATGCCCAGAGCAGAGGCTGCAGAATCCTCTAGGGTAGGCCGGGGCATATTCTCCTCAGGCATTGAGGGTGTTAGGGCTCTAGATAACCCTGATGGTGGTGCCAGTAGTATGAGGCTTAGCTCAAATAATTTAACCACTGATAGCTTTGGTGTTGTTCATGGTCCTTATATTGTCAGTGACAGCGCCGTTGCTATAAAGAAGGGAGAGTCGGTTTCTTTTGATTGGAGGGCCGTAGGTGGTGGAGATGCTTATGATGTATATGCTTACTTGCTAAACACAAAGACCGGAGCCACTATCAAACTCTTAGATCAGACGGGTAATTCAACTGGTGGAGATTCCGGCTGGCAGCATGTTGAGACTCTCGTTAACACGGAAGGTACTTATAAGTTTGTCTTTATCTCAGGCACCTTTGACCTAACTGGTGGTACTGCAGCAGGTGCCCAACTTTTTGTAGATAACGTAACGGCGCCTCCAAGCCCAAACCCAACCCTTGACCAAACCTACATTACGAACTCTCAAAAAGCCAATGATGCTATCGTGGAAATTGATCTCACAATAGACACCGTTCTTAAGGCAAGAAGTCATGTTGCTGCTGCTGAAAAAAAGATGGCAAAGATCGCAGAAAATCACAGACAGGTCATACTTGGTCTTGCTGGTTTTGATAAATACATCGAACATGAGCTGCCAGAGGCATTTATAACTCAGTCCTCTTCTAAAATACTTCAGTCTGCAGCGATATCTGTATTGAATTCTATAAAACAGAAAAGCAACCTAGCCTTTTCCATGGTTTCGGACAATATGGATCAGTATAGAAATCTTTACAGTTAGATCTCTCTATGTGGAAAGCTTTTTCGGAAAACTCAGGAATAACTGCATGGATCAGCAGTGGCTCAGATCATTTTATATGTCAGGTCGATTATCGAAACTTGACGAAACGACTACATCGATGACAGGTCACACAGTTCTTTGGCTATAAGCTAACAGCAGTATTTGCAAGGAAAACAGCCTGGAAAATCTCTTTAGAAACGACACTAATCTATGGAAATAACCATAAGTTAAGAATCATATATATCCTCCCACCGATATTATGATTCAACTACGAAGCAAACCTTCTCATTATTAACAATTAAATAAGCTTTTTAAGATTGCCGAATTATAGCTGATCATAGAAATCTATTAGTTGAAATTAAAGTTTGTGCTAATACATACAATGAAATCTTTTTAATAAAAAAACACTTTTAATTTTTAAAATTATTTTCTATCACTAACAGAATCCCTAAGTAAACTCTCGGACCCCGCTGTAAAGTTTCCAATGTATTCATAGATTTCATTAGAAAAAACTATATTTTTCTTTAAGTTAGTATCCCGTTTAATTCTACGAATATTTTCAGGTTTTAGTCGATCAACTGATATTTCTATATCAGAATCTCCCAACCCCAAACCAAAGTGAGAATTAATCTTGGCAATCAAATCCAGATAATCAACTTTTTTGGGATCATCTGTAAAAAAGTTAAGCGTTTTTGCAGTTTTAGAATCACTCCTAAGTATATTTTTCGCGTAGCTATTATATCTATTTATTAATCGTATTTTTTTTTCTATACGTAGAAATTCATCTAAATCGCAAAATACTTCTTTATTATTGACTATTTTTTTGTTCTTTTCTGTAAGTATATTAATAAATTTGGGGGACCATAATGTAAAAAGGGACGTATAATAACCAATTGCATCCCGATACATATGACACACTAAATAATTTTTTGCAGCAGGTATTGTTGCTTGCCCAAAAGATAAATGGGAATTAAAAATGAGATAATGAAGATTTTTTGTAGCTCTAACATCGAGCGTGGAAATAAGATCATTTTTAATATAAGAATATGTGCCTACATCATTACAATACAATGTATCCGGAATTCCACATTTTCTATTATATGCAAGATTCAAAATAGCCTGAACTACATGTAAGCCGGATCTAGGCAATGTTGACAATAATCTAAAAGGTCGCCCTCTAAAATGCTTGTACCCAAACCCTAAGGTAGACCTTGCAGCAAATATTGCATCTTTTAATATTGCATAGTTATTTATATATGAAAATTTATGTCTCATGTTTTACTATTTGCACCTCACTTATTGCATGTGCAGCCCATTACCTAATAACTTCTCCAAAAATAACTTGCAAAAGATACTATTGAACAGATTTTCCCAATGATTGGCCTGGGTTGCAGTGTGCCACGGAAATTAAAACGCATTACTCAACATTCATTTAATACGTATAGAAATATTTTAGTTTATTCACAACCCAACTAATTCGAAATGCTCGAATATCGGAACACAAATAGTTTTGATTGCCAAACTTACAATTTATTCGAGTCCCAACTCACTTTGTTAGAGAGCATTTCCTTAACTAATTATTTTCCCTATTAATACAGCGCAAGCCTACACTGCCATATGTTGGCAAAGCAACTAGCCGTGACGTTGGCAGTCAGTATTGTTACAAACATAATCTTTTCGTTGGGTTTTACCCCGTTTCCACGGACAGTTTGGTTAAGAGTGATTTCTGAATTTTTGGTTGTTCCATTCTGCGTCGTTTTCTCGGGTTATGGAAGCGTTCAATGTAGTCGCTAAGGATGGACAGATTAGTCATGATGGGTTTGGACCTGCCTTCGCCTCTCCGGAAGAGACGCCCTAATTCGACAGAATCCCGTGCTGTGTCTGATGTGTTTTTCTAAAAATGAAAAATATCTCGGATTAAAAGAAACCAACGGAACCAGTTAATCTGGCCCCAAGGGCTTATCGACGAGTAAATTGGTCAAACCATTGGAAGGCCGGCGCACCAAGTACCTCATGATTGCCTGGTCGAACCGTGACTCTCAAATCATCAAGAGCACGTCTCAGGTAAATCTGCCGTCCTGACAAGGGGTCCATGCGTAGCGTTTCTCCTGGCGGAATTTCCGCGTTCGGCGTAAATTCTTCGATATCCTGATCAGAAACCAGGTTTGGAGCCAAGGCCCTGAAAGCACGCAAGGAGTTTTGTACGGGCACCAAACCATCTCCCAACTGACCGTTCAAATCCAAGGGAGGAAGGTGCAATCCTGGTTCGAAGTGATTAATGGGTGAGCGCTCATTGATCTTGTCGCGTATGTCAGCCGAGAGGTCTGGATCACCGCCAAAGCATTCTCGCATGGAAGCACCGTAGCGATTACCCTTGTCCTTCTCGTACATCACCAGAAGGTCTCCGAAGCCACTCCAGGCGCTGACAGCAGCCCAAACCTCGGGGTGTCTGTACGCCATGATCAAGCTCATAAATCCTCCACCGGAAAAGCCAATCAGATAAATCTTGCTCTCATCAATGGAGTAATTGGATTTAGCCCAGCTCACAACATCAAGAATGTCCTGCTGGGCAAACTCATTGCCGCAATGGTTAATAAAGGGACCACGGTAATCTGGAATAGTAAGAAGCCAGCCGCGTTCGGCCGCAGCAGCCTCAATGTCCGGACGCCGGTCGGTGTAGCCGACACTCCAGCCATGCAGGTAAATCACGAGTCCCATAGGCTCCTCAATTTTATTCTGGGGAACGACAATGGCGACATTCTGTTCCTTGCCATCCAGACTGCTGGGTACCTGGACTATTTCATAGCCGGGTGGTTCAGGCAGTGAAGCTGTCGGCGGCAGGTTATTAATTGCTGCCTGATCGATATCCATCACTACATCAGGTGAAGAAGTTGATGTCGAAGTTAACGACCCGCAGCCGACAAGTACTAAGCTGCTGGCAATAACCGCCAGCAGGGCAGCACGTAAGTTGGCCAATACATGTAGCATAAGTATTCTCTTGGTATTTTAATATTCGTGTTAACCGAAGTCTTGTTTGTACCTCGACAAATCCGGGACTTTGCCAGGACTCGCCTGTTTCTGCCAGCCTGTGCAGAAAATTCAAGATTGGCCCACCAGGGCATCTGTCCGGGACAAACGGATTTTGATTTAACTATAAAATTTTGTACCTGTATAAATCAAATGGATAAAAACCTGAAAGGACCGCTCTGCTAGCAAACCTGTGACTTGTTATTCCAGTTCACTCCGGCTTGTTTCATTCGCGGTAAATGCAGTCACAGCAACCAGCAAGCTTATGGCAAGAGCAAAACTACCAATTTTCAGTGGAATGTTGGCAGAGCCCGGCGGGGCAATAGCGATAAACACTGCCGGGAAAAAGGCAGTGATCATGGTGCCGAGATTTTGTGAGATTGCCATAGCGGAAATCCTGACCCTGGCAGGGAAAAGTTCCGGGTAAAAGCTGGGAAACACAGCATTATAGCCCTGGTAAATAATTCCCCACATCAAGAGTGACAGGAAAATAGCCAACGGCACATTGTGAATGCTGATGGCGTAGAGGTAGGCAAAAGAGAGTAAACCTGCACCCAGAGAGCCAAACATGATTGGCTTGCGTCGCCCAATCCTGTCTGACAATTTGCCGACAAAAGGAATTACCACCACTGCAATCATATTGCCCAGAACCGGTATCCATAAATATACGGCAGTTGAAAAACCAATACCGTAGCTTTCCTGGACCGCATAGGCGGCACCAAAAACAGTGGCAACTATTGGAATGACATTCATCAGTGACATTACCATGACGCGCAGCATATTGGGCCAATGCTCCCGGACAGCTCTCAATGCGGGAATGACCTGATCCGTGCTTTCTTCCACTTTGGCATTGAATACGGGTGTTTCATCTACGTTTCTGCGAATGATGAAGCCGGCAATGATGACAAAAATGCTGAGCAGGAAGGGAATCAGCCAACCCCAGCTTTCGAAACCCTCCGGTGACAGGTAATATGCCAAAGGCAGAAAGATGGCTGCGGCCAGAATCTGTCCGGCCTGGACACCCTGCAGGGTAAAGCTGGTGAAAAAGCCTCGCTGCTCCGAAGGGGCGTGTTCCAGGATCATGGTGCTGGCCCCGGAAATTTCACCGGCTACGGCAAAGCCCTGGATCAATCGCAGAATCACCAGTATCAACGGTGCCAGCCAGCCGATCTGTGCATAAGTAGGCAGCAGCCCGACACCCATGGTAGAGCCTCCCATCATGAACATGCACAGGAGCAGCACCTTTTTGCGGCCATGGGTGTCCCCCCAATGGCCAAGGAAAATGGCACCAATGGGTCTTGCCACATAGCCGACACCGTAAGTGGCCAGCGATGCGATGAGGGCTACGCGGGGATCCTCTGAAGGGAAAAACAGCTGCGGAAAGACCAGCGCCGAAGCGGTGGCATAGATGAAAAAATCATAATATTCGAGCACTGAGCCTATCCAGCCACTGGCCGTAGCCTTGCGTGTTTGCCCCTCAGCCTCGGATTTCCCTTGCAACAGCTTACTTATCATTTTTATTTCCCGCTAAACAACTTGCCTGGAACAGCATCAAGACCGTTCAGGATTCATCCCGTTAGTATGCGCCCAGTCCAGGTTTGTAGGTTTTATCATCGATGAACTGCTTGATACCTGTTTTGCGGCCTTCATTGTCAAAATAATTCGCCGCTTCCTGAGCAGTGACGAGATAATTCTCGGTATTGTCGTAAGTCATGTCCATGACGTGACGAACGGCATCCTTGGTGGCTTTCACTGCTACCGGATTTTTTTCCAGCAGCTTGTTCGCCATATTGGTGACATGCTCTTTCAGGAAAGCAAGAGGTACGCACTCGTTCACTAGTCCCCACTCAGCAGCTGTGATGCCATCTGCATTTTCACCCATCAGGTCAAACTTGCGTTCAGCCCGGTCGAAATTTTTAGACATGGTTTCGGCAGGCATGGCCTCCAAGTAGCGAAAGGGCTGCAGCGCAATGATAGTTAGGCCATAATCTTCAGCCATGCGCCTGACGACGGCAGGCGCTTCATCAAACAGCATCAGGTCGTTCTAAAATTTCCATGCCGGTAAAGCCGGCCCGGTAAGCGGCATCGAACTTCTGCCGGAGGTCACCTGACAAGCAGACGGATGCAATGGATTTTTTCATGGTGACCTACCCTGTTGAGTCAAGCCAATTGCGGGTTGTTTTCAGCAGCTTTTCATCGGGCTCTATTTCAATCCCGGTGAAGATGGTAAAGGCATTCAGACCCTGATAGATCCACAAATCATAGCCACAGATACATAACAATCCAGCCTCACGACATGCTGAGAGAAATTCAGTTTCCATAGGTGTGTACACCGCATCGAATGCCCATTGCTGGTTACCGATCAGCTTTGCATCAATAGCCGAGCCAGGATGGTTATACATCCCCATTTCGGTGCAGTTAACGAGACCGTCGGCTGACAACATCGCTGACTCCAGATTCGCAGATGTCACTACACAGGCATTCAAGCCTTTTTGCTCAAGAGTCTTTGCCAGGACCCGGGCCTGGTTTTCCCTGCGGTCATAAATCATCAGCTCATGACAACCCAGGGTGGCAAGGGTGAAAGCAATTGCTCTGCCGACACCGCCTGCACCCACCAGGAAGACTTTCCCGGGAGACTGCTGATTTCTGTATTTGTTGTAGGCACGGACAAAGCCACTGTAATCTGTATTGGCGCCGAGGATTTCACCGTTCTCGAATTTCAGAGTGTTATAGGAACCAATCTGATCATGCTCAGGGATAATGGCGCGTGTGACCAGACTCACTACAGCACTTTTATAGGGATGGGTAATATTCAGACCGGTATAATTTTCCCGAACAGATTTTTTGACAACTCCCGCCAGGTTGAAGTCTGCATCCAGCGCGCCATCGACTTTGCCATAGCTGATGTTAATGCCTGCCATTTTTCCAAGGTATTCCTGAAGCTGTGGCATGCGGGAATGCTTGATGCCAGAACCAACCAGATTAATCTTCTGAACCATTCATTCTCTCTGTATCCGGGTAGTAAAAATAATATGATCGGCTATTTAAAGGTATTGCAAGCGGGTAAGTAAAATATCAAAATTTCCAGTCCCCATAACATGGTGTTCACAGAATGCAACACAAAAGATATATTGCTAACTATAAAAACAATTAAATCAAATAGATGAGGGTGTTTAGTGGTACCGGAGGCCGGACTTGAATAGATAGTATATGTCATTGAAAAATATATAAAATATATTTATACATATCTATAAAGTAATACCTAAGGTAATAGCTGGCACCTTGCTGTATCACTCTAAAACAAGTCTTAAAGTCCCTTCCTACTTGCTTTAAGTAAGCCTCCACTAGGACCATAACCTGCCTAATCGCCCTGTAATCGACTAAGGCGGGGTCTAAACAGCCACGGGGGAGGGGGCGTCACAGCTTTTCACTGTCACTGTACCTGCCCAAATACAAAAGAAGGGTTTTAAAGCTTTTCTATGTCGGGTAAGTTACTTAAAAAGTAAAAATCATGGATATATTCACATAATGAAAACTTCTATTTTTATATCAATCATTAGTACCTCATGCGTAATTGCGCTATTAGTAGGCGACTTTTACGGATATAAAATTTTTACTGAAAATAATTTTGAGAAAATTAATAAGATGACTTTATAAGACATATATCAATTGAGGTTAAAAATGAAACTAGAATCTATAGCTTTGCATGAAGGTTATAAGTCAGAAGAGAGCACTAAGGCGGCAGCGGTTCCAATTTATCAGACCACTTCTTACACATTTGACAACACTCAACACGGGGCTGATCTTTTTGATTTGAAGGTGCCGGGCAACATATACACCCGGATAATGAATCCGACCACGGACATACTGGAAAGAAGAATAGCTGCTATGGAGGGGGGGATTGCTGGTCTTTGTGTGGCATCCGGCATGGCAGCAATCACTTATGCAGTGCAGTGCATATGTGGAGTGGGAGATAATATAGTGAGCACAAGTCAGCTCTATGGGGGCACATATAACTTATTTGCCCATTCATTACCTAGGCAAGGTGTTGATGTGCGGATGGTCTCTCATGACGATTTTGATGGTTTTGAAAATGCAATCGATGAAAATACGAAAGCAGTTTTTTGTGAATCCATAGGAAATCCTGCCGGCAACATAGTAGATCTAAAAAAATTATCTGATATTGCGCATAAGAATGGTGTACCTCTAATAGTCGATAATACAGTTGCAACGCCTTATCTTTGTCGTCCTATCGAGCATGGAGCAGATATTGTTTTACATTCTTTAACTAAATATATTGGCGGCCATGGAACCTCTATAGGTGGTGTGATAGTTGATTCAGGTAAATTTGACTGGGTTGCTAACAAAGACCGATTTAGTGTTTTGAACGAGCCAGACCCCTCTTATCACGGTGTTGTCTACACAGAGGCGCTGGGCCCAGCCGCCTACATTGGGCGATGTCGTGTAGTTCCTCTTCGTAATACCGGTTCAGCCATATCTCCAATGAATTCGTTTCAGATTCTACAGGGCCTCGAGACACTAGGCCTAAGAATGGATCGGCACTGCTCTAATGCTCAGACATTGGCAGAGTATCTTAAGGATCATGATAAAGTAGCATGGGTCAATTACGCGGGACTACAAGACAGCGCTTATCATTCTCTGTGTAAGTCCATAACCGGGGGCAGGGCGTCTGGAATATTAAGTTTTGGGATTCGGGGTGGTATAAATTCGTGCACAAAATTTATTGACTCACTTCAAATGATATTACGCTTGGTAAACATTGGGGATGCTAAGTCTTTGGCATGTCACCCTGCCTCAACCACGCACAGGCAACTTAATGAAAAAGAGCTGGAGTCGGCCGGCGTTACTGCAGATTTGGTCAGGATATCTGTAGGAATAGAGCATATAGACGATATTATTAATGATGTTAAACAGGCTTTAGACAAATCTTAAATTCATGATAAATCTATAAAAATGTCAGAAAAATCAATCCTGAACTTATTTCTTGTTGCAGCCTGTCTGCTAAGTCAGTTCGTAGTACAGGGTCAGGCAGCTGAGGCTCTTTCAGATACTCACTGGGACCCCTATCTGAATCGCGAGTGGACACCTTCGCAGGATCAACAACTGCAGGATCCGATTTTGTTGGGAGCGATAGATCTGCATGTGCATTCAGGTCCAGATGCCTATCCGCGTCAGTGGGACGCTTTTGAGGTAGCCAGAACTGCAGCACAACGGGGAATGAGGGCAATTGTCCTGAAAAATCATTGGACCGAAACAGCAGGTTTGGCTCAGATGGTGGATCAAAGTGTTGATGCTGATTTTGAAGTATTTGGCGCTGTTGCAATGAATACGACAGTTGGTGGTTTGAATACACGAGCCATCCGTTATATGAGTTCAGTAAGTGGCGACAGAGGCAGGATTGTCTGGTTGCCAACGCATGAATCTGATCATGAAGTGGAGGTAGATGGTACGGTTCGGCCTTCAGTAAATGTCTCTGCAAATGGTGTGCTACTGGACGAGACATTAAGTGTTCTGGATGCAATTGCCTCTGCTAATCTGACTTTGGCTACGGGACATGTCACGCCCACCGAAGCTCTGCAGATTATGGAGGAGGCGGGAAAACGAGGCATTGAGCGGATCATTATCACACACCCAACTCTTGGGCTTCAGTATACCTACATGTCTAATGATGAGCTTAAGCAAGCGGTAGCACTGGGTGGTTATGTGGAGATTACTGCAGGAAGCCTTTACCGTGGTGGTGAGGGGCAGGCAAGGGCACTTGAGGTCCTTAAATTAGTCGGTGCTGAACACTCCTTTATAGGGAGTGACAGCGGGCTCATCGGCACGCCCACTGTGCCAGATGCATTGGTTATGGCTGCCAGGGTATTGCGAGAAAACGGTTTTAGTGAGGCAGAGTTATTTATGATGTTTCAGAATAATCCAGCTCGCTTACTGGGCCTTCCATTGTTAAACAGGGATTGAGGGTTGAAAATGGAGGCCCAAAGTTTGAAGGTTATGCGTTAGCAATCTATTACCTTACTAAAGAGGGAAGGTATAAGGACATCGAGAAAGTCGCAGAAAATTTAGATACAGAAGACTACATGTCATTCATTAGCCTTGAGGACTTGAACGCTAATGGCTGGTACCGGAGGCCGGACTTGAACCGGCACGCTATCACTAGCAAGGGATTTTGAATCCCTCGTGTCTACCAATTTCACCACTCCGGCACTGTTTCAGGAATCACAAAGGGCAGCGTGGCGGCATTATAGCAGTCAGTAAATACCGATGACCACAAAAGAGGGACTTCATCCCAGGCTCCTGCATCCTGTATCCTTCGGCTATGCAGCTAAGCGATTTTCATTTTGATCTTCCTGAAGAACTGATTGCCCTTCATCCCCCTGAGAACAGGACAGACAGCCGCCTCCTGCACCTTGATAAAACCAGCGGCGCTATCAGTCATTTGCAATTTCCTAATTTGCTGGACCTCATTAACCCTGATGATTTGATGATTTTCAACAATACGCGAGTCATTGCAGCGAGAATATTTGGTCGCAAGGAAACCGGTGGGCAGATAGAAATACTACTGGAAAGGGTGCTCGATCAATATCGCGCCCTCGCGCAGATTAGGGCGAGCAAATCACCAAAAGAGGGAACATCGGTTTTAATTCCCACTCCTGATGGAGACTCCTCAGCTCGAGTTGAAGGTAGGGAAGATGACTTTTTTGTCCTTAGGTTTTCCGAGCCAGTTATTGCTGTTTCTGCCAGGGCAGGACATATGCCACTGCCGCCGTATATCAAACGGGAGGATGATGCCTCGGACTATGAACGTTACCAGACCGTGTACGGTGAAAAGGAGGGCGCAGTTGCTGCACCGACAGCTGGGCTGCACTTTGATGAGGCCTTCCTCTCAGAGATAAAGAAAAAAGGGATAGATCTAGCCTGGGTAACCCTGCATGTGGGAGCAGGCACGTTTCAACCGGTCAGGACTGATGTCATTGAGGAACACAAAATGCATGCCGAGTACCTCGAAGTCAGCCAGCAGGTTTGCAATCAGGTCAATGCCTGCAGGCAAAGAGGGGGCAAGGTTATCGCGGTGGGGACAACTTCAGTACGGTCGCTGGAGACAGCTTCCCAGTCGGGAGAAATACAGCCGTACTCCGGTGATACGCGTATTTTTATTTATCCGGGATATGAATTTAAATCAGTGGATGCACTGGTTACTAATTTCCACCTGCCAGAGTCGACTCTAATCATGCTGGTGTCAGCTTTTGCCGGCAGAGAGGAAATTCTGCATGCTTACAAGGAGGCGGTGAAAGAAAAATATCGATTCTTCAGTTACGGCGACGCCATGTTTCTGAGCTGAGGCAGGTTTCAGGGAATATACCTGACCTGTATTCCTACGCTGTCCTGGTCAATCAGCAGGTCTGAGATTACAACCACGGTATCTCCGCTTTCAAAACCTGCCTTTTCCTTGAGCTCTTCGAATGCCCTGCCCAGGGTTTCTTCCGGATCCGTGCTGAATTCAATCTTGAATGGGTAGAGATTGCGGTTCAGTGTCATCAATCTGCGCGTGACCCCTATGTTGGTAAAGGCAAAGATCGGAGTGCCGGGATGAGCATCGGTTACGTAGTTCGCCATGATGCCATGTCGCGTAACGACTACTATTCCTTTAACGCGCATGTCGTCGGCGAGTTCCACGGCATTGGCCGCTAGGTGCTCCTTGTCACTGTCTTTGCTAAGGTTGGCGGTGAAACGAAGTCCACGCTTGCGTTCAGAGGCCAGGGCAATATCATTCAAGAACTTGACGCATCGCACCGGGTATTTGCCCACGGTGGTTTCACCCGAGAGCATGACGGCATCGGCTTCTTCGTAAACGGCATTGGCCACATCGGTGACTTCAGCACGGGTCGGGATCGGGTTGTCGATCATGGATTCAAGCAAGTGGGTCGCGACGATCACGCGACGGCCATATTCAGCGCATAACCTGACGATTCGCCGCTGAACGTTCGGCAGCTCTGCTAGGTCGATTTCCACACCCAGGTCGCCGCGGGCAACCATGATGCCGTCCGAGACCTTGATAATTTCCTCGAGGTTGCGCAAACCCTGCTGGTCTTCAATCTTGGCTATCACTTTCATGGTGCGGGCCTTTTTTGCATTGGTGATTTCCATGAGCGAGCGCAATTCAAGAATATCCTTGGCCTCCCTTACAAAAGAAAGGGCAATAAAATCCACTTCCCGTTCCATGGCAAAAAGGATGTCCTCCTTGTCCTTTGAGGTCATAGAGGGCAGGTTAACCCTGATACCAGGTAGGTTGACGTGTTTCTTGCTGCCCAGCACGCCGCCGTCAATGACCTTGCAGCGCATGATCGGGGTATTTTTTTCCAGCACTTCAAGATTGATGAGGCCATTGTCCACCGTGATTTTGTCCCCGACGTTAACAGTGTCGATTAACTCATCGTAGTTGATGCGAAAGGATGACTCCTCGACATCAACGCCATCGCGGACTGAAATCGAGATTTCATCGCCGGTTTTTAGGTTAAGGTCGTTTTCCAGAACGCTGGTGCGGATTTCAGGTCCTTGGGTATCGAGCAGGATGCCCACGGGGTAAGTGGTTTCTTTATTCAGCTCAACGATATGGTCGATCATCCGGTCGGCCCACTTGTGGGTGGCGTGGGACATGTTGAGGCGGATGATGTTCATGCCGGCCTCATACAATTCCTTTAGCATCTCGTAATTGCTGGTGGCAGGGCCGACTGTGCAGATGATTTTGGTTTTGCGCATTAAACTTCCGGTAACAAGTAATTCATAAAATATTGATAACTTATTGGGTTGCCAGTGGCAAAGAGCAAACTGTGAAGTGTTTAGAATAATTAGAAGTTTACCCCTTGTAGCTTGTTCCTTGCACCTTGTTCCTTCCTATTTGGTATACTCCTCGTTCCGAAATTTAGTCTTTTTTATTTAATCCACAGGAATCACCAACATGAAATCTCCAGTCAGGGTTGCGGTCACTGGTGCGGCCGGCCAAATCAGCTATTCACTTCTTTTTAGGATTGCTTCAGGCGAAATGCTGGGTAAGGACCAGCCTGTCATCCTGCAGATGCTTGAAATTACACCGGCCCTTGAGGCCCTGAAGGGTGTGGCTATGGAACTGGAAGACTGTGCGTTTCCCCTGGTACAGGGCATGGTTCAGACTGATGATCCTAACGTGGCTTTCAAGGATGCCAACTATTGTCTGCTCGTGGGTGCACGCCCTAGGGGGCCCGGCATGGAAAGGAAAGATCTGCTTGAGGCCAATGCTGCCATTTTCTCGGTGCAGGGCAAGGCCATCAATGATCATGCCAGCCGTGACGTGAAGGTAATTGTTGTGGGCAACCCGGCCAACACAAATGCACTCATTGCGTATCGCAATGCTCCCGATCTCGATCGGGGTCAGTTCACAGCAATGACCCGTCTTGATCACAACCGTGCCATGGCGCAGCTGGCCAATAAGACCGGCAAGCATAGCACTGATGTCCAAAGCATGATCATCTGGGGCAATCACTCTGCAACACAGTATCCTGACATTCATCACTGCCAGGTGGCAGGAGATGAGGCAACATCACTGGTTGATCAGGACTGGGTGGTAAATGATTTCATTCCAACCGTTCAGCAGCGTGGTGCAGCGATTATCAAGGCGAGGGGACTTTCAAGTGCTGCGTCAGCGGCCAATGCCGCCATTGAGCACATGCGTGACTGGGCGCTTGGCACCAACGGTCAGATTGTGAGCATGGCAATTCCATCGGATGGCAGCTACGGCATCGAAGAGGGACTTATCTACTCCTTCCCAGTAACCTGTGAAAATGGACAGTACTCGATTGTCCAGGGACTTGAGATCAATGATTTCAGCAGGGACCTGATGGACAAGACAGCCGCCGAGTTGACCGAAGAGAGGGATGGTGTCGCTGACCTGCTCCCCTGATTCATGGAATATCGACTGATTCAAAACACCGAAGCCGCCCGAAGAGGGCGGCTTTTGTTTTCAACAGGACAGGTTGATACGCCTGCATTCATGCCGGTTGGCACTTACGGCTCTGTGAAAGGCCTTTCACCGGAGCAGGTGGCTGCAACCGGGGCCCAGATTCTGCTGGGCAACACCTTTCACCTCATGCTGCGGCCGGGAACTGATATTATACAGTCCCATGGGGGCCTGCATGACTTTATGGGTTGGGATAAACCCATTCTCACTGACTCAGGCGGTTTCCAAGTATTCAGCCTGGGGGAGTTACGCAAAATTTCCGAGGAAGGAGTTGAGTTTCGCTCCCCGGTTGATGGAGCAAAGGTATTTCTCAGCCCGGAAAGAGCAATAGAAGTTCAGCATAAGCTCGGGTCTGATATCATCATGGTTTTTGATGAGTGCACGCCGTATCCCGCCACCGAAGAAACGGCCAGAGAGTCAATGGAGCTTTCCATGCGCTGGGCCAGACGCTGTAAGCAGGCCCATGGCAATAATCCGGGGGCTCTTTTTGGGATTGTCCAGGGCGGCATGTATCCGAATTTACGCAAGGAGTCACTGCAGGCGCTTGTGGAAATCGGTTTTGACGGATACGCCATTGGTGGTATGTCTGTGGGTGAGCCCAAGGAGGAGATGTGGGCTGTGCTGGATGAAATAGTTCAGTTGATGCCGGAGGACAAGCCACGCTACCTGATGGGGGTCGGCACGCCGTCCGATCTCGTGGAGTCTGCATCACGCGGCATAGACATGTTTGACTGCGTCATGCCAACTCGCAATGCCCGCAATGCCTACCTGTTTACATCAAAAGGCCTCCTGAAACTGAGAAACAGTAAATACAGGGAAGATTTGTCGCCAATTGATGAAAATTGCTCCTGCTACACTTGTAAAAACTTTTCTCGGTCCTATTTACATCATATGGATAGGTGCAAGGAGATCCTTGGCGCCCAGCTCAACACCATTCATAACCTGCATTACTACCAGGCACTGATGGCTGATTTGCGCGACGCCATAGAACAGGGTACATTGGCGCGCTTTGCCAGATCCTTCCAGAAACAGCAGCAGGAACTTGAGGTTGAGCAGGGCTGAACAGCTGCGGGAAGATCCTTAAAAGAGACAATAAATCGATTGTTTGACGGAGCAAATAGGCTCCACATCTTAACTGGGGAATTTCATGGATTTTTTCATTAGTTCTGCATATGCACAGTCAGACGCTGCCGGCCAGCAGCCGTCTGCCATGTTCAACATCATTTTCTTCGGCGGCTTCGCGCTGATCTTCTACTTTCTTATCTGGCGTCCGCAGTCAAAGAGGGCAAAAGAGCATCGCGAGTTGATGTCCAGCCTGAACAAGGGTGATGAGGTCATGACCAACGGCGGAATTCTCGGCAAGATGACTAAGGTGGACGATAATTACATTGTGCTCCAGATCCATGATAACGTTGAAATCAAGATGCAGAAATCCAGCATTTCGGCAGTACTCCCCAAGGGTACGTTGAAATCTATCTAAGCGTCTGCTTCTTCATATAGTCATGCTGAATAAATACCCTCTCTGGAAAAACCTGCTGATACTTTTCATAGTATTTCTAGGCATTGTTTACGCCACGCCAAATTTTTATGCGCCTGATCCGGCAATCCAGATTTCTCATGACAACGGCATTGTTGACCAGAGTGCGCTCGACAGTGCCACCTTTACGCTGGGTGCCGACGGCATTGAGTTTTTTAATCCGGTAATAGAGGACGGTATAGGCCTAATCCGTCTTCGCAATGCCGATGAACAGAGCAGGGCTCAGCAGCTGGTTAACTTGGCGCTTCCTGACGAATACATTGTTGCTTTGAACATGGCCCCCAATACACCTGGCTGGCTTGAATCCCTGGGTGCCGGTCCTATGACCTACGGTCTTGATCTGCGTGGCGGGGTGCATTTCTTGATGGAAGTGGACATGGAAGCGGCTGTTAACAAGCAGCTCACTGACTCTCTTGCAAGCATGCGCACCCTGTTCCGGGAAGAGGGCCTGCGTTACCGTCCGCCACTGGAAGTGGATGACAATAACCGCATCGTCATCCAGTTCACCAATCCTGAGACGCGCAGTGCTGCTATTGAACTAATGCGCGATGAGTTTCCCGATTTCCTTTTCAGAACCAGTGAAAGTGGTGGCAATTACCTGCTGTATTACACCATGAGCGACCTGGCCATGCTGCAGCTGCAGGACTATGCTCTGCAGCAAAACCTGACAACCCTACGCACGCGTGTTGATGAGCTCGGCGTTAAAGAGCCCAAGGTTCAGCCGATGGGCAGCAACCGCATCATCATTGAGTTGCCCGGCATCCAGGATACGTCGCGGGCCAAGGAATTAATCAGCGCTGTGGCCACACTCCAATTTCACCTGGTAGCCGAGCCCAGTGCACCGGCCGGTACCACGCTTGAATATCTTGATCCCAGGACCGGAGGTGCACTAGAAATTGAGCGCGACATAATTGTCAGCGGAGAAAATGTCACTAATGCGCAGTCTTCTTTTGATCCCCAGACTAGTCTGCCACAGGTAAACTTGTCGATGGATGCCGTTGGCGCCAGGCAAATCAATGAAGTCACCCGGGCCAATATTGGCCGACGCATGGCAATCCTGCTCATTGAAACAAAGACCCGTTCAGTCACCGAACGGGCTGATAACGGTGAGCTGGTGACGAGATCTGAGCCTTACGTGGAAGAGCGCGTCATCTCAGCACCCACTATCCAGTCCGCATTAGGAAGGCAGTTCCGCATAACCGGAGTTGAGGCAAACGAAGCCAATGACCTGGCCCTGCTCATTCGTTCCGGTGCCCTTGCAGCTCCCATGTACTTTCTTGAGGAATATGCCATTGGGCCAAGTCTTGGTCAGGACAATATTAATCGTGGCCTCATGTCAGTCCAGATTGGTATGGGACTTGTACTGATTTTTATGCTGGTTTACTACCGAATATTTGGACTGGCAGCCAACATCGCGCTGGTGGTTAATCTAATGTTGCTGGTGGCAGTGATGTCGATTATTGGCGGCACACTTACTCTGCCCGGCATCGCCGGTATTGTGCTGACGGTGGGCATGGCTGTGGACGCTAATGTGCTTATATTTGCCCGCATCAGGGAAGAACTGCAAAACGGCATGCCGGTCCAAAAAGCCATCGATGGCGGATTTGGGCGGGCATTTGTCACCATTCTTGATGCCAACGTTACCACCTTCCTGGTGGCTATTATTCTTTACTCGATAGGTACAGGCCCTATCCGCGGCTTTGCGGTAACGCTCTCCATCGGGATTCTGACCTCCATGTTTACGGCGATCATGGTGACTCGCGCCATAATTAATCTTGTCTAT
>Ga0181581_10000671_pt1 | contig 25754 bp, 26 predicted proteins | sample 071ome_22_FD_132433 | JGI IMG/M metagenome (GOLD analysis project Ga0181581, IMG submission 132433) | Coastal salt marsh microbial communities from the Groves Creek Marsh, Skidaway Island, Georgia - 071404AT metaG (megahit assembly) | ecosystem: Environmental > Aquatic > Marine > Intertidal... | reverse complement strand
GAATTACACTACAGGAAAACAGAGGTGGCTGAGTGACTGCATCCAGGCTAAGCCCCGAGGAGCTTGATGAGATCAGGATGATTCGGGAGAGATTGCGTCGGGGGATAGAATCATTTTCCCGGGCAGGCCTATTGTTCAAGTTAGCCTTTATATTCCTGAATACTTACGCTGTCCTATTCATTGCGACAAGCACGCTGTTTCCCGATCTGGTTTTTTATAGCGGTGATCTGGCAATACTCAAGGATGATTACGAGCAGTTGCTGCGTGCTCGCACGCTGGTCGCGTTGATAGCGATCATATTCGTTGATATCGCCTATTTTTTCCGGGCAGGATTCCAGCTTGCCATACTGTTTACTCTCATAATGACCACGTACTATTCTCTCGATATGTACGTCATGTATGGCGAATTTTTACGGAAAACGGAGAACATTTTCGTTGGTTTCTTTTTCCTGGCCAGACCGCTGGTGATCGCTTCGCTTGTTTATCTTCTGATTCGAAAGAGTGATGGACTCTTCCGATAGCGCTTTCCTCCGGAAGAGGCTACAGAGCTAAATAATCTACAATTTCGGCGTTGTTGCCAGTGACTCAGTTCGCGGAACCATCAATCGCTATTGAGCTGCCTGAATTGGTCGGGGCAAGATCACTCGCTAGGCTCGAGGTATCGCCTTCCTCTTGGTGAATCATCCGCATCAGCGCTGGTGGCACATCGATGTCGGCCTGACGGAATATCCCGTTAATGGACTCCGCAAGATTGGCCTGAAGTCGCTCACGGTCCTCGGGTGTTGCGCGGGCCGTCTCATAAGCGGATGTATAGATCGTAGAGACCTCTCGCGAGGGCAGCCATGACATGACGGAGCCGCGCAGGGTCTTTACCATGCGTTCGTTCCGCGGGTTCTGCCTGGGATTGCCGGCAGCGCCGTCGCTGAGGCCATCCTCGAAGGCCAGTCTGACGGCCTTCTCCAACACCGCCCCGAAGCGCTGGCGTTCCTCTTCGATATCCTCTCCGCTGAGTTTGTCGGTTAGTTTACCGGTCATGATGTCCCACAGTTCTTTGCCTTTATAGCCGCCGAATGGGCCTTTGACCTTGGGTTTTTCACTCGTGACCTCGTCGCTTACCCTGGCCAGCGATTCGGCGACAGCTTCCACGCGTTTTATGCGATCGATGGCATAAAGTACCAGCACCACGATGCTGGCGGAGATGGCGAGTAAAGTTAACAGGATCAATAGATTAAACATTGCGTCTGAAAGTGGCAGCAGGCTCAGTCATTATCTTGTTCGCCCGACGCCACTGCCTCCTCATCGTCCAACAGAAAGGACAGGGTTTGGAAACTGTCGGGCAGGTCCAGCTCCTGGCAGATCTGATCTGCAACGGCCTGCGCCTTGTTTATGGCGCCGTAGGTGTCGATCAGGCCTTCCTGGTAGTCCCTGCCCAGCTGAAAAATAGTTTCGGCGTGCTCTTCACGAATATAGGTGTAGATATAACCTTCGCCGGATCTAACGAGTTGGTATGGGCTTGCCTCGAGTTCGGTATTTTCTTCTGAATCCTGTGACGCCGATTCGGCCGATTTTGCGCTGCTGATGAATGCGCGATCGATATTGGCCCGACAGCGCAGGGCGATCTTGACCCGGAAAGATCGGTTAGATCTATCAAGGTCTGTGGCGAGTTCGTAGTCGGATTTTGCCTGTTCTTGCAGTTTTTCCGAGCTGCTTTTTCGACTCAGAGACCAGATCATGGTTGTAAAAAGTCCTTCTGCTGATGCTGCATTATCTCCCGCAGTTTCTTTACGCAGGAGCTGAGTAACTGACTGACTCTTGATTCATTGACACCAATGGTGGCGCCAATCTCCTTGAGGTTCATTTCTTCAACATAATAAAGTGAGAGAATGAGCTGCCTGCGCTCGTCCAGCTGACTTATGGCCGATGTAAGCAGCTCTTTGATCTCTTCATCGTTAACTTTATCGATAACAGAGCTGTCTACGTCAGGTAGCTCCAGCGTACTGTTTTCCGTCATGCCGTCGATTGCTAACATGTCGAAGCTGTTAGCATGAGTTCGTTGCCTCTCCAGTTCCGCTATATCGATATCCAGATGATCGGCAATTTCTCTGTTGTTGGGGTCTCTCCCGAATTTGTTGGCTAGCTCATCTCTGGCCTTGTTGTGGCGCTGAAGATTTTTGACTGCCAGCCGTGATTGATAGCTCAGGCGCCTCGCTTCATCCAGAATAGCGCCTTTTATACGGGTTTTCGCGAAGTCTTCAAAACCTACACCCTGACTCGCGTCGAACTTTTTCTCGGCTTCTATCAAGCCGAGCGTGCCCAGCTGAATCATGTCATCTGTTTCGATGTAGTTTGGAACGCGTGGTCGCAGGTAGATGGCGATTTTACGTACCAGGCCGAGATAGCTGGAAATATCCGCGATTGCATTGCCCCCTTGCTGGATCGATTCATACACTTCGACCTTCATAATGCGAGCCTTCTTATCCCCAATTGGAGAAGAAACGGGAAGCCGCGCCATCCAATTCAAGATTGGGTTGCGCTGAGAGTAGGTTGCTGGCAATGCTGCGATAATTGCTGGCGATGAGTGAGTTAGGAGCCAGTTCAACTATCGGAGTACCCCGCTGCCAGGATGTATTGATAGCCGGATCCATCGTGACAGTTCCCAGATAGCCAAGCTCAGTAAACAGAAACTTTTTCACAATCGAATTGAGGCTATCAAAAAGGGTTAGCCCGGCCCGTTCGTCCTTGACGCAGTTGGGGACGAAGTAAATATTCTGTAGTTGTTGCTCTTTCACCATGACTTTGATTGTGGCATAGGCATCGGCAACAGAAGTCATATCCTGTGTGCCAACAATGATTCTTTGCTGACAGCCCTTTAGGAAGGCCATAACTGTAGGCGATATTCCTGCTGCGCAGTCCACTAGCAGGAAATCGAATTGTTCTTCCAGCTGACTAAAAGCCTGAACGACGACTGATGAGCGAAAGTAATCCAGCGCGGCAAGCTCACCCTCACCGCTGGCGCCCGGTACAAGTGTTACCCCATAGCCTGTATCGACAAGAATGTCTTCAATGCTTGCTTCTCCAGAGAGGACGCTGCTGAAGTTCTTGTCGGCTTGGCAATTGAAGCCGATCTGCGCATTAGCTAGACCAAGGTCTCCATCAAAATAGAGGACTCGATTGCCGGCCTGCGCTAGAGCAATTGCCAGGTTAATTGAGAAAGTGGTCTTGCCTACACCGCCTTTACCACTGGCAATGGCTACTGATCGTTTTAACGTCTTAATCATACTCGCCGAGCTATATTGAAAGAGGTAATGATACCAAATGATACAGGTTGTGTGAGTGCACAGACCGGGGCGCCATTATAGCTAGCAAACCTGGAAAGCGAATTCATTGTCATAAGATTCATTCTGCACAGGTATCGGGGGTCGCTCGTGATCGTCTGGTCGCAACTTGTTTGAGAGCGTTTGAGCAGTGATTTGGGTCAGTTCTTCTGCTGGGTCTGAGCTCATGCAGCCAAGTGAAGTTTTTGTCTGGCTGCGGTGCAATAGCTTGATTATCGGCCAGGGGACTATTTTTTGATCCAGTCGGGTGAGAAGTGCCGACTCAAACCTGGTGGACCCCAGTCCGCTGATAGACAGCATTGATCCCAGATAGGTGTCTACTGGCAGGACCGCATGGAATTTTGCCTGTTCGACAGCACCTTTGATCTCCGCTGGCGTTGTATCAAGTGTTGCCGAAGATGTATCGATGACTATGCTGGCCCGATCTGCGTACTCCTCAACGATAGCCTTGAGGCATTCCGCGTTCTGCGCCTGATAGGTAGTGATTCCCGCACGAGAACCAAGCAGGCGCAATACGCTCCATGCACCTTCCTTGTTATCTTTATAGGAAATGACAATCGCGGGCCTGTCCACTGTTTGCAATCGTTGAGCAAGCTTTATTGCCATTGTCGTTTTACCACTCCCATGGCTGCCCAATAATGCATGAATGCCGGGCTCCAGGGACTTGCCAGTGATACCAATCTGTCGCAGGTGTTCAGCAAGCAGTGAGTCGATAGTCTGTGAGTCGCTGGCAGAGTCAAGCAGTTGCCTGCATTCTTCAATCACGTGATCCGCAGCGCCGGTTTCACGCAAATTGGCCAGCAGTTGATGTTCCAGCTGGCTTAATGGTTCACTATTCCTGTGCCTTTTTAGAGACACGATCTCCTGCTTGAGAGACATCAGTTCTTCCCGAATCTGGGAAGCCAAAGACTGCATGACCCTGCCTTCGTCATAGGTCCTGCTTTCTGGCACGGCTTGTGTGTTCGTTTGGGCCTTGGGTGCCGCTTTCATCGGTACATGTTGTGCGCTAGCCTGCGTTGTACCTTTTTTAAGCTTGTTTTGCAGACGTGAGTTTCTGGCATTGAGTATGCTTGCAAAGTTTGCAGCGAGCTTGTCCTGCTCGGGTTTGCTCGTGGTAGTGCAATCGTCAAAGGCAACCAGAATAACATTCTGATCATCCTCTCTGCGATTCGACAGAATCATGACATTATCACCACACTGGGCGGTTATGCGGTCGATTCCGGTTTTGGTATTTGGGGCATAGATTCGCTTTAGTTTCATCGTTTAGTTTCCTGCTTGCTCCTGGCCAAGCCCAATTCTTGCGATGACTCGCACATTCTGATCATCTGGAAGTTCCGTGTAGGCCAGCACAGTTAGTCCCGGTGCGCGCTGGCGTAATGTCTTTGCAAGCCAGGTGCGTACGCCCGGCGACACAACCATAACCGCTGGATTGCCTGCCTCTTCGGCATTCCTCTTCTCCTGAGCGATAGCCTTGAACAGATTCTCAGCCATCTGCGGGTCGATTATCAGCTCACCCGACTGCCGACTCTTGTTTAACGTGTCTGTGAGCATTTGCTCCAACTCGGGCTCCAGGGTTATTACCGGGAGATCCTGCCCCACCTCAATCAAGCCCTGGACGATAACCCGCGCGATCTTCGGTCGGACCAGCGCTGTGAGTTCATCTGCATCCTTGGTCTTGCTGCTCTCGCTGATCAGACCCTCCACGATCGAGCGGATATCGCGTAGCGAAACGGATTCGGCAACCAGATTTCTTAACACCTGAGCGACTGTGGAGACGGGGAGTCTGTCGGGCACCAGGTCCTCGATTAGTTTGGGAGATTTCTTTGCCACGTTGTCCAGTAGTTGACGGCTCTCCTCATGACCCAGAAGTTCCGCCGCATTGTCCTTTAGCGCTGTATTTAGATGGGTAGCGATCGCGGTCGCGGCATCGACAACCGTATAGCCCATGGTGCGGGCGTAGTCACGTTGTTCAGGCAGGATCCAGTAAGCCTCGAGTCCAAAGGCGGGTTCTCGTGTCTTGATGCCTTCCAGATTTACCTGTGTGTTTCCGGGGTTGATCGCAAGCTCTCGACCCAGATGAATTTCGCCTTTGCCCCGTACAGTCCCTCGTAAAAGAATCTGATAGGAATCTGCTACGATGTTAAGGTTGTCTCGGACCCGGATGGGTTGCAAAAGAAACCCTAATTCTGCCGACAGCTTCTTGCGTACACCTTTGATGCGCGACAACAGGATGCCGCCATTTTCTTTCGTGACCAGCGGTATCAGGCCATAGCCTATTTCAAGAGATACCGGGTCTACCTGCTCGATCTCCTCCCAGTTCAAGGCGTCTTCATCGCCTTCCTCTTCCTCTGCGGGCGCCTGATCTGACGCTGAAGTGTTTTGCTTTTCGTTATTCCTTCTTCTCAGCAGGAGAACGCCCACGCTTGCCGAAAGCAGACCAAAGAACAGGAAAATCGCATGAGGCATGCCGGGGATGATGCCGAGGATGAGCAGAATCAGCGCGGAAATCAGAAAAGCTTCCGGGCTGGAGAGTTGCAATCCTGCCTGACGAGAAATCGGTTCTGAAGTTGTTACCCGCGTCACGATAATTGCGGTTGACAGTGACAGAAGCAGGGCAGGAATCTGCGCGACCAGGCCATCACCAATGGTCAGCAAGACATAGATTTCGCCGGCTTCGGTGAAGTTCAGATCATGCTGGGTCATCCCGATGGAGAGGCCGCCCACAATGTTGATGATAAGAATCAGAAAGCCGGCAACCGCATCGCCGCGTACAAATTTGGAGGCACCATCCATAGAGCCAAAAAAGTCCGACTCCTGGGAAATTTCCTCGCGCCGCTCACGTGCAGTAGCCTGATCGATGAGCCCTGCATTGAGGTCGGCATCGATCGCCATCTGCTTACCTGGCATGGCATCCAGGGTGAAGCGCGCGATGACCTCTGAAACCCTGCCGGCACCCTTTGTAACAACGATGAAGTTGATGATCATCAGAATGGCAAAAATGATGAAGCCTACGATGTAGTTGCCGGCAATGACGAAGTCACCAAAGGCCTCAATGACCCGGCCGGCAGCGGCGGGTCCTTCATGGCCCTTGATCAATACGATGCGTGTGGAGGCGACATTCAGACTCAGTCGCAGCATGGTCGCCAACAACAGGATTGAGGGGAATGAAGAGAATTCCAGGGGCTTTGAGACATTGATGGCGATCATGATGATGATCAGCCCAAACACGATGTTGACAGTGAATAGGGTGTCCAGCAGCAGGGCTGGCATGGGTATGACCAGCATCGACAGGATGGTGAGTATCATCACGGGCACACCGAGGCCGCCGAGATCGAGGCCGGGTAACCATTGTCGCAAATTTGACAGAACCAGTGAGCTCACAAAAAATCCTTTATATACAAAGACATAAATTATTTCAGATGGTGCGTCAGGCGCCTTCCTGACGAACACCCTAGCTACAGTGGCAATTTCCGTGCCAGTAAAAAAATGACACCTGCATCCGCAGTCGGTGGGGACGCCTGCTGGCCATAAAGAATCGTGCACAATCTGTCGATCGGAACAGGGTAGGGCTGGATATGTGCCGGATTGACCGGCTTCTGGTCTGGGACAGGCAAGACTTGCGGCCGAGGCTTCGCAAGTGAGTGGAATGGCAGCGCCATTGAGAGGGAAATACGATGATTTTGAGCAGAATTCACGGTTTGGCCATCGCCTTGCTGGCTTTGTTGCTGACAAATTGCACAGTGGTTAGCAGCCCGGAACAGATGCCATCGGGAGGCTCGTTGATCAATCTGGTTCAGGAAAGCCAGCGCATTACTGCCACAGGCTATGCCGTGATTGATATCCAGAACAGTGATGTGCCAGCACAGCGCCGCCTATTGGCGATCAGAGCTTCCAAGCTGGATGCCTACAGAACGCTGGCTGAACAGGTCTATGGCCAATATCTGGATGCCACCACCACGGTCGCTGATCTGGTAATCGTAAGTGACAGTTTTCGAGCCCGGGTTGAGGGTGTGATCTACGGTGCAAGGCTGGAAAGCATCAAACCCGTTGGTCAGGACAGTTATGAAGTGACGCTGAGCCTCGGCCAGGATGTTGTGAATGACCTGCGCCTCCTGTATTTGGAGTATATGGCAGAGGGCACAGCCTGAATCGGGCATGTACTAGAGGAATCTCTGACATGAAACACAGCTTGCTGCCATTGCTATTCCTTGTCTCCTCGAATCTTGCCTACGGGCAGGCTACTCAGGCAGACCCTTCTCTTGAGCTATTGGAAAAAGTGCGTCAGACGCTTCTGACGCAGGCAATGGATGAGGGAGTTTCAGTTCGCAGCCATGGCTATATTGACAGCAGTGGCCGCCTGGTGGAGTCAGCGTATTTTCAAACAGGCACACAAGCGCGTGGTGTACGCATCGCTTCCTATGTGGATGAAATGACGGGCCCTGTCGTCAACGACCCGTCAGTACTGCCAGCCATGCTGCGCCCGGATCGAGAGTGTTCGCTGCAGTACGCCAATTCAATTGTTGTGAATCCTGTGGGTATTTCCGGCACGCTGCCCGCGGGTATACGCGATCGGCAGGCGCTTGCGCAATCGATCCAGAGCGGACTAATGAGCAGCCTGCAAGACGCACAGTACTGGGTGCCAATCGCAGTGACGCCAGCGGCACAACAGCTGACCAATTATGAGCGATTCATGACTGGTGTCAGGAGTCCGCGGGCCGATTTCGAGCTTGAAGCGCAATTGACCGTAGTGGCGGCGCCCGTGAGTCTGAACTCCGAGGATGTCCTGCATATGGCCCAGCGAGGGTTGCTACGATTACAGAAAGCCTCCGCCAATCTGAATCTGCAGGATACAGCGGGCAAGCCAGTCCGTTATGAGCCGTTCATGATCATGCTTGAGGTGACAGTTACTGACCGCAACGCAGGCAAGCAACTACTCCAGATGAGGCGCAGCTATCGCATACCGGGGCAGCAGGCCTCACTCCAACATCCGCCGGGGCTCGGTGAGTTCCCCTCGCAGGTGCTGGCTGACTTGGGCGAGATAGCTAATCTGGTCGATAGTCTCAGCGACTGCAGTGTGACGGGGCTACATCTGTCTGATGATGCATTTGACACGCAGCGCTTTCGGTATCTCGACCGGGGTCGAGTGCACGGTATTAAACCCGGCGTACAGCTATTGATGTCCAGCCAGGACCTGAGCAATGCACCAGATGTGTTTGCCTCGGATTGGCTGGCCGATCTTGCTATCGGAGAGGTGGTTGAAGTGGATGAAGCCAGTGCCCGTGTTCGGGTGGTTGCCGGTAATGTCGAGCCGGGTCTGCTGCAGTACGCTATCCCGTTCTAGAAATGACCAATTACAGAAATCTTGTTGGTAGGGGAGAGTCCATGTTTAGCTTAATTAATAGAGACCGGTTACTTCCGGTATTTCTGGGCAGCCTCGCTGTGCTTGTTTCTCAGACTACACTGGCCGCCGATGCGGAAGTTGAGGCCGCATTACAGAAACTGCTGGAGAGCGCCGAAGTCTCAGCCTATCTTACGCTGCGCCGGGGCGAGGAGATTGAGTCCGGAGAATATGAAGTGAGGCCAGGGGACACCCTGGACAGCCTGATTCATCGAGCCTTCGCCGGCTCGGGCATTCGGCGCGATTTCCTGCGACAAGCTTTCATCACTGCCAATCCCCGGGCCTTTAGAAATGGTAATCCCAACTGGCTATTGGCGGGTGTTACCCTGCGGATTCCCACACAACAGGATTTGTTGAATGTTGTGTTTGAGGATCCAGCACAGATTGACAGTGCGGCGTCCCAGCGTCACTGGATACGTTATCCCTGAGACCGGCAGGCTGAACGTGAACCGTCATTGGGATTGTTAGAGCGGTGTTCGTCGGCGATACCAATTCTGCCAACCCCCTGTTTCGGGCGGGGGCAGAGCCCAGCGAAGGGGCAGCACTGCGAGTTACCCATGAAGCGGCCCGGCAGCTGGGCCTGGCTGATGGGCAAATCGTAAAGGGCGTGGTGGATAGAGAGTCTGGCACCGTCCGCCTGACGACAGACACAGGAGCGCTAACGCTCGCATACCAGCAATCAGCCTACAATCCTACAGTTATCTGGTTCCGAGCTGTGCAGTCAGCCTACGGACTAATTCTGCGTCCACTCCCGCCTAAACCTGTCTCACAATCCGCCAGTCAACCTGCCTCAGGCCAGGAGCAGGTACACGATGATTCGACGGCTACAGTAAGGCGTCTGCTGCTGACTTTACTGAATCGTCCTTCGCTTTCAACAATGTGGTCGGCATTGAATCCAGAGCAAACGTCCTCGAATGAAGGCCTGGCGCTCGTTCAGGAGGAATACCGCAAGTTGGCAGGTGGTTTGCCACGTGCTCAGGACCTGGACATTGAAACCATTCGTTCCGCGCTCGCCGGGTTGTCTGCAGGAATCTCCGGGGTCATGGCACCGTCATTACTGAGATCCCTCTGGCTCGCCTTGTTGAGCAGACGTCCCGGAGATAATTCATCTTCCGGCCAACATCTTGAGGAGGCGCTCAAATTCGTACAGGAGTATCTGGAAAGTGCGCGTGTGGAATCCTTGCTGCAACAGGAGCAGGGCCGTCTCCTGGCTCGCTTCCCCCTCTTTTTTGCCGATGCGCCACCTGTAGAAGTCAGTATTGCCGGACACGGCAAATCCCGGTATGCGGGTGGCGAGGGCTGGCAGCTGGATCTTGAGATGCAGCTCTCTGGCAAAGACAGGTTGTGGTTGAACTGCCTGTTCAGTCAGGACTGGGAGGTCAGGGCCACGGCCTGGACCACCGATACGCAACTGGCATTGAGGATGCAACAGGGTAGGCCAGAGTTGGCCAGCAATCTCGCGAGTTTTGGGCTGCAATTAGGCTCACTACAGGTTATCGAGGGGCCGCGCCCAGAGATGCCGGCGCTATCACTGCTGTCATCGACCGCCAGCGACACGGCTGGCCAGGAGCAGCAGTAGAATGAACAAGAAGATTGTCCGCGCAGCAGCGCTTGAATATGGCGCGCTCAAAGCCCCACAGGTTATCGCTCAGGCCGAAGGTGAGCTTGCTGAACTGATGCAGGAGGCGGCACGTCAGAGTGGCACGCCACTCATGAGTGATGAAGCGCTCCTGGAGGCGTTGATGCAATTACCGCTGAACGAGGAAATTCCGGAATCGCTCTATGTTGCGGTTGCGGTTGTCCTGTCATGGGCTTACTGGCTAACAGGCAGACGCCCCGACAGTATTTGAAGAAGGGATTGGAAGCGAGGCTTGTCGCTCAACGGACTGAACCTGGTCCTCTATTGGCAGAACTGAGTTTGCCTTGCCTGTTGTAAGTTTCGATGGCAAGTCCTGCCTCCGGCGCGACCAGGCTGGAAAGTGCGGAGCGCACCACGCTGAGCTTGCGCTCAACCAGAATTTCATTACGTTTCTGCAGGTCCCGGCACCGACGCGCGAGTCCGGTCAGCTGTTGCCAACGCATCTCCAGTTCGACACCTTTGTCAGGCTGGCTGGCCAGATCGGCGAGCACAGAATCCAGCGATTGCTCGCCCAGAGCGCCGATCATGGCTTCTTTTTCTGCCAGCAGATTTTCCAGCCTATTCAGATTCTGGGTCTTGAGTGCATCGAATTCCGCCGTCAGCAGAGATTCCAGCTTGCCCAGATCCTGTTGCAAGGCATTCAAATCTGGGCCAAGGCCATTGGTAGAGTTGTCCATGAATGGTACTCCGGCCCTACAGAAGCCGTTCCAGAGGGAGGAAATTTTCGGCGACTTTCCTCGCATCCAGGGGATAATTGCCGGATTGAATGGCTTCCTTCATGGCAGCGACCTTGTTCTGGTCGAAGTCAGCCTCCTTCAGCGCGGTCTCGACACTTGCAGACAGCTCCAGTGACTTGGCAGGCACCTGCTCGGTCTGTGTTTCCGCGACACTACCGGGCTCGGCGCCTTCTGTCGGCCGGTTTTCGGTGCGTAATTTGTCCTGTAGGGCCAGCATTTCTGCGGCTTTACCAGAACTGGGATTTATCGGGTTCATGGCAGTTCAAGATCCTCTGTGATCATTCAAGACTCCAATATCATGCCCATCGACAGTTGGACTTGCAAACTTTAGCCTGAGTCTCATCGAATTTGTGCCCGTCGATCGCCCGCCACAATGGCCGAGATAACACGGCCTGACTGCGGGTTTCGTAACCTTATCTGTTGCCCGGTTCTGCCATCCTCTACTGCCTCCAGCTGCACGGAGATTGCCAGATTACCCTTCACGACCTGGGTGGCAACCGACTCACCAGCCACTATTTCCGGGAGCAGTCTGACCTGGCTATGGCGGATAGTCTGGCCCGGTGAGATGCGTCCCGTCGCCACCACCCTCGGTAATTCGCCCTGGAAGGGAAATGCATCTCCAGGAACCGATGACCAGGTATCCGCGCGGCGGGTATTTTGCGCCGTTAGGGCGGCGCCGCGTTCAATCAGTTGGGTCGCTGTTAAGACAGTTTGCCGGAAATCCAGATCATGGCGGCGCAACAGCCAGCCCGCGGGTAAATCGCGTCTGGAACGCACCTCATTGATTTCAGCCAGAGTGAGTCTGGCAGTCGGTGGAAGTGTATTGGCGGCGACGTATTCCTCTCGTATATCACTCGCCGTGAGTAACTGACCCGCTGGGATGTCGCGCAGCAGGCGGTAGACCAGCAGGCTTTCGTCCAGAGCCTCTGCGTTCACCCGCTGCCCCTGCCTGACGGGGGCCCTTAGAATCTTGCCTACTATGTCAGGATAGTTATCAGGAGGCAGTTCAACAGAAGTATCTCCTTCTGCGCTGGTGTCAGTAAGCAGCGTCAGGTCGGCGGCACTGATTTGATGGCCCCGGGGCAAGGCGCTTGAAAATAACCAGGTTGGATCGGCCTGATCGATATCGATGGACAGGGTGATCTGCCAGTTTATTGCCGGGCATTCAACTTTGAGCGTCTCTGCATCGGTGTATGGCCGTGAGATGGCGAAGCCCTCGGCGCAATCGGGTACTCGTAGCCGTCGATCGTTGGCATGCACGGTCACGGAGGCGGCGCCAATCTGGTCAGTCTCACTCACCCAATCCTGTACTGCTTCAACCATTCTCTGTTTGGTAATCGACATTGGCTGCACCGCCGGTTGCGCGAGCAATGCTCCGCAAAAACCGGCAGTGACAAGCAAAACAGCGAAATTTCGTAGGGGCTGGCAGATCATGATGGCGGCTTTTTAACCCATTATTTGTCATCACGCAACGTGGCTTTAAAAGCGGCAAGCGCCTAAGAAAACGCATTGCCACTTTGTTGCCACTTTGCTGAAAAGTGGCATGGCTAATAAAAGCTAAGTGGCACTTCTCGAACGCGTGTATGGCTGCGAAGTTGCCTAAGGCTCTGAATGAGCTTGGTTTTTTGTCTGTTGTTCATGCCGCATTAAAAACTTGGCACCAATCCTGCTCCTGTAAATCCACTGTGTATTCCGGACATGCGCCGGGTGAAGAGCTGCGTTGCCGACTGGTTGTGCTGGCTTACTGGAAAACTTGCTTTATTGATGTCAGGTACTACGGATGAAAATTCTTGGTTCTTATTTCTCGCAACATGATTCTGCACTGCAGGTGCGTAATCAGCGGCTTGAGCTTATCTCAGAGAATATCGCCAATGTCAGCACGCCTGGTTATCGCGCGAAAGACATCGATTTTGCTACGGCGATGCGCGGAGCTAATGAGGCGCTGACATTACAGGCAACCGCGTCCAGGCACATAGAGTCCGACAGGTCGGAGGTTAATCTGGGTAATGCCCTGGTGTATCGCACGCCGCTGAATCCGAGCCTGGACAGTAACACCGTCGAAATCGGCGTGGAGCAAGCCAAGTTTGGTCGAGCCGCCATGGAGTATCAGGCATCACTCCAGTTTTTTGAGAACAAAGTCACCAGTATACGCAAAGCATTGAGAGGTGAATAAGGATGGCTATTAGCAAACTCATGGATGTTGCAGGGAGTGGCATGAATGCACAGCTTGTGCGGATGAATGCCACGGCCAGTAATATCGCCAACGCCGGTGTTGTCGCTGAGTCACCCGAGCTCGCCTACCGCGCCAAGCGAGTGGTTTTCGAAACGGTACTGAACGATGCCATGAGTCGCCAGGATTCTTTGGACGGTGGAGTAAGGGTGAGTGAGGTGATTGAGGATACCAGGCCCGCACGACAAATATTCGATCCCGGCAATCCCCTCGCCAACGACCAGGGCTATGTCTGGGCGAGCAACGTCAATCAGGTAGCCGAGATGATCGATATGCTCGATGCCTCCCGTGCCTATCAAAACAGTGTTGAAGTGGCCACGACAGCCAAGGACCTGATGCTTCGCACGCTTGAAGTGATTCGTGTCTGATAAGGCTACCTAAAGAGAACCAAGAATATGCTCAATGACATCAATCTGCCTGAATCAATTCTTACTGTTAATCGGTATGAGGATCAGCAGCTCAAGAAAAGTCTGGAGTCCAAGGACTCGCTCGGTCGGGATGCGTTTCTGACTCTGTTCACGACTCAGCTGAAGAATCAGAGCCCCTTGAGTCCCATGGAGAATGAAGCCTTCGTGGCTCAACTCGCGCAATTCTCGTCCCTTGAATCGATGAAAGGTATGCAGCAGTCCATCGAAGATCTGGCAGCCGAAATGAAATTTGACCGTTTCTACTCAGGCGCCAACTTTCTTGGCAGGTCGGTTGCTGTGAATAGCGGGGTTGTGCAGGCGGGTGATGGCGAGACAGCACATGCAGAGATATCGCTGGCTACGGCTGCGGATTCTGTAATTTTCGCTGTCTACGATGCGCAAGATAAATTGGTGTATCGCGAACAGACCGATTCCAGGATGCCAGGACCCGTGCAGTTTACATGGGAGGGCATCAATGACGAGGGTGTGCCTGTAGAGCCCGGCACTTACAGAATCGTAGCTTCGCAGGAGCAGAACGGAGTGTTCCAGTCGCGACCGGTAAGAACGATGGACACAATTTCCTCTATCCAATGGGACGATAGCGCCAAAAACATAGTTGTACAGACCCGCAATGGACACACGCTGTCAGCGGCGGATCTCGACAGAATTGAAATTTAACTGGTTATTAGCTGGAGACTGATCTATGTCATTTTATACCTCACTCACCGGGCTCATTGCGGCCACGACTCAATTGGCGGTGACATCTAACAATATTGCCAACTCCGGCACCTCTGGCTTCAAGAGGTCCAGTGCCGACTTCGGTGATATTTTTGCGACCTCTCCACTGCAGAAATCATCGTCTGTAGTGGGTGCGGGTGTGTCCTTGAAAGAAGTTCGTCAGGAGTTCAGTCAGGGCAACATCGAGTTCTCTGCCAATTCTCTGGATCTGGCAATCACGGGTGACGGTTTCTTTGCGCTGGAATCTCCAGATGGCACCAAGGTGTTTACTCGAAATGGGGGTTTCATGCTCAACGAGCAGAATCAGATGGTGAATGCCGCCGGGCAGGCTCTAATGTCCTTGCCGGTGGACTCGACCAATAAGGCCGACTTTAGTGAGCCACTGTCAGCGCTCTCTATTCCGCGCACCACGGTATCCGAGTTCCAGGCAACAACCGAAGTAGAGTTGGGTCTGAATCTGCCATCCGACAGCACTCCAATCACCGCGACCTTTAATCCGAACAAGCCAGAGACCTATCACAAGACCACATCATTTACCGTATATGGCGCATCAGGTTCCTCACACCTGGCTACCATTTACTACACGAAAACAGCGACAGCAACAGCAGATACGCCATTCAACAAGTGGCAGACCTATGTCTATATCGATGAGCAGCGCGTAGAACCGACGCTTATTCAGGCCTCGGATAATGGTGATGAATATTTCGTAAACAAATACGGTGAGATCAAGACCCGCTCTGAACTGCAGGGACTGCAGCGTACGAGTGCAGACAGTGAGAAGTACCTGATCACGACCGGAACTCTGTATAAGAAATACTCCTTTGACAAACTATCAACGCCAGTGGAATCAGCGCCTGCCACAATCGACCTGCCCATTCCAGAGGAGTCAAGTTACATCGACAATCTGAACCTTACCAATAATCAGGATGGTGTGGATTTCTCAGCCTTCACGCGGGCACAACTGACCAATATGTTCCAGGTGTCTGTTGATGGTTCAGGTTTCGTGGATATCGGTCTTGAACATCTGGCGGGTCAGAACGTCCAGCTGTCTGGTACCGAGATTGCATTCGAACTTTCCAATGTACTGAATACCCGCTTCGGAGACGGTCGCAAATTCAACCTGGCTGCAGAGGGTGCGGGCTCTCTGGTGCTGAAGCGCGTGGGTGATTCCGGCGATCCGGCGGATATTCTCTCGCTGGATATCGACCTGAATGCAGTGATCGCGGCTCAGGAAGCTGCTGACAGTGTGACGCTTACGCAGAACGGCGAGATCTCGCCTGAGGCTCTGACCTATGCCCTGAACAATTACCTCTCCGAGCAGGATGGTTTTGGTGATGTGACCGTAGAGTATGATCTGGCAAACCGCGGCTTTCGATTTACCCAGACAGATCCGGATAATGTCACTGAGCTCTATCTAAGCAATGGGGCCGCTGGCGTCAATCCAGTATTCGGCGTCAGTCAGGCTGCCATGGATTCTGATCCACCAGTCTACGGGAAACTGCTATTACCTCTGGATAACGATGAAGATGTTGTGCTGCTGCGGGACGTGCTGCCGAATGGTGCGCTCTACAGTGCCTCACGCGATCAACGCTATGGCATCGAAGTGACTTACTCCGATGGCCAGTTCCGATTCCAGAGTGGTACCACCGGTGATGATTCCAGCCTGGAAATTCGCCTCAATAGCGAAACAGTCGACGATGTCACCAGTCTAACGACACCGTCAGAAGTGGCAGCGAGCCTATTCGGTATTCCGGAGATCGGTGCCTTCGTAGAGCCACAGAGTTCCCAGATCAACAATCTGCCGACTGTGCGTGGTCAGCGCTCCCAGCCGGCTATCCTGAAAGGCAACCAGATGGGGGTCGATCCACGGGCGTCATTCTCGGTGACCGCCGCTAATCAGAAACTGACGGTGATCGTTGATGGTATTTCCGCCCAGATCAGTCTCGTCCCTGGACAGTATTCCATCGGCACATTCACGCAGCATCTGCAGGATCAGATCAATCTGATGGCCGATAGCCTCGGGCGCAGTGTGTCCGGTGTCAAAGTGGATTTCGATGACACCAACGAATCATTGGTAATCACCGGTTCAACGGCTTCCAATGAATCCTTTATCCAGATCGCGGGTCACGCGGACTGGGGACTCGAGGATATCGATGCGGTATTTGGTTCCACTTCCAGCTATATCCAGTTGGAGCAGGACATCGATGGCACAAGCTCGGTCTATGTAATCCAGGACAACGAGGGTAACTGGATCGAGACTACCGACAAGGGTGATTTTGACGAAAACAACATTCCCTATTGGTCACCCATTTTCCTGGACAAGGGAGAGTTGACCTTTGATACCAGTGGTTCCTTGGTATCGCCCATTAGCGGTTCCAAGCTCGAAAGCGACGGTATTACGGGCACCACAATAGCGATCGATTACGCCAGCAGCACCCAGTTCAACAGCCCATTCGCCGTGCTGAGCCAATCGCAGAACGGTGCGCCGGAAGGCGATCTGGTGGGAGTTAACATCGGTGACGATGGCCTGGTGGTCGCCAGCTATTCCAATGGCTCGCAGCGTTCGTTGGGCAAGATCATTGTGGCCAACTTTGCTACGGCACAGGGTCTCCGCCAGATTGGTGACTCCAGCTTCTATGAAACATCGGAATCGGGTGAGGCCTCCTATGGTGAGCCGGGTTCGGCGGGCTTCGGTACCTTGCGGGCAGGTGCGCGGGAACGTTCCAACGTCGATCTGACCGCAGAGCTGGTAGACCTGATTACCGCGCAGCGGAACTTCCAGGCCAACGCCAAGGCTATCGAAACCACGACGTCCATGACCCAGACCATCATCAATATCCGAGGTTAACAGGTAACACAGTATGGATAGGCTGGTTTATACATCGCTGGGATCGGCAACGAGCCAGGAGGCACTGCGAGTTCAGTTGGCCAATGACATGGCCAATCTGTCCACGGTGGGCTACAAGCGTGGCGGTTCCTATGCACCGGAGGCCGCGTACCTCGATGGCCCGGGTTTCCCGACTCGTTTTCAGCCGGTAGTCCCAGAGATTCAGAATGGCATCAACCTGCGAGCAGGCGCGGTGAGCTATACCGGAAATGACCTGGATATCGCCATGAACGGCAAGACAGTCCTTGGCGTGCAGGCTGACGACGGATCGATCGCATTCACCCGACGCGGTGATTTGCGATTGAGCGCCGATGGATTCCTGCAGACCGGGGACGGGCACGTCGTGATGGGCGAAGGCGCACCCATCGCAATTCCTGCCGGTTACGCCGTGACGCTGGTGCCGGATGGTTCTGTCTATGGCCTGGATCAGGCAGCAGAAGCCGCGGAGCCGGAATTACTTGGCCAACTCATGCTGCGTGACGCCAGCGCGACTTCCCTTAGTCGACGTGCCGACGGATTGTTTGAAGTGGCGACAACCCAGATCCAGGGAGGCGACTTTGCCACAGGCCCCGAGCCGGTCTCGATTTCAGTAGGCTCGCTGGAGGGCAGTAATGTGAACGCAATTGAGACCATGGTCTCGATGCTGGATATGTACCGGGCGTTTGAAACTCAGTTGAAAATCATCAAGAACGCGGAAGAGCTGGATAGCGCCGGAACCAAGATGATGAGTATTCGCTGATCAGCAATAAATATTAAGGAGACTATCTAATGGACGCTTCAATGTGGGTCGCCAAGACCGGCCTTACTGCACAGTCCACGCGCATGACGACTATCGCCAATAACCTGGCGAACGTGAACACGGTAGGTTTCAAGAAAGATCGGGCCATGTTCGAGGATCTGCTCTACCAGCGCATTGTACAGGCAGGTGCGCAGGCCGATGTGAATTCACTCACCCCCACCGGGTTGATGCTGGGTACCGGTACCCGTGTGGTGTCGACTGAAAAAATCCACCGCCAGGGCAATATGATCTCTACCGAGAATGCGCTTGATGTGGCGATTGCCGGTGATGGATTCTTTGCTATTCAACAGGCGGATGGTACCACCGCGTATACCCGTGACGGCTCTTTCAAATTGTCGGTGGATGGCACTGTGGTGACGGCTTCCGGTGAGTCCATGATACCGGCGATCACCATCCCCCAGGATGCGTCGAGCATTACCATTGGTCGGGATGGCACAGTCACCGCCGAGCTTGCAGCAGGTGGTGGCGCCGTGCAGGTTGGTCAGATTCAGCTTAGCCGCTTCGTCAATAGTGCTGGCTTGCAGCCGATTGGGCGCAACCTGTATGCGGAAACGAATTCAAGTGGACAAGCCATTGTCGGTATTCCGGGCGATCAGGGTGCAGGCATGCTGATGCAGGGAAGCCTCGAGGCCTCCAACGTCAACGTCGTGGAAGAAATGGTCAACATGATCGAGACCCAGCGTGCCTACGAAATCAATTCCAAGGCTATCGCAGCGGCTGACGGCATGTTGCGGTTCCTGAATAACAATCTATAAGCATAGAGTCGTTGAGATAATGAAAAACCTACAAACGGGAGTGCTGTTGTTGACCGCTGTCTTGCTGACGGCATGTGGCTCACAACTGCAACCCAGTTCTGAGTATCAAACCGAATTTCAGTTCACTTATCCTGAGCCAGCACCCAAGCCCGCCATCGTGACCGGCAGCATCTTTGATAATGGTACCGGCCTCTATCCGACCCGACGCATCTATCAGGCAGGGCGGGTCAAGGTGGGCGATATCATCACGGTGATTCTTGAGGAAACCGCTCAGGCCTCACGTACCAACGGTATCAGCGCCGAGCGGGAAACCAGTAATGATGTGTTGGGTACCAGCCAGGCCGGGGCCTTGTTCCCGGGTGACAGCTTCTTTGAGAATCTGACAACAGGTGGTTCGACTCTGAGCAGTGTAGGCACCGGTAGCTCCGGTCAATCGGCTTCCCTGACGGGTTCCATCAGTGTCTCGGTGGTCGATGTATTGGCCAACGGCAATCTGGTTATTCTGGGAGAGAAGCAACTTACTCTGACTGAAGGTAGTGAGGTTCTTAGAGTCAAGGGTCTGGTTCGGCCTGAGGATATACAGCCTAACAACACGGTTCTGTCCCGGCGTATCGCCAGCGCCCAGATCTCTTACAGCGGCACCGGGGACCTGGTGCGTGCGGTGAAACCGGGCTGGGGTGTGCGTGCATTATTCGGCCTGTGGCCATTCTAGGGAGTGTGGGTTATGCAATCTTGGAGAATTCAGTCATTGCTTTCACTGTTGACCGTGTTTGTTTATGCGCTGTCACCGGTGACTGTCCATGCCGACCGCATTAAGGACCTGACCGATATTGCCGGTGTGCGCAGCAATCAGCTGGTGGGCTATGGCCTGGTCGCTGGTCTGTCAGGCAGCGGTGATGGAAAGGATCTGCGGATTACCGGACAGAGCCTGAAGTCCTTGCTGTCCGGCCTCGGTGTCAGTGTCGATGGTCCGGTCTCCGAGTTCGATCTCGGTGACAGCCTGGTCAGTCTGGCAACGCAAGCGGCCTCTCAGCCCTTACAAACAGACAATATGGCGGCCGTTCTGGTAACGGCCGAACTGCCCCCGTTCGCCAAGCCGGGGCAACGAATTGACGTCAATGTCTCGACCATAGGTACGGCAGAGAGCCTGCGCGGAGGCAACCTGGTTCTGACCGAGTTGTATGGTATAGATGGCCAGGTCTATGCCCTGGCGCAGGGGCCATTGACTGTGACCGGTGTGTCGGTAGACGCCGCCGGATCGAGCGTGGAGATAGGTGTGCCTACTTCCGGCAGAATTCCTAATGGCGCCACGGTTGAGCGACTCATTCCAACACCATTCGAGGACTCCGATCACGTGGTGCTAAACGTGCGCAGTGCTGACTTTGGCACGACTAACGCTATCGCAGGCGCGATCAATGCGAGCTACGGCGATGGTGTTGCGACACCAATTGATAGCGTTTCGGTCGCAGTGCGTGTGCCCAGGGACCCGGTACAGAAAATAGGATTCATCAGTGATATTCAGGATATGGATGTAGACCCCGGTGAACCCATGGCGCGGGTTGTGGTTAATTCGCGTACGGGTACTGCAGTAATCAACCGTTCTGTACAGGTTGCTGCTGCCGCGGTGTCGCATGGCACGCTGAGTGTCAGAGTAACGGCCTTTAACGATGTCAGTCAGCCTGCGCCATTCAGTGACGGTGTCACCGTGGGTGTGCAGAACGCAGATATCGAAGTGGAGGAAGAGACGGCCAATATGTTTGTCTTTGAAACCGGTGTCGAACTGCAGGACATAGTGGACGCAGTTAATCAGGTGGGCGCCACGCCGTCAGCGCTCATAGCGATTCTAGAGGCCCTGAAGAGGTCCGGTAGCCTGAAAGCAGAACTGGTAGTTATCTGATGACTGATACGATTGCATCGGCAGGAAGCTTTTACGACTTTGCGGATCTGGCAAACCTGCGCGCTCGCGCTGCCGCCAGTCCAGGGGGCGATAAGGAAACCCGCAGCAGGGTCGCAGCCGAGTTTGAGAGCGCCTTCATGCAGTTGATGTTGCAATCCATGAAGGAAGCGTCGCAGCCCCTGAAGAGCGAGTTATTCGAGAGTCAGGCGACGGACTTCGTGGAAGACATGTTCATTACTGAAGTATCGCACTTTATCGCGATGCGTCAGTCTCTGGGTGTCGGTAAGTGGATTGACAGTACCCTGGAGAAATCAGGTGTTCTGCCGGGTAATGATGTAAGCAACGAGCAGGCGGATAGCAACGATGGCTGATTTGATCTCCATAGGCGCCTCGGCTACCCAGGTCTATCGTCAGGCCCTGTCGACAGTCAGTAATAATATCGCGAACCTGAATACCGAGGGCTATTCGCGTCAGGAGGCTATCACTACCGAGAATACACCGGGCAAGCAGGGCGTCCATTCGATCGGAGCAGGTTCACGGCTGGTTGCCGTCAAACGCAACTATGATCAATTCGTCGAGGGCAATCTGCGACAGAGCAAGAGTCAGCTCAGTGCCCAGAATCCAATGGTTGACTACAGCAATCGAATACTCGACATCATGGGCGATGAAAGTAGTGCTTTAACCAGCGCGCTGGATCGCTTTTTTGAAAGCGTTAACAAGTTGGCTGTAGACCCGGGCTCTCGAGCCCTGCGCGGTAGTCTGCTGTCGGCGGCTGACTACCTGTCCGGCCGTACGCGTGACATCGCGTCACAACTGGCTGACGTCAATGATGATTCTGCCAGCGCCCTGCGAACGGTAGTAGAAAAGCTGAATAACCTCATGGGTCAGTTGGCCCAGGTCAATCTGGAGCTGGGTAAGTCCAGTACCCTGGAGCGACAGGCACCTACCTTGCTGGATCAGCGCGATAATCTACTGCGTGACATGGCTGACCTCGCCAATCTGAAAGTGGATGAGGCTGCCAATGGCGAAGTAGCGGTGCGTCTGGCCGGATCCTCCAGTCATGCCTGGCTGGTGTCTCGCAGTGACGTGCGTCGTCTGGACGTGATCATGCCGCCCCAGGATACGGCTAGTCATGCCTTCGTGGTGGATGCCTATGGCGCAGCGATTGGCATAGCGCCACCGCCCGGAGGCGAGCTCGGTGGTCTGGTGTCGTTCCGTGGCGAGGTGCTCAGTCCCTTGATGCAAAATATAGATCGTTTTGCCGAGACCTTCGTCAGGGAGGTCAATACGGTGCATGCCGCAGGCAGCAACCTGGAAAACCAGACTGGCCTGGATTTGCTCTCTATTGGGCAGCGGATCGAGGCGCTGGATTCGACGGGGCAACTGGCTGGGGAAGTCTCGGTACAGAGTCTGCGTGCAAACGCAGAGCCCATCGAACCACTACTTGTCACCTATGCTGGCGCAGACCAATGGCTCGTTCAGGACGCCAATGGCAATGATCTCGGTCAGATTGGCGGACGGCTACAGAATGGATCGTACACCGTGCGCGTGCAGGATCTGGAGCTACGGTTCGCCCAGGTGCCGGAGCAAGGCAAGAGTTATTTCATTACGGCGATGACAGGCTCGGCCATGACTATGCGCGTGGCGCTTGATGAGCCAGCACTGGTTGCTGCCGGGGGCAGGTTGATTGCCGAGGCCGGCATCAATAACCAGCGCGCCTACGACATCGAATTTGACCGACTCGCCGAGGCAGCGCCGCTCATGAGCGGTACTGCGCTTGCGGATATGCCAGGACGCACCATGCAAATCGCGGCCAGCACACGCTATGCGGCGCCGGCGATCAGCGTGGCAAAGGACCTAAGCGACTTTGTAGTCAGTTTCCAGCCGCCAGTTGACTCCGAACAACAGCTGCAACTGTTTACCGATGACTTCATGCAGTTAACGGGAACAGAAATGGACGCGGCGGCTATCGATCAACTGCAAAAAAGTGGTGCCTTCAAAGCGGCGAGTCTGTATACAAACGAATCGCTGAATGCGGGGGATTCCGGATTATTCTATGGTTTTCGGGCAGAGCAGGCTGCGCTTGGCGCTACTATTCCCCGTCAGCTTAACACCACCGGTGGCGTGAGCGAACTCATTGCAGCTGGCGACCTGACTCTCAACGATACCGCGCTGGATGCGCTGCAGCTGGCTGCAGATGCAACCCTGAGTGCAGCTGATATTGCCACCTGGTTAAATGCCCAGAGTGAGGCCACCGGCGTGACGGCCAGCGCCGAGAACAGTATTCGTATTGCTGCGGACAGTCTCAACTACCAGAATAGTCTCGTGCTCAACGGCATCACGGTATTTGCCGGTCTTAATGTAGGTGAGGATGGAGAACCGCAGCAGCTGGTAAGCGCCATTAACGCCAACATCGATGAGAGTGGCGTGGAAGCCTGGCTCGATGCTGAGGGCTATCTCAACCTGCGCAACAGACCTGGCGCCGAGGGAGAAAACATTCTGCTTGGATCGGCGGAAGGGCTGGCTAGCCTTAACAGTCTTGGCTGGGAAGAAACCCTGGTCACCGGTAAGTTGAGGTTGGAAGGCGAGCAGATCGCCTTTGGCTTTAGCGATCCGGCAAGCGATCGCGGCCGTCCCGCGGACCTGTCGCGACTTGGGCTGGCGACGGGCATCTATGGCAATGGGCGGCGCGACAGCAATCTGCAAGTTTATGTAAGTGACACAATAAGCGCTTCGACTCAGCTCACGGTGTCAGTCGGTAGTCTGCTACCGCCAGCGCCACCCTCGAACGAGCGCAGCTATTCGATCGTATTCGGGGATGATGGTGATTATGAATTACGTGATCTGAGTACGGGCGATCTCTTGCGCAAAGCAGTATACGACCATGACTCCGGCATCGCGCTTCTCGACAGCCAGGTACGATTCGACTTGCAACCACAAGCGGGAGAGCGCTTCGAGATTCGACCTAACCTGGATGCCAGTGGTGATAATCGTAATTTGTTGGCCTTGATCGGGCTGGCGGAGGAACCCTTGATTGATGATATGACTGCTGCACAGTTCTATGTCGATCAGGTTAGCAAGGTAGGCACAGTCTCGCAGCTCTCGCAGTTGTCTCGCGATGCGTTACAGGTAGTCTATGATCAGGCCGAAGAGTCCCGTGCCCGGGTATCCGGTGTGAGCCTGGACCAGGAAGCGGCAGACCTGATTCGGTTCCAGCAGGCCTACCAGGCGGCTGCCCAGGTTATTCAAGTATCGACGCGCCTGTTTGACGCCATTCTTGGCGTGGGTCGCTAGGAGCTCCCGCGATGAAAATCTCCACGAATCAGTACTTCAATATGTTGACCCGCTACATGGGTAATCAGCAGGGCAAGATTGCCGAATGGCAGGCCAAACTTGCCACGGGCGACAATATGGTCAAACCCAGTGCTGAGCCAGATCTGGCCGCCAGATCGCTGCAATTGCAATCAACCCTGAATCGCCAGGAAGTGTATCTGGAAAATCTGACTGCTCTCGATGGGCGTTTGTTGCAGCAGGAAACGGCTGTTGGCGGTATGGAAAAGATGTTGTCGCGTATGCAGGAACTGGCGGTGAGGGCTGCGAATGACACCTACAACAGTCTCGACCGACAGGCCATTGCGGTAGAAATCAGAGGCTATCGGGATGAGATCATGGCACTGGCGAATTCCAGGGATGGCAACGGCAATTACTATTTCTCCGGTATCAAGAGTACGACCCGACCCTTTGTGGAAAATGAAGGGGGCGCTGTGGTCTACCGGGGTGATCAAACCCGTATTCAGGTGGATGTTGATGAAGGCAATCGACTTACGATAAATATCGATGGCAACACACTGCTGCCGGATATTGTGCGAGACAGTGATGCGGGGCCGGTGAAAGTCGCCGCGTTTGATGTGCTGGATGATTTCGCCACGGCCGTCGACACTTCGGATACCGAGGCCATGCAAAGAGCGCTGAGCGAGCTCGATACCGTAGCTAGTAACCTGCAGCAGTTGCTGGTTGATATAGGCTTGCGCAGGACGGTGGTCGAATCCAAGAAGGAAATCATCGAGGACAAGAAGCTGGTGGTGGAGTCCTTACTCTCCAGTGAACGAAATCTGGATTACAACACCGCCGTTACTGAACTTTCATCGGAGATGCTGGCACTCGAGGCAGCCCAGAGCACCATTGCCAAGGTCACGCAATTAAGTCTGTTCAATTATCTCCGATAACCTGAAACTCTGAAGGAACAATCCTATGGCGACGGTCGATGACGCTAAAAGCCAGGCCTCAACCATTATTCAATCCCTGCAATTGGGCTCTGGAGTTGATGTGCAGGCGCTGGCCCGCAGTCTGGCGGAGGCGGAGAATTCACCGCGAATCGATCAGGTCAAGGCGCGTCAGGCATCGGTGGAAGCCAGTATTTCTGGCTATGGCCTGGTGTCTGTGGGGCTGGATTCGCTTCGCCAGGGGTTTAGCAGTCTGGGTAATTATTCCTCTTTAATCACTAATCAGGTAGAAGCGGCAGATACATCGGTGTTATCCGCGACTGCGGATAGCACGGCCCGTGCGGGTGTCTATCAGATCGCCATCTCGCAACTCGCCAGTGCCCAGACCTTGCGATCAGCCAGCTTCAGTAGTGCCTCCGAGACCCTGAACGGAGGCGTTGATTTCGCCCTTGCCGTGAGTGTGGGTGCTACCGACCCTGTCAGCTACAGCATCAGTGTCACAGACAAAACGCCTGCCGGTGTGGTGGATGCCATTAACGAGTCTGATACGGGTCTCACCGCAACCCTGGTCAACAAGAGTGCTGAGGGTGATGACTGGTATATTCTCGTGGAAGGTGAAACGGGTGCCGATAACAGTTTTAGCATCGCCAATGTGGCCGGCCTGGGTTTCGCTGATGCCCCCAATCTGTTGGTGAGTGCGGGGAATGCG
>Ga0181581_10000668_pt1 | contig 25784 bp, 16 predicted proteins | sample 071ome_22_FD_132433 | JGI IMG/M metagenome (GOLD analysis project Ga0181581, IMG submission 132433) | Coastal salt marsh microbial communities from the Groves Creek Marsh, Skidaway Island, Georgia - 071404AT metaG (megahit assembly) | ecosystem: Environmental > Aquatic > Marine > Intertidal... | reverse complement strand
TTCCTTACCCCCGGGCAAGCGACCGGCATCCTGATTTTTGGGGTTGGTATGACTCTTTATTTCGTCTGTCAGCGCCTGAAACCAACCACCAGCCCCACACCCGACAATTAAGACCCTCACGGTGAACTCAGCCGAATCTCCATTGGAATCCTTGGACGAAGCGATTGATGGAGAAATCTACTCTCTGGAAGTGGAGCGCACACCTGCCAAGGCTCGACTGGATGCCTGGTTACACGATCAGTTTCCCGAGTGGTCGCGAGGCATGATTCGGCGATGGATCGAAGCGGATGCCATCCGGGTGGATGATCAAACCACCAAACCCAGCCATACTCTTCGCGTCGGCCAAAAAGTGATCATCATACCCCCACCGCCCAGCACCATGGATCTCACTCCTGAGCCCATGGAACTGCAGATTCTCTTTGAGGACGAAGCTTTGCTGGTATTGAACAAATCCCCTGGATGTGTGGTTCATCCGGCGGCTGGGCATGCCACCGGCACCTTGGTGCACGGCGTGCTGCACCACTGCGGGGGCACCCTCAGCGGCATTGGTGGGGTGGCTCGACCGGGTGTGGTGCATCGCCTCGACCAAGATACCAGTGGCTGTCTGGTCATGGCCAAGACGGATCGTGCTCATCAGGGCTTGGCCGAACAGTTCGCACAACGCTCCATCCACAAACAATACTTGGCCATTGCCTGCGGAGTCCCAAAGTGTTCTGAAGGCAGGATCGATGCTCCCATTGCACGCCATCCCAACAACCGAAAGACCATGGCGATTGTCGACCACGGTCGACGTGCCGTCACTGACTATCAGACACTTCAGTCTTTTGGGCCACATGCCAGCTATCTATCGGTCAACCTTCACACCGGTCGAACCCATCAGATTCGCGTCCATCTCAAGCATCTGGGCCACCCCGTCTTTGGCGATGAGGTTTACGGTAGTAAGGCCACCCAACGCCTCTGCTCCGCCATCGGCCACTCCCCACCCCGCCAGCAATTGCATGCCTGGAAATTAGGGTTCACTCACCCCATCACAGGAGAGCCCATCGAACACGTGGCAGCGCCCCCGGAGGATTTTCAAGTCACTTTGGAATCACTCGCTCAGAGCAGTCAGGTAGCGGTTCAAGCTCTCCGCCCCTGAGGATTGTGAGGTTACGGACCAACGGACCACTGCTCCACAGCACCGGGGGCGTAGACGACCTGTTGCAGGGCATCCTTGATGCCATCGAGATAGGGGTATCGTCGTGTCAGAAACAAACCGTAGGCCTGATTCAAGGGGTCGATCCAGAAAGAGGTGGAATGGTAACCACCCCAACCATAAACACCCGCAGGCGCCTGAGTTTTCGCTTTAAGCGGGTCCTGAAGGATCTCAAACCCAAAACCCAGCACCCTACCTTTTGCCGCACCGTCAAACCCGGGGGTCTCCCCCAACTGGTCCTGAGTCATCTGTCGTAAGGTCTCCGGTTGAATGAGCGCCTGTCCTTGCAAAGTTCTGCCACCGTTTGCAAGCATGTCGCAGAAGCGCCCATAGTCTTCCAGCGTTGAGACCAGCCCCTCGCCGCCCAGTTGCAAGGCACTGCCAGGCCGGTAATAAAGCTCATCTTCTGCGAGAGTCCCCTCGCGGAAGTGATCCTGCTCCCATATCGAAAGGGGTTGGAAGCGCTGTCGATCTTCCTCACTCAACCCGAATTGAGTATCCACCATGCCCAGAGGTTCAAAGATTTCCCTGGCCAGAAAATTCTCCAACCTCTGACCGCTAAGCCGCTCAACCAAGTGGCCCAGGACGGCTGTGCTCATACCGTAGGTGTAGCGATCGCCGGGCTGGTGCTGGAGGGGTTGACGTGCCAACAATCGCATCAACGATTCCAGATCTTCCAGCTCCATGACCTCTTTCCACGTCCCCTCGTCATGAAAGGAACCATCATAGCCGTATAAGCCCGAAGTGTGGAGCAAGAGATGTCGGTAGGTGATGGGCCGTGCCAGGGGAAGCAGGCTCCCATCCTCTCCTCGAACCTTCAGGGTGGCAAAGGTCGGTATCTGCTCTTCGACCGAGTCATCCAGTTCAAAAAGCCCACGCTCGTAGAGCATCATCACGGCCAGCGAGGTGATGGGCTTGGTCATCGACCAGATGGGGAAGAGGGTCCTCCCATGCACAGGTCGATCATGTTTCAGGTGGCTTTGCATAGCGGCCTGGTGGACCACCTGCCCCCGAGCACTGAACCGGAAGAGATGCGACGGTGTTCGCTCCTGCTCCACCCATTGCTTTTGCTGGTGAACGACTGCTTCCTGAAACTGAACCCTGGGATGCTGTGAAGAGGCATCGTAGCAGCGGATGACTTTGTCATTGCGCACAAAAATATGGCGATTGGCCAGAGCCGGCGTAGACCAGACCAGCCGACGACGCCCCACTTGATGGGTCGGTTCGATCAGTTGAGTGCGGCAGTGCTCTTCATACCCCTCCGACGTCAAGGTTGCTGAAATCCACTCGCCATGATCATTGTAGATAAAGGTATCTCCGGAGGGGAGATGATGAAAAGTGAATGCCGAGGGCCAGTCTCCGGATCGTTCGCCGTATCGATTCTGGAGGGGTCGATCGGTTTGCCACCGGCGACGGCCGTCGCGAATATCGGCACAGTAAAACCATTGCCCTCCGCCAGCTGAATACAGGTAGCCCTCCGGGTCCAGGTGAGCGGTATTGAGCACACCGCCCATGCCCTTTCGCACATCCCCACCCCAAAGTCGATGAGCTGAGAGCCCGTCGGGAGCCACCTGATAGGTGGCTGAAAACCGATTGAACCCCATCACATGAATGTGGTTTTCAAACACACGAGGCAGACCGATGGACATGCCATACAGCGGCTTGGCATCCACCCACCAAAACGGACGGCCATTGGCAGGATTCAAACCTGCCAAGGCTTCTCCATGCCAGACCAGCACTTGCTGCCGCCCTCCTAGTGTCACCTGACTGGGGGGGCAATAACCTGGCTTGTCCGAAGAAAGGGACCGCCACCGCTCCTCACCCGTATAACGATCCAGCGAGACCACCGTGCTACCGTCGCCTCCGACCATGCAGATCACCTGATCCCCAACGACCAATGGGTGAGCGGCATAACCCCATTCCGGAACGGCGACGCCATAATCGGCCGGCAGATGCCGCACCCAGAGGACTTCACCCGTGGAGGCCTTCAGGCAATGCAGATGACCCTCGGCGCCAAGGGCGTAAACCTGCTCTGCAGAGACAGTCGGTGTACACCTGGGCCCGATCGCATAGAGATAGACCGTGGTGTAAGGCGCCTCATAACGATGTTCCCATAGAAGGTCCCCAGTGGTCGCATCGAAAGCCATGACTCGCTCCTGGCCGGGAATCTCAGCCCGGATGAAATTGGGATTGCCTTGAACCTTCCCTGGCTCGTATGGCTTGGCAAGACGGTCCATCACAAACACCTTTCCACCCACCACCGCTGGCCCCGAATAACCGCCACCCAGAGGGTGTTCCCAATCAAGAGGCATCCCTGCTTCCGGAAAACGTGTGCGAACCCCTTCCTCGCGCCAGGTGGTATCCATCGATGGCCCCAGGAAATGGGGCCAGTCATCACCTCGAATCAGGGTCGAAAGTATTAACCATGCGAGGAGAGGAAAGATCGATGGCATCCGACTCATGGTTGCACCCCCTGGCCAGAGGTTTCCCAAACCAGTGCGGCGTGCAGAGCCCAGAGGCGCTTGTTCAGAGGCTGGTCGGTATTGTTGGTTTTGATGAGACAGGTGTTGCTCCCTTGACGCACCTTCACCGGCACCTCGGCCACTTCAAAGCCCTCTTCATGCTGGAAGGTCGCGACGCGTTCTCCGTTCCACCACACCACTGCCCAATCATCCAAGCCCAGCCGTAAAATAGCTTCACCCTGTCGTTTACTTTTCATCTCATGATGGGCGTAAGCGTGATGCCCCAGCAAGGTCAAGGGTGTGGCTCCATGATGCTTTTCAAAGAAAAGATGCTGCAGGTCCAGCCATCCCTTTTGAGTTCTCTGGTTTACCACTTCGATGGTCTGACCGTTCGCCATCCAAGACTCCGGCCAGGGGCTCTTGGGAAGTGAGTCCAACTGCTCAAACCCCTCCAAAGAGACCTCTGTCGGGAAAGGCCCTGCGATGTTCCATTGCCATTCCTGAATGCTCGCGATGGAGGCAGGTGTGGCCATCCGGTAGTCATACACCACCGATTCCATCGAATCTCCGCGGCTACCGGTCTTGAACACCATCGAATCAGAAAAAGCAATGGGGTCGGGCCCAAAGAAACGATAGAAGACTCCATCCTGATCGGTCCGACCTCGGTTCACATGCCATGGACAACCCATCCACCGAGTCTGGATATCATTAAAGCCCCAGGTAAACCCAAAGTCATCCTCCACATTGTGACCGCGAATGACATGGGGGTCGGTAGCCCCATCGATGAGCATGGTCATGCCACCGGTGTGGAACACCATGTCCGAATGATTTTTCTGGAGATAACCCACGACCACACCTGCCAGAAAACCCTCACCCTGGATGTCCGCCAGTTCAAAGGCCGAGCCTCGGGGTTGCGATACCTCTTCCTTGTGATAGGTCGCATGCAAGCGATAAGGAGTGAGTGCAGCGGAGTCGGTGTAGCGGTGCCAGTCGGTCATGGCCACGGCTCGCTCTCCTGTCGGGCCGATCAGCGAAATACGACACTCCTCGGCAAAAGGAATGGGAAGATAGAGGTTGTATCCCGGCGTGCCCTCGATTCTGGGATCCGGTACCGGGTTGGGAAAGACGGTGTAGGCCGCACAGTCAATGGGATAAGGATCCAGCCCATGCATTACACCAAAAAAAGGCTGCAGGGGTACCTGAACCTGGGGAGTCGCTGCCCCATCCACATGGATCACCAGCTTTGTTTTCTTGCCCGGCAGCAGCCACAGATGCCGGACACAACCAGGGCCTTTCAACACAGCCAGATCCGCTTGCCCTCCCTCTGGGATGCGCTGATCGCTGTTGCTGCGTTGCGATGTGAAACGGGCAGGCAGTTGAATCATGGGCACGGCCGGATCCTGAAGGAGCGCGGGTGCCGGATCTGCATGGAGACTTGAGGATGGATTTAGCAAGCTGACCACCAGCAGGCAAGTCCATGACCACCCAGAGGGACCACGCAGCCAAGAACCCAATAACGTATGGAGCGCTAGAATCCTGGTATCGATGAGGAGCTTCAACATGGCAGCCCAAGGATAGCCCGGTTATCCTTCTTCCTCCAAGCCTCACCTGCACCTTCTCTGCGAGCGCCGCAAAAGCGACATCAGGGCGCTGCCTCGGACTCCTCCGCCTGAGTGGCCTCACGGCTTGCTTGTGCTTGAACCAACTCACGCTTGAGCAAGTCCAGATAGAGATTCCCATAGTCCGGATAAAGATCGGACTCGGTGTAGTAAGAGCCCGAGTCCGAGTCATCGAGCATGGTGGTCTCCTGATTGCCTGCGGTCGGTTCGATTTGTGTGTCCTCATACCACTCATTGAAGGAGGTGATCATGAACATGCGCTCGGCCTGATCATCCACCATTGGCACAACCACCTCGCGGATGGCACTCACAAAAATATCTCCTTCTCGAGAGTCCGGTTCATCGGTGAAATACCTCGGCCTGCCAGGATGCCCCTGACGAACCGCCCGATCATTGTATCCGGGCGCAATCCCGGGCACGAAAGCCGTTCCCACGGCATGGGCTGCCTCCTGAGCCTGCTGGTAAGACCGCAACAAGCGACCGAGCCCCTTGCGGGTTGCCCCCTCGATTTGAAAAGACTGTCCATAAACATCATAGGCTGGCACGGCATCCCAGGGCTGTGCGTGCGCGCCGCGATATCCCGGACCGAAGACTTCATCACCTATCAGGTAGAGATTGGGGAAACGACTGCGAAGGGCAGCCAGTGCCTCCTGTCCTCGGTTTCGAAAATACACTCGAGTCAAATAAAGGAACACCACCGGCTTGCCCCGAATGCGTAGGTATTGCGGATGGGAAAAAAGATGCTGATTTAGATACTCAAAATCAGGGATGAGATGATCGTAGTTCGGTTGGTCAAAGCTGCCCAGGCGCCCAGTGGATTCGTAGAGGATAGCGTATTGCAGTGATTCAGCCTGTGGGTGTTTGAGAATGTGATCCTGAAGAGCACGGTCCTCTCGCTTGCCCGGCCCCCACCAGCTGACTGCCCAAAAATCCAGCCCGGCTCGTCGACTTTGTTCGATGTGAGCTCCGATGACCTGAGGGTCTCGGCTACTGTAGACACCCAGCGCAGGCAACTGACGCGGTGTGAGTCGCCCCCGAAGAGCCTGTCGCATCCAGCCACGCTCCTCGCTCTGGGCTGGGGCGGCATACCAGGGATAGTAGTAGGCCCCGGCCAGGAAGTCGTCCGCCCCCGGGGAGGGGGGCTTTGAGGGCTGTGCCCAAAGCACCTCCTGAAAAGAGGTGCAGAGCATCGCATACACGATAAGGATAAGGGTGTGGTGAGGACCTTGCATCGACCCACACAGTGAAACGAGTCGCAGAGCAATGGCAATGGAAATGCATGGGATAAAACTGCTCCCACGCCCGCGCTGAGCTCGGTGATTTCCATGCTTGAGCCAGTATGGATGCCATTTCTATAGTCCCATCATGCTCAACCGCGTCCTGATGCTTTGGATCCACCTTGCCATCCTTGCTGGAATCACGCGCTCCCGCGCCGACCACCCGCCTCTGAGCCTTGAGCCCGGCGAGCATGTCGTTTTCGTAGGCAACGGACTGGCGGCCCGAATGCAGCATCAAGGCCATTTGGAGACGGCCATCCATCAACGCTTTCCCTCCCACCGTCTGGTGGTGCGGAACATGGCTGATGCAGGCAATACACCCGGTTTTCGCCCTCACTCCGGAAGACCCAACCCCTATCGTTTTCCGGGAGCGGAGACCTTTCGCAAACCTCTCAACCAAGCCAAGGATCGATGGGGATCGGGTCACGCTGGCTTTGGCAACTATCCCACGACTGATCAGTGGCTGGATCGATTGAAAGCCGATGTCATCATTGGATTTTTTGGTTACAACGAATCGTTCGATGGAGAGGAGGGAATAGAGCATTTCAAGGCGGAACTGGCAGGCTGGATCCGCCATGTAAGATCCTCCACCTACCATGAGGGGCAATCACCGCGTGTGGCATTGGTCTCACCCATTGCTTTTGAGGATCTTTCTGCAACCCATCACACCCCAAACGGGCGTTCCATCAATGAGCGACTGGCTCTTTACACCCGTGCCATGGAAGGCATCGCCACCGCCGAGCGAGTCCCCTTTGTCGATGTGTTTGCCTCAAGCCAGAGGTGGTTCGCTTCCTCCGACAGTGCGCTGACCCTGGATGGCTTCCAGTTGAATGAAAAGGGAAACCGTCTTCTGGCCTATCAGGTCGCCGAAACGCTTTTCGGTGCACAAGCCCCTCACAACCGTGACATGGAAGGGGTCAGGGAGGCGGTCATGGAGAAAAATTGGATGTGGCACCATTGGTACAAGATCCCCAACGGGGTCCACGTCTTTGGTCGCAGACATCGCCCCTTTGGTCCTGACAACTACCCGCACGAGCTGCTCAAACTCGAAGAGCTGACAGCCAATCGCGACCAGGCAATCTGGGCTCGGCTCGAGAAAAAGGACTTTGATCTGGCCGGGGCTGATGCCGCAACCCACCCCTTGCCAACCATCGAGACCAACTACCGACCCAGCGGAAAAAACGGCAGCACCGACTACCTTTATGAGCAGGATGCCACCGACTCCATGACGGTGGCTGATGGGTTCCGTATAGAGCTTTTTGCCTCTGAGGAACGCTTCCCCAACCTGGCGAACCCCGTACAGATGTCCTTTGACAACGCGGGTCGGCTGTGGGTTTCGACCATGCCCAGTTACCCTCATTACCAGCCGGGAGATCCGCGTCCCGATGACAAACTGCTCATCTACGAGGACCTGGACGGCGACGGAAAGGCGGACAAGGAGATTGTGTTTGCCGACGGCCTACACCTGCCGACCGGCTTTGAACTGGCAAGCGAAGGGGTCTACCTGGCCCAGGGCACACATCTCATGCTGCTGAGCGACACCGATGGGGATGACCAGGTCGACCAGCGAGAGATCCTCCTCAGCGGTTTTGATGATCACGATACCCATCACGTCATCAGCGCCTTTTGCGCCGACCCCAGTGGGGCCATCTACATGGGCGAGGGCACGTTTCTGCACAGTCACATTGAAACGGCCTACGGACCAGTCCGCAGTTCCAACGGAGGTTTCTTTCGCTACGATCCCAGACGACGCCACCTGGAACGCACCGCCCGGCTTTCCATCCCCAACCCCTGGGGAACAGCCGTGGATAGCTGGGGGCAGATTTTCTTCACCGATACCTCCGACCCCAACATGCGATGGATGATCCCAGGAACCGTTGCGGTCCCCTACGGCAGTTTTGCTCCCAACCCTCGAAACCTGATTGAGGAAGCGCATCGCATGCGGCCTACCTCAGGTCTGGAGTTTGTCTCCAGTGGTCATTTTCCCGATTTCATGCAGGGAGACTGGCTCATTCACAACACGATTGGTTTCCTGGGCACCAAGCAACACACCCTTGAAGATGGGCCAACCGGCTACACCAGTCGACATCGACAGGACTTGCTGCGCAGCAAGGATGGAAACTTCCGCCCCGTGGACATGGAATTTGCTCCCGATGGATCCCTCTACCTGGTGGACTGGCACAATGTGCTGGTAGGACATATGCAGCACAGTGCGCGCGATCCACTACGTGATCATGTCCACGGGCGCATCTACCGCATGACCTATCCTGCCCGCCCACTGCTGCAGCCAGCAAAAATTGCAGGAGCCTCCATCGATCAGCTTCTTGAAAACCTCAAGTTACCCGAGGATCGCACCCGTTACCGAACGCGTCGCGAACTACGAGGCCGCTCCACTGAGGAAGTCATGGAGGCCCTTGAGCGTTGGCTCCATCAACTGGAACCAGATCATCCCAACCATGCACAGCACCTGGTCGAAGCCATGTGGGTGGCGTGGGGCCAGGATCATCTGGACGATGCCCTGGTATCCCGAGTGCTGGCCTCCGACCAATTCAAGGCGCGAGCGGCTGCCGTCCGTGCCATCCGCTATAACCGTCACCGCTTGAGCAACGTCCACACTAAACTGGAGCAAGCCGCCCGTGATCCCCATGGTCGGGTCCGTCTGGAAGCAGTCGTAGCCGCCTCCTGGCTCCGTCCGGAAGAAGGTCTGCGGATCCTGGAAGCCGCTACCACCCACCCCGTGGACGATTGGTTGGAACCCGTCCTCACGACGGCACTGGCCAGTCTGAGGGGTCGCAGCGTGGATACCCCGGTTTGGCAGGCGCCCAAGACTCATCTCAAGGGACTGGCTGGAACACTCTTCACCGAGGGGGCCGAGATCTACCGGCGAGAAGGTCATTGCGCCACCTGCCATCAGGAAACCGGCTTGGGATTGCCCGCAGCCCAATTCCCGCCTCTTGAGGGATCGGAATGGGTGAGCGGTTCTCCAGAAAGGCTGATTGCCCTCACTCTGCATGGACTGCTGGGGCCCATCAAAGTGAAGGGCGAGGCCTACCAGGGACAGGTGCCGATGACAGCCTTCAAAGGGCTCAGTGATCGCGAAATCGCCGCCGTACTCACCTATGTGCGGACCACCTTCGGTGAAGGCGCCTCGGTCATCACTCCAGAAGCTGTGGCAGGTATCCGCCAGCAAACCGCAGACCAAAAAAGCTTCTATCACCCTGAAGCGCTCAACCGCCAATTTGCCCCAAACCCCTGACCCAGACTAGAACTCAGAGGAAGTTTGCAGGAGTCGACGGCCAGCCACTTCTATCAACACGGGCTGGTGATAGCGACGGATGATTTCCATGTTGGGCGCCACTCCCAAGCCCGGGGCATCAGGCAGGAGCACCTGCCCGTTGGCATCCAGTTTCAGGGTCTGATCGGTCAGGCTGCTGGCCAGAGGGCTGGCTTCTACCGGATATTCGCATAACACGGCATGCGGATCATCGGCGTAAGGTTGCAACGATGCCGAGAGGGCCAGGTGCGTCGTGAAGGTGTGGTTCACGAACGTGACCCCCCTGGCTCGTGCCTCTTGGGCAACCCGATGGGCGGAGCTGATGCCTCCCACGCGCCCTGTGTCGATTTGGATGTATCGCAGTGCGGCATGGTCCATCATGTTGATAGCCTGATGGGCCTGATGACACCCTTCGCCTCCAGCCAGAGGCACGGCATCCGCTTGATGCGCCAGAGAGCGATAGGCCGAAAAGGCCGCGGAAACAAAAGGTTCTTCCAGCCAGGTAACGGCGACTTCCCTCAAGGCTGGCAGTCGAGCAGCAGCCTCCTCAATAGCGTCATCCCAGACCGTGCCCGCATCAATCAGCAAACGGGCATCCGGCCCCAGCCCCTCCCTGGCCGCGTGCACCTGATCACGGTCTTCCCTCACCGAAGCACGCCCGTAAGGACCCCAGCCAAATTTCACGGCCTGATAACCATGAGTGGCCATGGCACGCGCTTTTCCCAAGGTTTCCTGAGGAGTGCCCCCAAAAAGCTGCGAGGCATAGGGTATCTTGGGGTGAGCCTTGTCCATCCCCAACAAGGCATGAACCGGCGTCTGATGACGGCGCCCGAGCAAATCCCACAAGGCAATATCGATCCCACTCAATAGATGGTCGGTTTGGAGAAGGTCGAGGCTCTGAGCCCGAGTCAGCTGATGCACGCGAGCAATATCAGCAGCATCTCTCAAAGGCTGCCCCAACACCGAAGCCGACACCGGCTTGCAGGCACTATGGGACATGGGGGTGCACCATGCAGCCATGGTCACCAGCGGGGAAGCCTCGCATTCCCCCCACCCTTCGTCGTTGCCGGAGCGCACACGAACCAGCAAGGCGTCCTGACTTCCATCGCCAATATCCCGGATCTCGGGCATGGCCAGGTAGAAAAAGTCAACGCTATCGATCCGGTACATGCGTTTCAGAAGTTACCCGTTGAAGTCATAGAGAGCCTTCATGCAAGAATGTCTCGGATCACTCGTCCGTGCACATCGGTGAGTCGAAAATCTCGGCTGGCATAGCGGTAGGTCAAACGTTCGTGATCCATCCCCATCAGGTGAAGCAAGGTGGCATGCAGATCGTGCACGTGCACGGGTTTTTCAACGGCCTTGAATCCGAAGGGGTCGGTCGCTCCGTAGGTCATCCCTCCCTTGACCCCTCCCCCAGCCAACCAAACCGAAAAACCATAATGATTGTGATCCCTGCCCAGTTTGCTTTCACCCTTGTTGGTTTGTTCTACCGTCGGGGTGCGGCCGAATTCTCCTCCCCACAGCACGAGGGTATCGTCCAGCATGCCTCGCTCCTTGAGATCGGCGAGTAAGGCAGCAATGCCTTGCGAACATTCTCCAGCCAGCTGACGGTGGTTTTTTTCAATGGCGTCATGGTTGTCCCAGGGCTGCCACTTGCCGTGCCATAGCTGTACAAATCGCACCCCACGTTCCACCAGTCGACGCGCCATGAGCAATTGACGCCCCTGAGGAGTGTCTCCATAACGATCACGCACTGAAGCCGATTCCGACATGATATCCAAGGCATCGGTAGCTTCCATCTGCATGCGATAGGCCTGCTCGTAGCTCTGGATGCGAGCTTCGAGCTGAGGATCAGATCCGCGCAATGCCAGATGACGACGATTGAACTGCTGAAGCAGATCCACCTGACGTCGTTGTGCCTTAAGGTTCATGCTCGGATGCTGTACGTGCTCGATGAGCTTTTCGACTTCTGTATGCTCGGAATTGATGTAGGCCCCTTCATAAATGCCGGGCAAAAAGGCCGAACGCCAATTGTCGGGCCCCTTGACGGGGTAGCCACCCGGACACATGGCCATGAACCCCGGAAGGTTCTGATTCACCGTCCCAAGCCCGTAAGTCAGCCAGGAACCCAGACTCGGACGGCTCAGGACATTGTCCCCACAATTCATCATCATCAGTGAGGGTTCATGATTGGGCACATCACAATACATGGAACGAACCACACACAGATCATCCGCATGCGGACCGAGCTCGGAAAAAAGCTCACTGATGGGCAGACCACTCTGGCCGTAGGTCTTGAAGGCAAAGGGCGATGCAAAGGCTGCTCCGGTGATACGCTCAGTAATCAAGTTGGGGTTGGGGAGCAGGGTGCCATGCCGTCGCTGAAGCTCCGGCTTGGGGTCAAAGGTATCCACATGCGAAGGCCCCCCGTTCATGAAAATGTGAATCATGCGCTTGGCGCGCGGAGCAAAGTGCGTCGGCTTGGGTGCCAGAGGAGAACCCGTGACAGGTTCGGGCTTGGGTGGTGAAGCCAGGGCTTGACATCCCAGGGCGGCCATCCCCATGCCGGAGTGGCGTAAGAACCACCGACGACTCAGGGACCCTCCACCGTAACGTTGTATCGGATACCTACTCATGGCGTCAGTCGATAAATTGGAATTCATTGGAAAGAAACAAGGTCTGAATCAATTCCGCCCAAGGAGACATCGCATCGCTTTCAAGCTCATTGGCACGATCTTGAAGGTAGGCCTGCATGGCCGCCCTTTCCTCGGCTTCAGGCAAGCGTTGCAGGCAATGGACAAAGAGCGCGCTGATCCGATCAGATGAGAAAGTTTCCTCGTTGGCGGGCCTTCCTCGAAGAAACCCTTCGGCAAGAACCCTTGCCTGTTTCAGGATGAAGGGGCTGTTGAGCAAAAACAGCGCTTGCTGGGGCACGGTTGTCTGAACGCGATGCGGTGCCGAAATATCCGGACTTGGAAAGTCAAACACCCGAAAGGCATCGTCCAGGTTTTCTCGATCCACATAGGTGTAAAGCGTGCGCACGGTGTTGTCGGGATCTTGCGGACTTTGACGCACCGGAACCCCACCGCCCGGATCCTGCAAGACCCCCGCCAGATGAAGCACCGCATCCCGGGTGGATTCAAAATCCAGACGACGACGCGGCATCCGCCAGAACCATTGATTGATCGGATCCTCTCGCATCCCTGCCTCATTTACCTGACTGCTCTGCTGCCAGGTGGCAGAAGTCAGAATCAAGCGATGCATGGCCTTGAAAGAGCCTCCGGAACGCACCCACTGTTGCGCCAACCAATCGAGCAAAGCACCGTGTTCGGGCCGATCACTACGCCAACCAAAATCGCTTCGGGTTGCCACCAGAGGAGCCCCAAAATGCCAGTCCCAGATGCGATTGACGATGACGCGGGAGACCAACGGATGGGATGGATCAGCCAGGGCTTGAGCCAACTCCAGACGCCCGCTTCCCTGATCGATCGAAACCGCGTCCCCCAAGGTCAAAGAGGCTGGAACATGGGGTCGGACCGGTAATCCTGGCAGGTCGGGATCCCCCCGTTTGAACACGTGGGTCACAAACGCTTCGTCTCGATCCTTGAGCATCATGGGGCGCGGTGAAGCCTCGGACCAATGCTTGAGGAAAACCCGCTCCACCTCTGCGCGCGCCTTGCGAATGGCCACACTTTCATCGAGGGTCAGGTAGTCAATGGCCTCTTCCACTCGAAGGGTCGACGGGGCATCCGCCCCATAAAGCACTTGGCGCAGGGCCTCATCTTCTGCTGTCGGCATGCCCGCACATCCGGGATCTTCTTCCAGTCGCTGCCGCCACTGAGCATCCACCGTTTCCAGCAGCTCGCCATACACATCCGCCACGTCAGCCATGTGAGCAATCGGACGATTGGTAAAAGCGGCGACCACTCGCTGGTTGACCTCGGGCATGGATTGGAAGGCTAAAAACATTTCCTGGAAGCGACTACCGACGGAAGATGCGTTCGGCAAAGCAAACAATCGCGCCCACAATCCAAAGATGGGATGATCGGGACGCTGGCGTTTGAGGAAATTTCGCCAATGCTTCACCGCCCCACCCGCGTAGGCCGACACCTCACGAATCATGCCTCGCTCAGTGATGAGATCAGGCTGGTCCTGCGTTCGATGCCGCGGCGTGGTCTGAATGACGTAGCGCAAGTAGTCTCCTGACCAGGCCCTCATTTCATGCATCACCTGTCGATGCTGCTGCCGACGAAGCTTGCGATAAGCTTCGCCAGCTTCTCTGATCTCGCCGGCCCAGGCCGTCTCACGACCAGAGTCCGTGAGAACAGGCACCAGGTCGGGCGTGGGTTCAAAGCTGTTGCGGAACATTCCATACAGGGCGTAGTAGTCAGCAGCTGACACCGGATCAAACTTGTGATCGTGGCATCGAGCACAGGAAACGGTCAGCCCCATGAATCCGCGAGTGACTACATCAATGCGATCGTCGATCACATCGTGTGGGAAGAAGTTGAAACGAGATCCCACGGTGAGAAAACCCAACGCTGCCAAGGCATCAGATGAGGCACTGACACCTTCGAGTCGATCGGCTGCCAGCTGCTCCAGGATGAAACGCGGATAAGGTTTGTCCGAGTTGAAGGCATCGACCACATAATCTCGGTAGGTGTAGGCAAAGGGAAAGGTGGGTTCTCCGGCATCGACATAGCCCTTGGCATCGGCATAGCGAGCGACATCCAGCCAATGACGCCCCCAGCGTTTCCCATAGGAAGGATCATTCAGAGAACGATCCACCTGAGCCTCCCATGCCAAAGGAGAAGCATCCTTTTCAAAATCAGATACCTCTTCAGCACTGGGGGGCAAACCCAGCAAGTCAAAGGAAAGACGCCGCATCAGGATACGTGGATGCGCGCGAGCAGATGGCTCAATGCCCTTTTCCTCGAGCTTTTGCAGAATGAAGGCATCGATACCGTTGCGGATCCAAGAGGTATCTCCCACATCGGGGGGAGGCTGATTTTGCAGAGCCTGGGTGGCCCAATGATTCGAAGCAGCTTGTTGGGCCTGCAAGGTGCCTCCAAGCATTCCAGGCATTCCAGGCATCACTGGAGCAAGAGAGCCGAGCTCCAGCAGCACCCACATTCTCATGAAAAGCCACCCTGCCATCTTCCTTTTGGCGGAAACCTCACGCGGGATCAAAAGCATGGGACATGCGGATTTCATGGATGATGACTTTGAAGTATCCGGCGGCTGAGAAGGAATGTCAACGGGATGAGCGATTCCCGATGGGCACTCACAAGCTGACCTGACGATCCGAGATCGCTGCTCGCAGCGTTGCAGCGTCCCATGCTTCGCGTGTTTTTCCTAGTTCCCAAGGGGCGGGGCCCACCATCTCGGACTTTTTCCCTTCAATGGTCAGCTTTCGGCGAGCTGGATCGAGGGAGACGATGGCAAAGAGCGAATCGCGGTAGGGCACCGTGTATTTGATCCAGGGATGAGCCGCATCGACTTCCTTGCTGTAGCGCACATGCTGGTAATCGCCTCCCACCCAATAGTAGGAAGCACTGTTGATTTGGGAATAAGCAATACCTTGAATGTGACGGAGATAGTCGCGGTGGTGGTGGCCGGAAAAGCAAGCGAGCACCTTCTGAAATCCCGCCTCTTGATTGGCCTCCTCCAGGATGCGGCGGACGGCCTCACCATTCTGAACGCCTCCATCCTCCGGACGCTCAAGACTCTGATGCACCATGACCAGTGTGGGGCGAGTAGTGGCTGAGAGGTCTTCCTTCAACCACGCCTGCTGCTCGGCATTGATGTAGCAAGGGTAACCGCTGACATGGTCGGCTGGACGGTCATTCCCATCCAACACCACGAAGTGAAAATCTCCTTCTTCAAAGCTGTAGTAGCGAGAAGGCATGTCGTAGTAAGCAACGGTTTGTTCACGGGAGTAGCCGCCATCGGTGTCATGGTTTCCAATCACGTGATAGTTGGGCCCTTTCCAGCGACGCCAAATATCCATGAACCCTTGATTCGCCACCTTCGGCACACAGAAATCCCCCATCTGAATGATGAAATCGACCTTGGCCTCGGTGGCCCGTTCCACGAAAGCGGCCAATCGGTGGTCGGCATCGTGCATCACATCCTTGTGAACATCGGCAATCACTCCGAAACGGAGAGGGCGAGCCGAGGAGAGAGGGTCCCTGGCTGATTCCGAGAGAAGCGGAAAGATCACCGATGAGGCAGAAAGCAGGGAGGTTTGCTGAAGAAAGACACGACGGGAGGGCGACATAAGAGAAGTCTAGGTCGGTGAAGATCAAGGAGTCAACCCAGCACAAGGAGCCCTGTTATCGCTTTCCCATTCTTGAAGTCGTCGATAGTCTGAGACTGAAGTTGATGAAAGGCCAAAGGACGATCCATCATCGCGGCATGACCTTGATTGAGCTCCTGGTGGTGATTGCCATTGTCGGGATTCTGGCAGCCATGCTGCTCCCAGCCACCAGTCAGGCACTGGAGCGGGCCAAACGAACTGTCTGTCAGAACAACTTGCGTCAAACCTATCTCATGGTCGCAAGCCACGCATCGGACCATGGGGGTCTGCTCCCTGCGGCCTGGGTGACCGATCCAGGACAGCCCATGCGCGTCATTGCCTCGAGGGCCTTTGGAGAACCCGATCCCAAATCCCTGCACTGCCCGAGTGATCGACGCCGCTTTGAACCTCCGCTATTCGATCTGAGTTACTACTGGAATGCGCAGTCCTTGGGACAACCTTTGGCCTCCCTGCATCCACAGCTGCATTTGGCCACCGAGAAATGGTTTTGGCATGACCGCAAGCCACCCAAGCCAATCGGAGAGTCTTCCACCTACCAGGGGCAGGGAGTGGCACTGTGGGCGGATGGAAGTACTCACTACCAATACCTGGGTCTGAACACCCTCACCAACGAAACCGAAACGCTGGAGGAATGAGGCGACCGAGCAGCAGGCCGCTATTTCCCCTGAACAAAGATTCGAAGAAAGAGGAGGATTGGGCCTGACAGAGCCGTTCTTCCGTGCCATGGTTCTCTCATTCCAAAATTGAAGTCATGAACGCTCCAGACGATACAAACCCTCAACCCAATGAGGCCGCTCAGCCCCAACCGAACCCTCAACCCGATGCCTCACCGGGGAAGGCGTCCTCCGAGTCCTTGAGTAAGGAGGAGCAACTAGCCCGCTTCGAGGAGTCGCTCAAGCACGAAGACTGGGGCCATCAACCTTGCTGAAGCAGGACCTTTTTCAGGCTCGACGCATCTCATCCTAGCCGCTTTAAATAGCATAAGTCATGAAACACCATCCACTTGCAACATCTTCATCGTGTTCCTTGGAGGGCTCGGTCATGAGTCGTCGGCGTATGTTGGATCGTGTTGCCTGCGGGTTTGGTTCCCTGGCCCTGGCAGGAATGAGCCCGTCGACTCAAGCCGGGACGGGCCAAAATCCATTGAGCGCCCTGAAGACCCATCATCCAGCGCGCGCCAAACGGATCATTTTTCTTTTCATGCAGGGTGGGCCCAGCCATGTAGACTCCTTTGATTACAAACCTCGGCTGATGGAAAGCCACCAGAAGGAGGTCGATATTCTGGGTTACCGTTTCAACAACTTCAGGAAAAACACCAAGCAGGTGATGATGAAGCCCCTTTGGGAATTTCAGCGTTACGGGCAATGCGGTCATGGGGTCTCCTCCCTTTTTCCAGAAACAGCCAAACACGTCGATAAGCTTTGCTTCATTCACAGTATGCACACCGAAGGGGTGGCGCATGGTCCCTCCACCCTCTTTCTCCACACCGGCTCAGTCAACACCGTGCGCCCCTCGGTGGGAAGCTGGGTCAGTTACGGGCTCGGCACAGAGAACGCCAACATGCCCTCCTTTGTGACCATCTGCCCGACCGCACGCATGGGTGGCCCTCAAAATTACGGCAACGCCTTCCTTCCTGCAGTGCATCAGGGAACGCCCATCGGCAAGGCCGAGCAAGCGGTGAAGGATGCGCAGATTAAGGACATCGTCAATCAGCGCTTGAGCCCTTCTGAACAACTCAGGCGCTTTGAGCTGCTCCAGCGCATCAATCGCACCCAAGTGGCGCAACGCCAAGCCACCGATGCCATGATGGCCAACCTCAATGCCTTTGAACTTGCCTTTCGCATGCAGTCGACCGCGCCGGAGTTGATGGACCTCAAGGGAGAATCGGAAGCGACGCTCAAACTCTACGGTATTGATGAAAAGGAAACCGATGACTACGGGCGTCAATGTCTGATGGCTCGCAAGATGGCCGAGGCAGGGGTCCGTTACATTCAGGTCAACTACAGTGACAACGACGGAGGCAATCCCAAATGGGATCAGCATTCCAACATGCCGCAGCATGCCAAACATGCCCGCGCCGTGGACAAGCCCATCGCAGGTCTGCTCAGTGATCTGGAAGCCCGTGGGCTTCTCGAAGACACCTTGATCTGGTGGGGCGGCGAATTTGGCCGCACGCCTTTTTCTCAGAACAACAACGGGCGCGATCACAACCCATTCGGGTTCACCGTGTGGTTGGCGGGTGGTGGCGTCCAGCCCGGCATCCGCTATGGGGCCACCGACGAGTATGGCTACATGGCATCGGAGAACAAAGTGCACATGCACGACTTGCATGCCACCATCCTGCACCTGATGGGGCTGAATCACGAACGCCTGACCTTCCGCCATGCCGGCAGGGATTATCGCCTCACCGATGTTTATGGTGAGGTGGTCAAGGGCATCCTTGCTTGAGCCCCTGAGTCCCCCCATGGAACCCACCTCAAGCTCAGAACCTGGCCCCACCCAACCCACATCTCCACCCTCTGCTGACCAGGCGCCCGAAGACGCCTCCTGCTCCATCGGTGATCGGCAAGGAGAGTATTGGCGGTATTGCGCGCGATGCGGCCATGAATTGCACAACCACAAATGTAAATTGGTCTGTCCTCGTTGCGGTTATTTCATGAGTTGCTCGGACTTTGATTGACCGATTCCCATCATCACGCTCCATGTCACTACAGCAAACAACCTGGCTTGAGCGGATGCTTCTTCTAGGAGTGTGGATGGTGAGCCCACTGATGGCCGAACCATCCTTGGGAAGCTCTGACTGGGCAAGAGATCGTCACGTGGCCGCTCGACTTCTCAGCGAGCAAAGTCATGTGCGGGCTGGAGACCAATGGTGGGTGGCTTTGGAATTGAAGCATGATCCTACATGGCACACTTATTGGATCAACGGTGGAGACGCAGGTATCCCGACGACTCTCCAGTGGGACCTTCCCGCAGGCATAGAAGCTGGCCCGATTCACTGGGCGCCTCCACAGATTGTCAAGATGGGCCAGCTAGACGTCTACGGCTATGAAGGACGATGCCTGCTCCTGATCCCTTTCCAGGCCCATGCTTCACTCAATTCGAAAGGCCCCATGACCCTCCACGCCAGGGCCCACTGGATGATGTGTGCGCGCACTTGCATGCCTGGCAAGGGAGTTGACCTGGAGCTCAAGCTTGGCCTTGGAGTAACGAATGAAGCATCGACGTCTCTCCCCTGGCTCAAGGAGCTTCGAAAAGCGGTCAGTGATCTTCCGCGAAAAGTAGAAGCGGATGAGGGCTTTCATCTGAGTTACGACATCCCTTCGAGGCTTTATCGTTTGAGGTCGAACCAAGAAAAGCTCCCAAGTGAAGCTTATTTTTTCGATGCAAGCGGCCAGCTGACTTCCAATCAACCGCAAAGACTCCGTCCTCAAAAGTCAGGCTGGACATTGGAGTTACCAAGGGCGAGCTACGCTTCTGAAACCGTGGAAGGCCTCAAGGGCTTCCTCCGCGTGACAGATGGCACTGCATCACGGTCGGTGCATTGGCTTGAGCTGGAACTGCCCCTGCCACAACCTTGAGCGTGGCTCTAGCTAACTGTCCTTAAGCTTGCGAACCTCCCTGACGACCTGATCCGGATCTGGGAATTCGCCTGTCGCGACCTTGCTGTAAACCAGCTGATCATCCGCTTTCACTTCGAACACACCACCTCCCGCGGGTATCAATGTCAACGAGGCAATGTCTTTCTTGAACTTGAGCAGTTTTTCCGCCAGACCGACGGCTTTGGGTTCGTAGTTTCAAACCGAGCAATATTCGATGGATATCTTCAAGGCCATAACCCAAACATGAATCAACCCGAAGCCTCCGTCAAGTGATGGAGAGGCGTAGAAGCGACCCCTTTGATTTTCACTTGAACAATCCAGGCATTCGTGAAATTCTTCGCGCTTCCACATTTGTGGATATCCCGCTCGGGTGGGCGAATGGCGCAGTGGCTAGCGCAGCTGTCTTACACACAGTAGGTCGGGGGTTCGAGTCCCTCTTCGCCCACCATTTTTCTTACGTTCGTCTGTGTCTCCTAAAGCTGGGAAGTGATTTGGTGGCCATCTGGCTAATGGGTGGATGATCCTCTTGATTGCTGGACAATGAACCAAGCCCACGTCCTTCCTATCCGAAAGAGCAACGGAGGCGCTGTAGCCGGTAATCATTGTCACCAGGGTTGTATGTTTCTCCACGAGTGTTTATGAATTTTCAGCGCACCTTCGGGAGCAATAAGATCAAGATCCACACAGTCAAAAACCAAGGAGAAAACAGTGAGCAAAAGACCCAAGAAAGGCGGAGCACGCAATAACAGGCACGCGCAGGGAGGGAGCTTTGTGGCTGCTGATGCACCTGATCTGGAAACCATCCTTCGATCGGAAAAAAATCCGTTTCTCCTGGTGCTTGATGGAGTTCAAGACCCTCACAATCTCGGAGCCTGCCTTCGCACAGCAGACGGAGCCGGAGTACATGCGGTGATCGCTCCCCGCAACCGGGCGGTTGCCATCACCGAGACTGTTTCCAGGATTTCATGCGGCGCGGCCGAAAACGTTCCTTTCGTGCGCGTGGTCAATATCGTACGGACACTTGAGCTTCTTCGCGAATTTGGGGTCCAGTTGGTTGGAACCGCCGATGGTGCCGATTCCACTTCTCTGTATGAAATCGATTTCACCGGGCCGACAGCCTTGATATTGGGGGCCGAAGGAAAAGGCATACGACGCCTCACCCAGGAGAATTGCGATCAGGTGGTGCGGATCCCCATGCTGGGTAAGGTGGACTGCCTGAACGTCTCTGTCGCCACAGGAGTGTGTCTCTACGAAGCACTCAGACAGCGATTGGGGAAAGCGTGAAAGACCCCAGGTGAGATACGAACCTTCACCCCAGAGGCAGGACTCTAAAAGTCATGACTCTGGGGGAAATCAAGATACCCTTCTAACCCTCTTTCTCCTGTCAGAACAATAGCACGACAGGGTCACCCCGATGGAACGATACGTTCCCATCCTACCTTTGGTGGCTCACTGCCTGACACTCAAAGGGCTTTTGAACCATTCGGTCGGAGTCTCTATGAATCCTCCTTCAAGCACCCATTTCGCAGCAAGCGGGTCTCTAGTTTCTCTAGCGTCGTCTCCAGGAGAGCCCTCTGGGGCGATGACGCGTCCGGCTGGATGAGCGGCTCTTGCCTTCAGGCTTTTCCCGATTGGGGCGTCGGATGGGCGATGCGGCCAGAGGGCAATGATAGGCATGATCCTCCTCGGCAGGAATGGGCTTTTTGAGAAGCCGTTCAATCCCGACCAAGTGCTTGCGTTCGGCTTGAGAGCAGAAGGAAAGGGCATGGCCTGAGTGACCTGCGCGGGCGGTTCGCCCGATACGGTGCACGTAGGTTTCCGGTTCGGAAGGAATCTGGTAATTGATCACGTGGGAAATACCGTCGACATCAATGCCACGTGCGGCAATGTCGGTGGCCACCAGCACCCGCACCTTACCGCTACGAAATTGTTCCAGTGCCTTGATACGCGCCGATTGGCTCTTGTTTCCGTGAATGGCTGAAGAACCTATACCCGATCGATTCAACTTTTCAGCCAGCTTGTTGGCCACGTGCTTCATCTGAGTAAAGAGAATCACTTTTTTAGCAGCTGCATCTTCGAGCACGGACAAAAGCAGAGAGTGCTTTTTCTTGTCATCGACGAAATAAACTTTTTGGGCAATGGCGTCGACCGTCAGCTTCTCCGGGGCAATTTCCACCCGGGTTGGATGATTGAGCCACTCGCGGGAGAGGGCCTTAATCTCATCAGGCAAAGTGGCCGAAAAGAAGAGGGACTGCCGTTGAGTGGGCACATGACGGACGATCTTACGGATGTCATTGATAAAGCCCATGTCCAGCATGCGATCAGCTTCGTCCAGAACGAGGGCTTCGACCGCTCCAAGTTGAATGTGGCCCTGCTGCATGAGATCCATCAATCGCCCTGGTGTCGCGATCAAGAAGTCAACCCCGCCGCGCATGGCCTTTTCCTGAGGCACCTGCCCCACTCCACCGAAGACGGCGGCATCCTTGATTTTCAGGTAGGCGCCCAGATCCGCGATGGTTTTCTGAATTTGAATCACCAATTCGCGCGTGGGAGCCAATATAAGTACTCGAGCCGATTTGGGAGTCCACTTGCCCATGTTGGCAGCCAGCCGGTGCATCAATGGCAGGACAAAAGCTGCCGTTTTACCGGTTCCGGTCTGGGCACTGGCTAGAAGATCCCGCCCCTCCAACAAAGGATCCAGGCACTGCGCCTGAACCGGTGTCGGTGTCTTGAATTGCATGTCCGCAAGGGCGTGCTGTAAAGCAGGCAGAACCGTTGCGTAGGGTGAACCTTCTTCCCACTGAGGGAGGGCTTCCGGCATGGATTTAATCTGTCTTCCCGGATGTTGAGAGACAGCGAGGTTTGCAGGCTTCGCCCCGTGAGGGCGACGCCTTCGAGCAGGCCTGCGCCTGCGTGATGATGGAATCATATGTAAGTTAAGCCCGGTGATTGATACGACATCTTCACCACCGAGCTTTCGTGGAAAAAGAGAAGAGAGGGCACGAAAGGTGCCGTCAAAAGAAGTCGCGGGTTATGCGACGAGGAAAAGGTAACACAGAATTGCCGCGCGTCAACCTAAGAGGTGACACTCCAGGGGCTGGAGACACTTCCTTTGCAAGCAAAGCCTCCGCCCTTTGCAATCACGCTGGATCCTCGCACTGCACTTCTCTAAGATCAGGGCTCATGATGGCCTACATGACTAAACGCCCCAAGACTCTTCCTTGGGTTTCCGCAACCATCCCATCTAGTTTGAGAACGCCTGGATGGCTTCTCACCGTGGTGGGATGCTGGATGCTGACAGCAACGCTTCAGGGACAAACCTTCGGCGAACGACTGGGTTGGTCTCCGCAACAGGTGGTCGTGATCCTGCATGTCGATGATGTCGGGATGTCCCACAGCTCCAACCTGGGTGCCATCCAATCGATTGAGCAAGGGGTGGCCAATTCATGGGCCGTGATGATGCCCTGCCCATGGGTTTCTGAGATCGCCCAATACTTGAAGGAGCATCCCCAGGTCGACAGTGGCTTGCATCTTACCTTGACCTCGGAATGGAAACCTTACCGTTGGGGTCCCCTGGCAGGGAAACCCAAAGTACCCGGCCTGGTAGACTACGAAGGCTGTTTGTGGTCCAGCGTACCGCAGGTGCTCGCCAGTGCCAGTGCCGATGAAATCGAAATCGAAATCCGAGCACAAATCGACCGCGCCAAGAGCCTGGGCATGCCCATCACACACCTTGACAGTCACATGGGAACCCTCTTTGCCCACCCGGACTATTTTGAGCGTTATGCGAAAGTGGGCATCGAACACCAAATCCCGATATTGGTAGCTGGCGGGCATTTGACACATGCTCGCAAGGAAAACGGAGACGCTGTTGAGAGACTCAAGCCCTGGGTCGAAAAGATTTGGGATGCGGGACTTCCAGTTATCGATGACCTGCATACAGCCAGCTACAGTTGGCCTGCGAACGAAAAACCGCAGCGGCTGAGGGACCTGCTCAAGAGCCTTCGCCCAGGCATCACCGAAATCCTCTTTCACGCTTCGGAGCCCTCCGACATCTTTCCGTTGATCACCGGTTCCAGTGCTTCACGCAAGGGAGACCTGGAAGCCCTGGTCAGCAACCAAGTTCGTCAGACGCTGACCTCCGAGGGCATCGTCTTAACGACGTGGAAAGAACTGGCTCGCCGCCGCAAGGAGGTGAAGCCATGAGCCGCACCCTTTTTATCACAGGAGTTTCCAAGGGCCTTGGCAGGGCTTTGACTCTGGGATTCGACGCCCTGGGTCATCGAGTTCTTGGCTGTTCGCGCAATCAAGAAGCCCTGGAGACCCTGGCCCGTGACTGCTCCGATCGCGTGAGTGTTCAAGCAGTGGATGTCCGGGATGACGCTGCGGTGGCGGCATGGATCCAATCGGCCGTGGAAGAAGCGGGAGCCCCTGATTTGTTGATCAACAACGCGGCCATCATCAATCCGAATGCTCCCTTGTGGCATCTGGATGCAGAGACCTTTGATCGAGTCATCGATATCAATATCAAGGGAGTGCAAAATGTCATGCGGCATGCCCTGCCTCACATGATCGGGCAAGGGAAAGGTATCGTGATCAACCTGAGCTCAGGCTGGGGTCGATCCACCAGCCCGGAAGTGGCTCCCTATTGCGCCACCAAATGGGCCATCGAAGGCCTGACGCAGGCACTGGCACAGGAACTCCCCTCCGGCTTGGCGGCCATTCCTCTCAATCCTGGGGTCATCCACACTCAAATGCTGGAAAGCTGTTTTGGATCTGGGGCCTCTCATTATGAAGAGGCCTCTGCATGGGCCGAGCGTGCCGTACCCTTCCTGCTGGAGCTTGGGCCTGAGCACAACGGACAATCGCTGAGCGTCCCGTAGACTCCGCCCTTCAGACCTTTCGGGCTCAAAAGTCCGCGTGCCCCGGGGTGCGGGCGAAAGGAATCACATCTCGAATGTTGCTCACCCCGGTGAGGAACATGAGCATGCGTTCAAACCCCATGCCAAAGCCGCTGTGCGGCACCGAGCCAAAGCGCCTGAGATCCACATACCAGCTGTAATCCTCAGTGCTCAGGTCATGCGCCTTGAGGTGGGATTCCAGGACCTCCAACCGTTCCTCGCGTTGGCTACCACCGACGATTTCACCAATACCGGGCACGAGCACATCCATGGCTGCGACGGTTTCGCCATCGTCGTTGGCCCGCATGTAAAAGGGCTTGATGGCCTTGGGGTAGTTGTAAACCGTGATCGGACATTTGAAGTGAGTTTCGGTCAGATAGCGCTCGTGTTCGGATTGTAGATTGAGCCCATGCTGCAGGGGGTATTCAAAACTCTGTTCCGATTGAAGCAGGATCTCTACTGCGTCGTGATAAGCGACACGCTCGAAAGGACGATCCAGCACCCACTGCAAACGCTCTAGCAACCCCTTGTCCACAAATCGATCGAAGAAGGCCATCTCCTCAGCCGAGGTTTCCAGAGTGTCCCGGATCAGATCCTTGACGAACGCCTCGGCCAGATCCATGTCCCCCCCGAGATCGCAGAAAGCCATTTCAGGCTCAATCATCCAGAACTCGCTAGCGTGGCGTGTGGTGTTTGAGTTTTCTGCCCGAAAGGTTGGGCCAAAGGTGTAGACGTTGGAAAGGGCACAGGCGAAGGTCTCGGCAGCCAATTGCCCACTGACGGTCAGATAAGTCGGTTTACCAAAAAAATCAGTTGATGAATCGATCTTTTTGGAGGGATCCAGGGTCGTTACCCGAAAGAGTTCTCCAGCTCCCTCGCAATCACTGGCGGTGATGATGGGGGTGTGAATGTAATAGAAGTCTCGCTCGGTAAAAAAACGATGAACGGCCTGAGCCAGGCGACTCCGCACGCGGAACACGCTTCCAAACAGATTGGAGCGAGGACGCAGATGGGCGATTTCTCGCATGAATTCCGGTGAGTGCCGTTTTTTCTGTAACGGGTAGGTGGCATCGGACTTGCCAATGACTTCCAGTGAAGTCGCCTGCAGTTCCCATCGCTGACCCTGGCCCTG
>Ga0181581_10000662_pt1 | contig 25856 bp, 23 predicted proteins | sample 071ome_22_FD_132433 | JGI IMG/M metagenome (GOLD analysis project Ga0181581, IMG submission 132433) | Coastal salt marsh microbial communities from the Groves Creek Marsh, Skidaway Island, Georgia - 071404AT metaG (megahit assembly) | ecosystem: Environmental > Aquatic > Marine > Intertidal... | reverse complement strand
TCTCATCATAGGCATAACGATTGGCCAGATCCGCAATAACCCGCATTTGCTTTGCGCTGGCATCCCCCGGTGTCTCTCCCGGTGCTTTCAGCGAGATACTCACGATCCGGTGGCGGTGGTCACGGTGTTTGGTCACATTATTCTCACACCACCTGGCAAAACCCGGAGAAAGAGCATTGTCTTTTTCCAGATCATGATCTCCGGCCAAAGAGAAATCAGGTTGCGCGAAACTTTCACGTATCCTTTTCATCATCTCCTGAGACGGGCCAACCGTTCCGCGGATAGATTGGAAATGGCTGTCAATCCACCGCCGCGCTTCGTCTATGCCAAGCTCATCGATCAGGATCTTGATCCGGGCCTTGTATTTGTTATCACGGCGGCCAAACCGATTGTAGACATGCAGGATGGCATCGATATAAGCCAGCAGATCCTCTTCCGGCAGGAACTCCGTCAACACCCTGCCCACTCTTGGCGTGCGCCCGAGACCGCCACCAACCCAGATGCGATACCCTTTCTCTCCTGCCTCTCCCTTAAGGGCCTTGATCCCGATATCATGAAAAGCCACCACCGCGCGGTCTTCATCAGAACCGGTAACGGCGATTTTAAACTTGCGGGGAAGGAAGGCGTATTCCGGATGACCGGTGGACCACTGGCGCAGGGTTTCCGCAACGATACGCGGGTCTTCAACCTCATCGGCAACCGCCCCGGCAAAATGATCCGCCGTCACATTCCGGATGCAGTTACCTGAAGTCTGGATAGCGTGCATTTCGACTTCGGCCAGAGCCTCAAGGGCATCAGGCACATCAGGCAGGCGTATCCAGTTGAACTGGATATTCTGCCGTGTGGTGAAATGACCGTATCCCTTATCATAGGTCTCAGCAATATCGGCGAGCGCGTGCATCTGACGGCTGTTCAGCGTCCCGTAGGGAATGGCCACCCTCAGCATATACGCATGAAGCTGAAGATAGAGCCCGTTCTGAAGCCGGAGAGGTTTGAACTCATCTTCGGTCAGGACACCATCAACACGGAGCTTCACGTGCTCCCGGAATTCCCTGATCCGCTGCCTGAGATACTGGTGATCAAAATCCGTGTACTTATACATATTGAGCCTCGTTACCGGCCTGTTTACCATGATGGGGGTTGCCTGGCCCGAGGGCGCGAATACGCTCCCGCAATGAAACCGGGGCGACGGGGCCCTGATCTGTCTTCACTGCAATCGCATAGGGGCCGATCAGCTCGCTCGGGGCGGCATTCGCCTTGGCCAGCGCCCCTTCAACCAGATCTTCGGAGGAAAAAACCTGCGCATCCTCAATCCTGCTGACCCATCCCGACAAGCCGAGATAGATCACCTCGCCTGAGCCAAAAGAATTAGCCGTAATGACCTTGGGTTCCATCAGCTGATTTCCCTCATTTCACCTGTGACCATATCCTGAACACCAGCATCGCCTGAAACCTGGTGCATTCTGCTTTCATGGGGTGACAGGCCGTAGAGAATTACCGCCGGCCCCTTCATGCCCTGACCTGCGCAATCTTCGACCATTGTTGCCAGAGACGTTGCCAGCCATTTTTCTTCTGCATGCCCGACCGATTGCCCTATAGTCACCGGAGTTGAAGGCGAAGCCCCCTGCATCATCAACCGGCTTCTGATATAGGGAAGCGCCTTCACACCCATGTAAATCGCGGCAACCGAACCCGGCCCGGCAAGACGACGCCAATCCTGATCTGCATATCCTTTACGGTCATGTCCGGTGATCAGATGGACAGCCTGATTGCGGCCACGCCGGGTAAGTGAGATCCCCATATCTGCCGCCGCCGCTGATGCCGCTGTAATACCGGGGACAATCTCAAACTGAAGGCCAGCGCCGTGCACCGCCTCAATCTCCTCATCGAGGCGTCCGAAAATACCCGCATCACCTGATTTGAGTCGCACCACCCGAAGGCCGGCCTGCGCCTGCCTGATAATCAGCGCATTGATATCGTCCTGTGACCATGACGGCCCGAACCCCTCTTTGCCAACCTCAATGATCTCTGCCTCACGCCGGCAAAGCTCAAGAACCGGTGCCGGCACAAGACGATCATGCAGAATAACATCAGCATCATCGATAACCCTGAGCGCTTTCCGTGTCAGAAGATCAGGATCCCCCGGACCGGCGCCGACAAAATGAATGGGATAGATGGGCGGCTTGCCATCTTCAGGTGGAGCCGAATGGCGCTCTTTATGTCTGCCCAGCAACTCATGCAGCCTAGCCTGCACAGCACCTCTGAGCGCCGCATCATCCCACCCCTTGTTTTCACGCCGGATGGACGGAACAACCTCATCCAGAAACTCACCCCAGAACCGCCTTCGCGCTGTCCCCGGGGCAAGCATTTCCACTTTTTCCCGAAACGAACCCATTTCTCGAGCCAGCATTCCTGTGTCTTGCGGCAGCATGGTTTCGATCTGGCTTTTGATCCGCCGGGCCAGTACCGGTGATGTTCCCTCGGTGCCGATCGCAACCATCACCGGGTCCCGGTCCACCACAGCCGGTGTGATGAAACGTGACCGCGGCTTATCATCGATAACGCAATAGGGAAGTCCTGCCCCCTCAAATACGGCGATAGCGGCGTCGCGTTCGGCTTCGTCTTCACTGCCGATATAGGCGAATACAGCCCTGGCGCAGTCCTCCGGGCATACTGGGCGGTCGTAGTGACCAAGATGCCCGTCCCGCACAAGGCGCACGAGATTCGGATCAGTAGCAGACCCGAAGAGGACCAGACCGGCCGAGGTTTTGGACAGCAGCCGTATCTTGGGGAGGGTGATCGTACCACCGCCCACAAATAGCACCTGACGACCGTTCATCTGCATGTAAACCGGAAAATAATTCATTTGTTGCTGCCTGTCCTTCCGTGAACAGGAAACACCAAATTATCCGGCCTGAAACGTATCCACGGCGCAAAAAAATAAATTATTTCTCAAATCATGAAAATTGCAGAAAAGAATTTCTTCTCATGACGTTTACAACGAATTTCCTTGAGCCGGAAATCGCTCGTTCGGAGGGTGAATTCATCATCCGCCCTTGATGGCAGGGACAATGCTATTCTCTGGTTTTCCAGTATTCTTCACCATAATCCTGAAAAATCTCTTCTCCGGGCGCAATATCCCGGACCGCCGAAAAACGAACAAAACGATTATCGTCGTCAATTTCCCATTCTGAATTCGCATCGGATGAATGGTTGTACATCATCCCGAACCCCATCACGACAAGATAATCCGTCTTTACGTCGGGACTGGTGAACAGATAATCATTAAGACGGTTTTCATCCTGAAGATCATCGTCATCAATCACGATATAGGGGCACCGTTCGATCACCTCACCTTTCCTGATAGGCACGGCCGCGAACACCCCTTGTCCATGCACCGGTGAATCACCAATAAAGATTTTGGCTTCAGGCACATTCCGGAGGGCGGAGCTGGTATCAGTCCCCGATGTCTTCACCGCTCTCTTTTTTGAAGGTTTGGCCATGATCTTTCCCTCAACCTGTTCTGTTTCAGGTTTTTTCATGACCAGGCTTGTCTTTCAAGCAAAAAAGAAGGGGCATTTCTGCCCCTTCCCATGTTTCTGATAATGTTGGGATATTATCCCGATTACTGGGCCATCCAGGCGTTGAAACGCTCAGAGATTTCGGCACCGTTATCTGCCCACCAGTCAGGATCGGCAATGACTGTCCGAGCCTGAACTTCTTCACGGTTTGGCATATGCTCAAGGATACGGTCACCAGTGTTGAACCATGGCTCACCAGCTTCGATGATCTTCAGCGCAGAATTACGCATCGGACCGTAGTTGATGTAACGAGCCTGCTCAGCCTGGGCTTCGGTTGAAGACATGTGAGCGGCCAGTTTAAAGGCTTCTTCCTTGTTCGGAGCACCCTTAACAACTACCAGCCATTCTTCTTCCAGAACCTGACCGTCCCAGATGGTCACGAAAGGCTGACCATCATTCAGAACTGCGGAACCAATACGGCCGTTATAGGCAAGAGACATAACCACTTCACCGGAAGCAACCAGTTCAAGCGGCTTGGCGCCTGATGACCAGAAGACAACGTGGTCCTTGATGGTGTCAAGTTTGGCAAAAGCACGATCAATACCTGCTTCGGTGTCCATGACATCATAGACATCGTCAATCGCAACGCCATCAGCAACAAGTGCCATTTCGATCAGTGCGTTACCCCAGGTGTGAATGCCACGCTTACCGGGGAACTTTTCAAGATCAAAGAAATCAGCAATCGTTGATGGCTGGGAACCGAAGGATTTCTGATGCTTGGTCTGGCCATTTGATGGGTAGTCTTTCTCACTGTAGAAAGCGGCATAGGACCACCAGATCTGCGGCACCACGCACTTGTTTGGCAGCGGAACCATCAGGTCTTCAGACATCGGCACACCATCTGGTGTTGGCAGACGATACTCATCAGGAATTTCTTCAAACAGACCTTCATCACAGCCGGTGCGGGCCTGACCAGGAAGAACGTCAACAATGTCCCACTGAACATTGCCGGATTCGACCTGAGCGCGGACTTCACCGAGACCACCGTTGTAGTTGATCCAGTTGATCTTTTCACCAGTCCAGGTTGGTTCATACCCTTTCTGCTGGGATGCGGTGTAGGCACCACCCCATGAAACAACATTGACCTCAGCCAAAGCAGAGGTAGCCAATGTCATCGAAGCCAGCGCAGCAGAAGCTACTATGGTTTTTACAGACATTTTCAAAATAAATTCTCCCAATTCTGTGTGCTATCGGGGTTTACCCCCATTCATTAGGACGTATCACACCAAGATATCATGCGTCAGTCAAGGGATTTAGAGAAATCGGGTGGTAATTTAGCCGGAATTTTCCAAATTTTAGCCCATAAGACCGTGAACTTTCACCTATGTGCTGAACAAACGATACGCATGGGTGGCAATAGCGGTATCCTGTGCGCCGGTTCCAGTCAGATCAGCAATGGTGATATCCTCATCACTCTTCCGGCCCGGGGCATCCCCGGCAATAACCGCCCCTAACTCCACCGCCATGGTTTCATCATACGCCCCGGCCTCCAGCGCCGGGCGCAATTCCCCCAGAAGCCGGGCCTGGGCAATCACATCACAGCAATAGCAATCCGCAAGCCCCGGTATCTTCGGATCAAGTTCGTTCTTTTCATGCTGGTCTGAGCCCATTGCCGTGATATGGAGCCCGGCATGCAGCCACTCCGCCCTGATCAGCGGGGATTGTGAGGGCGTGGTCGTAATCACCATCTGGCTTTCTTTCACCAGAGCCTCAATATCCGGCTCAACACGGACCTTTACATTTCTGTCCCTGAAAACATCATCAAGATCACGGGCGCAAGTTTCTGCCCGGTCGGGTGACCTTCCATGGATAAGAAGATGTTCAAAGGGACGTTCAAGAAAAGCTGCTTCGGCCTGAAGTCTTGCCTGCACGCCTGAGCCTATCACGCCGGCTGTCGTGACCACGGAAGGGGCAAGGTGGCGTGCGGCAACAGCTCCGGCGGCGGCCGTGCGTACATCGGTAAGATAACCGTTATCCATGATTACCGCCTTCACCAGCCCCGTATCTGCCGCAAAATACACAACCAGACCGTTCAGGCTGGGCAGGCCAAGCGACGGGTTGTTGAAAAACCCGGGGGAGATCTTGATGGCAAATCCCTCCAGACCGGGAATATAGGCAGTTTTTACATCAACCTCCCCGTTAACCTCAGGCAGTGACATGGAAAGGATCGGGGGCTGGATGACGTCACCCGCCGCCAATTTGCGAAAGGCATCTTCGATGAGATCAACCATCTCCCGGTCAAGAGTGATCTGCCGGCGCAGTTCATCTTCACTGATCATGAGCACATCACGCATAAATCTGCCCTCTGATCACTTTATCACCAAGTACAATATCCCTGCCCTCCATGATATCAGCAAACATTTTCATGTTGAGATTGCGGCCCGTGATAATCGCCGCCGCAGGCGTTCTGAGGCGGGGGAGCTTTCCTGAGAGAATAGCCGCAAGCCCGACGACACAGGCCCCTTCGGCAACAATACGATCTTCATAGAACAGCGTTTGCATGGCGTGGTAAATTTCCTCCTCCGTCACAAGCAGCATTTCATCCACATAGTGCTGGCAGAGATCCAGCGTATAGCGATTATCCGCACCTATCCCTCCGCCAAGGCTGTCCGCAAGACTGGCCACCTCTTCCACGTCCACGGGTTTTCCGGCGGCAAGGCTGGCATACATCGCTGCCCCTCTGTCCATACTGACCCCGATAACGGTAATCGAAGGCTTGATTGTCTTCGCCGCAAGAGCGATACCTCCGATCAGCCCGCCACCTGAAACCGGCACGATAAGCGTTTCCATATCCGGCAGACGTTCCAGAATTTCAAGGCCGATTGTCCCCTGCCCCGCGATCACATACGGGTCATCAAAAGGTGATATTTCAATCAGCCCCTCATCTTTCGCAAGTTGTTCCGATAAAGCCCAGGCGTCGTCCTGGCTGTCGCCGATGATGCGGACATCGGCACCAAGCGCACGAATTCCCTCTACTTTGACTTCGGGCACCAGCGAAGACATGCAGACCACCGCAGGCAGACCTCGCGCCCGTGCCGCATAGGCCACACCCCGGCCGTGGTTGCCGGTCGAACAGCAGATCACGCCTCTGGCCTCTTCCGGCAGAGATGATACCGCTGTCAGCGCTCCCCTGATCTTGAAGGCGCCTATGGGCTGCATGTTTTCAAGCTTCAGGTAAAAATCCCCGCCAACCCGTCCTGAAAAGAACGGCGACGGAACAAGCGGTGTATGGTCCGCCACCCCGGATATAGCATCGCGAGCTTTCAGAACATCACTGAGATCCGGTTTATTGTTCAACGTCATGGCAAATCACCTCCGGTTACACGTATCCTAGTAAGGATGAGAATGGCGCACAACCCGTTGCGGCCACCTTCTGCCCCGCCATTAAACTGCCCGGCCATCAGGAAGAGAGCTGAAATTCCTCATGGACAATTCCGGCATGGGGGCGGCATACTCACATCGTTAATGGTAAAAGATCTGAGAATTCATGCGTAAGCCGCGGATTGAACTTCCCCTGATTTCACCTGAACCGCTTGAGGTGGTGGTCACCCGTGGCGGGGCTGTGGAAAGCATTCACAACGTCGATATTGCCCTTGTTGATGGCGACGGGCATGTCCTGATTGGCCTGGGAGAAATCGAACGTCCGGTCTTTCCTCGCTCAGCCATGAAGCCCCTGCAAAGCATTGCCCTTGCCGAGACCATTCTTGACGGCAGTTGCGGGCATTCTCTTTGTGCTGAAGAACTGGCACTGATTACAGCAAGCCATAATGCGGAACCCTTCCATGTCAAAGCCGTGGCTGAACTGCTGGATCGCTTCGGGATTGATCACGGGGCACTGATCTGCGGCGCCCATTGGTCCCTTGATCAACCGACCGCTATTGATCAGGCCAGAGTAATGGACACGCCTACGAAACTTCATAATAACTGCAGCGGCAAGCATGCCGGTATGCTGGCTCTGGCCCGGATCATGGGCGCTCCCCTTGAGGGATATCACCGGCTGAATCATCCGGTGCAACAGCGTATTCTGGGTATTCTTGAAGCCATGACCGGAACGGACCTGACTGCGCATCCCCATGGCATCGATGGCTGTGGTGCCCCGGCATTAAGCGGCCCGCTCGGCCATTGGGCCCGGGCTTTTGCTCTTTTCGCCGGGGGCGGCCTCATTCCTGAGGTCAGACAAAAGGCCTGTGACCTTATCCGTGACAGTATTGCTTCAGCGCCGGAGATGATAGCGGGAACCGGGCGCGCCTGTTCTGCGATCGCCCGTTGCTATGGCACTGCCATAACAGCAAAAACTGGTGCGGAGGGTGTCTTTGCGGTGGCGTTCCATGAACTTGGCCTTGGTCTTGTGGTCAAGACGAGGGACGGCAATAAACGCGGGGCTGAAACCGCCATAGGTGCCGTTATTCATGCGTTAGGCTATGAGCATCCTGATGAGGTAATGCCCTATTTTCAGCCAAAACTGAAAAACTGGGCCGGAGAAGAGGTCGGGGAAATCTTCGCCAATCCCCCCCTGAAACTCACAAACTGAGCCGGATGTCTTACTGGCTGAATTGCTTGAGATAAGCGATCACGTTGGCGCGATCTTCTGCTTTCTTGAGTCCAGCAAAGGCCATGCGTGTGCCCTTGATATATTTTTTTGGAGCTTCCAGATAGGCATCAAGCGTGGCCTCATCCCAGACAATACCGCTTTCCTTCATGGCGCCTGAGTATTTTTTATATCCTTCAGCTGATCCGGCCGCACGTCCCATAATATTGAAGAGATGAGGGCCGGTCTTATGCTTTTCCTCAGCGGCCACATGGCAGGCCTTGCATTTCTTGAAGACTTTTTCCCCCAAGGCAGGATCCCCTGCCGATGCTGGCGCCGAAAGGGCAATGAGGGAAGCAGATAAGATGAGTGCAGGAAGGCGCATTTCAAAACTCCGTTTCATATTATTCAATTTAATTTTTTACCTTTCAAAACCCTGCGGTCAACGCACAATTTTTGCAAATTGACGCAGGAGAAAAGAGGATCGGTTAAACAATCAGCACCAATCCCTGATCAGAAAATTTCCCCTTGCCGGGACCGTTTAAGCACATCATCGCATTGAGCTTCGGTCAGCCCATGATGTTTTCGGGCATATTCGGGGGTGATATATCCAAGCGCAAGATCACGTTCCACCATGGTGAGGGATCTCTCTTCAGGCGAGCCATAACCTGCCCCGCCGGGAAAAGCCATCTTAACCATATGGCCATGGGGGACAAACTGCTTGCCCTTTCCCTTCATGGCGAGACCGTCATCACGCGTGATCGTCGTCTTCGCGCCATCACTGCCTCCGCTCCTACCCCTTGCGGGGTGGTCAAGACGGTCAAACATGGCCTGCAGGTCAAACTCATGCCCCTCACGGACACCAACATCCATAACCTGCCCGAGACCGCCCCGATAGGTGCCTGCCCCACCGCTGTCTGCCCTGAGCTCTTTACGCCAGATCAGCACCGGGCCGACATTTTCAGTGGCCTCAACCGGCATGGTCATCACTCCTGAAGGAAACGCCGTTGCGTTCATGCCATCAAGACGGGGACGTGCGCCGGAGCCGCCGGAATTAAACGTCAGCACTTCGGCGCGAACAGCATCATCCGGGGCCGCCTCGTCGGTTCTCGGCCGGACAGATACCTGGAAATTGCACAAGCATCCCGCGCCTTCGGCTGGCACCGTTTCAGGAATGAGCTGATCAAGCGCACCATAGATAACATCAGGGATCATGTGGCCGATGATATGCCTTAACGCCACCGGGGCCGGATGCATGGCGTTGACGATGGATCCTTCCGGAGCAGAGATATGAAACGGCTCAAGAGAGGCCGCATTATTAGGGATTTCAGGCGCAATTGCGCATTTCAGGGCGTAACAGGCATAAGCTTTGGTATAGACAAGCGGAACATTGATACCTTTTTTATCGATGCCTGATGTGCCGGAAAAATCACACGTGATGTGATTACCTTCAAGACAGACCCTGACCTTCAGATCAATCGGAGAGCTGTAGCCATCAATCCGCATAGCCCCTCGGGCTTCTGCCCTGCCAAGAGATGCAATCCGTTCAAGTGTGGCCTTCCTTGACGAGGTAAAAATAAACTCCGCGATGCCTTCCAGATTTTCAAGGTCAAATTCATCCATCATGTCGACAAGGCGACGGTGCCCTATGACGTTACAGGTCACCAGCGCAAATATGTCGCCGATCAGCTGATCCGGCAGGCGCACATTTCCGCGAATTATATGCAGCAGGGTCTCATTCACTTCGCCTTTGTCGATCAACTTCATGATCGGAATATAAAGCCCCTCTTCGTAAACTGAATTTGCATCGGCACCGAAACCACGGCCACCAATATCGACAATATGTGCCGTGCAGGCGAAGAAACCGACAAACCGCCCCTGATGGAACGATGGGGTCACCACCGTGATATCATGCAGATGCCCTGTCCCTTCCCAGGGATCGTTGGTGATATAAACATCACCTTCTGCGATATTCTCCCTGCCGATGCGGCGGATAAAATGGGCAACGGCATCTGCCATGGCATTGACGTGCCCCGGGGTACCGGTGACAGCCTGGGCCAGCATCCGGCCTTCGCTGTCATAGACCCCGGCGGAAAGGTCACCAGCCTCACGCACTGAGGTTGAGAACGCCGTGCGCACCAGTGCCTGCGCCTGTTCTTCCACCACCGAAATCAGGCGGTTCCACATGACCTGAAAGGCAACCGTTGAGCTTTTCATCATGACAGTGCTCCATCGGGCAGGTGAAGATCAAGGCATCCGTCCGCGAGCAACGCAATCGAACGACTGACCGGAACGACGACCGTAGTTTCTTCTTCGGTGATCACGGCAGGCCCGGCCATCAGGCTTCCGGCCTTCAGTTCTGCTCTTTCGTATTCATTGGCGGTGAACATCTTGCCGTTGGCGGCGTCGAAGAGTTGCCTCTGGCCCGAAGCTTTGGCCGACAGCCTCTCCTTTGAGGGGGTGGTGACAGATGGGGGAGGCACTTCGGTATGGGCATTGACGGACCAGACGGTAATTTCCACATCCATCCCCTCAACGGGGCGTCCAAAGAGCTTGGTATAGGCCTCTTCAAACAAATCAAGAATGATCTCACGGTCTGCTTCCATTGCCTGCTCCCGCGTCAGTGGCACAGGAATTTCCCAACCCTGTCCGGCATAGCGCATGAAAATGCGGAAATCGGCATGTATCTCAGCCTCGGCATCACAGGTTCGCACAAATCCCATCGCCTCTTCTTCCATTTCAGCAAAAAGGTTCCGAACCAGCGCCGGATCAAACCTTGATGATGTCATGAACACACTTCTGTTGGCCTCAAAACTGAAGGGCGCCCTCAGAAAGCCAATAGCGGAACCCACACCTGCCCCGGTGGGGATAAGGCACCGCGAAATCCCCAGTTTTTCGCATAATCTTCCGGCATGCAGTGGGGCCGCCCCACCAAAGGCGATCATGGTGTATTCGCTCAAATCCTCGCCGTTTTCAACCGCATGAACACGCGCGGCATTGGCCATATTCTCATCCACGACCTCCGCCACCCCCCAGGCGGCTTCAGTGGTATCCATCCCCAGTCTTGCCCCAAGAACCTCCCCTAAGGCAGAGATTGATTTTTCAGGATAAAGCGCGATATTTCCGCCGGCAAAGCGATCCGGGTCAAGCTTACCGAGAACAAGATCCGCATCGGTCACCGCAGGCTTGTCCCCACCTCTGCCATAACAAGAGGGGCCGGGTTCAGAACCTGCACTTTCCGGCCCCACGCGGATCTGATCCATGCTGTCAACATGGGCAAGAGAGCCACCTCCAGCCCCGATCTCCACCATATCGATCACCGGAATGGAAATGGGCATACCCGACCCTTTCTTGAACCTGTAGGTCCGCGCAACTTCGAAAACACGCGCTGTTTTCGGTGTTTTATCTTTGATCAGGCAGATTTTTGCCGTTGTCCCCCCCATGTCGAAGGACAACACCTTGTCAAGGTTATGCCTTGCCGCAATATCCGCCGCAAAGACTGCCCCACCAGCCGGGCCGCTTTCCACCAGCCGGACAGGAAACATGGCCGCATTTTCAATGGAGATAATTCCGCCGCCAGAATGCATGAGAAAGATCTGGCAGCCCGCGCCTTCAGTTTCGAGACGTGCTTTCAGCCGGTCCAGATAGGATTTCATCAGGGGCTGAATATACGCATTGGCAATGGTGGTGTTAAAGCGTTCGTATTCCCGCATCTGCGGCGAGACCTGGCTTGAAAGAGAAACCAGCACATCTGGCAGACGCTCCGCCAGAATAGCGGCGATCTGCTTTTCATGGGCATCGTTGACATAGGCATGCAGCAACCCGACCGCGATGCTCTGATAGCCTGCGTCCTTCAGTTCATCGGCCAGTATTTCAACTTCCCGCCTGTCGAGTGGGATCAGCACGTCGCCATCGGCGGCAATTCGTTCACCCACAGTGTAACGTCGGTTGCGGGGGAGAAGGGGTTCGGGCAGCACGAGATTGAGATCATATTGTTCAAACCGGCTTTCCGTCCGCATTTCGATAACGTCCCGGAATCCTGCTGTGGTGATGAGTGCCGTGCTGGCGCCGCGGCGTTCGATCAACGCGTTTGTAGCCAGCGTGGTGCCATGAATGATCTGGGTTATATCCTGCGGCAAAACACCTGCCTTTGCCGTGACTGTCCTCAATCCTTCAATAATCGCGTCTTCAGGCTTGCCATAGGTGGTCAGCACCTTGGTGGAAAAGCGACCATCGGGGGCTTCAAGAACCACGTCAGTGAAGGTGCCGCCGATATCAACACCAAGCCGGATACTCATAACAGGATATTCCTCTCACTAACCATATATGCTGAGCACTTAACGGCCCATATTATAGAATTCATCATTAGGACGAAGCGCCAGCATACTTGCAAGTCGGTTGCTCATGGCAAAGAAGGCGGAAATTGCACCAATATCCCAGATATCTTCATCCGTGAAACCATGACCATGCAGTGTCCTGAAATCATCTTCCCCGAGTTCTGATGAGCGGTTGGTTACAGCCACCGCAAAATCGAGCATGGCTTTCTGTCTTTCAGATATTTCCGCGTATCGGAAATTGGTCGCTATCTGGTCGGATATCCTTGGATTTTTCGCATATACCCGAAGTATTGCCCCATGGGCCACCACACAATAGAGACAATCGTTTTCTGCCGAGGTAGCAACGACAATCATCTCCTTTTCCGCTTTGGTGAGGCCGGACTCGCGACGCATCAGCACTTCATGATAGGCAAAGAATGCCCGCAGCTCATCAGGGCGATGCGCAAGCCCGAGAAAAACATTGGGCACAAAGCCTGCTTTTTCCTGTACGGCAAGGATCATTTCTTGCAGATCTTCGGGCAGGGACAGGATTTCAGGCACGGGAAAGCGCGAAATCTGTGCCTTGTCAGATGATGTGGTCATTGAAAAATCCCTTTCGAACCCGAACAACCATATTCTTCCACAAGGATCAATTATCAGGCAATACCTTATTGCCTGTTTCCGGTTATGGAAAAAGCGGAAACTAGCTGATGTTGAGGACAGCACCCATCCCGGCCGCATGATGCTCAAGCATATGACAATGGAAAAGCCACATGCCAGGATTATCGGCAATAAAGAGAAGATCTGCCTCTTCACCCGGGGCCATCAGGTAGGTGTCACGAAGAACATCACGTCCCTGTTCATCAAATTCCCGGGATCGTACCCAGAAATGATGCCCGTGCAGATGCATGGCATGCTCCCATCTTGTGTCGTTCCGGACACGAAGTACCACGCGCTCACCAAGTGAAATATCAGCCAGTATATGATGATATCCGCCAACCACCCCGTTGAACGCCCAAAGTTTGGAATGCTCCCTTGCCAGCTTTCGCAAAGGCATCTCTTCGCCTTCAAATTCCGCCGAAGCCAGGTTGCCCATGGCGCCACCCTGCATGTGAACAGGGATAATCCTCGCACCATCGATACCCGGCATGGGATAAAGCGGGGCAGGATCGGGCCTCAGGGAAACAGGATCACCAGGCCCTTTATCATCACGTGTGAACCATGCCGCCGCGAATGGACGACCGGCGCTGACTTCATAAAGACCGTCTATATCTGCATTGCCGTCAACAAGCAGATCAACACGCTGGGCCGGTGCAAGGCGGATTGTATCGGCGCGGAATGGCGTACAGGCGGCTCCGTCAAGAGCGATAATTTCCACCGGCAATCCTTCCCCGAGGCGGAAGGAAAGAGTCCGGGCATTTGCTGTATTGATAAGGCGAATACGGGCAAGCCCCCGGGGAAGTTTCACCTGTGGTCGACTTTCCCCGTTGATGGTAAGCCAGTTGCCAAGACGTCCCTGATGCGACCAGTCCATGAGCGAGCCGAAACTCTGCTCATCAAGTTGATAGGCATCGTCAAGCCGCCAGTCATCGGCAACCATGAGGATATCGTGGGGGTTATCGGCGGCGGAAGTTTCAGGGTCGTCTTCGCTGACAATAAGCGGGCCATAAAGCCCGCGAGCCACCTGCTCCCATGATTTATTATGGGCGTGATACCAGAAAGTACCGGCATCAGGCAGGGGAAAGCGATAGGTGAAGGTCTCACCGGGCTCCACCGCGGGCTGGGTCAGATCAGGCACACCATCCATGGCATTGATATTGCGGATACCATGCCAGTGCACCGTGGTGGGTTGTTCAAGCCTGTTGGTGAAATTCACCTTGAGGATATCTCCCTTGCGGGCACGGATCAGTGGCCCCGGGGACGTGCCGTTATAGAGCCACAGACGCGTCGGGTCATTTTCTGCCCCGGCAAGTGGGAATTCATCCGGCCCTGCCACCAGATCATAGACCTTTTCACCTGTAGCCAGAGACGGCAGTGGAAAGGCAGTAAAGGCCGTTGTTGCGGCAAAAGACCGGATTAGTGAGCGGCGTGTCAGCATGATGTGTTGCCTTTCCTGAACATCAGGATAAAGGATGATGAATAAAGCCGGAACGTCAGAGCTTTCATTATTGACGGAACCGTTGATGGCAGGCCTTGCAGGTTCCGGCCACGTCCCCGAAAGCCTGATTGAGGCGGGAAACCTCCCCATTTCGGGCGAGTTTCACAAGAGCTTCGGCTGCGTCTTCATGGCGTCTGGCGGCATTGCGAAACCCCTCAAAATCCTCCCAGATCGTATCGGCGGCCTCGGAGGGTGCACCGCCACTACCCTCAGGAAAATATTCTGGTATGCGTGCGGCCCAGGCGCGGATTTCATCAGCAAGCGGAACGACCGATTCGGCATCGCCATCCCTTATCAGCCGGCGGATAGCCTTCAGGTTGTTCTGGCTTTTCTTGAAATTATCCATCCGTTCCTTGACAATGCCGGTTGCACCTTCATGAGCCTGGGAAACACCACTGACCGTGACCCCGGATACAAAAGAGAAGATCAGAGCAAGGAAGACAAACCCATGATGTGTCCCATGTGATCGGATTTTACTGATAAGCTTCATGTTATCTTCCTTTCAGGAGATCAATGGCAAGCTTTACCCAAGGCTTTCAGTCTCCAGTAATTATAGGGAAGCGGCGTGATAAATCCTGCCGCCAGCATAATGGGGATAACCCACCAGGTCAGCCGTGCCCCCCCGGTAAGCGTCACATCCACCACATTCATCGCAACTTCCATGGAGATCATCGACAAAAGCGACATTCCAAGCGCGGTTTTAAGCGCTAACGCAAGAGCCATCTGGCGGGAAAGGATGATTGTCTCAAGCAGGATAGAGGTCAGAAGCCCATTCATGATCGCCAGACTCATGATGGCGAGTGTTGGCCAGGGAATACCGCTGACCTGAAAAAAAAGTATCGTTCCCATATCACCGATGGAACAGCCGATAAGACACCACATCGTATTCACCGATGCCCGGCGCCAGGTATGCCGGCAGGACCAGCTGATACCGCTTCGGGTTGCAATTGCGCTCATATTGACCTCCTTTTTATCTGATTGTAAACTTTCCCCCAAGGGGAAGGTAAAGGGAAAAAATCATGAACATCAGTGAAGCGGCTGAACGATCAGGACTGACAGTGAAAACCGTCCGCTATTACGCCAATATAGGGATGATTGTGCCCTCACGGCACCCAAGAACAGGGTATCGGGCATATGAGGACAATGATATCGCAAAATTGCAGCTTGTCGGCACGGCACGAAGATTTGATTTTTCCATTGAGGAATGCCGCGAACTGATCGCCCTTTACGAAGACAAAAACAGACCAAGTCGTGAGGTCAAACAGCTGACGCTCAAGAAAATAGAAGAGATCAATAAAAAACTTGAGGAATTGACGTCTCTCAAGAAACAGCTCAGCCATCTTGCTTCATCATGCGATGGCGACAACCGGCCGCACTGCCCCATTCTAAATGCCCTGAGTGCAGGGGGAAAAGAACCCCGTTAACTGCCTATACTATTCAGCGTCGTACCGCTGCCGGGCCGGGCCGGTATAGCGCTCAACCAATTCCCGCCGGACATCATTAAGACCTTCCGCGCCGAGAATAATACCGGTATGATCAGCGCGTTCACGTCGTGCCACAAGTTCATCCTTGCTCATCGTGGTACGTTGAGACGGTCGGCGCGCCCATTCATTGAGCTTGTCATAACAAGAACGGATAACGTTTTCATAGGCGGAATCGCGCCCCAGGTCCTGCAGCTCATCAGGGTCATTTTCAAGATCAAACAGCATCGGCGGCAACCCGCCTTCCGCATGAACAAACTTCCACTTTTTGTCTGCGAGCATGAAGAGTCGCGCGTCATCCGGCGACAGGTTAAGAACATCAGCCATGGCCGAGGCGGAAAAATCATATTCGCTGATGACGAAATCCCGCCAGTGATCCGGTGTCTCACCGTGAAGGATCGGCATCAGGGACCGACCTTCGAGCATTTCGTCCCGAACCGCCATATCCATGAAGTCCAGAAATGTCGGGGCAAGGTCAACACTTTCCACAAGGGCATCGGAAACCTTGCCGCGGGTACTGTTGGCCTTGTTTGAAGGATCATAAATGATCAGGGGCACTTTGACCGAGGGGTCATGGAAAAGATCCTTTTCCCCGAGCCAGTGATCACCCATGTAATCGCCGTGATCGGAGGTGATCACGATCATGGTGCTGTCCATCAAGCCTGAGTGTTCAAGATAGTCAAAAAGAACCCCCATCTGATCATCGATCTGTTTGATAAGTCCCATATACGCACCGAGGACTTTGTTACGGACCGTCTCTTTTGCGAAAGCCTGACCAATAGCGTTCCGGGTAAAGGCTGCGTAGACAGGATTGGGGTCTTTGAGCTCATCCGGATGACGAATGGCGGGGAGAAAATCTTCAGGCCCGTACATATTGTGATAGGGCGCTGGTACGATATAGGGCCAGTGAGGCTTGATATAGGAGAGATGACATAGCCAAGGCGTTTCAGTTTCCTTGCGCCTCTCTTCCATGAACCTTATGGCTTCGCGGGTAAGCCAAGGGGTCTCTGAATCCTCCTCCCGGATATTTGCTGGAAGCACAGCATTTTCATAAAGCCATCCTGAGGCGATATTTCCCTCCGCATCAACCCCGGCATTGGCGTAATCATGCCAGGGATTGTCGCCATCATATCCCCGTGATCTGAGATAGGATTTATAGGGAGATGGTTTTTGATCATATACCCCGTCAGGCCCTTCGCCCCATAAGCCGTCATCACGCAGAAAGGCATCAAAACCACATTCAGCCACCCGGGCGCCGATGACACTGTCGGGCGCAAGCCCGAGCCTGGCCATGCCTTTTGCGTCCACCCGCATATGTGTCTTGCCTATCAGAACGGCATCCATGCCCCCTTCGCGCAAGTGATCACCAAGGGTGACCTCCCCCACTTTCAGCGGCACGTTATTCCACGCCGCACCATGTGAGCTGACATATCTGCCGGTATAGAAGGACATCCGCGATGCACCACAGACAGGGGACTGAACGTAACAATGGCTGAACCGCATCGCCTGATCTGCCAGACGATCGATATTCGGGGTTTTGAGATGCGGATGCCCTGTGCATCCCAGATAATCAAACCTCAACTGGTCAAACATGATGAAGAGGATGTTTTGTTGAGCGGGCATTTCAGCTTGCCTCAGACAAGGGAATATCAGGGATCCGGCACAGGCCGGCTTCCTTACAATATTGCGGATAGCAGGGCACGTATCAAGGCTGATGATTGGTGCAAGCCGATCCTGATGGCTGATCCTACTGGTGGGCGCAGAACTCACCTTCTGTTGCGATATCGTAGGTCTTATCAACCGTCAGGGTCAGGGCGGGATCCCCGGGCATCCCTCCCCACTCGATCAGGTAGCCCTGAATATTATCATCGGAGTTGGGGTAATCATTCCAGGTGCCGTTCAAATAGAAATGAAGATGGTTTTCGGCAAGGCCGGTTGAACTGTGCGTATAGTTGTTCGGCTCACATTGACGGAAATTCCGGAAAGGTTGCTCTGATCCGCTGTCATCAAAGGTATTCCCGGATCGGGGGTAGGATCTCGCCGCATTACTGTTGCGGCCAAGACCGGAAAGTTCAGCCACGGTACAATTACCGGAATCACGGAACATATAGTCAAGCCGTTCCGGTCCCGTGACCCAGTACCAGTATCCCTCCCCTTCACCGAAGACAAAGATAGCAGGATAGGTTGATCTGAAAGGACGCTGGGCCAGGGCATTGACTTCTGATGCGGTCACGCCGCAGAACCCCTGAACCCGGCTGTTTTCAAGCCGGTCACATGCCCCGAGCCATCCGTATCCGTCAATTTTGGGTTCAATATAAGCCTGTTCGGAAGCGCTGGTGATTGTCGCCAGATAGCCCTGAAGACCAAACAGTTGCATCGCGTTGCCGCTGGCCTCGATGCGGGCATCGTTGAAGGTGATATCGTTTCGCGCAACAAAATCGTAAAAATGAACGTTGCCATCACCGTGATTGTAGGGAATACGGTTTGAGAGGGAGAAGATCAGTGATCGTGTCCCTGTCGAGGCACTGCCGCTGCTGTCATAGATATACCCGACCTTGCGAAATATATCGATCCAGTTGGCCAGTGTCGTTGTGCCGCTGAATTTAAGCTCGCCCGAACTTTTATCATAGACCGCGCTGATACCGGATACGCCAAAACCTCCATAGGTGACATCACCGGTTGCGGTATCCGTTGAAATGGACGTCGCGGTGCGGACAAAAAGCTTGTCGTTGGTATTGTGATCACCACTGATGGTGACCGTTGCGCCTTCAATACTTGTTGAGTCACTGCCCGCGCTGAACTGCGTTTCGGTGATACCGTTATTAAGGATACACCCGCGCTCATTCGATACAGTGAGCGTCACATCAGTCGAAGCCGAAAGGCCATAGGTATCGGTATTGCTGTCCTGCACCGTGACTGAAATCGTGTACCGTCCGGCAGAGAGATCTTCCACATTGACGCCGCTTGCCAGGATCAAACTACCGGTCTGGCTGATATCAAACCGGCGGCTTGCCTGGGCGTCATCGTCATGGCTGGCGATCAGGGAATGGGAGACGCTGCCCGCCCCACCGGCCAGGCTGTTGCCAAGCCCGTCGATCAGCCCCAGCGACTGGCTGTGGGAAGCATCCGTTCCTGTGAAACGGACTGAGGTCTGGGTAACCTGGGGGGCATGAACGGCGTACATGTTTCCTGCCGCAATCGCGGCACTGATCTTGGCCTCAGTGACGGGCATGGTAATGGCGCCGAGCTCCGTCGCGTAGGCCTGCGCATAAATACCGCCTCCGGTAGTGTCTACGCCGCTGATAGACGATATCGCCGCCAGCCTGTCGACAAATTCCTGCTCGCTTATGGCACCATCATTGTCGGCATCAAAGAGATCAAGGTTTGTCCCTCCGGCATAGATGTAACTGTTTCCATTCACGAAACCGAGAGCCAGGGCCGTAATATCAGCAGGATCAATCGGCTGAACGCCATCGACGCCTAGAAGGTTATCAAGAATATCGCTCACCCCTGACCCGTCGACATATTTCCCCTCGCCAAATTCACTGGTGGTAAACCCGGCCAGGGTCGTCAACGCAGGCATGATGACCATCGCACCGGCTACCGTAAACAAGAAAGTAGGTTTCATATTAGCTCTCCGTCCATCATCTGTACGCCCCGGGGGAGGCACATTTATCGGCATTATCGGGATGCGTTGACCAATTCACCCGGCAATCGCTCTCACTCCCGAAACCGAGATAAGGTGGTGCCGAACAATCGACGCCGACATCGGTGGTGGCGCAGGTTTCCTCAGCACTGCAAAAACAGGTGAATAATCTGTACGAGCTGCTTTCAATCGACGCGATACTGTTGACGCAGGCCACCATCAGACTGCCGCGCGGGACATCAATGCTTGTGCCACTGACCTGTACCGGACATTGGGCAAAATAATCGACGTTGTTAGCCGTATCCTGAAAATCAGCCGATCGCCATGCCCTGTTGCCGTTGAAAGCAAAAGGACAGGCGTCGTTATGGGTGTTTTTCTTGTTCTGTGTGCTGTTGAGCTGAAAAACAATCTGATCCACCTGATCCCGACATGAGGATGTACGGTCAAGGCTATGGTTCAGGGCAGATCTGGAGCTGATATCCGACATGATCGAGGCGTGATCATATTCCAGCAAATTCACCACTTCGTCAGCTGTGGCAATTCCGGCATCATCCTTGGTGCTGGTTATATAGGTCTGGTAGGCTACAAGCCCGACCGATGCCAGTATCCCGATTATCGCCACCACCACCAGCAACTCAATGAGGGAGAAACCCGGCCTTGCGTTGCCGCTTGCAAAAATCTTTGAGGGAAAAGATACAGCATTTCCCCTTCGGGGCTGAGATATCTTATCTGTCATGCGCATGAGTAAAACTATTGCAGCGCAGCCCATACGGCTCTCCCTATGTTCAGGAGAACCTAGGCCCCGGCGATATAGTCCCGCAATCACGCATAGGTATCAGCAGATGACCTGAAAGAGGTGCATTACCAGCAAAAGAGATTATATCCCGGAACTAAATTCTACGCGGCCTTACTCATACTTTCCTTGAGATGCACAAGTTCAGAGGCTTTTTCATAGAGCGCTTGACCAAGATGATCATCCTCAAGATCAGGATGCGGCGAGATCATCGGCCAGCCACCATTACGGTGCTGTCTTGACTGATAAAACTGACTACCCTGCGAAAAATAGGCCCCGGAATGTTCGATACAGTCATCATCTAAAAGACAGTGAAGGGTTGTCTGTATCGATTGTTTTGATGAAATAAGCCCGTCTGTTCCTTTGATAACACGAAGCAGTTTACGATAAAACTGTATATGCGGAGGTGGATTTTGTTTCGTTTGCGTGCATCCGATATGGACACCGAAAGAGGATATGCCGGTACCTGCCAGCATTCTGGCCTGATGCCGTGCATATAGTAAAACCGCCAGTTTTGACTGATACCACCCATCTCTGGTGCGGCTTTTTCTGACCTTATAATCAAGATCATTGAGATCCAGACGACCACGTTCATGAAAAACGCATGAAGTATGGATAATCCGAGCCGGGGCTGAGAAGCTTAATACCGGCAACAACAGCTCCGTCAGAAGGAACGGGCCAAGAAAATTGACACCAATTTGCCAGTGATGACCGTCATGTGTTTCATTATTTGCTTCTTTGTCCATATCACCTGTATTGACCAGCCCGTCCAGCCAGCCGTAATTGCAGGTGAATTTTGCGGCAAAACTCCGGACCGAGTCCAGCGATGACATATCAAGATATTCCGCCTTCACGGCATCATTTCCGGTTGTATGCGCGATCTCGTCTGCAACAGCACGGGTTTCGTCCATACCTTGGCTTGCCAGGATAATCCCGGCACCTTGATGGGCAAGCTGCGCCGCCAGAGCTTGCATATGTCCTGATAACGTTCCGGTGATAAGATAGATTTTTCCGAATAAGTCTTTATTCAGATTTTTGTCAGAACACATGAGAAGGGCCGACAACAGCAATCTCCTATTCAGGAATGTAAAGCTGGAAAATAGCTCCAGAAAAATAAAATTAATTATTAGTTATCAATAACTTAATACAATATTTTATAGAAATAATAAAGAGAAACTTTGTGAAAGATGTAAAATTACATAACCCGGGATTCGACATCACACCGCCAATGCAATAAGTTTAGATCATCATCGAGAATGAATTAACAATGCGTGTCCGGGTCACTTGATCCCGGACAGAACAGTGAAAGTTAACAAAAATCAAAATTATGGAGGAACAATTGAAATTTATCGCTCTTGGAAAATATTCGGCAAAGGCACTTGGCGGCTTTGTTTCAACCCCCGACGACGACAGGGCGGCAGCAGTGTCTGCTATGGTTGAGAAAGCTGGTGGCAAGGTGCATGATCTGCATTTTCTGCGTGGCCATTATGATGTTGCCGTCATTACTGAAGCACCTGATTTTGAAGCAGCCGCAGCAATCAAGCTTCTGGTTGTGTCTTCGGGTGCAATGGATCAGCTCGACATGATGGAAATCATCGACATGAACAGCATTGCGGCCAAGGCAAATGCCATTGCCGGGTCTTACAAGGCACCTGGCAGCTGAAGGTTAGATAAGATACGTCACGCCGGGGCTTCAGCTCCGGCTTTTTACCTTGATGGGGATATTTGGATCCAGCTTCGTCTTCTGGAGCCTTCGCTCGCGCAAGATAATCATGAGCCCGGCCCCGACAATGAAAAACACCCCCGGGAAAAGCGTTGCAAACGGGGCTTCGCCAAAAAACATCCAGCCGAGCAGAAAAGATATGGGAATACCGAAATATTCAAACGGAGCAAGAACGGATGGCTCAACCTGCCGGTATGCCACCACCAGCCCCATCACCCCCATCCCGCCAAAACATCCGAGCAGAACAAAAAGCATGGCATCTGTTGAGGAGGCAATCGGCACCTGCTGGCCGAGGGAAAAAAGCAACACAAGACCGAAACAGAAGGAGGCCCATTGCTGGCCCGTCTGAATGGCGGCAGAAGAAATATCATCAGGGAACAGGCGGACAAGCACACTGGACAAACCGTACCCGAATGCCGCCAGAACCGGCAGAAGCATCCAGATGGAAAACGCATCACCAAACGGTCTGATAATGGTCAGCACACCCATGAACCCGACCATGATTGCGGCAAACCTCACCCACCCGACTTGATGGCCGAGAATGGGGATAGATAGCGCCGAGACAAAAAACGGGCTGGTAAACCCAAGAGCTGAAGCGGTCGCAAATTCAATTTTGGTCAACGAGGTGTAAAAACTCATCTGTGCCATCAGGACCGACGCGCCGCGCAAGGTAAGGATCATCATTGGCCCTGTCTTGAAAAGTTTGCGGATTTCTCCGAGGCCCGGGCCGATAACCAACAAAATGACAACCGGGATCAGGCCAAAGAAATTGCGCAGAACAGATATCATCAGGATCGGGTAATCGCCCCCCAGCATACGAACCAGTATCCCCATGGAATCCAATGCGGCGATACCGATCAGAATGGCAGAAATAGCCTTGAAGAGGCGGGAGTTCATTATATTTGCGGGCCTGAAAATATCATTACCAAAGGCGTATCAGTGATAAGGTGAAGTGTAAAGCAATACAGTTCCGCAAGCCCGGTCATATCCCTCTTCACATGACCTGCCAAACTTGCCAACCGCACCACAAAACTGGCATTCTGCGAATTGAGGAGAAGGGAATGTTTGAGATGAGATTACAACATCATGGGCAGGCTCAAGATGCGTGGATTTCATAAAACTGCCATGCTGCTGGTGCTGGCTTGCCTGGCTCTGTCATGGCCTGCCGCGGCAGGTGAAGGGATCCCGATGGACCGGACAGAAGTCACCATCCGATCATTTGCCGAATTCGCCGCCAGGACAGGTATGGTCACCAAAGCCGAACAAGTTGGCGGCATGGTCTATGAGGCTGGCTGGGTGAGCAAGCCGGGATGGAACTGGAAGCAACCTTATGGTGTGGAAAGCCCCCTCGATGAGCCGGCGGTGCACATCACCTTTGATGAAGCGGAAGCGTTTTGCATCTGGCAGGGAAAGCGGCTTCCCACCCGGGATGAATGGATCAGTTTTGCGTATACCGAACAGCGGCCGTTACCGCCTCCACCGTTCGTCACCGGCCGGACATACCCTTACCCCACCGGTGACCGGCCTTTTGGTGCGAACTGCCTTGATGGGTGCGGCATGGAAGATAATGCACCTGACGGGAAAGTGGATTATTCATCCGTTCTCTTTCGCGGGGCAGGTCACGCCAGGGCGGGCAGCACCAGACAAGGCGTCAACGGGCTTTATGAAACCGGCGCAAATGTCTGGGAATGGGCACGCATTCACGATGATCCCTACCAAGCCACCATGGGGGGAAGCTGGTGGTACGGGGCATATCAGATGAAGGCCGATACCGGCGCCACCAAACCGCGGGAAATGGCGGCTGTTTACATAGGCTTTCGCTGTATTTCTGACTGAAACCTGTTGCGTTTTGCCTTTTGCTTCCCTCAACGATCAGGGCGGGGTAGAATTGATCGATGGAAATGGAATTAGGCATAGCATCAACTGACAAGACGTCATGCCCGGAATGCCGGGCCCAAAGCCCTTTTTACGTCCGCACCTCCGTGGCGGAGGGGGAATGGGTCTCTGTCTGTTTTGCCTGTGGCTCGCGAAAGCACCAGAAGGATGCCGCCACAACATCCTCACGCATCAAGCATAAATGCCAGGCCCGCTTGTTTCTGGGATAGTTCCTTCTCACCCCGGCTAACATTTATCCCATTATGTCGTTATAAGGGATGCATGAAATTGCAATATCCTCCCTGACTTCGGACTGGCTTTGCCAGCCCATTTTTTTATGGCAAGATATTTTGTCCGACGGGTTTAAGGGAGGTATGAATATGGACGGTATGATCGACTTATCCGGTGAAGCCCTCAAGGATCTGAGCAGAATTCCGAATTGCCGGGGCCGCGGCTGGATTGCCGCTGATGTGTCCGCACCCGACTGGACCATCGAACTTGATGCGGCCGCCATGCAGGAAATCGCCACGATGGCTGAGGTGATGCAAAAACATCCCCTGCCGACCATTCTCCGCCGGCCGGAACAGTTTGAAATCCCGCATTTGCAGGCCGCCTACGCTAAAGCGAAAGATATATGCGACAACGGCGCAGGCTTTGCCGTGATTGACCGGCTGCCGCTCGATGAATACGACATTGAAACGATGATCGATATCTACTGGACCCTGGGCCAGTTGATGGGGCCGAACGTTGCCCAGAAATGGGACGGCACCATGATTTATGATGTCACCGATACAGGCAAGAAATACGGCTATGGTGTCCGTGGTTCCGCAACCAGTGTTGAGCTTGTCTTTCACACCGATAATGCCTTTGGTATTCAGGTTCCTGATTATGTCGGGCTGATGTGCAGATATCCGGCGAAACAGGGCGGGCTCAGCCGCTTCTGTAGTCTCTATACCGTGCATGAACGGATGGAAGACACCTACCCGGATGAGCTTGCCCGCCTCTATCAGCCCATGCATTTTGACCGTCAGGCCGAACATGCCGATGGCGAGGCCAGGACTTCCTTCGCGCCATTCTTTTCCTGGGCCGACGGTAAACTGAGATGCCGGGCCAACAGCTCTCTTGTCCGCAAGGGATATGACGTCGCCGGCACTCAGATGGACGCGCCCCTCATCGATGCGCTTCATGCTATTGATGAGGTGACCTCTTCGCCTGATCTCTGGGTGGAGGCGCCGCTTGAACGCGGGCAGATCCAGTATCTCAACAATCATGAACTCGGGCATTACCGGTCTGAATTCGAGGACAGCGATGATCCGCAGAAAAAGAGGCATCTTTACCGGCTGTGGCACCGGCATCGCGGGGGGATAAATTACGATGGCTGAAACCGGCAGAACACCCGGGCAGACCCCGATGCTAAGGTATTTTCTGATCACGCTGAGCCTGCTGATGCTCACCAGTGCGGTGGCGCCTCCTCTTGCCGCCCATGACAGGGACAAAACCCCCTGCATGGTCGACGTCATCTTTGAAGACGATGAGGCCGGGGTTGCCACCTATTTTCTGCTCCGGCTTCAGCACACAAACCGGACCGGCCGGGGGGTTGAGGCTGTTTCCGTGCTGGTGCATGACAAGGCAGGTGAGATGGTGCGGAATTCAGATGCCATCTGTGGTGAGCCGGGGGCAGGTATCGGCGCGGGTGACACCGGCCAGTGCGAGAAGGTGCTTCAGGTCATCACCGGTAAAATGTCACAAAAGGTT
>Ga0181581_10000658_pt1 | contig 26025 bp, 15 predicted proteins | sample 071ome_22_FD_132433 | JGI IMG/M metagenome (GOLD analysis project Ga0181581, IMG submission 132433) | Coastal salt marsh microbial communities from the Groves Creek Marsh, Skidaway Island, Georgia - 071404AT metaG (megahit assembly) | ecosystem: Environmental > Aquatic > Marine > Intertidal... | reverse complement strand
CAGTGGGGGCCCCTTGGCCCGGGGGGGCCCGCCCCCCGCCGCCTCCCCCCCTTCCCTTTCCGTGTCCCCCCCCAGCCGGCCCCCCCCACCCCCCCCCGCGCCTCATTTCCTTGTCCTCTACCCATACCACCTTCGCGTCGCAGAGGGCCAGGGCACGTCGTTCAAGCTCGACCCCAACAAGAAGCGGGCACCCGTGCTGGTGACGACGTATGCCGGGGGGGACGAGGGCTCGCCTGTGCCCGCCTCGGTCGTCACAGCCGGGAGGGACAGTCCAATCTCGTCGAAATCTCCCGCTACGGCCGCGAGCTTCTACGGGGCTGCAAGGAGAGCCCCGCCGTCCGATGCGACAGTGCCCCCCCTGGTCAAGAGTCCGGCATCTCCAGCGAGGCAGCCTGCTCGGACGAGTCCCGCCCCAAGCCCGAAGAAGATTGCCATCCCAGGAACAGCGCCCCGTGCAGGGGGCATCTCCGGCCAGGGAAGGGGAGTCGGCACTCCTGTAGCACGGGGAGGGCGTTGGGGCGCCGGGGGTCATGGTGCGCAAGCAGGAGCGACGGAGCGGGAGCAGGCAGAGCAGCTTGAGATGGAGGAGTTCGAGGCGCTGGAGCGGCAGGTGATGAAGGAGCTCGGGGTTGGTCACGTGAACAACCACGAGGGAGTGCTGAGGACAAGCATCGAACACGGCCCCACTGCCCTGGGGGGCAGGCAGTCTAACCCCCGCTCGCCGTCCAAGACAAGCCTTGGGGCTGCCATGAGGATGTCCCTCGAGTCCATGCGCCATTCCGCTGGGCGACTCTCTGCCGAGTCCTTGCGCCGCTCCGCCGCGAAGATGTCGAACGAGTCCCTGCGGCGCTCCCTCGAAGCTGTGAGGATCGAGGCGGAGCAGAGGCCAGCTGCCACATCCCGTGACGGGAGTCTAAGGGAGTCTTACGGTGACCGCTGGGCCAAGTATCTCACGGACGCGTCGCGGGCCGAAGACGATGTCGCGCCCGAGAGCGCCGACACGGGGCCACCGAGGGAGAACTTCGCGCCTGGGCTGAGCGGCGACCCCGGCTACCTTGGGTCCCCACACAAGTCGGGACAGCGGCCTCGTTGGGGTCTCCCGGGATGGAGCCCTGAGGTGGATGTGAAGGACAGCAGCAGGGCGAGACGGACTTGGGAATTCGCGAACGACCGCGACCTTGGGACCGGATACGCAAACAAGGTCGGCGCAAGCCACGACTCGGCCGGATGGCACAGTGCCGGGGAGGGGGATGATGATGCGTGGGCCCGTGATGTGCTCACCCCCGGCGCAAGAACTGTGTACGAGGACGAGGCGAACGGATCTGCTGCAGAGCACAAAGGCGGGGATGAGCACATCCCTCCAACACACCCAAGCGAGGCGCGCGGTCGGTCAACGGGCACTGCCATGGGCGGGAAGGTAGCCACAAGAGACCAACTTGATGGGAGCTACGTGGAGCGCTTCCAGAGGTCTCGAGACGTGTCGCGCGATGGGAGGCCTGCAGCCCGGTCTCCTTCCCGAGGGAAAGGACGGGAGCGCTCTCATTCGGCCGCGAGGTCAGATGCGGGGTCCGAGGCCGGCAGTGCTGCAGTTGGCAAGGCCCGGGAGAGCGCCCTGCGGAACCTGAAGCAGCTGACTGCCCGGAGGAAGGAGGCTGTGACCCCACGAGGCAGGAGTAGCCGGGATGTCCAGGAGGAGCCCAGCGAGGACTGCAGCAACCCATGGGGCCGGTACGCGGGGGTGGTGGGCTTCGGAGAGGACGGACAGCAAGGTTGGGATGACAACAGCGGCTGGGAAGGCACGCTGGTTGCTGGGGACGGCGAAGAAGACAATGTCTCGATGCAGGCTGTCACCGAGGACGGGAGCTCCCTTGTCGTGACCAATCGCTTCGTCCGTGGCATGTTCGAGGCTGCAAGGGACCGTGGGCGTGGCCGGGGCACGAACCCTCGGGGGAGGGGTGGGCGGGGAGGATCGGCTCCGGGCCGTGGGTCTCGTGGGAACTCTGCCAGGCATCCCCCCTCCGAAGATACTGTGCGGGTTGAGGACACAGACGAATTCAAGGAGGCAATGGCGAAGGTGCACGCCGAGTTGGACCGCCTGCGAGACGACAGGGCCAGGCTTCAGGCACTCAGGCAAGAGGTCGAGAGAGAGAGGGTGAGGATGGAGCGGGGAAGAGAGAACCAGGAGAAGGGTCTCCTTGAGAGGGAACGGGAGATGATGTGCAAGATCGAGGAGGAGAAGCGAAAGCTTCAGAGGGACAGGCGGGTCTTGGATAAGCAGACGAAGGCCCTCCTCAAGCTCCCCAACAAGAGAGAGAGGGCCGAGATCGAGGAGAAGGAGTCTGAGATCAAAACCCTGAAAGACGAGATGCAGTCGAGAGATGCGAGGCATCGTCTCACTTGCGACCGACTCCGGAAGCAGATCGCCGACCAGGCAGACAAAATCTCGGAACTGAAGGATGAGGTCAGATGGCACGAGAAGCGCGCCCTCGAGCTTGGTGGCCAGGGGACGGCTAAGCACACCAAGGACCCATCCGGTACACCTAGTACCGGCCCAGCTAGGGGCTCGCGCATGGCCAGCCCTGGGCTTGCCCCGCGTGGAGTCAACATGAGCGCTGGGCCGTCTCCGAAAGCTGGCGGACCACAGGCGGTGTACGAGGACGCGCTGAGGCAAGCGGAGGCTCGCTCCCGCGCGATGAAGGGCTCGAAGCCAAGCACTCTGCCCAGGAGCCTCACCGAAGTGGAGGACCCTTTTGCGGACGATGTCATGCAGTCGCCGTCCGAGTTCGGCCACGACGACGACGTCGATTTCGAGTTTGGGGGTGTGCGGGGCAGAAGCAAGACCCCGAGCGTGGGCATAAGCGCTCACCAGTCTCCCATCCACTCGCCTCAGAAGCACCTTGACATGGGCAGTGAGGGTTCCCCCGTCCGGATCGTTCGAGAGAACGTTCATCTCGGTCACAGCCCTGCGCGTCGCGGTCTTTATGGCGAAGAGCGTGCGAGTAATGCCTTGCGTTGGTCCGACAACGGGGAGGGGGACGTCGGAAGAGCAACCGTCAGTCCCAGCGTCCCAGCTGCCAACAAGGTTGACCCCCCCCTGGCCAAGAGCAACGGAAAAAGAACCGAACTGCTTCCGGGCGGTGGAAAGCGCGTCGCATTCGCGAACGGGACCACGAAAGAACAGTGGCCGGACGGGAGGCAGATCGTATGGTTCGCGAACGGCGACGTTCGAAAGACAGTCCCTGGCAAAGGCGAGGAGTACTTCTACTCGGAGGTCGATACCTGGCACACGACTGCTGAGAGCGGTGTGGAGGTATTCCACTTCGCGAACGGCCAGACAGAAGCCCATCACCCGAACGGGGCAAAGGAGGTTCTCTTCAGCGACGGGGCGGCGCGCATGGTGATGGCAGATGGCTCAGAGAAGGACATCCCGAGGCACATGCTCTGCAAGGAGATCGTCTGGCCGAGGCCAGCTGCGCGACTCTCCTGATTGGCTGGTGCAATTGAACTTGCGAGAGAGTGCACACTCGACATTACACGGGGGTCAGCGTCAATCCGGACCGGGGACCCCTCAGCGAAGCGCAGGGGAGCCATCTGTCCATCTCTGGGACGTACGCCTCCACAGAGGAGAAGAACTCGCCCTCTGTCTCGCCCCCACTTCCGCCTGCAACGATGGCCCGGTTGGCTAGCGCGGCGACCCCTGCACTACTACGGCAGGCCATCAGCGGCGCGGCAGCCCTCCACCTGCCTTCTCTCGGGTCATAAAGCTCGACAGACCGCAGGCGACGCCTCTGCGCGTCCATCCCCCCAGCGACAAGGATTTGCCCGTCGAGGGTGCACACCCCAGCGTACTTGCGTGACGTTGACATTGTGCGCCCTGCATCTTCCCCCCACTCCCCGCGGGCAGGGTCGAACCAGACAGCCGATGCGTGAACCACCCGTCCAGTCTGGCCACCAATCACCCATGCCTGTCGCCCACTCACACTTGTGGCGGCTGCAGCAACCCTTGCGTGACTAGCATCACTGCGCGTCCGCGCTTGCGTCCCACGGTACACCTCTGTCCAGGAGCCCGCGAAACCGTGAGTAACGTCAAAAAGCTCGACGGATCCGAGCTCCCCGTCTGACCCCGCACCGCTGCGGCCACCGAGGACGAGAACATGGGGCCCCACGGCTGTGACAGCCATTTGGACCCTTGGCACGAGAAGGGGGGCACAGGGAACCCACTTCCATGCGTCCAAGTCAAGCCGCACAACGCTCGAGCTGATCGATGAGCCCCCGACAACGACAACAGTGCCCAGCGCGTTTGCTGACCCTGCGAATGGCAGTCCACCTTGCAGAGCCGGTCCAGAGTTCCACCCAGCGGCAGTATGCTCGGAGGCGTCGCCATAGTACGCCCCGCCGCGGCCCAACGTGTACTCCCCGGTCCAATTCTCGCCGCAATGCTCTGTGCATGCTCCTGCAATAGATGCCCTGCGACGCTTCGTTGCGCAGGTGACAAATGCTGACGCACGCAACGGGACTTCCCCCAGCAGCCCCCCAATGGCAGTAATCTCCAGCACCTCGGTACTCTTGAGGCCCCGGAAACCATGCTCGAAGCCGCCCGCAACCACGAGCCTGGACGGAGTGTTCGCACGCGGGCGCTCGCTGATCAGCTGGAAGAGATCATGCACACCCTCCCCTGCCGTATGCACCGCACTGCACACGCTGCCTTCGACGGCCCCCTCTGCCATGTCAAAGTCGGCCTCGAATAACAGTGTTTGCGTAAGAGTACTGGCAAGGGGCCTGTCCGGCAGCTTGTGCGACTCCTTGTCGTTGAGATGCGCCGTGCCCGACCCGGCCTGCCACCACGACTTTGCCCCAGAGGATGTTGGCACAGAGCCCGGCCCCCTGGTGCTGCTCTGGCCCGCCGCGGCGTCCAGGCCGGGGCGCATGCTGGTCTCCCACGCAGCGGACGCTCCGATCGACCGAGGCGCACTTCTTCCCTGGCTGATGCGGGTGAGGACGGACCGGACCACTGCTGTTGCCTCATGAGATGCAGCCACCAGCGGATGCGTCAGGACTTGCTCCTTGATCGACGTGGGTGCGATGAACGCGAATCGCACGCAGGTAAGCATGGCGGGCAAATGGCGGGCGTTATCGGGCGACGCCTCTGCCCAGCGGAAGATGCCCTGAGCGACATCCAGCTCAGAAGGCGCGGCTAGGTCGTCCGACAGGAGCATCTGGCGGAGGAGGCCAGGAGACATGGCCGCGAGCCAGTCCAGGGGCCCCGCTTGGACCGCGCAGTTGAAGTTGACCCGCGCGATGCGCAGCGCTTGACTCTTAAGCGAATGCAGGCTGTAGCGCTCCGCCAGGAGCAGGACGAAGACGCACGTGCTCACGCTGAGAACGCTCTCCAGATAGTCGCAACAGGCGACGCGCACCGGGTCGATCTCGAGCATGTCGCTGGCCAAGAGCAACTCTGGCAGAGTGTGCTCGGAGAAGCGGACCTCGCCGTCGTATAGTGCGCCCAGTACGGTCCTGACCGTGTCCCCTGAGACGCCCCGGAGGAGTACCTCCGGCATCAAACGCTCCTGCATAACTTGGCCAGCGCCCATGAACATGGCCCGGAAGAACTCGCTCGACGCGGCGAGGACGACGCGATGTGCGGCGATACGTGCGCCATCCTCGGTGACCAGGACCGCGTCGCACAGGGCCCCCTCCCGGAAGAAGGTGGCAAGGTGCTCGTAGGGCGCCCTGCCCAGGGGCAGTACCTTGACGGGAAGCTCCTGTGGGTGGTCACACCCCCCTCCCGGACCTGGACCAGCAACTTTCATAGCACGAGCCCCACTGCCGTCCCTGAATCGAACCGGCGGAGTTCCCCGCCGTCTCGAGCGCAAGCCCCGGAACTTGTTTCCCCCTGGAGATAAACCAACGACAGCGCTGGAAAGAGGCGACAGCGTGTCCGTTGCCTGCGTCAGGTGCAATTAGGCGGCGGGGGCTCCACATCGGCCCATACAAGGGCCGGAGGCCTCTCGCTCGCGACGTCACGCAGCCCGTGTCGGGCCTGGCCAGGACCCCCCCGACACCCCTGCTCCTGCAGCTGGTGCGCCCGTTGCGGCTCTCCGGCGTCCGAGATCGGAATCCGCTACAATAGCGGGAAAAGAGACGCGACCGTGCCATTGCGATCGGATGAGCGAAAATCCCATCGCCTAGGTTTTCGCGCATCACACAACTACCTGTGGCTCCTCCAAGTTAGTTGAGTTTTGTCTCCGCTACCCTCTAGATATCGATCGTCCCTTCGCTTGCGATGCAGAGGTGCATCTCCGCAGGGCCCGCCCAGGTGCGCCACGTGCGCCCTGGTACTGGTAGGGTGTTCTCCCCCATCGCTCTCGGCAGGTCGAGGGCCACCACGCGGGCGAGGTACACCAACAACCAGGACAGCCAGTACGCGTCCGCGGGGGGTTACGACACGGGAGTGGAGTGCACGAAGTTCGACCCGTACGACTCCGACCTCGTTACCATCGCCGCCGACCACAGCGTGCGCGTCCCCGCACCTGGCCCGGGCTACGACACTTTGCCTCAGTATGGTGAGTGCAAGGGAGGAGGGCCCGGACACCGCCAGCTAAAACCACCGCCACGCCACCTTTGGGATGTTGTACCTCGCCAAATCCGAGCTAATGATACCCGAAACCAGTACCATGTGTCGCCTGGGTTTTTCGAAAAGGTCGCTGTCGCGCTCCGATGCACGCCTTTCAAAAGTGGGCGAATTCGCCGCAACCTCGCCTCCGAGACCATTCGAAGACCTGGGACGCTAGAATCATGGTAAGAAGAAGAAGATGCTCCACAGCCAGGGCCGCCGATCGAGTCCCCCCCACCGCCTATCCGCAGGGACCGGCCTCGGGGCCTACATGATGATGCCGGTTGACCAGTTCGTGCTCATCGACCTCCCCCTGGGCGCCTACATGGCCCGCGTAGACGACAGTACGTTCCAGCTCGTGATCCAGGAGATCGCGTTCTTCGGATTCGAGCTGAGGCCCATCATCAAGGTCCGCGTCACCCACAGCATGTACCCGCGCCCCTCCGTCATCCTTGAGGCGGTCGAGTTCCGCTTCGATGGGTCCGAGATCGTGCGGTCGCTCTCGGACGTTTCCGAGGTCCGGGGCAAGACTGTGCTCACGTGGGACGAGGGCGACGTCGACCAGGCCATCTCGAGCGAGACTTCGATCCGCCTGTACGGGAAACCGCCCCCGCCCCTCAACTTGATCCCGAGGGGCGTCTTCGAGTCCACGGCCAACACCATCATCAGCACCCTCCTCTCGGCCATGCAGGGCCCCTTTGTCGCCAACATCGCGGTGAGCAGAGGATCCGGCGACTGCACCTGCACTGTCGGGGTCCCGGGAAACGCCGACGGCCCCACCACGTTCCTGCATCCCCATGCACGCAGAGAGACTACCAGCACTGGGCCTCGGACGAGGCCTACCGCCAGGACAGGGCCAACACCCAGCACGCCGAGTACTCTGACTACCCAGGATCTTACAACCCGGGGTACCCGGAGCCCGAGTACGGTGGTGCGCCCGGTTCCGACCCCTACAGCCAGGGCCAGTATGGGGGGGGGCAGCCCTACAACGGGGCGCAGGGCGATTACTACAGCCAGCAGGGATACCGGGGCTGAAAGCGGGGTGCGGTGACGCGAGTCGAAGGTGTTAACCCGTTAAAACCACCAGCGACTTGTATCGTGCCCGCTCTGGCGCCCCCCTCCCCGCAGCACCGGTCATCAGCTCAGGGGCTCCTCCTCGTCCCCCTCGGAGAGGATGAAGAGATCCTCCATCGCCTTCTTCAGCGTGTCGAGGTCGTCAGCCTTCTCCGGGTCGAGACCCGCCGTCGCGTCCTTGGGCGCCTCGATTCGCTCCGTCTCCAGTCCCAGCCTAGCCATCATCCCAAGGTACTCGCGCTCCTCCTCCCCCTCGGCCACGAGCACAACGCACTCCCCGTCCACGTGCGCCCCCACCCTCCCCACGCGGCCGGCGGCGTGGACGTATTCGCTTGGGTCCGCAGGGCACTTGGTCAGGTACACGTGCGTCACAGCCGGCATGTCAATGCCCCTCGCCGAGGTGGGCGTGCACACCATGAGCGTCGACCGGTTGTCCCGGAACTCCTCCATCTGACGGACCGTCTCGAACCCAGTGGGCAGGAGCACGCTGAGCCGGTGTTGCCCCCAGAGGGAGGTGCGGAGCGGGTCGGCGATCGCCCGGGCCTCCTCATCGCTCGAGGCAAAGACCATGGCGCGGGGAGGAGCGTCGTCCATGTCCTGGGTGGAGAGGTCCTCCTTGAGCATCCGGGACAGCACCATGAGCTTGCTCGGGGCCTTGACAACCACGTGCTGGTGCCGGATGCTCCCTGGGAGCCTCTTACCCTCCCCGACGTTACACATCACAGGCGCCATCAGGATGCCCGTTTGCGCCACCTTGGCGACGTGCTCCTCACTGAGCGTGGCCCCGCACATGACTGCCTGGGGCTTCACCAGCCGGTCCCCGTGCGTCTCCATGAGCACCCGCGCAGTCTCCTCCGGGTACCGGTCGAAGCACGCGTCCATCTCGTCAACCACGATGCACTCGACACGGTCCAGTACCCATGACCGCGGTGTCGTGGTTCCCATCCGGATCACGTCCTCCTTCACCTCGGGGTCCTGCTCATACCACAGGGCCTTCTCGAGCGTCTCCCGCTCCAGTTTGTCCGCGATCGCCATGTCGAGGGCCTCCGGAGTGCCCACCACCACGTGCACGCCCTTCAGAAAGCCCGGATCCCGCGACATGGCCGCCTCCCTAGCGTCCAGGATCCCCCGAACCTTGAGCTCCTTGGGCCCCGTGTAGCGGAAGATGTTGCCGGGGTCGCCAGGGATGCCCTTGCTCACGTTGCCCCCGAACAGCTTGAATATCATCATCGTGATCTGAACCCCGAGCTCCTTCGATGGGACAATAACCACCATCATCGGCGATTGGATGTCGTCGCGAGGCGTGTCTAGGTCGAGCGTCGACAGGGTGGGCAGCAGGAAGGCCAGGGTCTTCCCGGACCCCGTTGTGGCCTGCACCATCACATCGCTCCCAATCATCACCGACGGCGCAACACGACGCTGGATGGGGGTCGGGATTGGGTAACCCAGCTGAACGATCCTGCATGGGAGCGGGAGGGGTCGAGTATCGGCCGTCGGCGATCGGACGCGGTGATAACGCTGCCCAGCCGACACACAGGGGCCAGTGACCAACCAGGGCTTCGGGCGCCGCTGCGTACCTCTCCGCAAGCCAAGGCAGCAGTCCGAGCGCCAACCAGTCGGCATTCGTCACGTCCATCCCGTTGGCCTCCAGCTTAGCGGTGATCTCGTCCCGAATTCTCGCCGCCTGGGAGTAGTCCTCCTCGGCGATGGCCCTGCTCAAGGCCGAGTGGAGCTTGTTGAAGTCGTCGTCGCCGGCGCTGGGGGGCGCGGACGATGACGACTTGGCCGCGATACTCCGAGAGATACTAGCGCGCACCATCGGGCGCACGTACCCCCCCTTCCATTGGGGCCTTGCACGCGGCGCTGAGGGGCTCGGCGAGTGTGCCCCCTTCCTCGACGACGAGGAAAAGTGCGCCGAGGCCGCCCGCATCGCGACGTTTCGCATTTCCTGCAAAACCCCTCGTCCCTCCTCGTGGTGCACAGAGTCCAGATAGGGCTATCGGTCAAGAAAGGAGCAGGGGCTCATGAAGAGGTGCCGCGACCCAAGCCCCCACTTTGTGTGGCTGACCCCGGCAGGAACGCTGGAAACGTGTGCGGCTGGGCGATCTTCCCATCACGGGTGCCGCTTACACGCACCTCTTGGCGTTGTTTGACACTCGGTCGAGAACAAGATACCTCCCATCGGATCCCCACATCCACGTGCACGCCTTTGCGCGCACGTCTCGAAGACTCCACTCGGATTGGGTCCCCCACGCCGATTGCGCCCTCTGAGTCGCCCCGTTTGCCCCGATGTCGCTCGCTTCCCTGAGCCCGACTCTCACGCCTCCGTCTCTTCGTCGTCAGAGGTGCGCGGAGGTTGCGGAGTACGCTCCGGCCGCACGCCTTCACTTTCTCCAACACCCCTCCCCTTGATGGCCTCGGCAGCGGGTGCAGTCGAACCCCGAAGAGTGGTATCCCCCCCCGGAGCCCATCGCGAACCCCCGCCCTTGATGCAGGTCTGTCGTGATGTCGGCATCGAAGCCCTGTGTGATCGTCGGGAAGGGCAGGATCGGGCAGGCTCTCGTCGAGATGGGTCCCGGTGGCGATGTGCTTGTCGGTCGCGAGGGCGGCATCCCCGCGACGCCCGAGGGGCCCATCGTGGTGTGCACGAGGAATGATGTGCTCGATGAGGTGGTCAAACGCACCCCCGAGTCCCGCCGGAAGGACCTGCTGTTTGTGCAGAACGGCATGCTCCAGCCCTGGATGGATGCCAACGGCCTCGGCAGCAACACCCAGGCCCTCATCTTCTTTGCCGTGTCCAAGCTCGGGGAGAAGCCCAAGGACGGCAAGACCGACTTGAACCCCGAGGGTCTCACCGCCGTCACGGGGCCCCATGCCCAGGCCTTCGCCGACCGCCTTGCTGCCGGCGGCCTGTCGTGCAAGGTGCTGAGCGAGATCGACTACAAGAAGGCCATGCTGGAGAAACTTGTCTGGATCTCCGCCATCATGCTTGTGGGCGCCGAGCACCAGTGCCTAGTCGGGGACGTGGAGAGCAAGCATACGGAACAGGTCTCTGGCCTGTTCGCCGAGCTCGCAGAGGGCGGAGCTGCGGAGCTCGGTGTGACCCTCGACGACGGCACTGTCGCCCGCCTCCTGGCCTACTCGCGGTCGGTGGCGCACTTCCCCACCGCCGTCAAGGAGTTCGAGTGGCGCAACGGCTGGTTCTGGAAGATTTCCGAGAGGGAGATGGCCGCTGGAAACGCTGACCCCTTCCCCACACACTCGAAGATGCTCAAGGCCCAGGGCGTCATCTGACAGTGGCGCGGCGAGACCCTCCGCCGCCGACGCGTGCTTGCCTGTTGAAGCGCGGTTGCCTCTAACACAGCGACGCGCGAGGTCGAAGGGGCAGAGTGACATGAAGCCCTTCCGAAAGACGGGTTTCAACCTCCCCCTGTCGGGGGGGGTCCTTTCCTCTGCGAGCCCGAGCTTCAGGACCTTGCACAAGCCGAGTGAGGCCCCGACGTCGCCCGCCCTGAATCACCTGCCGTCCCGGCAGCGTCGCCCGCGCTGCGCTCAGAAGCACACATGCCCAGATGCAACAAAAATGTACCCGCGAACTTCGACTCGGCTCGGCTCTTTTTGACCGTGCCGAGTGGCCTGCAATCGCAGACCTGAACACACCGGCCGGGCTCTCTGCGATCGCTGAGAATGATGACGAGGAGAGGTCAGGGGATCCAGAACAGCTGGAAGAGCTCGTGGAGGAACCGGAGTACTTCGTGACGTGAGTCTGCGCCTCCCGGCAACACATGCACCACATGCCCACCCTGCCTGGCCCCTCCTGGCGGGCGTGGCCGCGCGCCTGCGGCAGTCAAGCTCTTTCTGTGGCGCGGGACGTCATAATTCATACTGATCTCTCCTTCTCCGCAGCGAAGCACTGATGAAGGGAACCCCACGTGGGAGGAGGAGGGACATCCACGACCAGCCCCTCGGGCCCAGGAGGCAGAGGGTCACTCTGACGACATACGAACACGTCAATGTGAGAGGAACGCGTTCTCGAACGCGGGACGTACACGAAGCGGTGCCGGGGTGCGGCTCTCTTGTGTCGGCAGTGTGCCTGCGGTGGCCATCGCCCGCGACGGGGCAACGTCCTAGGCGTTGCTGCCAGCGGCCTGCTGAGAGGCCATGTGTCGACGGTACGCTGATCCGCATATCTCCCCGCACGTCGCAGGGCGGTCTGAAGGCCTGGCCGGCTGAGTTGGAGAGAGAAAGGTACGAGCTGACGACGGTGCTCGTAATGTGGAACATGATCGAGTCGCTGCCCGAAGGCATCGCACACCTCACCCCAGACCTTGAGGTCCTCGACGTGTCGTACAACAAGATCCGCTCCCTCCACGACTCCTTCGGCATGCTCGCGCACCTACACGAACTCATGATTGACGGGAACATGCTCAGCGAAGTGCCCTCGGCGGCAGCGCGGCTGCCCCTGACAATGCTCAGTCTCAGACAGAACAAGATCAAAACACTCCCCGAGTTCCCCCTCAAGACTCTGCGCATCCTCGACCTCGGCCACAACCTCATGGCTGGGGAGTTGCCGGGGCACTTCTTACAGGGGTGCCCGCTGCTCGAGGAGCTGCACCTGGAGGACAACATGCTCACCTCCCTCCCCACTGAGCTGTCCTCACTGACGCGACTGAGGATCCTGGTCGTCAGCGACAACCGGTTATCTGGCCTCCCCCACGACATCGAGGCGTGTGCAAACCTCGAATGCCTCCTCCTCAGGAACAACATGGTTACCTTCTTCCCCGCGACGCTGTGGACCCTCTCCCGTCTCAAAATTCTGGATGCCTCCCACAACGCGCTCATTGGTTTGTCGGACGACATGGGAGGGCTCGGATCCCTCGAGTCCTTCTCGGTGTCCAACAACCGGCTTCGGGAGATACCTCCAACGATCAGCTTCTGCAGGAAGCTGAAGGAACTGGACGTCTCCCACAACATGCTGATGCATCTGCCAACATCCCTGTGGGACTGTCTGGAGCTCCATGCAGCGGACGCACGGGGGAACCCTGAGCTGCCATACCCCAGTAAAACGCTCTGCGATGCAGATCTTTTGAGAGCGATGGCGAGGGATGGGGGACCCTCGCGGATGCCGAACTTGGATGGGCAGATCCCGGAGCTGGGCACAGAGGCCCTGCAGCGGATGAAGAGCACCGTCAAGCTTGCGACATCCAAGAACCTGACCACGCAGGAGGAGTTGAGGAACCAGGGTGGGTCGGACTCGGAGGACGATGGAGGGCGGTTCCTGCCCCATACCAGGCTCGCCGGTATGATCGCAGCTGGCGTCCAGCACATTCAGAAGACTCAAGAGCCGCAGCAGGCGGCTGCGAAGGATGTGCGGGGGATGCAGAAGGTGATGACTGGCATGGGGATCAGGACGAGGGACCGAGACGACACGCGAGGAGAAGACATGCGAGCCAATATGCGGGCGAAGAGAGTAGAAGCCGGGTCCGGAGACGACGGGGCGCAAGCCGCAGACCACAACTACGTGGCATCGACTTCTGACGCGCTCGACCCCGGCACTGTGGACTTCCGGTCGTGGAGGCAGCAGTCGGAGGCACTGCGGATGTCCCTGCACCGCGGGGGAGCGGGAGCCGCATGGGCGGGGAAGGGCACTGGCGGCCATTGGCAGCGCAAGGAGGCAAGCCCGGCTGCGCGCCCCCGCCACGGCGGGATCGGGCTCCCCAGCATTGACGTGCGACGCGGAGGGGTGCCTGGGGCTGCAGGTGTCCGGGACGACAGCTATATGTTGACGGGAAGTCCTGCTACCCTATCGCCTCTTCTCGTTAGACAGATGCGCACCAAGATGGGGGCGGCACCTCCTCGTGGCGGCCCAGTTGCGAGCACGTCTGGCCAGGGCGCAGCCACATCAGGCCACAGCGCAGTGGCACGGCCGAAGATCTCTCCCTGGCGACATGCTAAGGTGCCCAGGAGGGAGCAGAAATTGGGAGCACCGACGAGGGGTGGTTGGGCTCCGATGGCGCGAGGCGCAAATGAGGCGGCGTACCGGGCGCCGACTGTAAAGCAGCGCGCCCTTGAGCAGATGAGTGTGGATCTGGAGCATGACGGCCCAGCTGGGAGAGCAGATGCTTACGGTTGTATCGGCGTCGAGCAGCGCGACGTGTCCGCCTCAGCGACAAAGATCATCATCGGGACCAGTGCCGAGTTTGGAGTTGCGAGTGCCTCGACTCGCGCCCAAGACGTGCGCAGGGAGAGCATGTTGCAGGGGGGGGGGCATGTTGCCTAGCATTCGCCCCGAATCACGCTACCCGTGGGTCACTGCACCCCGGGGTAGTGCGCACACGTCAAGGTGAGTTGAAAAGACCTCTCCGAGGTTTCACCAGTCCTCCTCCTCTCCCTCCACGTCTGCTCCGTCACCCTCAACGTATCTCGCCCCGTGCTTCTGGTCGTACTCAACGTACCGCAGCACCTCCTCTGGCGCGACAGAGGCCTTCTGGGCCCGCGCAGCCATTTGGAAGTCCCTGAGCACCACCGGCCGGAGGTCCTCCTCACGTAGCTCTGCCACCCGCGAGCCGTGCATGGCGACCGCATCCCGCACCGGGCCCTGGCAGGCCTCCTGGATGAGGTTGCGCATGTCGGAACCCGAGTACCCCTGGGTCTTCTTGACGACTTTCTCAAAGTCCTCGTCTGTCAGGGCAGACGCGACCCCACGCCCAGGCCCAAGCTGCCGCTTGACCATGGCTCGGCGAGCCGCCTCGCACGGGAGGGGGACGTAGAGCTGCTTGGGCATCCTCCTGCGCGCCGCCTCGTCCAGCTCCTCGGGCCGGTTCGTGGCCCCAATGATGAGCACCTGCCTCTCCGACGAGTTCGGGTCGATGCCCTCCATCTGGACCAGCATCTCCGTCTTGAGCCTACGCGATGCTTCGTGCTCCCCTTCGCTCTTGCGCGCCGAGAGCAGCGAGTCTATCTCGTCGATGAAGATCACACTCGGCTGCAGGTGTCCTGCCACTGCGAAGAGGGCACGCACAAGCTTCTCGCTCTGCCCGATCCACTTAGACGTTAGCGAGCTCGCAGAGATGTTGAAAAAGGTGGCGCTGATGTTGGTCGCGATGGCCTTGCCCAGCAGCGTTTTGCCCGTCCCAGGCGGGCCGAAGAGAAGCACCCCGCGGGGGGGAGCACGGGCGCCCGTGAACAGGTGGGGGTTCAGCATGGGCCAGACAACCATCTCTTGGATCAGCCGTTTTGCAGAGTCCTGCCCGGCAATGTCGTCCCATGTCATGCTCGCCCCCTCCTCCACCACCTCGTTGCACACCGTCTCCAGGGTCTCAGGGTCCAGCTTGGCCAGCGCATCGGGCAGCTCAGAGGGATCCGAGACGCGCAGCATCTCCAGCGACCTCGCGGACAGCGGCCCCTCCGTGCTCCCAGCCTGCCCTGCCTGCGCCTGCACCCCCCTCCCTGGCTGCCCAGTCGCGTCATTCAGACCCTTGCGGATGAAGGGAGGCACGAACCCACCCCTCACGCTCGCGCCCGTGCTCCCCATACCCAGGCGCCTGCCACCAGCGCCCCTGCCGGGATTCGGCAGCCCCCCATAACCGCCCGGCGCGGAGCTCTGGTGCCCCCCTCTGCCCGCAGCCCCCATGTCGGAGACAGGTCGGCCAGTTGCATTGGGATTCCTCTTGGCGTCCTCCCTCAGCTGAGCCGCCGCTGTCTTGAACATCGCCGCGCGGGCGGTTCTCACGACTTCTGCACCTCCTTCCCCATCCGACTCGTCCACCTCGAGCACCTCGGGCTTGCCGGGAGCGCTGCCTCCGCTCCTCACCCAGTCGCTTGCCTTCGTGTCGCCCTGCGGAGTCCGGAAAGCTGGATGCCCTACTGCCCCGCGGGTGGCCCAGTCTGGAGGGCGCTTCGGGGCTGCATGGTGAAGCCTGTCTTCAGCAGGCCTCTTCGCCCCCGCACCGGCGCGCGGCGGACCCGTGCGGGCGTCCCCGAAAAGCGAGACCGTGCCATGTTGGCCACCCGCTGCGTCGTCCCTGGCCAGCCCAGTGAGGTCCATGGGCGTCGGTGTGACGTCGACAGTCCCATCCGGTAGTGGCACGAGCAGCGAGGAGAGTACGTCATCCACGAGCAGGGACTCGTACGTGACGCAGCTCAGCGCGGCAGTGTCCACACCATCCAGGTCGAACGCGTGAGCGCTCCCCCACGCCGCAGTGGCTGGGGCAGCGAACGGGCGGAGCCTGGCCAGGTGGGCCCGGCACTCGGCGGCGAGAGCATCGCATGCAGCCGGCGAGGACGAGGTGGCTTGGCTCGATGAGCACGCCAGAAGCGTCGCTGCGACGGCGAGAAGGGGCACTGGGTGGGCAGGGCCGCAAGTAACAAGGGGGCTGGCCAAGGGGGTCGCGGGGGAGGCCTGGCGCACCTGAAGAGGCGACTAAGAGATCGAGCCAGAGCTCGTGAGCTTCCCCTGGCTTTGCGCCTCCCTCCTGCAACACCACGTCAAGGATCGCCGTACAGGTGAGAGAGAGCCCTGGAAGCCAGCACAGCATGCCCAGCACGGCCGCCCTGAACGGCACGGGAAGGTCGCCTCACCGTCGCCTCCGCAGTGAAGTGCAGCTCTCGCACCAGCTGCTCGAGCGCTTTGGCGTCCGGGTTCATCGCAGCAGTGCCCTTACGCCCCGTGAGAGAGCGCAGGGTCTGCCCGAAAGAGGGAGAACCCGTGTTGAGGGGCCAGCTCCCAGTCTGCGTCCTACGCGGTGACGAATAGGGGCCCGCGGGGTGACGCTACGCCTCTGACCGCCAGCACAATAGATGAATGCGCTGAAGTCCAGTTCGACGGGCCAGGCGAAGGGCTCTTTCCGCCGCTCTGCTGGGAAGATGGTGGCGCCTCGCACACTGCCTCTTTCTCCCTGCGGAGCCTGCCCGCTTCGCGTGGGAATCCGGCAGGGGCCAAGTCAGGTCTCGTAATCCGCTGTACTCCTCTTGATTACCTCCCGACGCGTTTGAAACGTGGCGCATTGGGTTCCTGCGGCTCGCCCAGGTCCGACGCGTTTCGTTCGAGCTGGACCGAGTGAGTCTGGGAACGGGGTCGTGTGCATCCCACGCGCCCACCAGAACTCCATTTCACGCGAGCACGTTGCGCGAACATTTCGAGCGCTTCACTTTTCGACCACGCCGCCGGCCCTCCTCCCCGCGTGCCTGCGTGGAAGGCGGTCTTGTGCCTCCTATCTCCGCATCGGGCTTTCCGCAATGGCGCCGAGCGATAAGAAGCGCAAGGCTCCAGTCAAGGAGGAGAAGATCGAGAGCGCGCGGCATGTGCAAGAGTCCCTGGCGAGAGAGAAGGTGCGTAGCGATGGGCCGCCCTTCCTTCCCGCGCACCGACTCCCCGGCCTCGTTGCTCCCCTCCCTTCCAGCGACGCCCGCGCGCTTCGCCCGTGGATGCGCGTGCCGTGCCGGTAACTATCGACCGTACGAGCGCCGAGGTGTCCCTGTCCGGCGCCCTGCGGTCCGGATGCGGAACCGAGTACCCCAGTCACCCTTGCCCGCAGCTCCTGCTGTCGGGAGTGGGGGGAGCCAAGACGGAGGAGACCTTCAGAGAGACCTTCATCCCGCTCATGTTCGGCTTCGGGGACGACGAACAGCCTCTGAGGGAGACCGCCGAGCTGCTGCAGGAGATTTGCGTCGACTACATCATCGACCTCTGCGCGCAGGCCCGGGACTCCGTCTCCCCGGGCGAGGAAGTGACGGCAACCGACTTCCTCTTTGCCCTGCGCAAGGACCCTGCCAAGTACACCAGGGCAGTGCAGAAGGTCGAACGGGGGCTGATTGTCGTTCACGAGAGTAGTCAGGCCAAGAAAAAGGCGACAGCGACGGCCTACCAAGACGCAAAGTAAACCCCGTGCGGAGCGAGGGCCCAGCCCGCCGCACCTCACGCCGTCGTTGGCGTTGTCCCGGCAGGAAGTGCGGCTTTTACGCCCCTCTGTGAGTCCTCGCGGGTGAGACTCCGCTGGGAGGAGGGGCGATGAGAGGTTGGTGTAGTCGAACCGCCAGTTGATCGCCTGTTGTCTGCCGGAGGGGGCCCATACCGTGCGCGTGGGAATCTTGTGTTCCAGCATGGGTTGGGAGGAGGGTCGAATGTGGCACCATCACATGATTGGGTCCACGGGCACCTCCATCACGGTCACTGGAACTAGCCGGTGTCCTCAACCTCGCCCCCAAACAGTAGCCCTCGCGCGGAGCGATTCCGAGACATTCCGAGACACGCCTCGAGGGCCTTTGATCGTTCCCATGGGGTGCGCGCCGAGCAAGGGCGGTGGCTCTGCCGACCCTCCGAAGACGGATGCGGTGAACACGAACGGGGCCCCCACGGACAGCCCCCCTGCGCCCGCCGAAATCCACAAAACGGGGGACCCAACGAAAGAGGAGGACCGCAAGCCGAGGATCTCTGCCGGCACTCGGACCAAGCTCCAGATGGAGGTGCGCGATCGTGCTCGACCCACGTCTGATTCCAGGGCGGCGAGCCTCCTCTGCCCGTGTCGGAGCCGGAGGAAGGCCTCGACCCGGCCGGCCAGGGGACTACCTGTCTCCACATTTTCGGGGTCCTGGCCCAGCGCTGGGCGCATTGTTGAGCAGAGCGCTGCATCTGTACGATCAATTCGTCTTTTCCATACATATCTCCGCGGTGGATACGGCTTTTGTCTGCTTGGCGAGGTGTCCTTGGGTGCCATATCGTCCTTGCCTGCGGGGATCGGGACCCTCCCACCCCCGCATCTGCGGCGATCCGGGGGGATTCAGGGGTACCAAAAACACAGACGATGTAATATATCCATGATATGCAGATCAGTAGCATGAGTGGTGCCATCATGGATCCCTCCTCGCGCCTCCGGGCCCGGGCCATCTTCGAGAAGCTTGCCGAGGTAGATAACAGACTGAGCCTGGACAAGGCCCCCGAGTTCCTGCACCTGATGTTCGGCAACTCCTGGGATAACGCGTCGGACGACGAGAAGGAGGCATCCCTTGCGAGCTTCAAGGCTGCGGACAAAGACGGCACCGGCCTGCCCTTCGTCGCCATCCTGAGGGTCCTCGCGGCGTCCCTCGACGCGGACTTCGTCGCCAAGATCCGGGAGCAGTTCGCCAAGCTGGACCTGAATGGTGACGGTTTTGCGACGATGGAGGAGATCATGGCGTACTTCAAGGGGCAGGGTATCAACATGGACGCCAAGAACGTCCAGCACTTCATCAAGTCGTTCGACAGGGACGGGGACGGCCGGATCAACATGGAGGAGTTCATTGAGAACGTCATGGTTTCCCCCCTCGCCACGGCCGTGGGGGGCTCCCTCACGCAGGCCATCGAGAGAGCGTTCGTGGAGGTGGAGGAGGACGCGGCCCTGCAGGACGTGAGGCGGGAGCTGCTGGAAGAGTTCGAGATGTTCGAGGACGCCGGTCACATGACCAGGGACAACGCCAAGAGCGTCCTCGGGGCGCAGGGGGTGACCCTTTCGGACGAGGACTTTGATAAGGCGTGGACGAAGGTGTTCAGGGGGGGGAAAGTCGAGGACACGATCGACCGCGAGCAGTGGCTCTTCCTGGGGATCCGGGCCTTCACCGTGTCGGGGGGTATCAACCAGTCGGACAGCGCCTTCCAGGAGGCGAGAAGGGCCTTCAGCATCTTCGACACGGACAACAACGGGTTCGTCGAGGGTGCGGAGCTTGAGAGTGTCCTGCTCCGGGAGGTGGACATCGCGGACAACAGCGCGACCGAGCACCGCCAGAAAGAGGTGAAGGAGCTCGTCAAGGCCATGGACACGGACGGGAACGGCCAGATCGACCTCTCCGAGTTCGTGCTCTTCTGCATGAATGCGACCACGGCGCGCATCAAGAAGACCGGCGCTGTGGATGATCGCATGGAGATGTAGATGGTCAGTGAAGTTGGCTGCTCCTCGTCGACACCCACGCCATGCAACAGCGAGGGAAGGACGCAGCCGTGTACGCGCTGGTGCTGGCACGCGAGGGGGCACGCGAACCCCAGTCCCCCCCCCGCCCCCGCCACGCCCCTCATTTGTACGAGGGATGCACGCCCCGCGGGATCTATCACGCGAACCGAGAATGCACGGCTCGAACTGGGAAGCGCTCCGAGCGCAGCTGAAGGGGGGGGGTGGCGCGGGGCAGCCAAATAGGAAAAGGGATGGAGATGAGCACGCGGATAGTGCTTCTAAGCGGCCAAGGGGTGCTTCTAAGCGGCCAAGGGGTGATGACGGTAGCCAAACCGGGAAAAAGAAACGCAATGAGGGGAAGCGGTACGGCGGAGGGGAGAAGACAGTCGACCCTCCCGGCGGCACGGGCGAGGGCACCAGGGTGGAAAAAAACCCGACTGCGCACCTCGATGCAGCCCTGAAGAGGTGCGACGGGAAGGTGAGGAGGAAAGGGGAGCCCGGCAGTGAAGTGACCCCGGTGGCAGGCAGGGCTGGACCCGGCAAGGGCGACAAGGCGCCTGCCCCGGCCAAGCCCAGTAACTCCGGCCGCCCCGCGGGGCGGGTCGAAGAGCGCGGCGGAGGGCTGGACGGCCTCGACGGCGGCGAGGTCGGCCTGGGGCGGCGAGGGGAGGGGGGCCGCGTCGGGGGCGGCGAGGTCGGCCTGGGGCGGCACGGGGAGGGGGGCCGCGTCGGGGGCGCCGGTAGCCGTGGGGACCAAGGGGTGCAAGAGGGTAGCGCGAAGGGCGGCGCGGCAGGGGGGGGGCTACAGCTGTCGGAGCACGACTCAGCGGCGTCCCTCGAATCGCTCGGGATGGCACGGCTGACGCGGGAGCTCACCAACCGGGGGCTCAAGTGCGGGGGGTCCATGAGGGACCGGGCGGAGCGGCTCTGGCTGCTCCGCTCGACTGCCTGGGACAAGATCAAGCCTAAAAACTGGAGCAGCCAAGCCAAGCGGTGCCTGTCTCTGGCGGAAGCTGCCGTGGGGAAGCCCGAGGCGATCACCGTGGAAGGGCACCTGGTCCTCGCAGACCGGGCGTCGGGGAAGGTGTTCCACGGCACCCGGCTCAGCAACCAGGGCAAACTCTTGGCCGTCGGGTCCATCGACGGGAGCTCGGGTGCGGTCACGCTGAAGGAGCCCCTGGCGGCGCCCAGTGGGTCCGGGAGGGGGGAGCAGAAGAAGGTGGCCTCGGGCGAGGGTGGCGGGGCCCCCGAGGAGCCCGCCTTCGAGTTCCCCTTTCAGGTTGACGACGACGACCACTGCGAGTCCCCCCCCGAAGCGTACGAGGACGTGGCGCCCGTCCTGGACGCCATCGCTGCGCAGCTGGGCAAGGACCGGACGTCCCTCCGAATCTATGACCCTTTCTTCTGCCAGGGGGCGGTGGTGCGCAACCTGGGTCAGCTAGGGTTCACGCAGGTGTACAACAGGTGCGAGGACTTTTACCAGGTGGTCCGGGAGAAGCGCACGCCCGAGTTCGACGTCCTCCTGACCAACCCGCCCTACTCCCAGGACCACCTGGCGCGCACGGTCCAGTTCTGCGTCGGCTGCGGCAAACCCTGGATGCTCCTGGTGCCCAACTACGTCTACGCCAAGGACTACTACGACCGCGCCACAGCGGGCGAGCAGCCGATGTACGTGGTCCCGAGGAAGCGCTACCACTACTGGACGCCCAAGGCGCTCAAGCGCGGAAAGCACACGCACTCGGGGACGCTGGGCGAGCGGACCTCCCCTTTCGTGAGCTTCTGGCACATGGGCATGAAGGGCCACCGGGCAGCCGTGATCAAGGCCTTCGGCGCGGCGCCGAGGGGGCAGGAACGGTGCACCCTAGCCAGGGACCGGAGGGCCATCCCCCCCGGGGTCATGGACGTCAACGACCCCCACCGGCGGACGGCCAAGAATGCTGCCAAGCGGCGCAGTCTTCAATGGGGCGGGGCCGACCACAGGGCGGAGCCCGGCTCGCGGCCGCCGCTACCGGTTGAATAGGCGCCGCTGCTTCATTTCCCGGGACTGCACGTGCCCCTCTTCGACCATGTCAAGGTGCGCCCGCCGCAGGTAGCTGGGCTTTATGGGGCCGTCGTCCCCGTCCGCGTGCGCGAGCAGCCGCGCTCGCTCGAGGAGCTCCCCGGCGAAGGCCTTGGCGCACGAATGCACGATGATGACCCTTGGGTCGGTCTTTGGCAAGGTCCTTTCGCTCCCAATGCACTTGCTCACACACTCGGCAACGAGCTCCGGCTTCCCCACCGTGCTCTTCTTGAAGTCGTCAAACCGGTCCTTCTGCGCGTCCGTCATCCTCATGTACAACTCCCCCGTGGTCTTGGCAAGTACTGATGCAGTCATCGGGTCGCTGCGCCCGGACGGACCGGCCCCCTCTCCCCGGCTCCCCTCCAGGCCCCGCCCCCCCCCCTGCGTGCTCACTCGGGCGGGTGCGGGGCGTGGCCCACGGAGAAGACGACAGCCGGGACGACACGCGGTGACGGATCCAACTACAAACGTCCGCCCAAACACCCCAGCGCCGCTACGTAGAGCCTCCGGGAAGAACTGTCCTTCCCTCTCACCTCGTCCTTGCCCGCGAAGGAGCTCATTTATTGCACTGCGCGTCGCGCCCTCCCGCGACAATTTTTCTGAGCCGGGCCCGCGCGGCACGACCTCTTGAGATCCTGGGGACCCGTGACGGGTCCGGCGCGGATCCCGTCGGGATCCCCCGTCGGTCCGACGGGGGTCGCTGTGTAGGAAAAAAGGGAAGCAGCGGCGATGGTCCATCGCCCGTCCATCATGGACTCGCTGGGCGGGAACCGATGTAAACCGGGCGAAGCTCACGTCTCAATATTCACCCGATTTTCGCGGAACTATCCAACGGGCTCCTCATTTGCCCGTCAGCGGCCGTGCTCTTGGATTTCGTGGGCTGGGCCCCCCACCCCCATACCTGTCCCCGGCTCCTGGTGGGACCTACAGGCGCGCCAGCGCGCTTTCCCTGAGCCGAATCCCCTTTCTTCGGCATGTCCGCCCAGCCAATCATGACGCCGTTGAGGGAAACGGTTGCCTCTGGCCGGTGTCGTTCGACATGGACCCGTTCGACAAGGACCACCGTTGGCGCACACCGGTGTGTTTCGAGGAGCGCTCGTCGAGCCGCCTCCGGTCAAGCGCCGTGGCCGGCGATGACGGCCGCGCGCACCGTAGACCGTGAGGGCGAGTACTTCGAGTGGCGCTTTGGGACCATTCACTATACCTTCGTTACTGGAGAGAACCCCGGGGGAGAGAACCCCGGGGGAGAGAAGGGTCCTCCTCTCCTGATGGTGCCCGGTTTCGGCGTGGGGTCTTGGCACTTCTCCAACAATATGGAGGAGGTGGCGCGTGCGACCGGCCGCGACGTGTATGCGCTTGATATCCTCGGCCAAGGGCGATCGTGGCCGGCGCCGTACGGGGACGAGGGCGTGAAGTGCGCGGCCACGGGCGAGAGGCTGCGGTACTCGTGCGACGTGTGGGTCGGCATGATTAGGGACTTCCTGGCGGGTGTGGTCGGGGGGCCGGCCGTCCTCGTCGGGAACAGTCTCGGCGGGTACCTGTGCGCCCACGCGGCGAGCCAGCACCCCGACATGGTGGCCGGGGTGGTGCTCCTGAACGCGACGCCCTTCTGGGGCTTTGTCCGCGGTGAGTCGAACCTTCTCTGGGACGGCTACGTGCCGGCCCCGGCTGCAATCCGCGGCCCCATAGAGAAACTGTGGTGGGACAATCTGCGCAAGGAAGCCACGGTGAAGAGCCTCTTGCGATTGGTATACGCCAGACCCGAGAAAGCCGAGTGCCCGGTCATGGTCCAGGGGATCCTCCGCCCAACAGGGCACCCGCACGCCGTAGATGCCTTCGCGTCAATTGCCTTCTCACCGGTGCCCAGGGCCTCCTTCAACGACGCCCTCGGCGCACTCCGCTGTCCTGTCCTGCTGTTGTACGGGAAGGAGGACCCCTGGGTCGTGCCACTGTGGGGGCAGCGGGCACACCGCGTCCTGAGCCAGACCAACGCGGACGTCGAGTACCTCGAGCTGAGCCCCGCGGGCCACTGCCCGCACCACGAGGCCCCGGGAGCGGTGAACGCGGCGCTGACTGGCTGGCTGGCTCGGCAGAGCGGGGTAGCGGGGTCCGTCGAGCTCAGTTCAGGGGAAACGTCTGTTCGAGATGGGGTCTCAATCACGAAAGTGGACGGGTCTCCGAGGAATGCATTTGAGTGGTTCGACTGGCTGCGGTGGAGGGCGACGGGGACCGTGTAGACTGGATTCAATACAAGGCACACGATCAGAGCTCAGGCGTCGAAGTCGGCCGGAGCGCGACCTCCTTGGTTGCGAGTGGTGTCGGAGCTGGCACGCGACGGGAGGCAGTCGCTCGCCCCGCCACCGCCGTGAGCAGCGCTGGGGCCCTGGGCGTCCCACCCGGGATCGCACGCATCCGCCCTCCCCACTGCGTCCAGGTTCCGGTCCAGGTGCTCCCGTACCTTGACGACTGCTTGTGCGCGCATGTGGAGCTTCCCCGACTGCCCGGCAGTCGTCTCTGTGGCTGGCGCCGCCGATGGGGGTCCCTCGACGCCGTCCGGGTCCTGGTATGCCCCGTCTTCTGGTACCGATGCCATGCCGCCGACGATGATGTCGTCGAGGTCGAAGTCCAGATTCGCTCGCTCTTCCTCGCCGATCATGTTCACTCTGGCCGATGGGGCCCTGACGGGCAGGGCTTGCCCGACGAACGGCGCAGTCCCCTGGCCGGGAGGAACAGCCGCGAACGGGGTGGGGGGCGCCGACGGGTTCCGCGGGTCGCTAGCGACGTAGGGGGCGGCGTACTCGGCAGGCGGAGCAGACGGGGAGCCGACGGGGTCTCCACCGCTACTGTTGGCCCAGGTTGAGACGGGGAGCTCCATGACGGGCGCCTCCTTGGCCATCTCCCGCTTGCGCTTCGCGATGCGACGTCTCCGCACGACCAACGCCAAGCCGATGGCGGCAGCGATGCAGACCAGGGGCACAGCAACGCCGATAGCAACGCGCTCGCTTTGGGGGATGGCATTGCTTTTCTCGATGCCCGTCTCCTCCGTCACCTCTGTCGGTTCGATGTTGGGCTCGGAGCCCGGGGGCACGTCCACCTTGCCCGTGTCGCCAACGATGTTGATCGAGGGGTAATCGCCGCCCATCTGGCTCGACACCTTGCCCGCGGCGTCCAAGAAGGTGCCGTGGACGAGGGCATCGCCCATGCCCACCTGGCCGAAGTTCCCGAGGCCCCAGCAGACGACCTCGCCGCCGGTGGTAAGGACGCACGTGTGCCAGTCCGAGGCCGCCACGTCCTCAACGAGCCTGTCGCCCAGATCGACGGGTGGGAGCTTGTCCCCCATCGAGTTGGGGGCACCGCCCCGGTTGAGAAGGTCACCCTGCCCAAGCTGTCCCGTCTCGTTGATCCCCCAGCACTTGACCTGCTTGGTCTCTAGGAGGGCGCAGGCCTCGGTATCGCTGACGGAGAGGCGGGCCACCAGAGCGCCGGCGCCCAAGTCGACGGCAGGGAGGCTGTCGCCCATCTCGTCAGCCTGGTCCCCGCGGCTTTTTTGGTCCTGCAGGCCGAGCTGGCCTGCCGTGTTGTCCCCCCAGCACTTGACCGACTTGTCGCTGAGGGCGGCGCACGTGCTCCACCCGCCGAGGGCGCCGTGCACCTCGACGGCCTTCAGTCCCGCCCCGAGGTCGATCCGCGGGAGCTTGGAACCCATGTCGGTCGGGAGCATGCCGCGGCTGACGTCGTCACCGTAGCCGAGCCGGCCCCCCTGGCCGATACCCCAGCACTTGACGCCCCCGTCCGTGAGCAGGGCGCACGTGTGCCACCCGGAGCCCGACACGCTGGCCGCCTTGAGCTTCGCCTCCCCCTTGGGGTCCGTTTCGTCCGGGCCCAGGTCCACGGGGGGCAGGCTGTCGCCCATGCTGGCCGCCGCGTCGCCCCTGGGGAGCTTGTCGCCGTACCCCAGCTGGCCCCACGTGTTGTACCCCCAGCACTTGAGGTCGCCCGTGTCAAGGACGGCGCATGTGTGCCACCCCCCGGCCGAGACGTGTCTCACCGTCCGCCCCGTCCCCAGTTCGACGTAGGGGAGGGTGTCGCCCATCTGCCCGGGGAGGACGCCCCTCGACGCAACGTCCCCGAGTCCGAGCTCCCCGTCCTTGTTAAGCCCCCAACACTTGAGGCGGTCGTCCGAGAGGATCGCGCACGTGTGGTAGCCCCCCGGGACGATGGCCTTGACCGTCACGTCCGAGCCGAGGTCCACGTACGGCAGCGCGTCGCCCATCTGCCCGGGAACGTTCCCGCGGTGGGTCGTGTCTCCCAGTCCCAGCTCGCCGTTGGCATTGTGGCCCCTGCGAGGGGGGGGGCTG
>Ga0181581_10000647_pt1 | contig 26147 bp, 17 predicted proteins | sample 071ome_22_FD_132433 | JGI IMG/M metagenome (GOLD analysis project Ga0181581, IMG submission 132433) | Coastal salt marsh microbial communities from the Groves Creek Marsh, Skidaway Island, Georgia - 071404AT metaG (megahit assembly) | ecosystem: Environmental > Aquatic > Marine > Intertidal... | reverse complement strand
CGTTCTCTCGAACGAGCGCGTCGAGCGCGCGCGCGTCGCGCGCCGCCGATACCGCCCGGTTCAGTCCCTGCGCGTCCTCGCACCGCATCGCGCGCGTCGCGCCCTCGCGCGCCGCGGCGATCGCGCGCGGTGACTCTCGCGCGGCGAGGCGACAACACACGTCGACGACCACCTCTCGCGCGGCGCTCGCGCGCTCGCGCGCCGTCGACGCGCGCTCGAGTGGCGAAGCGTTGTCGGCATCGGGTCACGACCGGTCGTTCATTGGACTGCAGAGTTCGATCATCGTCACAGCTCGACACGACATGTTCACGGTTCGTGTGCCCACCGCGCGCGCCGCGCCCGCGCGGGCGATGACGCAACGCTCGATGAACGAGCGCGCGGCGCTCCGACGATCGCTCGCGGCGCCCGCGCGCCGACGCGCTCGCGTGGTGTCGAACGGTTTGTTTGGATTGGGTTTGCCTGAAATCGTCGTCATCGGTGGCGTCGCGGCGGTGTTGTTCGGTCCGCAGAAGATTCCCGAGCTCGGGAAGAGCCTGGGGAAGACTGTGAAGAGCTTTCAAGAGGCTGCCAAGGTGCGCGAGGACGACGCGAACGCGAGTGTGACTTGATCGTTCTTCTTCAACAGGACGGCGATAAAGTATCTCGCTCGACACGCGACTGACCGAAACCGACTATTGATCGACGCGCAGGAGTTCAAGGATGAACTTCAAGAGGAAGAGGGTGAATCTAATGAAGCGCCGGCCGCGATCGAAGAAAAGAAGGAGGAATGAGAGGAACGAGGGAAAGACGGAACAAGAAACTACTCGCAGTTGTAATACGTAAACGCGAAAACTATCCGCGACCGGCCGCGGCGGACGCCTTCGCCTTTGCTTTTCGCGCGGCGACGGCGGGACGCTTACCTGTGCGTTTCGCGTCCTTGGCGATGCCCTTTTTCGTGTTGGGTTTACCGACGCCGCCGGGCGCGGGACGCGCGTCGCCTCGACGATGCGCCGTCTTTTGAGACTTGCCACCCGGTCTCGATCGCGAACCCTCCCACGAGTTCCCACCGCGCGATTTCGATTCGCCTTCGTCACTCGCGCGAAGCTTTGGATTCCTACGCTCGGCTCCCGTCAGCGCCTTTGGTTCCGCTCTCGCTTTGGACGCGGCGCCGGGTTTCGGCGCCTTGGAGCGCGCCGCCTTGCTCACGCGAATCTCTCGATCACCGAGCTTGGTTCCGTCGAGCAGCAATGCCGTGCGCGCCTGTTCTTTTGTTTTGAACAAGACAAAGCCGATACCCTTCCCCAAAGTGGTCTTTCTATCGCGCACGACGCGCACTGCTTCGACGCTCTTTCTCAACTCGGGATACTCTTTATTCTTGTTAAACAACCGAATCACGTCCTCATCATCCACGGTGAACGGCAAATGTCCCAAAAACACGCTCCTCGCGTGATCATACACCACCTCACTCTGCACGATGGACGGCTTCCCCGCCAAATCCACGCGAATGTGCCGTCCCTCGAACTCCTTCATGTTCAACGCCTCGCACGCCTTCTTCGCCGACGAAGCCTCCGCGAACACCACAAACGCCGTCGCGTTCCCACGCTCCGCGTTCAGTCTCTTCTTCAGCACCTTCACCTTTCTCGGTTCGTTTCCATCCGCCTCCACCGGCACGTTCCGCATGCGCACGCTCACCACTCTCCCGTGCGCCGAAAACGTCGCCTTCAACTTTTTCGGCTTGGCGTTCACCGGGACGTTCCCCACGAACACCGTCCTCGCGAGCTCCTCCGCCTCGGCCGCGTCGTCGCGATCGCGGTACCCGGACCCACGAGGCGTGGCTTTCGGCGCCTTTTCGTCGCTGTCGCTGTCGTCGCTGTCGCCGTCGTCGTCGTCGTCGTCGGTCGATTCGTCCTCGGGCGTCTTCGCAGCCGCCACCGCCGGGACGTCTTCATCCTCATCCTCCTCGTCGCTCGACGACGCGTTGCCGTCGCGTTCGCTCTCGCTCGACGACGCCGGTCGCGCCGTCTTTTTCCCACCGCGTCGCCGCGTCGCCTCGTCGTCGTCGCCGTCGCCGTCGTCGGCGGCGCGTCCTCGTCGACGCTTCGTCGGCGTCGGCGCGGGCGCGCGGCGCGGCGCCTCCGCCTTGTTCTCCGCGCGAAACGCCGACGAGGACGCGAAGAGCGACGAGGACGACGCTCCCGTCGCGTTCGTCGTCGACGCGGCGCCGCGCGCGCGCTTGGCGAAGACGTCGTCGAAGATGCCCATGCGTTTCGTCGCGTCGTCGTGTCGCGCGCGGTCCACAGTCGGGAGGCGCGCGCCATCGGGCGACGCGCGCCGTCGGATGACGCGCGCCATGGCGGAGGAGGGGAGGACGAACGCGTGGCGCGCGCGATCGAGGTACTACGCGGGACAGGAGCTCGCGTTTAAGCGCGCGGTGGAGACGCTGACGCGCGAGTTTTTCTCGCACTGCAGCGTCGAGGAGTTTGAGCTGCAGGTGCGCGAGGCGATTCAGGCGCACGGAGGAGGGGCGGGGACGACGGAGGCGAAGTGTGGGATGGAGGCGCATGTCGTCAAGCGCATGATCGCGAGCGCGTTGGATCGAGGGGCGAGAGAGCGGGAGATGTGCGCGAACGCGGTGGCGACGCTTCGCGAGCGCGGGACGCTCGACGCGGATGATTTCGAGCGTGGGTTCGATCGTGTGTTGGCGGAGATTGCGGATATGAAATTAGATTTTCCAGACGCCGTCGAAGAGTGTGTCGTGTTTCTGGCGCGCGCGGTAGCGGATGACGTGGTGTCGGTGACGTATTTGGAGACGGCGTGTTCGCGGGACGGATACGGCGAGGGCCGGGACGCGGCGAAAAAGGCAAAGTGGAAGCTGGAGGAGGTGGGTGGAGAGGCGCGGGTGCGTCAGGCGTGGGGTGGATCCGATGGATACAGCGCGTCAGGCGTCAAGGGGCAGATGCGGGACATCATCGATGAGTATTTGATGGCGAGAGACGGCGCAGAGGCGGAGCGCAGATTGCGCCGGTTGAACATGCCGTTTTATCACCACCAATTGGTGAAGACGGCGCTGGATCTGGCCATCGTGCAGTCTGTGTTGACGCCGAACGTCGTCGAAAAAGTGATCGATCTGTTGAAATATCTCGGGAGGAGTTCGTTCGTGAACGGGAGCCAAATGGCCAAGGGATTCGCGCGTACCGCTACGTCGCTCAAGGACGTCTCGATGGACGTTCCGAAAGCGCCGGAAGTGTTCGGTGAACTCATCGAACGCGCGAAGCGCGCGGGTTTGTTGCCCACCGGTCTCAGCGCGTGGGCGTCCGTAAAACCGACGTCGTTCGGTGGGAAGGTGACGCAAGGTCACAAGCAGTTGCTTCGACTGGATAGCGCGCCCGATCTCGCTGCCCTCGCGAGAGCGACGAGTCTCTCGGGCAGCGCGTCGCCTTCCGGATCGAGGAGTGCGTCACCGGCGCCGATTCTGCAGCAGATGGAAAGCATGAGCATGGCCGTAGGCATGGTACCTAAATCACCCGGGTTGACGAGGATGGGCAGCGCGACGAAGAAACAAGTCAACGCCGGGTGGAGCGGATTGAGAGCGCACGCCGTGCAGACCAATCTGAAACCGGGTCCGCGCGCGCAGGGTTTCGACGCCAAGGGTGAGCTCTCGAAAGGTATGGCGCGACATCAGATCGCGCACTTCTTCCATAAGCGCATCGACCACAAACCGGAGGGTGTGACGAAGAATAAACTCGGATTGAAGCGAACGTTTTCGGCGCCCGGAGGTTTGGACGACCTCAACACGTCGCGCTTCGTCCGCCCGGTCGGTTTGGTGCATGACTATATGCCTTTCGTCGAAAAATACGAAGTGTTAGAACAGATTGGTTCAGGGGGATTTGCCGTCGTTCGTAAAGCGAAACATCGAGCGACGGGTGACGTCGTCGCGGTGAAGACGCTCCGCGTGCAAGGAATGGGCGCGGAGAGCGACGAGGAAGATGGCGACGACTCCTCGTCCTCATCTTCCGATGAAGAAGATGGACCGCAGGCGATGACGTTACACGACGTCAAACGCGAGCTCGTGATGATGCAGCAACTCTCAACGCACCCAAACATTGTGACGATTCGCGAATTCTTCACAGAGCAAAACGACGAAGTCGTCCACGTCGTCATGGACTGTTTACAGGGCGAAGAGCTGGACGACTGGGTGAACGAACGAGGGCCAATACCCGAAGATGTAGTGAAGACGTTGCTGATGTCGATGCTCGACGCAGTCGCGTTCATGCACAGTAAAGGCGTGATTCACAGAGATTTGAAACTGGAAAACTTTGTCTTTGCAGAGAAGGGAAATTTAAAATCTCTGAATGTGGTCGATTTCGGCTTGGCGAAGGCATTAAACGCGCGTCAAAAGGCGCAGCACGTGTGCGGAACGTTGTCATACATCGCACCAGAGGCGCTTCTCGCCGGAGTGTACGGTCAAGGAGTGGACGTGTGGGCACTTGGTGTCGCCATGCACGTGCTGCTCACGAATACGTGGCCGTTCGACGACGAAGACGAAGACGAGCTGTTCGAACAGATCATCGAGTGCGACTTGGACTTTGAAACGGAAGCATGGGAAGGTGTCAGCGAGGTCGCAAAAGACTTGATCGAGGGTCTTCTCGATTCGCGACCGAAACACAGATTGACGGCTGCGCAGGCGCTCGAACACGAGTGGTTCACCGGTCAATCTTCGCACACGTCGGATCGATTACACAACATGCATGCACGTCTCGACTCGCTGATTTCGATTTCCAACCAACCGCCCGAGCGCCGATTCAAGGACGGCGAGTATATCACGCGCCAAGGCGATCCATCCATCGAGTTTTTCATCATCATCGCGGGCGAGTGTACGCTCACTCGAGACGGCGTCAGCGTGGGCGTTCGTCGCGTCGGAAATTTTGTCGGCGAGCTTCGAAATCTCGAACAGAGCGTCGATGACGTCATTCTCACCGCGTGGACGTCCGCACGAGCGGTCGGTGACGTCAGAGTGCTCGTGTTTCACGACACGGAATTACAGTGGGCGCACCAACACGACTACCGTCTGACGTACGAATTCGAGAACATGATACGTTCGCAGCGTCGGGCGATCGCGAAGCAGGCTCGAGAGCAAAGAAAATGCGAATTAGCGATGAAAGCCGCAGAGCTCGAAACCGCGGAGTCGACCGAAGAACGCTCGATGATGCGTTCGGTGAGCGCGCAGCCACTCGTCGGAGAGGAGTGAATCAAACGGCAACTAACTACTACAACGATGTAACAACAAGCACGCGTCAGCGAATGTACGCCACCGGCGGTGGATCGTCCGGAATGTTCCCAACACTGAACGACGGCGCGCACCAAGCCTCTGAATTCGGTACGCTCGGGTCTGGCGCGAGAGGCGAGAGCACGTTCGCGTTTCCCCCAAATGGACTCGGCGGCGTCACGCTAAAACTCCCCGAGCCCGGCGCCAGCGGTTGCGGCGACGTGGACACGAATCCACCGCCTCCGCCAAACCCACCGCCTCCGCCAAACCCACCGCCTCCGCCAAACCCACCGCCTCTGCCAAATCCACTGCCCCCGCCAAACCCACCGCCCGCGCCCGCGTTCGGTTGATAAGGACTCGCGCTCGCGTTCAGGTTCCCGCTCGTCCCCGGCGGCGGCGCAAACCCGCCGCCCATCGTCGCGCCCGCGCTCCCACCGAACCCACCGCCCGCGCTCGTGATCGGCGCACCGTCGATCACACGATTCGCGCCCGCGGGCGCCATCTCCCCTCGCTCCACCTTGTCTAAAACCATCTTGAGTTGCTGTTCGGGAAACGCGAGGATGGATTTGATGTCCCCGTTCTTCGCCTCCACGAACTCTCTCGCCCGCGTGTCCAACGCGCGCGCGTCCGACCCAGCGCGCGCGGTGGCGTACGCCGAACATCGCAACTCCTCGAACGACGTGTCTCCGCCGAGAAGATTGGGTTGTTCGCCCTTCGGGCCGTAACACGAGAGCGCCCAGAGCGGACGCTCGTTGTGCAGGTCCTCCTGTAATAAGTCTCGTCTGCGCACGCCCACAGGACCGTGTCCGCGCCCGCCGCCGCCGCCGCCGCCGCCGCCGCCGCCGCCGCCGTCGCGGTGCCAAGAGTTCGAGCGACCGCCGCGTCCGCGGCCGCGGCCGCCGCCCATGCGTGCGTCGTCGCGAGGGGCGTTGTGCGGCGCCGCGAGCGCGTCGCTCGAGCTCGCCTCCGTCTGAAAAATTGGTAGACGCGTCGCGAACGAAACGTGGAGGAAGAGACGTACATACACTGTTTTACGTTTATTTACAAAGGGCGCGTCGCGCTCGAGGCGAGTGCCTCTCACGCGACGCGCGCTCTATTCGACGTGGTTCGGTTTGTTTGTTCAGTCTTGTTCGGCGTCAACGTCCGTGGGTCGACGCTCGCATCGCTCGCGCGACGCGCTCACTCCGCGGCCGGCGCCTCCTCCGACGCCTCGCCGTCGTCACCGCCGCCGAAATCGGGAATGTCCGGTAATTCGATGCTCGGTAGAGAGAAACTCGGCAGAGAGAAACTCGGCAGGGCGAATCCGCCGCCGTCGCTCTCCTTCTTTGGTGTCGCCGCCGCCTCCTCGCGCACCGGTCGAACGAACCGCTTGTACTCCTTCGGCGCGCTCTTCGCGTACGTTTCCCGCACGTTGTACGTCTTACTCGACGCCGCGTCGTAATCGACGTCGACGTCGGCGCTCAATTCGCCGCCGTAAGACTTCGCGTTCGCCGAGATGGCGCCGTTCGGCCCCGACGACGATTTCGCAACCGCCGCGGGCGCCGACGCGGGCGCCGACGACGCCGACGCGCCCTTCCCGAACGAGAGCGCGTGCGCGGGAGGCGCGAAAAGCATCACGCACGCGAGCGACGCCGCGATCATCGGTGCTGACGCGGCATCGCCGTCGCGCGACGATGCGCGCGCGACGGCGACGCGTCGTCGCGTCTCGCGCCGCGGAACCGCGCGAGCGGTGGATCGTACGTGAGTAGTCGTCGCGAGCATGTCTCGCCCGCGCGATTGAGGGTTCGTCGGCGTGTATCGAGCGCGATCGTCACGGATCGGCACGAATTTCGAGTCGTGTCGAAAAGTGACGAAGTTCCCCGATTTCTCGCGCGCGTCGTCTTCTCGCGACGCGCGCGTCGTCGTCTTCTCGCGACGCGCGTCGACGCACGAATGAATGTCTCGAGCGTCGATCGCGCGAGACGCGCGCGAGAGAAATCGATCGCGAGCGATGCGGTCGGCGCGGGTTCCCCGGGCGAGGTGGTTACGAGCGAGCCCGAGACGACGCGGTACGAGGCGTTTCACGCGCGCGTAGACGCCGTGTTCGCGGCGGTGGGGCGCGGAACGATGGGTGGAGGTGGTGTCGACGCACCGGCGCGCGTGAGCGATGGGGAAGCGGCGTGGCGACCGAGGGCGAGCGCGGTCGTTAGGAGAGGGCAGGGCGTCGTCGACGAGGACGAGGACGAGGACGAGGACGACGAGAACGGGACGGCGCGGCGCGCGTACCGCGACGATTTAGATTGTTTAGAGTCGGACGAGGACGGCGACGACGACGCGCAACGGATGGCGCGTCTCCGCGGGAGCGTCGGTCGGTGTCGCGCGCTCGAGCGCGAGGACGATTTCGACGACGCGGACGCGGCGGCGATGGGCTACGACGCGCGCGCAGCGGTGCGCGACGCCATCGGCTCACGCGACGAAACCAGACCGCGCGCGGTGCCTCACCACCTGGCGCATCCGGAAAAGTATACGAGGTACGATTTAGGCGACGACGCTCCGTACGTGGGCGTCGCCGCGGCGTTCGCTGACGAACCGGCGAGAAACGCACGAGACGAGCGTCCAAACACGCCGAACGCGCACGCGGAGACGCCCCCGCGAGACAAGACGGCGACGGCGACGACGGCGTCGCGGCCTCGGTTTTCCCGAGAGGTGGCGGCCAAGGTGAGACCTCCGAAGAGACGCCGAACCGACGCGTCCCAAACCGACGTCGCCCGACGCGTCCGCGTCGCCTTCGAGGACGTCGACGACGACGACGAGCGCGATGCGAACGAGCCAGAAGAGACAGCAAAAGAGAATTCAACGCGCGCGCCCGACGACGACGACGATGACGGTCGTTCGTCTCGGCGTCCGCGTCGTTTACGTAAAAAGTAGCGCAGTCGCCGTGTAACCAGACGCCTCCACCCCACTCGTCGACGCGCCGGAATGTCGAGCGCACCGCCCACCGAAGACGCGCCGCCGACGTCGTCGTCATGGACGCGTCCGACCGCGCGCGAGCTCTTCGACGCCGGCTCCGTCGTCGTCAGGCAAGAGTTTCTCTCGGCGCCGCCTCCGCGCGTCAGCGCGCCGTCGACCGCCGTCGACGCGCGCCCCGACGCGGACGGCGGACGCCAGCGCGGCACCTTCGGTGGCTTCACGAAGAGGTACAAGAAGGAGAATCGCGACCGTCGCGACGGCGGCGCCGTGGGCGTCGGTGGGGCGCGCGAGGTGCGGCTGTGTCATGACTTTATGAGACAAAAGTGCGCATTTGGGGACAAGTGTAAATTTTCGCACGACATCGACGCGTACGTGCAGAGCAAGGCGCCGGATTTACCCGGGACGTGCACGTTCGTAAACAGAGAGGGCGGGTGTCCGTACGGCGTCAAGTGTCGGTATCTCGGCTCGCACGATGGGAAGGCGAAGGAGGCAGAGGGAGAGACGGTGGCGCTGGAACCGCCGAAGACGATAGAAAAGGAGATGAACTTTTTCGACAGAGACGTGATGGTGCGTCTGAGGAAGAAGATGTATGACTTTTCTCGCGCGAACACCATAGTGCGAGACGTGTTGGGGCAAAAGACGGAGGATGGTGACGATGAGGGTGGCGACGACGCGGAGGCGGCGGAAGAGAGCGTGGCGAAACGCCCCAAGGTGGACGACGAGTGCACGGACACGGGCGCGTTCACGAAGACGCGACCGAGCGAGAAAAAACAGATCGATTTTAAGGATAAGTTGTATCTCGCACCTCTGACGACGGTTGGAAATTTGCCATTCAGGCGTTTGTGTAAGACTCTCGGCGCCGACGTGACGTGCGGCGAAATGGCGCTTGCGACGAATTTACTTCAGGGACAACAAGGCGAGTGGGCGCTGCTTCGCAGGCACAAGAGTGAGGACATATTCGGCGTACAGATATGCGGCGGATATCCCGATTCCGTGACGAGGTGCTGTCAATTGCTCGAGGAAAACATCGACGTGGATTTCATTGACATCAACATGGGATGTCCGATTGACATGATTTGCCAAAAAGGTTACGGATCGATGATGCTCGAGAAACCAAAGAAGATGGCGAACGTCATTCGTGCGGCGAGCGCGGTGCTGAACAAGTGTTCGCTCACGTTTAAGACGAGGATCGCGTACAACGAAAAGGCGCGCGTTGCGCACACAATCTCGCCCAAAGTCGCCGAATGGGGCGCGGCGGCCATGACGCTTCACGGACGCACGCGAGCGCAGAGATATAGAAGTTTAGCGGATTGGGAGTACATCAAACTCACGAAAGAGGTGAGCTCGGTGCCGTTGATTGGGAACGGCGACGTGTACAACCAGAAGGATTACTACACCCATTTAGAGGAGCACGGGGTGGATACGTGCATGCTTGCGAGAGGCGCGCTCATCAAGCCGTGGTTATTCACTGAGATCAAAGAGAGGCGCGATTGGGACATCTCATCGAGCGAGCGATTCGACATTTTCAAATCGTTCGCATCGTTTGGGTTGGAACACTGGGGAAGCGATACCCTGGGTGTCGAGCAGACGCGTAAATACTTGCTCGAATGGATGTCCTTCACCTATCGCTACACGCCAATCGGTCTCGTCGACCACGCCTTCGGCGAGGTGTCCATGACGCAGCGTCCACCCGCCTTCGTCGGACGCGACGACCTGGAGACGCTCATGGCGAGCCCCAACGCGGAGGATTGGGTGAAAATATCCACGATGCTTCTCGGCCCGCCACCGGAGGGGTTCAAGTTTCAACCGAAACACAAATCGAACGCGTACGAAACGGGCGTCGCGCAAGGGGACATGGATCAGGGTTGATGAGCTAGTGATTACACTCCTATGAAATACTACGCTACTGTACGAATTTAGACGACGTCCGTCTCGCGCCGCATGTAGACCGCAACCTCGATGTGTTTGGTGTATGCAAAGTGATCGAGAATGGCGAATCGTTTACACGCGTGCTTGCACATGCCGCGCTCCATGTTTTTCAACAAGTTATCCGGTCCGCACGACACGTACAGAATGTGCTTGAATTCACTGACCAACTCGAGCGTGTCGTCGTCGAGACCGGCGCGCGGCGGATCGACGAGCACGACGTCGAAATCTTCCGCGAGCATGGCGTTGCCCGACGCGTCCTTACATTTTCCGCGCGTCATCCTCTTGGCAAAGTTTTGGGAATCCGCGAGAACAACCTCCACGTTCGTCACCCCATTCATCGCGCAGCTCTCGTTCGCCGCGCACACGAGCTTGGCGTCGATCTCCACCGCCACCACGCGTTCGAAGACGTCCGCGAGCGCGCACGAGTGATTGGCGTTGCCGCAATACAACTCGAGTAAACGAAGCGGTCTTTCCTCCGCCTCCCGAATTTCCCTCGCGCAATCACGCAAAAACTCCATGGTGGCGATCGTAATCTTATAATTCGGGTTCGAAAACGATCCCTCGGCGTGTTTATACGTCAAACGCGTCCCGTCCCGCAACGCGTACGTCTCGAGCACGTAATCGCGGTGCGTCTTCGCCGCCACCCCCTTACTCCGACCCATGAGCTCTACGCCCACCATGGACGCGTCCGTCTCCAGAATCCGTCTCGCCGCCTTCACCCATGCATCCTCGTCGATCGGCGTCGAGTACACGAGCGTCACCAACACCGGTTGATCCGCGCGCGCGGCGCTCGAGAGGTAGTGCGCCGCCTCCAGTCCCGCGTCCAAACCTCCCACCGACACCGCCCTCGGCACCGCGCGCATCGCCCGTCGAATCCCACCCACCGCCATCTCGAAATCATCCACCGCGCGCGTCGGCCCACCGCCGTCCCACAGCGCGTGTCGCAGCCCCCCGTCGGCGTCGCGCACGAGCTGAAACCGACACCGACTCCGAAACTCGCGCGCATCCGACGGCACCACCTCCACGCGCGCGCCGTTCGCGAGCGCGCGCGCGAACGCCGTCCGAACGCGCGCGACTTTTTCTTCCAACCCGCGCGCGTACGCGTCGTCGTCACCGACCGCTTGGTGGTACGACGGCGTCGTCGTCGTCATCCCATCCCAGGTCGGTCGTCGACGACTGACCGCGACGAATTTGACCCGTCATTGCGTCGACGCGCCGTCGCCGTCCATCCACCGCGACGACGACGACGGACGAGTCGAATACGGTGCGTGCGTTTCGAGCCCGGCATGTCGTCGTCGAGACGCGCGGACGCGGACGACGGCGCGATTCGCGACGAGACGATTCGTGCGACGTTTCGCGCGCTCGAGCGACGCGTCGTCGACGCGACGACGGCGTGCGCGCGCGCGGTGGAGACGGAATCGAGACGAGCGGAATCACTCGAGCGCGCGCGACGACGAGACGCGGACGCGCGCGAGGCGCGGTGGCGAGAGATGTGGACGAGGTCGAGGACGCAGACGGCGCGATGCGTCGAGGCGTTGGGACGCCGCGCGCGAAGGGACGCGGCGAGACGCGCGGTGGGACGATGGCGACGCGCGGTGGAGGCGGCGAGGGAAGAGCGAGCGGTGCGAGAGGTGTGTGAACGTCGCGTGCGGCGGGAGACGTTCGAGGCGTGGCGAGGGATGAGCGAGGCGATGCGGCGATGGAGGACGCGCGCGGGGGAAGACGAACGGTTGACTCGCGCGTGGGCGGCGGCGTACGACGCGTCGTGCGCCGAGGCGGTGGCGAGACTGGCGCGGGGCGAGGCGAATGGGATGTGGGAGAGCGAGCGAGAGAAGAGTGCGTTGGAGTCTGAGGTTCGACGCGCGTTTATGCGAGGTGTGAGCACGATGAGTCTGCGATTCGAATCCGCGCGCGCGTTGTAAAGTCTAAACATTCTGTGGCTATTTCATTTGTTTTTTTTCTAATGAGTGTGTGTTTTGTTTTAACCCGTGATGAGACGCGGTGCGATGGCCATGGACATCAACTCTTGGAAGAGCAACTTGCACGCGTACGGCACCATGACTTGAACGACGGACGTGCGCTCGCTCGGGTTCTTGCAGCACTCAAACGTCTGGTTCTTCAAGTTGGCGACGGCGATCAAGCCGCACTTTTGGCACACGTGAATACGGTACGCGTCGGATTGGTCCATGAGACGTTCCTTGAGGAACGACGCGGCACCGTGACTCATGATACAATCGCGTTCCATCTCACCGAAACGCAAACCACCGTCTCTGGATCGACCCTCCATCGGTTGACGCGTGAGAATTTGCACCGGACCGCGGCCGCGAGAGTGAATCTTGTCGTCAACCATGTGCTTCAAACGTTGGTAATACGTCGGACCGATGAAGATTTGTGCGTCGAGCATGCGCCCGGTGTGACCGTTGTACATGACTTCGTTACCGCGCTTTTGGTAACCGCACTTGTGCAACATAGTGGAGATATCCTCCGCCGTCACCGGAGTGAACGGCGTGGCGTCGCCCTCCTTACCCATGCACGCCGCAACCTTGCCCATAATACACTCAACGAGCTGACCAATTGTCATCCGCGATGGAATAGCGTGCGGGTTCACGATGATATCGGGCGTGATGCCTTCACACGTAAACGGCATGTCTTCTTGGGTGTACGTCATGCCGACGGTACCCTTTTGACCGTGACGCGAAGAGAACTTGTCCCCGACTTGCGGCGTTCGCATCGAACGCACGCGAAGCTTGACGAAGCGCAAACCTTGGTCGTTCGTCGTGAGCAAAACCTGATCGATAATACCGGTTTCGGCGTGCTTCATGCCGGTGGAGCAATCCTTCTTCGTGAAGCGCTTGGAGAGCACCGCCGAGTCATCCTCGGGAAGCGGTGCTGTCTTACCGATGATGATGTCGTCGCCGCTGACGCGAGTACCCGGGCAAATCAAGCCGTCATCGTCGAGCTTGTCGTACGTGCCGTGACGCATCCCCAGGCACGTGTCTCTGTCTGGACGCTCGAACTCTTCTCGGCTCAGACTTCCTTGCTTCTTCTCTTCATCCTTGAACGAGCGGTAGTAGAGCGATCTGAACAAGCCACGATCGATGGCGCTTTGGTTCATGAGCACGGAATCTTCTTGGTTGTAACCGGTGTAGCACATGATGGCGACGACGGCGTTGCAACCGGCGGGAAGTTCGCGGAAGTGCAAGTATTCCATGGCGCGCGTCGTGACGAGCGGTTTTTGCGGGTAAAACATGACGTAACCGAGCGTATCCATACGAATCTGGTAGTTCGTCACGTACATACCCATCGCTTGCTTACCCATGGCACTTTGGTACGTGTTACGCGGCGACTGGTTGTGATCGGGGAAGGGAATGATGGAGGCACAGATACCCAAAATCATCGATGGGTGAATCTCGCAGTGAGTGTAGTTGATGGCGACACCACTCTTTCGCTCCACGGCGTGACGTCCCGCGACGAGATCGTCGATTGTCATCGAAATCATTGTCGTCTCTTCTTCTTCGGTATCCACGTACTCGATGAAACCCGAAGTGACGAGCTCGTTCCACGTGTAACCCGTCACGTCCTTCTCCGTCAACAACTCGATGTGTTGCTTCTTGATGCGCAACTTTTGATCATCATCCACGATGAACAACGGTCGAGTACAGCGACCGTAGTCGGTGTACAAGCGCAGTTCCTTCAATCGAATATCGTGCACGACGCTCACGGAAGAATCGACGTCGACTTGACGACGGAGCTTGCGAAGCGTTTTCACCAAGTCCGCCGGGTCTCTGTGCACGCCGACCCACACGCCGTTGACGAAAATCTTCGTCGACTCGGCGATGAGCGAAGGCGAAATCTCTTCCAAGTTTTCCATCGTCCACTCATCCAAGAACTCGAGAATGGGTTCCGACGGAGAGCCGACGGACACGAGCGCCATGAGAGCGAGGTTCTTCACGAGACCCACAGCCTGACCTTCCGGCGTCTCGGCGGGACAAATCATACCCCACAACGAGTTGTGCAACTGGCGTGGCTTGGCGAGCTTACCCTCCCGTCCGATGGGAGAGTTGATACGACGAAGGTGCGACAACGTGGACGAATAGGACAGACGGTTCAGCACCTGACTCACGCCCGCCCGAACGTCCGCCATGCCCTGAGAGCCCCAGTTACCTGTCGCTAACGAGTACTTGAGACCCTGCGTGATCGTCTTCGCCTTGATTGCGAGCTGCAATTGGATTTCCTTTCCGCTATCGATGCACCGCTGGCAGTACAATCGGACATCCTTGGTGAGCTTGCGGAACAATTGACGGAACAATTGCGCCAACAGAGGACCGCCGAGATCCAAACGCTTGTTTCCGTAGTGATCGCGGTCGTCTTCCGGACGACGGCCGAGAGAGCAAAGCAACAAACGATGAATCATGTAGCCCAGGAAGTACGCCTTCTTCGTTTCGCAATCTTCGCGCACGCCAACGTGGGGCAGAAGTTCCTTTTGCAAAATTTCCTTTGCGTACTTGATACGCTTCTCGCGCGATACGCCCACCGCAGAGCCACGCTTACCGATGAAATCGAGCGCAACCTCTTGCGATTGGATGACGAACGCCTCTTCGATCGATGGACGCAACATTTCCATCATCTCGTTGTCTCCAAGATCGTACACGATGTGTTCCAAGATGTCCTTGTCCGCGACAAAACCGAGTGCGCGGAACACGACGAAAATCGGAATGTCCGTGCGAATGTATGGAAGGGTGCAACGAATCGGGCCCGGCGCGTCCTTCGCACCCACGGCGTGAAGCTGGCGCATCACGCAGGAACTCGCGGCGCGAGACCCACGCTCCGGTTGACTTCGGCATTCGGCTTGCCACATGTATTTGCTCGGCTGCTTCTTCTCGAAGACGTACACGTGGTTCGTGCTCATGCGCTCTTGGGCGATGAGCACCTTTTCGCTTCCGTTGATGACGAAGTAACCGCCCTCATCGTACGGACATTCACCGAGCTCGGTCAATTCCTTATCCGTGTGTCCGTGGAGAGAGCAATAGTCGGAGCGCAACATAATCGGAACCTTACCGATGAACACCTTCTTGATCTCCTCCTTCTCCACCGTCGTCTCTCCCTCCGGGTGAACCGTGGTGATCTCCTTCACCATATCGACATACAACGGCGCAGAGTACGTGAGGTTACGCAATCTCGCCTCTTTCGGGAACAGCGTCGTCGTGTAACCATCTGCCTCGGTCACCATCGGCTTGCTCAAGTAAATCTGGTTAAAGCTAATCCTGTACGTCTTCTTCTCCATCTCGTCGATGTCCTGACCCGGCATATGTTGATGCTCCGGCGTCAATTCCATCTCTCTCATCTCGTCTGGGGCGTTCAAATCGCATCGCGCATCCCGTCAGTCATCTCTCGTCTCGCGTTCGTCGCGTTTACCCTAAACCCCGAGTCTCTCGCCCCTCGCCTCGCGACGTCTCGCGCCCACGTACCGACAATCTCTTGCATCGTGTGCTGAATGAACTCGTTGAACGAATCCAACTGTTGTCTCACGAGACCCTTCTCCTCGAAAAACGAGCTGATGACGACCCAGGCGTCCTCCTGCGCGCGCGTCGAGCGTCTCTCTCGTCAGTCTCCGAGATCGCGCGTCCCGTTCGAGATCTTCCCAGCCTCGCGTCGTCGACATCTCCCGTCTCGCGTCGCCCGCGCCCGCGCGCGTCATCCACATCATCCTCGCCCTCGCATCGACCATCGCGCGCGCTCGATGTCCTCGCGCGCGCGCCTTCCGTCCTCGCGAATGTCCCTCGCCGCATCGTTCCCGCGATCGCGTCTCGTCGTCGTCGTCGTCGACGCACCTGGCCGATCTCCTCCTCCTCTTCCTCCTCGCGCGCGTCGCGCACGGCGACGTCGTCGTCGTCATACACGCCCATGACGTCCGGTCGACGTCGGCGCGCGGCGTGGACGGGTCCGCGCGCGCGAATGGCGCGCGGAGAGTTTCGTGCGGGCCTCTCTCGAGCTCTGGATTCGGGCTCGCGGGTCGGGACTTCTGGACCGGAGGGGAGTCCCTTTCGACGTCGCGCGAGTCGACGCCGCGGGGCGAGCGGGACGATTGCGATGAATGAACGGAGTGAATGTAAGAAAGAAAGAATGAATAAAGCGTGCGCGCGGGTCTAATGGACGACGTCGCGACCGGAACCGTAGATGACGGCTTCGCAGCGTCGTCGTACGAAGAATTTTTGCCGAGGCGAGAGGGCTCCGGAATCCTTGGCGAGCTCGGCGATTTTCGCGGCCGGCGCGGCGGCGACGTCGTACGCGCCCAGAGCGATGAAGTGGACGAACCAGTCGGCGATCGGGCCGAGGCCGGCGTTGAGGAGGATTTCGGGGACGAACAGAGGCTCGGCGAGCGTCATGGAGACGAGCGTTTTCCCGAGTCCGCGAAAGGTGACGACGTCTTGCAAAAACGGACGCATGACGTCGTCGCCGAGACTTTGCATGACGCCGAAGTTGATGGACATGAGTCTGTTGATGAAGTCGCGCTTGGGGGTGCGACCGACCTCGACAGACATGCATTTTTGAAACAACCACGCAGCCGAGAGAGCCGGGTTGTATGCGTTCACCTCTCGCAAGGCATCCCTGTCGAGCGCGTCGCAGTCCAACGCCTCCTCTACCGCGCCCGTGATGCGCTCGATGTGTCGCAAGAGTGCGGCGAGACCTCCGAACGACAGAGGCGATTGAATCCCGCTCGCGTCACCGATGGCAAGCACGCGATCGAACTCCGTCTTCAATGGTGAATCGCGATACGTGGGAAACAATCCAAAGAGGACGCGTTTCATCTGCACATCATCGACGGATCCGATGTTTTGGTACTTTGGCATTAACTCCCAGTAATCGTCGAGCATGGACGCGATCGTCGGTCTCGACTCGTCGGCGTCCATGTACGAAAACATGTACGTTGTTCGATCGGTGGGCCCGGACGACGCGGGAAACGCCTCCCAAAAGTATTGCCCGCGATAGTCTTCCTCGATGTCCGTAACGGTGCGGATCAGATCTGCGCTATCGTTTCGTTCTTGTGGAAATCCCTCCGCGCAACTCCCGACGACGAGACACACGCCGTCCGGTTTCCTATCGCCTCGAATTTGACGAACGATGGGAGAGCGAAATCCCATGCAATCCAACACCAATCGCGCGCGGATCGGTTCCGAGCCCTCGCCCACGTTCAACACCGCCACGTCATCGTACACGTCCACGCCTCGAAGATCTGCTCGCTCGAGCGTCGTCCCGCCCGCCTCTTCGAATCGCTCTCGACACCGTCTCACGAGCCTCTCGGGCGACACGCCGGCATTCAGAATGTTCGTCGTCACGACGTCGTCGCCCTTTGCTCCGTAAAATCCGCACTTAATCGGATTAAACTCAATCATCGTGCACTCGTCCGCGTCCTCTTTCGTCATCGCGCCCGCGTGTACGAGCGCCTCGAGCTCCGCGCGACTGACGTTCCACTCCTGCGCGCGTCCCACCAACGCGCCGCGCTCAATCACCACCACCCGCGCGCCTCTCCTCTGCAACGCGCTCGCCACGAGCACACCCAGCGTTCCACCGCACACCGCGACGTCGTACGCGAAGGCCTCTCCTCCGCCGCCTCGCGTTCCCGCGTCGCCGCTCTCTCGTCTCGCGAACGCTTCACTGCCGCCTGCCGTTCCACCCTCGCGCATCACGCGCCACGCCGCGTCCAAACCCTCCAACGCGCGCAAACTCGTCTGCCCGCCAGCGCCGAGCGCTCGCGCGTCGCTCGCACCACCTCCCGTCGTTCCAGCGTCCTCGCGCTCGCGCAGCTCCACCTCGCGCAAAATGCGCGCGGTTCGTTCGGACACCGCGCACGCGCGCGTCCTCGTGCTCGTCCGCACGTCGCGTCGTCGCGAGACTCGCGCCGTCGTCGCCGTCGTCGCTGTCGCGACCGTCGACGTCGTCGCCCGCATCGCGCGCATCGCGTGCCCGCGCGTCGACGTCTCGAGGAACGCCGAGACGATCGAGACGTTGTCATTGCCGCGCGCAACTCCACCGCCACGACGATGACGGCCGACATCGCCGACCGCGACGAAGAGGAGGACGTCCGCGGCGCGTCCGCGGACGCCTCCGCGGCCACGGCGCGCGGACACGCCGTGTTTCGGCTGCTATGTCTCGAGTCGAGGGTGGGTGGACTGATAGGAAAATCGGGCGCCAACGTCAAGCGCATCGTCGCCGAGACCGGGGCGGCGGTCAAGGTTTTGGAGTCCGCGGCGCAGTGTAACGAGCGCGCGGTGCTCGTGAGCGCGGTTCGAGAGCGCGGGGACGACGACGGGCGGTGCGCGGCGTGCGAGGCGGCGACCATGGTTGTGGAATTCTTGACGAGTAGAAGGCGACACGGCGAGGAGGGGGAGCGAGGGCGCGAGGACGCGAGCGATGGTGAGACGACAGCCGAAGGTGACGGTGCGGTGGATGTGGAGGCGCGAGAGGGCGAGAGCGGCGCGAAGACGGAGGCGGTGACGGAGGAGGGGGACGCTGCCGGCGCGATCGTGACGCTGCGACTGTTGGTGCCGGCGGGACAGGCGGGACATCTCATCGGAAAGGGCGGTGAAAACATTCGTGAGATTCGAAAATTGGCGAACGGTGCGCACGTGGAAGTTCAGGAGGTCGGACAGGTGCCGTCGTGCGCGACGAGCGAGGATCGCGTCGTAGAGATCAACGGAGCGGTGCACGACGTACGTACTGCGGCCAAGTCAGTGTTCGAGTTGCTCAAAGGGTTTCTGGTGGATTCGAGCGTGCTCGGATACTTTCAACCGACGTTTATGGTGCCGCGAGACGCGCAGGGTGGTGTATACACGGAATACTCCGCCAGTGCGCTCACGCAGCCCGATCCCACGTTTGCGGCCATGCACGTTCCGGTGCCGACGCCGTTGCCGATGCAGATGCCGATGCCGGTTCCGATGCAGATGCCGATGCCGATGCCGGTTCCGATGCAGATGCCGATGTCCAACGCGCCGATGCAACCACCCATGTACGCCATGCCGCCGCCGCCGCCGATGATCAAGGACACGGTCGAAATATCCATCGAAGAGGTCACGCGAATCATGGGCTCAGATGGGGCAAATATTTCCACCATTGCGCAGATTTCTGGTTGCCAAGTCTCCTTGATGGAAAGTGACCCGAAAACGAAGACGAGCGACGTGGAAGTGAAAGGTCCACACGAAATGAACATCGCCGCGGCGAAGAGTCTCATCAAGGCTTTCGCTTCTGGACAAGTCCCGGAGCACATTGCGCAGCAGCGGCAAGTTTATCCCTACTTCCCTTCTCCTGTTGTATTCCCCGAGGGACGTTGATAAAGATATATATACACCAACCCCTTTGTTTTGCGCTACGTTTTGAGTGGGCTGGATTCCAAAGTTGAGTTAGAATCGCGTTGCGTCTCGCCGAGACGATTAATATTGAGTTGACTCTCAATTACATTACATCATTTTCCAATCTCGCGCCCGCGTCATAAATGATCTAATCGATGATCTTCAAGAGTTCGATGTCGAATAAGAGCGTCTTATCGATCATTCCTTGATTTTCTAGCACGAACCCGAGCGCTCTGTCGCCGCTGAAATTCGCCGGCTGCGGCTTCATCGTGCGCCACTTCTTCCCATCCGGATACCCTAACTTTTCGTTATTCGCCGGAACGATTATCCGACGAATCGATCCAATCTTCATCCCCACGATCGCTTCTCGAAATGCGCCGATCACGCGTTCATCATCCGCCTTGAACCGAAAAAAATCCTTTTCGTCACCCGTAAACGCACCGCCCTTCGACTTATTCCTCGCCTCGAACGGTCGCCCGTAGTACCCTATCGTGTATCCATCCCAATCGATCACCGCTGTTTTCCCCTCTGTCGGATCGAACGTCTTCGCGTCCGCGGCGCCGAGCACCATGTCCTTGTACTGCAAACCGCTCGCCGTGCGCTCAAAGTCTGGATACAACACCTCCTTCTTCCCGTAATCCTTCCCCTTGCCCTGGAGGGCGTCCATGTACACCGTGTCGCCGTACTCGGCGCTCGCGGCGAGCGTCGGAACGATCGCCGTCGCCGCGAGCGCGAGCGCGGCGCGACGTGTGCCCAGAAACGCCGCGCTCGGCGCCGGGACGTCGTCCCCGATGGCGCTGACGAGGACGGTTCCGCCGCGCGCGTCGGACGGTCGCGCGACGCGCGCGACGCGCGGCGACGCGCGCGAGACGGACGGCGATGCGACGGTCGTTTTCATCGCGCTCGCGCGCGTCGTCGTCGTCGTCGTCGTCGCGAACGTCGAGAGCGTCATGGAGGTCGACGGGACGGCGCGTGAGTGTGGAGCGCGTCTCGCGATGCCGTCACGCGACGCCGTCGGCGGCGTCGACGACGACGACGCGCGCGCGAGCGGGGAGAACACGCTCACCGCCTGGTTTCTCGACAAGGCGGCGCGCGCGCGCGATAAGGCGCGCGCGACGGTGGCCAAGGTGAAGGAGCAGCGCACCAAACGAATGCAGCGGTCGATCGAAACCGAGTCGCGGGCGCACGCCGCACGCGTGGCGCGCGCGATTGCGGGCGACGATTCGCACTCGCGCGGGTCTTCGTTCGGAGAGACGAAGACGTCGAGGCGAGAGGCGCTCATGGAGGCGTTGGGGCGAGACGAGGTGGATGCGGAACGTCTGCGTCTGTTAGTATCTGACGGGGGCGTTCCGGACGACGACAACGGACGCGCGCGCGCGCTTGTATGGAAGCTGTGTCTGGGGTATCTTCCGCGAGAGCGCGCGCGGTGGGAGGAGGCGACGCGAGCGAAGAGAGCGGAATACGCGACGTTTCGAGACGAATTTTGCGCGAGCTCGTCGACGAGCGACGAATCGAAATGGATAGACGAGTACGAGGACGACGAATTAGCGGAACAGATAGATAGAGACATCGCTCGCGTGCATCCGGACATGCACTTCTTCAACGACGAGGGCGAAGACGGCGAAGCGAGACGCAGGAAGGATCACATGCGAGACGCGTTGTATGTCTTCGCCAAGCTCAACCCAGGCGTCGGATACGTGCAGGGCATGCACGAGATGTTCGGGTGCATGTATTACGTCTTCGCGACTTCTACGGATGAAGAGTCGGCGACCGAGAACGCGGCCGCGGATGCGTTTTATTGTTTCACCGAGGTTTTCAGTGAATTTCGCGACGTCTTCGTGATGGCGCTCGACGCGACGGATCAAGGCGTTCGCGCCATGTTGGACACGCTGAGCGTCATGCTCGCCGAGCACGGACCGGAGGTGCACGCGCACTTACAGAGCATGAATTTATCGACATCCATGTTCGCGTTCCGATGGATCACGCTCATGTTCACGCAAGATTTCGAAATGGCGGACGTGCTGCGATTGTGGGACGTCGTGCTGGCGTCGCCTCGATCGAGAAAAGAGTGTCTGCTTCGTCTCTGCGTCGCGTGCGTGCTGAACATCGGCACCGAACTCATCGACGGTGATTTCGCGGCGTGCATGAAGATGCTGCAAAACTATCCTCCGGTGGACGTTCGAAACATCACTCGATTAGCCGCCACGCTCCCGTACGGCATCGCGGTCGCGCGCTCTCCTTCGAAAACCTCACCATTTGATTCTCGCGCGCGTCGCAGTAAAAATTAATTAGCACCATTCACATCGCATCACCGGCGCCGCGTCCTTCCACTTTCAACTCTTACCTACACGTGTTCGTTCTCGTCGTTAAAAAGCTACTTTAATCGTCGTCTACGCGCCTCGCGCCTCGCGTCGCGTCGCGTCGTGCAAAATGTCCACATCCACCGCATCCTTCGGCAACTGCACGTATCGCACGACGCTCCCTCGAATGAAACAGTTTCGCACGCTTCGCATGTGCGGATACCTCGCCTCATCCGTCACGCGCGTGTGCTCAAGTTTAATGTTCAAGTACTGATCCACCGACACGAGCGTCCCCTCGATGGCGAGATCGTTCTTGAGCTCCACGACGACGGGTTTCCCGACCAACGTCTTGAAATACGAGTAAAACAACCTGCGCGCGCGTCGCCGTCGCGAACGGTGGTCAGTCGACGCGCACATCGTCGCGTTCGTCGTCGCGTCGCGCCTCGGTCCACGTTCGCGCCCTCGCCCACATCTCGCACGCACATCTCGCGCCGTCCTCACGCGCGATCGCGACTGCCTCCTCGCTCGATCGCTCGCGCGCGCGCGTCTCCCGCGTTCGCCGTCCTCGAACGCGCGCCGTGCGTCGCGCGTCGACGTGTGCGCCGGCGACGCGCGGCGATCGCGTGGAATTCGCGAACCTACCCCGCGACGTCGCGACCGAGGGGGTGAAGAAGGCGAACCGAATTCCGATCGATCGTTCGCACTCCACGACGCGCGCGACCTCTCGCGCGGCGCCGCGATGTCGACGTTGGATGGTGAAAATTACGACGCGTCGTCTCGCGCGAGTTCGGGCGCGACGGCGCGCGCGAGCGAGGCGAACGCGCGCGATGATTCGACGAGGGGAAAAGACACTTTGCGTGGTGGAGGATCGATGTCGCGCGGTCGGTGGCGCGCGGTGACGGCGCGCGCGCGCGCGTGGGCGACGGCGGTGGGTCCAGCCGTCGCGGCGCGCGTCGGTCGAGCGATCGCGCGGGCGAAGAGAGAGTTTCGGGAACAGTTTCCGTCGGATGAGGAGTGGGCGCGCGCCATCGACGAGGCGAGAGAGGTGGCGGCGTACGAGGAGGCGACGAGGGCGCGTCGAGCGGTGGGTGAGACGGCGAAGACGCGCGCGGGGATGAATTCGAGCGTCGATCTCGCGTCGGTCGTCGAGACGGCGTCGGTGGGGGTGGAGGATGTCGAGACAGAGGCGACGGGTGCGGGACGCGACGCCGTCGACGTCGGACGAGACGACGACGACGACGACGACGACGACGACCGAGCGGTGAGAAAACTAGCGAATGGCGACGACGAGAGAGAGGTCGATGCGCCGTCGACACCGCCGCGCGATGATACGTCGTCGTCGCGAGCGTTTGAGAGTCCGGTGAGAGTGCGCGCGATCGACATGGACGCCTCGCCGGAGTCGCGTCTCGCGACGCCAGCGCGCGACGACGATTCCGTCGCGTCGCCGTCGTTCGACGAGAACGACTACGTCTTCGACGACGAGGATGAGGACGAGAACATCGCGTGTGTTTGCGTCGAGCCGTCGATCGTCGTCGTGCCCGAGGCGTTGGTGCGGGACCGCGGCGCGTTGCCCGACGTCGACGCCGTGAGCTTCGTTCCGCCAAAGCGAGCTCACGCGAGGACGAGACTCACCGGTGACGTCGTCAAGGCGTCGTCTCGTCGCGAATATTGGCGTAACGCGAGGCGCGGCGTGCGTGCGTCGCCATCGCGACGTTTCGTCGTGCGCGCGTCGGCACCGTCGTCGCCGTCGCTGTCGCCCGAACCGAAACCGGGCGCGTCGTCGCCTCGAGCCGAACTCGACGCCGTCGCGGAAGACGTCGACGTCGTCGTCACCGGCGACACCCCGCCGTGGTCGTTCAAACGCATCGATCGCGAGACTCGAGAGTTGGCCAAGACGGCGCGCACGCTCCTCGATTGGACGACGGGCGCCGCCGACGCGCCCCCGGATTTCCTCTCCGCCCTGACCGCCGACGTCGACGCCTCCGTGGCGAAATTAGCCCTCGCGAACGAGTGGTTCGACGTCACCGACGCCGGTGACATCGTTCTCGCGCTCACGCCCTCCGACGTCGCCGCCGCGGATAAACGCGATTGAGCGCGTAGTCTTGTTGTATCTCCGCCGACGACGAGGACGACGACGTCCCCGAACCGCGCGCCCCGAGCCTGGTTGTCCCCACGCGTCGACGCGCCATGCGCGCGTCCGACCGACTCGACGCCTACTTCGCCGCGCGAGAGACACATCACCCGTCGTCTTCCGCGCTCGCGCGCGTCGACGACGTCGTCGAGGACGCGACGCGCGCGCGCATTCGTCGTAAGATTGAACTTCGGCTGTTGGGACACCGCGTCGACGTTCCGCGACCGCGGACGCGCGTCGCGCGAGAGACGGCGGTCGAGGACGCCGACGAGTCGTTCGCGCTCGCACCATCCATCTCTCTTACCGTGGACGACGACGGCGACGACGACGACGACGTGACGACGACGGTGGAGGACGAGGAGACGCGCGTCGAGGCGCCTCGCGCGTCGAGACGCGCCGACGCCGTCTTGCGTCGACTGGTTGATGAATTCCGAGCGTCGACAACGGACGCGGAGGACGGGGATGAGAGTGGGACGAACGATGATGAGACGTGGACGCCGAGTGGGATCGATTGGGAGGCGCCGCCGAGTTTTTTACGCGGAGGCGCGAACGGCGGCGCGCGTTTCGCCCGCGAAAAGTATCCAGACGCGTTTGAACGTCGAGATCGAGAACTAGCATAGCGATTGTATTAATGTCTAGGAGCAGCGAGAATGAATCATTTTTTCGTCTCGGCCGCTTTGACGCGCCAGTGCGTCTTTTTCGCGCGAGATAACCACTCGATGGTGCCTCGCGCGCGACGCAACCACGCCCACGCGACGACGGGCGACGCCGCGACGGCGACGTAATACGGCGCGTCGTTCGTCGCGCATTTCCCCGCGCACGACGCGCGCAACGCCTCCGTCGCGCAACTCCCGAGCACTGTTCTCGGATCGTTCGAGGCGACGCACACTTTTTCGCTCACGATGTCGATGGCGAACAACGTCGCGCTCTCCATCCACTTGGCGCCGAGATTGCTCACCGTGTTTAAAATCGTCATGTACGTACCCCCGAGATTGACGTCGGACACGCGGTTATAAAACGCCATAAACGCGATGAAATGCGCGTTACTGAACGCGCTGTACAGGGACAACCACGCGAAGAGGAGGACGTAGTACCCGTACGGCGTGTTGACGGCGGCGTCGCTCGGCGCCGCGTACACGAGCGCCGCCGCCGCCGCGCACGCCGCGCCTCTCCACACCCACGTTTTCGTCACGGCGTCGAGTGGACGCTCGCCGGCGGTCCATCGACGCGTCAACATCGGCATCGCGAGATTCAAAGGCGTCATCAACGCCGACATGGTGGCGATGTGCGCCTTCGGTATGCCTTTTTCCAATAATTTCAACGTCGTCAACGTCTCCGACGCGCTAAACGCGACGAAGCGCGTCAATAACACGGCGCTCAGTTTCATCACCGCGGGCAGTCGCACGACGCTGAGTGCCCGCGCGTACGCATCGCGCACGCCCATATCATCCTCGATCGGACGCTCTTTCGTCGCGTAGACCACGGCGGACGACGCGAGAAAGACGTATCCCCAAAATTTCACAAAGGCGTCCAACGCCACGCCGCGCGCGTTTAAAATCATAAACCCCGTGAAACACGCGAAAAAACCAATCATCTGCCCGATGGCGTTACACGTCGACGCCAATCCGACGTTCTTCTCGCTCAGCATCGTCAGCGCCCATCCATCCACCGCGATGTCTTGACTCGCGAGCAACAGATACAACCAAAAAAACGTCACGGCCAACCCTCGCGCGTCGGCGATTTCGATGGACCGCGCGACGGTCGACGACAACGCCAACAGCGTCACCCCGACCGCGAACTGCAACGGCATCACCCACGTGCGACGCCGACCGATCGATCGCGCGTACACCGCGTCCACGACGGGGGCCCAGAGCACTTTCAACGAAAACGGCCAACTCGCCAACGAAAACGTCCCCTGGTCGGCGTACGACGCGCCGGCGTCTTGAAGAGCGAATCCCACCGACGCGCTCAGACCCATCGGGACGCCCTGGAGCGTGTACAGCAGGATGAGCACGCACACGGCGCGGAAATCATCGGCGTCGAGACCGAACCGGAGGCGCGTCGGCGTCGGCGTCGGCGTCGGCGTCGGCGTCGGTGTGGGCGTCGGCGCGCGACGGCGCGCGGGGACGCTCGGGGATCTCGCGCGCGATGATGCGCGCGAGGACGTCGCGCGCGCGCGCGAGCGGGATCTCGCGCGGGCGGGTGACCGGGACGCGCGGCGCGGGGGCATCTCGATCGAGCGATCG
>Ga0181581_10000639_pt1 | contig 26289 bp, 28 predicted proteins | sample 071ome_22_FD_132433 | JGI IMG/M metagenome (GOLD analysis project Ga0181581, IMG submission 132433) | Coastal salt marsh microbial communities from the Groves Creek Marsh, Skidaway Island, Georgia - 071404AT metaG (megahit assembly) | ecosystem: Environmental > Aquatic > Marine > Intertidal... | reverse complement strand
GTGATGCGGAATCGAGGAGTTAGTGGGACCAGCCGCAACGATGGTGTCGTACGACGGGCCGTCGCCACCCAGGCGCCGAATGCGATGATCGAGCTCGTCTCGTATGTCTCGTTCCGAGACTCCAACGTCGATCATCGGCAAAGTTTCGTACAAGGCCTCGGCGGCAATCGCTGCGGCGCGGGCGATCGTTTCGATCTCGGAAGGATCCTTCACTCTCCTCAAATTCGTCACATCTTGCTCGACCAGTCGAATGCCGTGTGAAGTGAGGTTCGTCCATGTTTCGTGGCTGATGGAGGCCGAGCGGCACCCGACGACATGACCCTCTGTGAGGCGGGAGACCTCCGAGAAGATCGACGATGGAGCTTTGACAGTGAGCACATCGACGCCGAAATCCTTCGATTCTTCGATCGCTCGTTCGGTGTATCGCGCATCGGTGACCAAAGTGGCCGACTGAGGGCCGACGACGAGCCAACCGCTGCTACCCGAGAAGCCTGACGCCCATCGAACATCGGACCGGTCGGTCAGAATGGTGAAGCCGTCGAACGCGTCTCGGACTGCGTCGAGGCGGTGTCTCATCTGACCTGGAGAAGATCGGAAATCGCCCGAATCGCCAGCTCGTATCCGAGAAGGCCGAATCCGGCGATCGAACCCGAGGCGACCGGGGCGACAACACTGGTGTGACGCCATGGCTCGCGGGCATTCGGCTGGGAAATATGCACCTCGACAATCGGTCCGGCGAAGGTCGCCAACGCGTCGTGAAGGGACCACGAGTAGTGGGTCAGTGCCCCAGCATTCACGATCAGAGCGTCGACTCTTTGGCGATCCTGGTGGATCCGGTCGACGATGTCTCCTTCGTGATTGGACTGGTAGGACTCCAGCTGAAGGCCCAAACTCTCGGCCAGGCGACCGGTGTGAAGGACGTAGTCGTCGAGGGTTGCCGTTCCGTAGACATCGGGCTCTCGTTGACCGAGAAGGTTCAAATTTGGACCGTGAACGAGCAGAACGATGGGCACCACGTCAAATTACCCGAGGCCGCCCCGTCAACGAGACAGAAATTCTTCGAGAACTTCGCGGACGATCGATGCCGAGACTCCGTTGACCGCCTCGAGACCCTCAGGACCGTCGAGAACGAATGTGAGACCTTCCGTCGCCTTCTTGTCCCGACTCATGGCAACCATCAACTCGTCGACGGAGACGCCGGCAATCGCTGCCAACACCTGTTCGTCGGCCAAACCGTACTCGTGGCGGACGACCTGGTCATGAAAATCGACTCGCTCACCGTCGATCCGACCGAGAGCTCGAGCAAGACGAGCGGCGAACACGAGGCCGACGGCGACAGCCTCGCCGTGCGCCAAACGATGCGAACCGCAGATCTCGAGGGCGTGACCGAGAGTGTGTCCGTAATTGAGCACCATCCGTCGACCGGACTCCGTCTCGTCCGCTGCGACGATCTCGGCCTTGATACGAACACAGCGCGCTACGCGCTGTTCGAGCGACAAGCCGAGTAAATCCTCTCCGGTCAAGAAGTGATACTTCGCGACTTCACCGAGACCACATTTGGTCTCTCGTTCGGGAAGGGTGTCGAGAGCGTCGAGGTCGGCGATCACGCCGATCGGCTGCCAAAAGGCCCCCACCAGGTTCTTTCCTTCAGGCAGGTTGACTGCCGTCTTCCCGCCGATCGCCGCATCGACCATGCCGAGAAGAGTCGTCGGAATCTGGAGAACTCGAGTCCCCCGGTGCCACACCGCGGCTGCGAATCCGGCCACATCGGTCACGAGACCTCCGCCAACACCGATCACGAGATCACGGCGCGTCAGGCCGACTTCGGCGAAGTGTCGAGTCAGTGATTCGATGGTGGCGAGAGTTTTGCTTCGTTCGCCTCCGGCTACGTGAACCACAGAAGTCGGGAGTGCGGTGGAGACCTGAAAAGGTAGTGATTTTTCGGTGACGATCACCACTCGACTGACATCAGCCGGGATGAGCGCTTCCAGTTCTTGCACGACTCCGTGTCCCACGATGACCGGATATGAGCGATCTCCGAGATCGACGTGGATCCGTACGGCGCTCACTGGCCCTCCTGAGAGATCGGGAAAGCATTCGCAACGATCGAATCGACGATGGACTCAGTGGATCGACCGTCGACATCGACGACGAGTCGAGCAACTTCTGCATAAAGAGGTGACCGTGAGGCGTTCAATTGGAACAGGCGGCCACGCGGATCATCCCCGAGGAGGGGTCGATCGTGAGGACGCTTTTCGACCCGCTGAGCCAGGGTTTCGACCTCAGCTCTCAACCACACCACGTGATGGTTGTGCAGACGATTTCTATTGACCTCTCTCTCGACGATGCCTCCACCGGTGGCCAGAACACAGTCGTCGGGACGAGTCAACTGCTCGACGAGGACCTCCTCTTCCACGTTGCGAAACCCTTCCTCTCCCGACTCGTGAAAGATCTGAGGAATCGTTTTCAGCTGTGACTTCTCGATCTCGATGTCGGTGTCGACGAATGGACGTTCGAGCGCCGCAGCGAGCTGACGACCGATCGTGGATTTGCCGCTTCCCATGAGCCCGATCAGCACGATGTGGTGAGCTGCCATGTCATTCGGGTCGAGCCGCTTCGGCATTGCGAACGAATTCACCGAGAGAGTCGCCTCCGAACTTTCGCTGAGCTTCGCCGGCCAGAACCAGCGCAACCATCGTCTCGGCGACCACTCCCATGGCCGGAACTGCGGTCACGTCGGTCCGTTCCTTGAACGAAACGGTCGTTTCCTTGGTGACGACGTCGACAGTTGGAAGAGTCGGACGATTGAGAGTTGCGAGGGGTTTCATCGCCGCGCGTACGGTGAGGATCTCTCCGGTGGTCATTCCACCCTCGGTCCCTCCGGCCAACGAACCCTCACGCACGTACCGCCGACTTTCCTCGTCCCAGCGGATGGGATCGTGGGCCGTCGAACCACGTCGACCGGCGACATCGAAGGCTGCTCCGATCTCGACGCCCTTGACGGCCTGAATGCTCAAGACCGCCTGGGCAAGTAGTCCGTCGATCTTGCGATCCCAGTGAACGTGACTGCCGAGACCGATCGGAACGCCATACGCCAAGACCTCGACGACTCCACCGAGTGAATCCCCCTCTTTCGCAGCCGCCTCGATCTCGGCCACCATCTTGCCGTCGGCCTCCGGATCGAAGCATCGAACAGACGACTCGTCGACGATGCTCAGATCGGATGGAGTCGGACGACGCCCATCACTCTTCGCCGAGCCCATCTGGACCACATGAGAGAGCACCTCGGTCCCGAGATGGGACAGCAGAGCCTTCGCAAGGGCGCCCGCTGCGACTCGGGCGGCAGTTTCTCGCGCGCTGGCTCGCTCGAGAACGTCACGCGCGTCGGTGAACCCATATTTCTGCATACCCACGAGATCGGCGTGTCCGGGCCGCACAGATGTGAGCGGCTTGTCAGTGACCCCTGGAGCCGGATCCATCTCTTTGTGCCATTTGTCGGAGCGGTACCACTCGGTGTTCTTGATCTCGATGGCGACCGGTGAGCCGAGAGTGCGGCCGTGCCGAACTCCCCCGACGAGGGTCACCTCGTCGACCTCGAAACGTTGCCTCGGCCCTCGTCCGTACCCGAGCCGGCGGCGCGACAGCTCGGCCTGAACGTCGTCGACTGTGATGGGCAAACCCGCCGGAAGGCCCTCGACCACGACGATCAAGGCACGTCCATGCGACTCACCGGCGGTCAAGTAACGCAACATCGTGGCGAAGGCTACCGGCGCTCAGCCAATGCCTGGAGAGCTTGCGCTTTCATGATCGAGGTGTCGGGTCGACGTCCCAGCCAGATCTCTTGCTGTCGTGCGGCCTGATGTACGAGCATCCCGAGACCTCCGACGACTCTGCACCCGTGCCGACGGGCCGAGACCATGAAGGGTGTATCCAGCGGGTGATACACGAGATCGACGACCGTCGTCGAGGGCTCCAGACGAGACGGATCGAGCGGAAGTGACGGGTCGCCTCCCATGCCGACGCTCGTGCAGTTGATCACGATGTCGATCTCGGAACACACGTCGCCACGTTCGGACCACGGCACAGCCAGCGAATCCGGCACGATGGACTGAAGTTCATCGGCATCCGTGCCGGATCGGTTGGTGATCAGCACGCGATCGGCACCGGCTCGCTTGACGGCATCGGCGACGGAACGGGCCGCTCCACCCCATCCGAGCAGGAAAACCGACGCACCCACGAGGGACACGGCTTCTTCGACGAGCGCGTCGACCAGGCCGTCGCCGTCGGTGCTGTGACCGATCAGCAACCCGTCGTCCATCGACACGGTGTTGACACTCCTCAGAACTCGCGCCGCGTCAGTCAGGTGATCCATGGATTCGTAGGCGAGCGTCTTCAACGGCATCGTGACACTGGCACCGGCGATCGAACCGCCTCGACAGAGATCGAGCACGCTCCCAAGACGTTCTGGCGGCGTCGGCAACGCAACATATGTCCAATCGACGTCGAGTGACTCGAAACCAGCGTTGTGGATCGCCGGCGACAAACTGTGCTCGATCGGCCACCCGAGAACTGCCGCCACTCGCGTATGACCACTAATGGGGCGACGACTCACAGGACTCCCTCCTCGATGGCACGACGAACATTGGCCTCGTGTTGTTCGAGTGTGACGGCAAAGGCATGGTTCCCGTCGAGATCGGCGAGAACGTAGTAGAGGTACGCGCACGGTGTTCCGGCCGGCAGAGCACGGCACAGCGGGTCGCCAGAGGGCGGATTGGGAGCGGGAGCCAGGGCAGCCGCGAGAGACGCGCGACCTGGGCTGGCGATCGGAGTCGGCGGTAGACCCTCGTAGAGGTAGGTGTTGTACGGGGTGTCGTTCGACTTCAACTCGTCGAAGGGCGAGTCGGGATCCTGGCCGTACAACAACGTGGCGTCGATCTCGAGCTTCATTCCCATTGCCAATCGGTTATAGATCACGCGGGAGATCAGTGCACGGTCTTTTTCAGTTTTGGCCTCACGCTCGATCATCGATGCGATCGTGACGACTTGGTACGGGCTCAGGCCGACCGTGGCCGCCGCGTCGTCCAGACCCTCTTGTCTCCCGACCCGTTCCATCAGGCGAACCATCCGTTGAAGAACCTGAGCGGGCGTCTCGTCACCAGCGATCGAAAAAGTGTCGGGAAACAACAGGCCCTCGAGATCGACCGTGCCGGGAGCGTAGGAACTTTCGATCAACGGCTCACCGCCGCCGGTTGCACGTTGGACGAAGGCATCACCGTCGAAACCTGGCACCGCATCGGCAAGGCGCTCAGCGATCTGGCGAATGGTAAACCCTTCGGGGACGGTGACTCTCCAGAATGTTTCGTTCGGCGGTGTGCGGAGCACTCGTAGGAGATTTCCCATGTGGTCGAGGGGTTTCAGCGTGTACAGACCGGGAACGACGTCGAGCCCGCCTTCTCCATCGACGTATCGGACGAATGTGTCGTCGTCGACGACGAAGCCTTCTACGAGGAGACGCTGCCCGAGAGAGGCCACGTCGTCACCCTCGACTACTTCGAAGATCTCACTTGCTCCCGGATCGCCCGGTGGATTGATTCGCTGCAACTCGCGCCACGACACAGTTCCGTAGACGATGACCGCTAACAGCGCGACGACGGCGAGGCCGGCTGCGACGACACCGAGCCATCGGCGCTCTCGGCGACGAACGACGATCTGCTGGTCACTGAGGGCATCAGGATCCCTGAGGTCTACGGGTTCTGCGGCGCGGGATCGACTGACTTTCACGTCGATCCTCGACGGCGATCGAGCCAATTCTGAAGGAGTACAGCGGCAGCGACTTTGTCGACGTATTCACGACGTCGCGACGCCGACAACTCGGCTTCTCTCAGCGCTCGATCGGCGGTCACTGTCGTCAACCGTTCGTCGAAAAGTTCGACTGGACGTCCGCAGGATTTCTGGATTTGGACCGCCTCCTCCTCGGCAGCTCGTGCCGCTGGTCCAATGGCTCCAGAAAGGGATATGGGGTGACCGATGACGATCAGTTCCACTTCCTCGTCGTCGGCGATCCGACGAATTCGACGGTGGTCTTCGGCTCGGGAGCGCGAGCGTTGGACGACAGTCAGCGGTGACGCGATCGTCTCACTGACGTCGGAGACTGCGACGCCGATACGACGTGAACCGAGATCGAGAGCCAACACGCGCACATGACCATTCTTTCCTCTTCGAGGGACTCTGTGGTGTCACTGAGCTGATGGTTCACGCACGCTGTTCAGCCTCGAGGGCTTGGCGTGCCACCTCGAGGGCTTCGTCGAGCTTTTCGGGAATTTTTCCGCCCGCCGTAGCGACGTCTCCCTTACCGCCTCCCCCGCCTCCGACGATCTTTGCCGCCGGCGACACCAAAGGCCCGGCGCTCCGCCCCGGCTCGACCGCAGCGACGAGCGATACTCCGCCGGCGGGGGTGACACCACCGAGAATCACATTGCGGACCGTTGGACGTTGACGCACGGCCAGGGCCAGATCTCGTAAATCGTTGGGCTCGATCCCGTCGAGACGAAGTACGACGTTCCCGTCCACGGCGGCCGCGGCGACCTCATCGGCCCGTGCAGTCACCATGGAGCTTCGAAGGCGTTTGATCTCGTCGGAAGCCGCTTTCAGTTCGTCGAGTCGACGGGCGACGCCATTCACGACGTCATCGGTCGACGATCCAACGAGCTCACCGATGTCCTGGAGAGTGGCCGTTCGCGAACGCAACAGTTCGAGTGACCGTTCCCCGGCGACGGCCTCGATACGACGTAGGTTCGCCCCAATCGAACCCTCTGAGACGATTTTCACGAGCCCGATGTCCCCAGTTGCCGTCACATGGGTTCCGCCGCAGAGCTCGAAGGAGTGGCCGGCTTTCAGCACGCGCACCGAGTCGCCGTACTTGTCACCGAAGAAGGCGATGGCCCCGTCGGCCAACGCCTCGTCCTTCGATGTTTCGTAGGCCGACACCGAGGTGTTGGCAAGAGTTTCGGCATTGGCAAGCGCTTCGACACGGGAAATCTCGTCCTCTGAAAGGGCCAAGTAATGACTGAAATCGAATCGCAGTCGCATGTCGTCGACCAACGATCCGGCCTGCTTCACGTGGTCTCCCAACACTTCTCGCAAGGCCCAGTGAAGAATGTGCGTCGCCGTATGGTGACGTCGGATACGAGTCCTTCGGTCGGCGTCGATGTGCGCCTGCACGGAATCCCCCACACGAAGGGTCGCGTCAGTGCGCCGGCATCGGTGACGGCGAAGCCCTGGAATCGCAAAGGTCGTGTCGATCACTTCGAACGTGTTCGTTCCGTTGGCCAGGGTTCCGATGTCACCGACCTGACCACCACTTTCGGCATAGAACGGAGTGCGGTCCAAGAAGACGTCGATGTGATCGTCGACATCAACCACGCCGATCACCCGGGCGTCGCACGAGTCGCCGTCGTAACCCACGAAAACGGTGGGGCCGTGCTCCTCGGAGATCGAACGGTACTGATCGAGGATGTCGTCGTCAGTTTTTTCGGTCCGACGAGCCGCCTTGGCGCGACTGCGCTGAGCTTCCATCTCGACATCGAAACCGGCACGATCGATGTCGAAGCCCTTCTCGGCGACGATCTCCTCGGTCACTTCCAGAGGAAAGCCATAGGTGTCGTGAAGGAGGAAGATCGTCGACCCGGACAGAGTGCGGGATTCACCGAGACGTTCGATCTCGGTGTCGAGAATGCCGACCCCCGTCTTCAACGTCTGACGGAACCTTTCTTCCTCGCGTGAGAGGACGTCGAGAACGAAATCCTTCTGGGCCGCCGTTGCCGGGTAGGCGACACGCAGACTTTCGATGGCAGTGTCGGCCAGCTCGTGCATGATCGATCGATCGGTGCCGAGAAGGTAGGCGTGTCGGACAGCTCGCCGAATGATCCGGCGCAGCACGTACCCGCGCCCCTCGTTCGACGGGAAGACCCCGTCGCCCACGAGCATGGCGCTGCTTCGAGCGTGTTCCGCCAGTACTCGGAGGCTGAAACTGGCTCGGTCGTCGTAATCGCCGACCCGATATGAGGCACCCGTGAGCGATTGTGCTCGTTCGATCATGGGAAGGAGAGCGTCAGTTTCCCAGACGGAGTCGACGCCCTGAATCAGAGCCAGGATACGTTCGAGCCCGGCTCCGGTGTCGATCGACGGCTTCGGCAGCGGAGTGCGGGTGCCGTCGGACGCCTGGTTGTACTGCATGAAGACCAGATTCCAGAACTCCATGAAACGATCGCCATGCGGATCGTGGAGCGGACCACCGTCGGGACCGAAGGCCGGACCACGGTCGATGTGCAACTCGGAGCACGGTCCGCACGGCCCGGTCTCGCCCATCTGCCAGAAGTTGTCCTTGTCGCCGAGACGTTGAATGCGCTCCATGGGGACGCCAACTGTTTCGTGCCAGATCGCCTCGGCCTCGTCGTCGGTGTCGTGCACGGTGATCCAAATTCGGTCACCGTCGAAACCGAAGGTCTCGGTCACCAGTTCCCATGACCAGGGAATCGCCGATTCCTTGAAATAGTCACCGAACGAGAAGTTGCCGAGCATCTCGAAGAACACCAGGTGCCGCTTGGTGCGTCCGACATCGTCGAGATCGTTGTGCTTTCCTCCGGCGCGGGCGCACTTCTGAACGGTTGCCGCCCGTTTGTACGGTGGGAATTCGTCGCCGACGAAGAACGGCTTGAAGGGGACCATGCCGGCCACGGTGAACAGAACGGTCGGATCGTGAGGAATCAGACTCGCCGACTCGACGACCGAGTGATCGCGGTCGGCGAAGAACGACGTGAACGCATCTCGAAGTTCTTGAGCAGTCGAGGGCGGGCGACGGGACATCGTCGCGAGGCTACCTTCCAGGTCCTAGGCTGATCGTGTGAGTCCGACCCCCCGCACTTCTGGACGCCAGATCGATCTTCACGAAATGATCGCCTTCGAGGATCCCAAGGAGATGAGGACGTGGATCTTCGATGCCACGTATCTCCGGTCCTCGTGGAAGTGCATCTTCGGTGAGGGATGCCAGGGAGTTCTGGAAGAACCGGCCGAGCATCTCAACCAGGGGTGCTGCTCGTTCGGTGCGCATTTCGTCGACGACGACGACGTGGCTGTCGTCGTCAAATCGGCCGTTCGCCTCACCGAGAAGAACTGGCAGTTGAAGCCGAATGCTGACAAGAAGGGCTTCCTCAAGGGGACGAAGAAGGGCGAGACCAAGACCCGAGTTGTCGACGGCGCATGTATTTTTCTGAATCGACCTGGTTTCGAAGGTGGAGCCGGATGCGCCCTCCACATCGGGGCGCTGGAGGCTGGCGAACGACCACTCGACTGGAAGCCCAATGTGTGCTGGCAACTTCCGATCCACCTCGAACACTCCGAAGACGACACCGGTTACGTCACCACGATCGTTCGCGAGTGGAAGCGGCGCGATTGGGGGGTGTCCGGTGACGAGTTCCATTGGTGGTGCACCGATAGTCCCGACGCTTTCGTCGGACGAGAGCCGGTCTACAAGTATCTGAAGGACGAATTGATCGAGACAGTTGGCGCCGAGGTGTACGACCAACTGATCGAAATGCTCGAGCGACCATCGAATTTTCCCGTACCGCACGAAGCTGACCCGCAGCCAGTGCGACTTCGCAGGAATCGCTAAACAGCCGCTGCCTTCTTGAAGGCTCGCCGGCGATCTTCGAGCCCGAGATGCCGCTTGCGAATGCGGATCGACGTTGGAGTGACTTCGACCAACTCGTCGTCGGCGATCCATTCGATGGCCGTTTCGAGCGTATGGAGACGAGGGGCCGCCAATTTCACGCCATCGTCGTGGCTGTGCGTTCGGATATTGGTCTTCTCTTTGGCGCGCACGGCGTTCACGACCATCTCGTCACCGCGAGCCGACTCTCCGACGACCATCCCTTCGTAGACCTTGTCACCAGGTTCGACGAAGAGTTCGCCGCGAAGTTGCAGATTGTCGAGTGCATAAGCAGTGACCGCGCCCTCGCGGTCGGCGATCATCGCTCCCCCGCTGCGGTGAGGAAGTTCTCCGCACCACGGAGTCCATCCCGCATGATGCTGATGAAGTAGGGCGGTTCCGCGCGTTGCCGAAAGCAGTAGCGACCGGAAGCCGATCAGACCGCGGCTCGGGCATTCGAACGTGACGATCGTTCGCCCAGGGTCTCCGGGGCGAAGATCTGAGACTCGCCCTTTACGTGGGGCCAGTGCCTGTGTGATGGTGCCGACGTATTCATCAGGCACATCGCAGACTCCGCGTTCGAGCGGTTCGAAGGTTTTCCCGTTGACTTCCTTCGTGATCACTTCGGGCCGACTCACCTGAAGTTCGTACCCTTCGCGCCGCATTGTTTCGATGAGAACTGCCAACTGCAATTCTCCACGACCGGCAACTTCCATCACCTCGGCCGTGTCGGTCTCACGGAGGCGAATCGAGACGTTTCCGAGAACCTCTCGACGAAGACGATCGAGTAGATGTCGGGACGTGAGGTACTTGCCTTCCCGTCCCGCGAAGGGCGACGTGTTGACGCCGAAGGTCATGGCCAGAACCGGTTCGTCGACTGTGAGACGATCGAGTGCCAACGGTTCGTCGGCGGAAGCGATCGTGTCTCCGATTTCGACTTCGGGGAAGCCCGACACCACGAAGAGGTCGCCGGCCGACAATTCGTCGACGTCGTTGCGACCGACACCGGAAAATTCCATGAGCGAGGTCAGTCGTCGTTTCAGAGGCGGTTGACCTTCGGCGAATTCTTCTTCGAGTAGGGCCACGGTGTCGCCTTTTCGCAAGACGCCATTCACGACACGACCGATGGCAAGACGACCCATGTAGTCGGAGGCGTCGAGATTGGTGACCAGAGCTTGAAGCGGAGCGCTCACGTCGCCCCCCGGAGGGGGAATGCGCTCCAGAATCGTGTCGAGGAGCGCCGACAGGTCGTCGGCGTCACCCGGCATCCCGATACCGCGAACGGCCTTGCCATCCCGGGCGATCGCCGAAATCACGTCGAATTCGATGTGATGGTCGGCGGCATCGAGGTCGATGAATAGTTGGTACACCTCGTCGAGCACTTCGTCGGGACGAGCGTCCTGACGGTCGACCTTGTTGATGACGACGATGGCCGGCAGGTCCCGAGCCAACGCCTTTTGCAGTACGTAGCGCGTCTGCGGCAACGGGCCCTCGGCGGCGTCGACGAGGAGAACGATGCCGTCCACGAGGGTGAGCGCTCGCTCGACTTCACCTCCGAAGTCGGCGTGGCCTGGAGTGTCGACCAGGTTGATCTTGGTCCCTTTCCAGACGACCGACGCCGCCTTGGCCAAGATGGTGATTCCTCGCTCACGCTCCTGGTCGTTGCTGTCCATCACCCGGTCGACCACCGCCTGGTGGCTGGCGAATGTTCCGGTTGCTCGCAAGAGACCATCCACGAGGGTGGTTTTGCCGTGATCGACATGCGCGACGAGGGCGACGTTGCGCAGGCTTGTGCCTGTGGTCATGATGTTTCAGGCCGCGTCGGTCGGTTCGTCGCCCATGTCATTGTCCAGATCATCGTCATCGTCGTCGAACACCACTCCGTATTTTTCGGCCAGGGCGGCATATTCGTCGTCCTCTGACTTTGGCTCCTTGTCGGAACCGAAACCCAGGTCGAACGCAGTCGGTCCGGCCTGTTTGAGCTTGCGTGCTTCTTCGAAGCGGCGGTGACGTCCCTTTTTCACGACAGGACTCCGAACGTTCGTCTGGGGGGCATGGACTGGCAAAAAGGCCAAGCGGGAGTCTAGAGGGCCGAAGTGGTCTTTGAGGGGATGGACGCCAATCAGCCCTGATCCGACGGCACGTCGTGCAGGACAAGACCGCCTCGACCGTCGAAGGCCAGACCCGATCGACCAGCCACGATGTCGTTCAACTGATGACCGACGACGTCCCACCGCCAACCCTGTGACAGGCGTGCTCCGTCTCGTTCGCACAAGAAATCGACGATGTCCTGACGGGTGGCCAAAAGAGCAGGATCGATCTCTTGACGGCGGGCCACTTCGCTGACCCAGGCCGACACCAACGTCACAGCTGGACGAAGTCGGCGATCCAGATCGTCGCCCTCCGAGGCGGACAATTCGAGCGGCCTGTCTCGGCCCTGGCGAACCGCCTCGAGAATTTCGGCTGCAAAACCCCCGCGGACGTGACGATCGTCGACGCCTCGCGCCTGCGACAGTTCTTCGATCGTCGACGGCTCACGCTGGGCGATCCCTTGCAACGCCAAGTCGGCCAGAACTTGGCGGGGTGGGATGTCCGACGCCATGGCGCGTTCTTCCCTCCAGGTCGCGAGCGAAGCGAGGACACCCCTGGTGCGGGGTCGCATGGCGCGAACATCTTTGATTCGTGTCCAGGCAAGGGACGGATCCGGAGGGCCGATCCGGCGATTGAGCATTTCTCGGAACGCATCCTCGACCCAATCCAACCTCCCCCGTTGCGCGAGTCGATCCATCTGTCGATCTCGGATGTCGAACAGATATTCGACATCGCTGGCAGCGTACGACTTCTGCGCTTCGGTCAGCGGACGACGCAACCAGTCGGTGAGTCGATCACCTTTCGGAAGCGCAGTCTTCAGTTCGGCGTTGACGAGGTTGGCAAGAGAAGGACTCGAATAACCGAGGAAGCCGGCGGCGATTTGCGTGTCGTAGATGCGTGGAGGAACGACGCCGACGGAATGCGATAAGACTTCGAGATCTTGTTGGGCTGCGTGTACCACCACGATTCGGTCCGACGACAAAAAGTCGGCCAAGGCGACCACGTCGCATCGAAGAGGGTCGACGAGGGCGATTTCAACAGACCCGTTCTCCATCCAGGCGAATTGCATGAGCGCCAATCGCGGGTAGTAGGTCCTTTCGCGGTGGAATTCGGTATCGAGGCCGTATTCCGAGAACGACGACAGGCGACTTATCAGATCAGACAGAGACGAGTCGGAATCGATCCAGGCGTACGAACGATCAGTCATGAATTCTCGTCCACGTCACATACACCTTCGCCAGCCAGTGTAGGCCATCGGCTCGGGAGGTCTTCGGGGTGATTCACGTTGATCAGCAATGCGGTCGGGCATCGCACCCATCGGCACCGAAGGTCGTCAAGGACTCGTCGCGGAGACGACTCTCCACGGGAAAAGTGTCGTGAAAAGACCGGTTGACACGTCGATCGTCTCCACACGGCAGTCAAATGATGTCGGGCTCCGTTCTCGTCGGTCACCGAAACCATGTCGGTATCGGGATTTTCGCCGGCAACATCACGTAGCTGTCGGATGATGTCACTCGTGACGAGCGGTTGATCCACAGGCAAAGTAGCCACCAGATCGGTGCGAGCGAGGCTCAACGCTGTCAGGAGACCGTCGAGCGGCCCCTGTCCTCCACCTAGGTCCTCGAGAACCTCGCATTCGAGAAAACCCAGTTCGGCGGGCTGTCGATGCAGAACGACTACCCGGTTGCAACCGGCTTTCATCAGTGTGTCGACAGCTGTTTCGACGAAGGATCTGCCATTCCCTCGCGCCAGAGCTTTGTCATGTCCGAATCGACGGCTGTTCCCACCGGCGAGAACGAAACCGTCGATCGTCACGAATCCGTTGGAATTCCGCTCGGGTCGAGCTGCAGCAGGAAGAGTCGGCATCGCTCGTGTTCATCATGTTCGCCGATCGCCAACGCGTCGTTCATCAACCCGCGGAGGCAACGAAGGAATCCGGTGTTTCCCTCGTGGCTCCACCGAACGAAGCCCGATCCCTTCCATCCGTTGGCTCGAAGCGAATCGAGGCCTCGGTGATAGCCGACGCGATGAAACGCGTACCGAGCCATGGGTTCATCGGTGACCGACGCCAGTGACGCCCAACCCAAACACTCTCGAGGGTCGGAGGCGACGACGGCAGAGACAGCAGTCCGTGGATCGGATCCTTCGAGTGCCTGCCGCAGACGGTGTCGGAATTCCGGTTTCGGCCCAGGCAACCGGGTCTCGGGGGGACCGGCAGCCGATAGCTCGATACGACTGGAGTCGCTCATGGTCCCAGGCTAGGTGGTCCACCGATGTTCGGCGTTACGCACCGACTACCGTGGGATCGTGCTGTCCTCCATCGATCCCGACGTGGTGAAGAACTTTCTGACTGCCGGCTCCTTCATCCCTCTGGTGATCGCTCTCATACTTTTCAAGGTCGCCGCGAGCCTCATTGTTCGTAGTGTTCTCGTGGTCGTGGCCGTCGCTCTCGGCCTTGTCGTGTTCACCCAAAGATCGTCGATCGACGACTGCGTCGAATCGCTCGAACGGACCGGATCGTCGGTCGCCGTCTCATGCTCCATTCTCGGCTTCGACGTCGACCTCGACATCTGAGCTGAGTCGATGGAACTCCTCTTCGTTCGTCACGCCATTCCTGTCCGCAGGGAGCTTTCCTCTGGTATCGCCGATCCCGAACTCTCCCCCGACGGAATCCAACAAGCACGTCTTCTCGGTGACTATCTGGCGTCGGAGTCGATCGACGCGATCTACGCCAGCCCTTTGAAAAGAGCGGCCGAGACGGCCGAGGCGATCGCTCACCACCACGGACTGCCCATCGTGTTCGAAGAAGGTATTGCCGAATACGACCGCTCCTCGAGCGAATACGTGCCGGTCGAAGAGTTGAAAGCGGCGAACGACCCGAGATGGCACGAGATTCGAGACGGGGTGTGGAATTCCGAGGACGAAAGCGAGGATGATTTCGTTTCTCGTGTCGTCCGTAGTACCGAGCGGGTCGTCTCTGACCACTCGGGTCAACGAGTCCTCGTCGTGTGCCACGGAGGGGTCATCAATGCCTACCTCGCTCACGTCTTGAGGATCGCCAATCGCCGGGGCTTCTTCTACCCCAACTACACCTCGATTCACCGCGTTGCCGCTGCTCGGTCGGGCGAGCGCAGCATCGTGACGATCAACGAGACCCCTCACCTTCGCCACAGCGGACTTCCGATCGGGCTCTTTCAGCGATGAACACGAATGATTCCGAGGTCAGTTCGCTACTGGGTCATCTCGATGCGGCGGTGAGTCCGGCCCACTCGGTCGCCCACGTGTCCGCTCGCCTACTTTCGTCCGGATTCACCTCCGCCGGGTCGCTGTCCGAACCACTGGCGAATCGGGGATTCTTCGCCAATGCAGGTCTCTTGATTGCGTGGTCGAGAGGGGATCTTCCGACATTTCGCATCGTCGGGGCCCACACTGATTCTCCGACGCTACGCGTCAAACCTGCACCGGACCTTCGTCGACTCGGCTGGCATCAATGGAACGTCGAGGTCTATGGCGGAATCCTCAACAATTCGTGGCTCGATCGGGACCTGGGCCTGGCTGGGGTCGTGGTGGATCGCCGCGGTCGTCGTCATCTCGTGCGATCACCCCATGCCGTCGCGCGTGTTCCGCAATTGGCCGTTCACCTCGATAGGGAGGTCAACGACAAAGGCTTGGTTCTCAACCGGCAACATCACCTGATGCCCGTCGTCGGTCCGAACGAGGATGATTCGACGTTCCTGAAGGCACTGTCGAAATGGTCGGGAGTCGAGGCCGAGGACATCGTTGCCCACGAAACGTCATTGTTCGACTCTCAACCCGCTTCGCTACTCGGAGTCGATCAAGATCTCATCGCATCGGGTCGCATCGACAATCAAGTCTCCTGCTGGGCTGCCGTCGAAGCTCTGGTTTCGACCGAGGGCGGCGACGGGCGACCCACCGCCGTCGTCGCCCTATTCGATCACGAGGAAGTCGGATCGTCATCGACGGTCGGTGCGTCCGGGCCATGGCTCGAATGGGTTCTCGAAGCACTTCATGGGGGCGATCGGCACTCATTTCACGACGCCTTGTCGGAATCGGCTTGCCTGTCGGCCGATTGCGCCCATGGCGTTCATCCGAACTACCCGGAACGCCATGATTCCGAGCACCGTCCGCACCTTGGCCACGGTCCCGTCCTCAAAACGAATGCGAACCAACGCTACGCGACGTCGGTTGATACCGCAGCAGCTTTCGTTCGAGCATGCGAAGGCGCCCAAGTCGTTCATCAGGCATTCGTCAGTCGTAACGACATGCCGTGTGGCTCGACCATCGGTCCGCTCTCAGCGACTCGTCTCGGCGTTCCGACCGCTGATGTCGGAATCGCTCAGTTGAGTATGCATTCAGTTCGTGAACTGTGCCACCGAGACGATCCCGTGATGCTCAAGAAGGTCTTGACTCAGTTCTTCTCTCAGCTCTGACGAGAGGCGCGACGTTCAGCCGCATCGAACAGTCGTTGCAGTTCGGAATGCAGCAAAAGCGAAGTCTCCCGCACCGCTGCACGCGGCATGCGGCCATCGACCCGTGGTGGGACTGGGAGTGGGCGTCCGATGATCACGTGAACCTTGCGAGGTCGAATCCACTTCGCACCCTTGCCCATCGCCAGCTCACTTCCTCCGATTCCGACTGGCACGATGGGAACGCCGGCCTTACATGCCACATAGGCCGCTCCGTCGAACAACGGCTGTACGACCGGACCGGACTTGCGTTCACCCTCCGGAAACAGCACCAATGGTTCACCCGACTCCAGAACCTGAATACTCCGCAGGATGGCCTCACGGTCGGCGGTCCCGCGAGAAACGGGGAATCCTCCAAGTGCCGAGAGCGTCCATCGGAACGGCTGCTTCTTCCACAGCGAATCCTTACCCATGAAACGAAGACGACGTCGCGTACAACCCGAAGCGATCGGCGTGTCGATGTAACTCCGATGAATCGGTGCGAGAACGAAGGCACCGGTGTCTGGAACGTTTTCCTGTCCGTCGACCGACATCCGTAAATAGATCCGACAGAACGACACCACCACGAATCGAGCGAACTGATAGAAGACTCGACTTCCCCGACCATTACCGGCCAAAAAGGTCTCGACCCCGATCACGATCGGTCTTCCACCAGACGGACGAGTTCATCGACGACCTCGCCGACACTCTTGTCACTCGTATCGATCACGATGGCGTCGCTGGATTCAGCTAGTGGGCTGTCCGAACGGGTCGAGTCGAGTCGATCACGCTCGACGATCTGGGCCTCGATCTCATCGACGTCACCTCCAACTTCGGCGACGCGTCGTTCGGCTCGCACACGGGGATTCGCCGTGAGGAACAGTTTGGCGATCGCATCTGGAAAGACGACGGTTCCGATGTCACGACCCTCGATGACTCCGCCGCCACGAGCCTCACCCCATTGGCGCTGTCGACGGCGCATCTCGGTTCGTACACGAGGATTCGCCGCGACGATCGACACGGCCTTGGTGACCTCGGACTGGCGGATCTCCTGCGTGACGTCATGACCGTCGACCACGACGTCGTCCAAACCCACGTACAAAACACACCGTTCCGCAACTTCTCCGACGGCCTGATCGTCGGAGAGATCGCATCCGGAACGAAGCGCCAACCACGTGACGGCCCGATACATCGCACCGGTGTCGAGATACTGCACGCCCATGCGATGAGCGAGAGCACGGGCCACGGTTGACTTACCAGCTCCGGCCGGTCCGTCGATCGCAACGATCTTCACGCGAGTCACCAACTCGTGCCGAGTGGCCGACCCTCGTCGTAACCCGCCGAGCCCTGTACCCCAACGACCGCCCGGGCATGAAATTCGGACGAGTCGCCGGCACCGCTGTACGTGAAAGCGCTGCGGACTCCGGCCACTATCTGGTCGATGATGTCCTCGACACCGGGTCGGTCGTGATCCAGGTACATACGCGACGTCGAGATTCCCTCTTCGAACAACTCCTTACGTGCACGTTCGAAGCTTCCTTCGCGTCTCGTCCGGTTCCGCACGGCTCGATTCGACGCCATGCCGAAATTCTCCTTGTAGAGACGGCCATCCGGATCACGTTGAACGTCAGCGGCCGATTCGTGAGTACCAGCCAGCCACGATCCGAACATCACACTGCTCGCACCAGCCGCCAGGGCCAAGGCGACGTCACGCGGATAACGGACTCCCCCGTCGGCCCAAATCGATTTACCGAGTTCGTGTGCGGCCTCGGCACACTCGAGAACAGCCGAGAACTGGGGGCGACCGACTCCGGTCATCATTCGCGTCGTACACATAGCGCCCGGTCCGACTCCGACTTTGACCACATCGGCGCCGGCTTCGATCAAATCGATCGAACCTTGCCGCGTGACCACATTGCCGGCGACAACGACGGCCTCGGGGGCAGCTCGCCGAACTCCGCGCACGGCGTCGATCATGCGATCTTGGTGACCATGGGCCGTGTCGACCACCAGAACGTCGACACCCATGTCGCGGAGTCGAGCAGCCTTCTCGGCTGGTTCGCCGTTCACCCCGATGGCTACGGCGGTGAGAAGTTCACCAGCGCGATTGACGGCTGGACGGTACAAGTTCGACCGAAGAGCACCCTTGCGCGTGATGCAACCGATGAGGCGCCCCTGTGCGTCGACCACTGGGGCCGTGGTCAATCGATGCCCTGACAGCATGTCGAAAATTTCTGTGAGGTCTGTTCCGTCGGCGACCGTGAGTAGATCGGTCGACATCACGTTGTGCAACTGAGTGAACCGGTCGTAACCCACCGCATCGGCTTCGGTGAAGATTCCGAGAGGACGTTCGTCGGCGTCGATCACCACGATCGCCCCATGCGATCGCTTGTGAACGAGGTTCAGTCCTTCTCCGACGGTGTCGTGTGGACCGAGCGTGATCGGGGTGTCGTAGACATGATGTCGAGATTTGACGAATCTGACGACTGTCTCGATGACGTCGAGTGGAATGTCCTGCGGAAGCACGGTGAGCCCGCCGCGACGAGCAACGGTCTCGGCCATACGCCGTCCGGCAACTGCCGTCATGTTGGCCACGACGATCGGGAGTGTCGTGCCGATTCGATCGGTCGTTCGTAGATCGACATCGAGTCGAGAAGACACCGACGACCGGCTCGGGACCAGGAACACGTCGTTGTAGGTGAGCTCGTGGCTCGGTGGTGTGTCGTGAAGGAAACGCATCGGTGACTCGTCGACGTTCGGTCGGCCGACACAGGCTAGGGGCTAAGTTGAACGCTCATGGGGACTTCCAATCGGCCACCGGTTCTGGTGGTCCATGGGTGGGGAGGGTCCTACGAGAGCACCTGGCAGAGCACGGGTTTCGATCTTTTATTGCGAGAGTCCGGCTCCGAGCCGGTCGGAATCGATCTGCTCGGACACGGGACCGCACCTCGTTCGTCGAATCCCGACGATTACGTCGACCTGACCGGCCCGATTCTCGAACGATTGGGTGATTCACCCGTCGACGCCGTGGGATTTTCGCTCGGCGCTCTGACTCTTCTTCGTGTGGCCTGTCGTCGCCCGGGTTCGTTCCGTCGACTGGTCCTCGGAGGAATCGGCCGCAATGCTCTCGTGGACGGCGACGACGACGATCGTCGTGTCCTCGTCGACGCCATTCGCGGGATGTACGACGGACCCGACAGTCTTCCCCGACAGTTCGCCCAATACGCCCATCGACCCGGTAACGACCCTTCGTCGCTGGCCGCCGCACTCGAAGCTCGCCGTCCGGCGTTGTCGGTCGACGAGTTGTCGTCGATCGATGCCGAGGTACTCATCGTCATCGGTGCTGATGACTTCGCCGGTCCCGGTGAACCTCTCCACGATGCGATTCCTGGCTCACACTTGATCACCGTGCCCCGCTGCGACCACTTCGCGCTCACCGAGAATTTCGCGTTCTTCGACGCCGTCTTCGATTTCCTCGGACGATGAGTCGAGAAGCTCACAGAGTCGGGGTCGACATCGAACGAGCCGTCGTGATCATCACCTCCGGGGGCTTGATCGGCCTGCCGACCGAGACGGTCTACGGCCTGGCGGCGCGGGCCGACGACCCCCTCGCCGTCTCGAAGGTCTTCGAGGTGAAGGGGCGGCCCCGCGGCCATCCCCTCATCATTCACGTCTCGTCTCTCGACCGCGCCCGACTCTTGAGCGAACAGTGGAACGAGCGGGCCGAAGCGCTGGGGGCTCGATTCTGGCCTGGTCCGTTGACGCTCGTGGTGAGACGAGCCTCCACGGTGATCAACGAGGTGACCGGCGGATTGGACACGGTGGCCATTCGGGTCCCTTCTCACCCGCTGGCTCGGCAACTGCTCGAGCGACTCGACGTCGGTCTCGTTGCTCCGTCGGCCAACCTGTTCGGACGCGTCAGTCCGACGACAGCCGAACACGTTCTCGACGATCTTGGGGGCAGTGTCGACTACGTGCTCGACGGCGGTCCGTGTCTCGTCGGTGTCGAGTCGACGATCGTGGATTGTTCCACCGATGATGTCGAGATTCTTCGTCCGGGTGCCGTCACCGAAGCTGACATCGTCTCGGTCGTCGGTTCGACTTCACCGGCGTCTGGTCGAACCCGCGCACCAGGCATGCTGCGAAGTCATTACGCCCCCAATTGCGCCATCGTGACGGTAGAGGCCGAATCGGAAGCCGTCTCATTTCGGGAGCGTGGTGTGCTCGTCATCGACGCTCACTCCGATCCCGAGTCCTTTGCTCGGGATCTTTACTCGATCCTTCGGCGTTGTGACGAAGAGTCGCGGGACATGGTCGTGATCGTGCTGCCGAGTGCGGACGGTATCGGTGGAGCTGTGCGCGACCGTCTCATGAAGGCGGCCGCTCCACGTCCGTGAGGCCGTCGACCGAACCGAGTTCGTTGATGATGTGAACGAAGAGTGGAACCATCTCGCTCGGATCGTGACCGTCGGCGATGATCGACACCGTCGACGACCCAGCGTCGGGCACGATTTCCAGACGACACCAGCGGTCAGGACGCGCATCCACGAGGAATTCGAGAGAGTACGGCGGATCCTCGTCGACGATCTGACCGACAATTCGCGCCGAGGCGGCAATCCACTCGAAGGCGTCGACTGGTAGCACGTCGACGACGAAGGACGGCCGATCGACGGCCAAGCCGTCTCCGTCGAAATTGCTCCGGTGGAAACCGGAGACTTGATCCCCATTCGAGACCGAGGCATCGGATCGCATCTCGCCGAGAAGAAAATCGGCTGCCTGGTTGACCAACGTCATGTCGTCAACCGATCCGCCAACATCCGGGTGCAGTCGCCGCGCTGCGAGTCGGCGGGCTTCTCGCACATCGTCGTGAACGAACACTGACGTCAATCCGAGAATGTCGAGCGCACGACGTCGATCCACGAGAGCCCTGTTCAGTCGTCGTCCGAGGCAGTTCGAGCGATCGCTGCCTCTTCGTCGAGCCACTCGGCCCCATGTCCCCATTCGTCGTCGAAGACGAGCTCGGACAAGGGTCGGCGTCTGACGGGACCGTGAGAACCCACCGGGCGTCCGAGTGTGATGCAGGCTGACAACGCGACGTTGTCGGGAATCGACAGGATTCGACGCAGTTCGGTTTCGACCGAGAGGTGCCACATCGTGAGGACTCCTCCGTATCCGAGAGCACGGGCCGCCAGGAGCAGGTTCTGACACGCGGGATAGACCGACGCTCCCTCGTACGGATTCGGATCTCGATATCGATCGAGACACACGAGAACGACTGCGGGGACGAGTTCGAACCGATCGACGTACTCCTGCATGGAGCGGGCTTGACGAGACTTCGGAGAATCGTCGCGAGTACCGGAGCCGACATCGAAACCGTCGTGTCGACGCTTGTGACTCCAACTGGCCCGAAAACTTTCGGCAAGCACAGCTTTGGCTTTTTTCGCTCGGGGCCCGTTGGTCAGAACGAGAAAGCGAAAAGGTTGGCGATTACTGCCGCTCGGGGCACGACTGGCTCCCCACAAAATTGCCGATAGATCGGAACTCGGTATCACTTCAGGCCGATAACGCCGGATCGAACGAGTCGTGGCCAGACCCGTGAAGAGATCGACCGTTGGTTCCATCCGCGGCTCGAATTCTCAGCGACCGGTGAAGTCGGCCGGTCGCTTCTCCATGAACGACGCCACACCTTCCTTGAAGTCCTGGGTCCGAAACAGGGGAAGCAGCTGCAAAAAAACATGATGGATGTTCTGCTCGAACGTCTCGGTTTCGGCGGCCCGCATCATCCTTTTGATAGCCCGCACCGCCAGCGGCGCATTGGCCGAAATTTCTTCGGCCATTCGTCGGACGTCACCGTCGAAGTCGTTCGGATCGGATACCGAGTTGACGATTCCGTACGACAACGCCTCGTCGGCCGTCAGAGTGCGACCCGTGAAACAGATCTCGGCCGCCTTGGCATATCCGACGATGCGAGGCAGGAGCCACGTTCCGCCACTTTCGGGCAGGATGCCCCGCTTGGCGAAGCCGGGATTGAGCTTGGCGGAACGGCTGACGATACGGATGTCACAGCCAAAGGCCAGATCGAGGCCGTAGCCAGCTGCGCCACCGTTGATAGCGGCAATCGTCGGTGTGTCGAGGTTGTGGAGTACGACCGGCGGAGCCGTTCGCAGGTCGAACTCTCCACCAAGGTCCGAGCCTGCGTCGAGAACTCCGAGATCCTTCTTCTGACCCATCTGAGCAGCCAGGTCGAGTCCGGCGCAGAAAGCCCGGCCGGCCCCGGTGAGAACGATGCAGCGCACCCGACGATCTCGATCAGCCCTGAGCAGAGCCTCGGAAAGCTCGTTCAGCATGGATCCAGAGATGGTGTTCAGCCGTTCAGGCGCATTGAGGGTGATGGTCGCCGTGTGATCGGCCAGGTCGTAGAGCACTTCGGACATACCCGAACCGTAACACCGACGAGATTTCCAACCGACTGACGGATAACGTTGGCGTTTCCAACCACTGGGACGTCTGTCCCGAATCTCCATAGGGGGAGAAACATATGCAGAAGACCCGAGCTCGTCGGGTCGGTGCGCTGGTTCTCGGTCTCGCACTCGTAGGCGCTGCCTGCGGTGGCGACGACGGTGACAGCGACACCGCACCGGCAACCGAAGCTCCGGCCACCGAAGCACCGGCTGAGACGGAGGCCCCGGCCACCGAAGCACCGGCCGCTGGCGGTGAACTGGAAGGAATGAAGGGCACGACGCCGAAGGGTGCCGATGTCAGCGAGGAATGGCTGTCGGCCGTTTCGGACTACTGGGTGTCCGAGGGCAACGCTGCTCTCACCGACTTCAACTACGCCGCTGAGTCCTACGACGCTGCGATCGTGATCGCTCTCGCCGTCGCCAAGGCTGGCGACGACGGTGCCGCCCACGCGAACGAAATCGTCGGAATCACCAAGGACGGCGAGAAGTGCACCACTTTCGCTGATTGCTTGGCGATCATCGAGGCCGGTGGCGATCCCGACTATGACGGAATCTCCGGACCGCACGAATTCAACGGCAACGGTGAGCCGCTCCAGGGCAGCTACGCCATGCTCGAGTTCGGTGCTGACAACCGCATCACCTCAGAGTCGAACAACAATCTGATCGACGCTGCCGCCCCGGCTTCGGCCGTGGTCGACCTCCAGTCCACCACCGCTACCCGCGCCGGTGACGGAGTTCTCAAGATCGGCACACTCCTGCCCGAGACCGGCTCGCTTGCCTTCCTCGGACCACCGGAGTTCGCTGGTGTGGCCTACGCGGTCAAGGAGATCAACGACGCCGGTGGCGTGCTCGGTAACCCGGTCGAACTGTCGCAGGGTGATTCCGGTGACACCTCGACCGACATCGCCAGCACCACCTCGGATCGTCTCATCGGCGAAGGGGTCGACGCCATCATCGGCGCGGCTTCCTCCGGTGTGTCGCTCACGGTGATCGACAAGATCACCGCTGCTGGTGTGACCATGTTCAGCCCGGCCAACACGAGCCCCGCTCTGTCGGACTACCCGGACAACGCCCTCTACTTCCGTAACGCTCCGGCGGACGGACTCCAGGGCGCCGTGGTGGCCAACCAGATCGTCGAGGACGGAAACGCCTCGGTGTACATCATGAACCTCGACGACGCCTACGGCAACGGCATCGCTGCCGTCGTGAAGGACGTTCTCGAGGCCGCTGGTGTGAGCGTTCTCGGTGTGAAGGCCTACGACCCGACGGCTGCGTCGTTCGACGCCGAAGTCGCCGAGATCGTTTCGGCCGACCCGGACGCCGTCGTTCTGGTCTCGTTCGACGAGGGCAGCCGCATTCTGCGCACTGCTGTCGAGAACGGCATCGGTCCGAAGGCCAAGAACTGGTACGGCACCGACGGAAACATGGGCAACGCTCTCGGCGAGAACTTCGACGCCGGCAAGTAATTCCCATTCACGTTCGACGTGACGAAAGGCCCCCGGGAGACCGGGGGCCTTTCTCGTTGTGCGAAATTCGGTGGGTTCGGGCGCGGTGATGATGCGTCCGGCGGTCAGCCGCCGGTGGCCCGGGCCAAGGTGCCGAGGTACAGCTCGATCACATTCGGGTCGGCCAGGAGTTCTCGACCCGTCCCGGTGTAGGCGTTTCGCCCTTGGTCGAGTACGTACCCACGATGGACGACCTGCAGACAGCGGCGTGCGTTCTGTTCGACCATCAAAATCGCCACACCGGTTTCGTTGATCGCCCGACAACGAACGAACACTTCGTCCTGAAGTGCGGGCGACAGACCGGCTGAGGGCTCGTCGAGGAGGAGAATCTTCGGTTCGAGCATGAGAGCACGGCCCATGGCCACCATCTGACGCTCACCACCCGACAAGGCGCCCGCACGTTGTGAGGCTCTCTCGCCCAGTTTCGGGAAGAGTCCCGTCACGTAGTCGAAACGTCGGCTGAAGACCTTCGGTGACAGGAAACACCCCATCTCGAGATTCTCTTTCACCGTGAGGCTGGGGAACACGTTGCGGGTCTGCGGCACGTAGCCGAGACCGAGAGGGACGAGTTCGTGCGCTTTACGTCCCGTGATGTCTTGGCCAAGGAGCGACACAGAACCGCCCCGAATGCGGCACTGCCCGATCACTGCCTTCAGGAAGGTCGATTTTCCGGCCCCGTTCGGTCCGATGATTCCGACGAACTCCCCTTCGCCGACGACGAGGTCGCAGCCGTTCAGGATGTTGACTTCCGGTACGTACCCGGCGACGAGATCGGTCGCCAGAAGGATGTCGCTCATGGCTGGTCCTCCAAAAGTGAACGGCCCTGGTGTGCGCCGAGGTACGCATCGATCACGGCGGGATTGGATGAGATGGCGTCGGGTGTCCCTTCAGCGATGACTCGTCCCTCGGCCATCACGACGACCCAGTCGGATATGTCGTGCACCATGTCCATGTCGTGCTCGACGAACAACACGGTCATACCCTCGTCGCGAAGTCCCCGAATGTGTTCGTTGAGACTTTGCTTCAGGGCCGGATTCACGCCGGCCATGGGTTCGTCCAACATCACCAGAATCGGATTGGTCATGAGAGCACGTGCCATCTCGAGAAGTTTTCTCTGACCACCCGAAAGAGCCCCGGCGTACTCATCGCGCATGTGGCTCAACTTGAAACGCTCCAGAAGTTCCTCGGCACGTTCGGTGATGGCGGCTTCCTGCTTCCTCCAGCGGGCGTCGAGCAGACCGTTCCACCACTTCTCGCCGATTTGTTCTGTGGCACCGAGTCTCATGTTCTCGATCACACTGAGCTTGGTGAGACTCTTGGTCAACTGGAAGGTGCGAACCATTCCGAGCTTGGCCATGCGATGCGGAGCCGCTCGTCCCATCGAACGGCCGTCGAACGACCACCGCCCCTCGTCGACACTGTCGAAACCGGTGAGGAGGTTGAACAGTGTCGTCTTGCCTGCACCATTCGGACCGATCAACGCCGTGATCGAACCGCGCTGAACTTCGAGGTGGTCGACGTCGACGGCCGTGATACCGCCGAACTTTCGACGGACCGAGTCAGCCACGAGTATCGGGTCAGGCTTGGCCACCCCAGGCGATGCCGCGCAGGTTGCCAACGCCTCCCGAGCCATACGGGCGGCCGGGGACATTGTCGTCTCAGCGTCCATCGAAGGCCATCTCCTGTCGATTGCCGAAGATTCCCTGTGGTCGATACACCATCAACAAGATGAGGGTCAGACCGACCAACATGAAGTTGACCTGGCCGACCTGGGTGGATTGCATGATCGTGAAGTTGCCGATCTTGATGGGCTTGTCGGCCACCTGGCGCAGGAAGTTGTCGAGGAAGGTGAAGATCAACCAGAACAACATCGGCCCGATGATCGATCCCGAAACCTTTGCGACTCCTCCCAGGACGAGCGCGGTGAGGATGTAGAAGGTGACGTCTCGGCTGTAGTTGTCGGGCTGAACACTGCCGCGGTCGAGGGCGAAGATCATGCCGGAGATCGTTCCGATCACACCTCCGAGAAGAAGGGACTGCATCTTGTAGGAGTACACGTT
>Ga0181581_10000632_pt1 | contig 26387 bp, 22 predicted proteins | sample 071ome_22_FD_132433 | JGI IMG/M metagenome (GOLD analysis project Ga0181581, IMG submission 132433) | Coastal salt marsh microbial communities from the Groves Creek Marsh, Skidaway Island, Georgia - 071404AT metaG (megahit assembly) | ecosystem: Environmental > Aquatic > Marine > Intertidal... | reverse complement strand
TGAAGCCAGCTTCTCCGAGCGTTTCGGTATCCAGACAGGTGGTACCAATGTCGATGACCCGTTCACCGACACCCTGAATGTCAACGTATCCTTCTTCCGTGGTGGTAACCCCGATCTGGAAGCAGAAGAGGCGGATACCACTGTCGTCGGATTTGTTTACGAGCCTTCCTATGTTGAAGGTCTGCGCATGAGTGTGGACTGGTACGAGATTGATATCTCAGGCGCTGTAGACAGCATTACCGAGCAGCAGGTTATCGACCAGTGTTTCGAAACCGGTGCGCCAAACCTGTGTAGCCTGATCAATCGTGATAACAACGGTGTGATTGTTGGTGTGGGAGCGCCTTTCCTGAACCTGTCAACGTCATATGCTGAAGGTATCGACTTCGAACTGGCTTACAACAGGGAAGTGAACCTGTTTGACAGCCAGACTGAAGATCTGTCACTGCGCTTGCTTGCAGGTCACCTGATTGATCGTTACGACCAGCCACCCGGCGGTGCAGCGATTGACCTGGTGGGTACCTCAACCCGTCCTGAAACAACCGGCATTTTGACTGCGCGGTATTCAGTGGGTCCATGGGCTGCTACCTGGCAGCAGCGTTATATCAGCGATACGCTGGTCAACATCAACTGGGTTGAAGGTGTGGACGTGGATAACAACACGATTCCGACTTACTCCTTCACCAACCTGTCGTTGCGTTATAACGGCGAGTCCATGGTTGGCGGCGGTCAGTGGTCAGCCACTCTCGCTGTCAATAATGCCTTTGACAAGAATCCTCCAATCATTCCTGGCGCATTCGGACGTGTCGGTTCACAGACCGGCGGCCTGAATGCCTACGATGAGTGGGGACGTCGTTACCAGCTGACCCTGGATATGTCTTTCTAATATCCGGTAGTGATGCAAAAAAAAACGGGGCTTCGGCCCCGTTTTTTTTGGAATTGAAAAATTAAAAATTGTTTTGTCAGGCAGCTTCTTCCTTGCTGCTTGCATCCTGTTTGGCCTGCTTCTCGCCCTTGGCCGGTTTGTTGCCGTACTTCCTGAAATATTTCCGGGCATTTTCCGTTTTCGCGATGACATTGATCTCACCAGGCTCCAGTACCCTGCCATCCTGGGAACGTACCGCCCCCTTGGCCAGGGGCATGTTGCTAAAGATATCGACAAAGTCGAGCTCTGATTCGTAGCCATCGTCCGCCCAGCGTTCGGCCCAGACATGCAGTGCGAGCATGACCGGCGACAGTTCCCAGGCCTTGCGGCTCAGTTTGTACTCCATGCGGCGGCTGTTCTCGAAGATCGGTGACTTCTTGATCAGGCCCAGTTCAACAAAGCGGCGCAGTCGTTTGGTCAGCACATTACGGGAAATGCCCAGTGCGTTATACAACTGTTCAAAGCGGCGGGTTCCGCCGAAAATCATGAACTCCCTGAGGATAAGCATGGACCATGGTTCGCTGAAAAATTCAGAAGCATGGGACACATAACAATTGAGTTTTTGATCAGTCATAGTTTTATGCTTTCGATAAAAATAATAGCCAAAGCTATTGATTTCATAGCTTACATGATTTACATTTTAGTCTCTTTTTAAAACTAATCTTAAAAAAAGACTTTAAGTAACACAGATTCCGTTTCCTGACTATCTATTTGTCTTAAGGCCTGAAAACAAGCCGTTTTGTTTTCCGATAAGGATAACAGTCTACCAGCTTTGAAAACTGATGGCTTTTTCGATGAGCGAAAACCGGGTTTTTGCATAGGTTTTCCATATTTGCAGGCGAATAGTTTTAAAAATACCGGCCCCTTGAAGCTGTAGTACTGCCCAATACCACTCCTTGTGGTGTTGGGCAGGTAGCTCTTCCTCTTCACGATATTCTCACCATATCAACTAATTACGTCTCTCACGACTCAACAGATTTCAGTTTGTCCGGGTTTGTTGTGACTGAAATGCCCGGTATGGCGACTTGTCACTTGTTGCCTGCGCACTGAATTCCGGCTTCAAATGCCCCCCGGTTTTGGGTAATCTCACCAGTCTTGCCCGATGCTCAGGAGCCATGCATGTCTTCCCACAAGATCAATAACAAGTTGAACCAGACCTATCGACGGGAATTTCTGAAGTTCCTTGCCGGCAGCCCCTTATTGACCAGTTATTCTGCGTTTGCCCAGGAAGTTGAAGAAACCCTGGGGGAGCGCCTGACCAACCCGGACCAGGTTATCAATGTGTTTGAGATGGAGGCCATTGCCCGGGAAAAAGTGCCACCTGCCCATTTTGGCTACCTGATCTCCGGTGTTGATAGTGACACGACTTTGCGGGCCAACCGGGAGGGTTATACCCGGTTCCAGATTCTTCCCCGTCGCCTGGTGGATGTGAGCGGACCTACTGACATGTCAGTCAATGTCCTGGGTGCCGAGGCCAAATCGCCAATCTTCCTGTGCCCGGTGGGCAGCCAGGGGGCATTCCACGCTGATGGCGATGTGGCATCAGCCCGTGCCTCGGCGGCCAAGGGGCATCACCAGATTCTGTCCACGCAGGCTTCCAAGCCGGTTGAGGAAGTCATGGCTGCCCGCAACGGGGCACCATTATGGTTCCAGTTGTATTCCACCAACCGGTGGGAGTACACCGAAGCACTGATCAGGCGTGCTGAAAACGCCGGCTGCACAGCCGTGTGCCTGACCGTGGATTTGCCCGGCGGTCGTAATACCGAAACGTCGGCAGTGCTAGCCCGGGAAGATGACCGCTTCTGCGAGGAATGCCATTACGGGCAGGCCAAACCAGCCTTTGAAGGCCTGGATATGCAGGGCGTTGGCCTGGTGAACCCGGCCCTGACCTGGGATGTGATAGGCCGCATGAAAGACATCACCAACATGAAAGTCCTGATCAAGGGAATCGAGGTCGCTGCCGATGCAGCCCTGGCGGTACAGTACGGTGCTGATGGCATTATCCTGTCGAATCACGGTGCCCGCGCCACTGACACAGGCCGCGGTACTATCGAGTGTCTGCCCGAAGTGATCAAGGCAGTGAACGGCAAGATCCCGGTCATCATAGATGGCGGCATTCGCCGTGGTACTGATGTTTACAAGGCCCTTGCACTGGGTGCGGCGGCCGTCGGTATTGGCAGGCCGTATTGCTGGGGTCTGGGTGCCTTTGGCGAGGCGGGTGTTGAGCGGGTGCTGGATTTGCTCAACCGTGAACTTGCGATTACGATGCGCGGCAGTGGCACACCTTCAATTGCCGATATCGGCCCGGCTTATGTCCATGACGTGGGGCACCGGGTACCTCGGGGAGTGTTGGGCCGGGAGCTCCTCTGAGCCAGGCACCAGCCACAGGAATCCAAAGGGGGGGATCAACAGGGTCAGAGCAAACCCGCTCGGGTTTGCTTTGGCCCTTTTGATTATGAAGGGCAAATAGCCATTGTGACATCCTGCACTGTATGAATTACCAAGCTACTCCAGTCCTGACAGCCTCGAGATTTCAGGGATGACTGCCGAAAATAAAACCATATCGTATGCCTCTGCCATGGTCGTGTGCATGCATGGCCTGACCTCATCCGGTTTCGATTTCCGCCGTGTCATGGAAGGCTGGTCTGCTGCCGGTATCAAGGCCGCGGAACCGGACCTGGTGTCTGCCAGGGCTTTTGAAGAAGCAAATGGTCCCGGTTCGGCCCGGCAACTCATGGATGACCTGGGTCTGCGTGCCGTGTCATCGACAAATCAATTGTTCCTGGAAGAGAGCGGGGAACGTCGTGACCAGGCCATTGAAGACCTGAAATGGAAAGTGGAACTGGCCGAATCCCTGGGCGCTGATCGCCTGGTCGCGCCTTCAGCAGCAAGTCAGCCTCACACCATGGCAGATTACGAGGCGGTGTTTGAAAACCTGCATGAAGCAGCCGAGATTGCCAGGCCGCACAATATTTCCCTGATGGTTGAATTTACCCGACTGTCTACCCTGATTAATAACGTCAGGACATCACTGGAAGTCGTGCGCACCATCAACCATCCCAACCTGAAATTCATGCTGGATGTGTATCACCTGTGGGCAGGGCCCAGTAAATTTGAAGACCTGGACCTGATCAAGCCCGGTGAAGTACATCATGTACATTTCCAGGATACGCCGGCAGAACCGTTCATCGAAGTGGCGGCCATGAAGGACCGCGTCTTTCCGGGTGAAGGCATCGCCCCCCTGGCGCGCATCGTGGCGAAGCTCAATGAACTGGATTACCAGGGACCCTTATCCCTGGAACTGTTTGACCCGGAAATCCAGCATACCGATCCGGAAGTTGTGGCGCGTAAAGGCATTGAGACCATCACGCCCTACATCTCTTGATCCTGGTCCCTAGGCGCGCAAGGCAGCTCGGCTAATATCCGCCAGTGTGGGTGTTCCTGCCTGTTGCATGGCGATGCCCAGTTCGTTATCCAGGATGCGAAAAACCTTTTCAACGCCCTGGGCACCAAAAGCTCCCAGGCCCCAGACGTAGGGTCGTCCAATACACACGGCATCGGCTCCCAGTGCCAGGGCCTTGAGTACATCGGTACCGCGGCGAATACCGCCATCAACAATCACCGGAATCCTGCCGCGTACGACTTCGACCACTTCAGGCAACGAGTCGATGGTGGCATAGCCGCTTTCCTCGGCACGCCCGCCATGGTTGGATACATGAATGCCATCGATACCCGCGGCAACCGCCAGCTCGGCATCCTCTGGCAAGGTAATGCCCTTGATTACCAGTTTCATGTTGGTCGAGTCACGCAGGCGCCTGACAAAGTCCCAGTCCATGGCCGGGTTGCTGCCCCGCATGACATTCGGTACATCCAGTCCCTGCAGCATGGCCTTGTCGGCAAACGTGGTACCGGGAATATGGCATTCATTACAGGGTTCCTTACGCTGGTTGTAGCGGCGCATGCGGTCCTGGTTGCGGCCGGGTATGTCCACGGTGAGGAATAACACGTCAGCACCGGTTGCCTCGACGCGACGCAGCATGCCCTGGGTAACTTCCCAGACATTGGTGGGATATAACTGATACCACACCGGCTCCCCGCGAGCCTGGGTAATCTGTTCAATCCCAAAGGTGGCCGCTGTGGACATGATCATCTTGTGGCCGGACTGCACGAGTCCACGGGCGGCTTCGATGTCGCCGTCAGGGTGCGCCATGCCAAGCCCACCTACCGGGGCCATGATGATCGGGGAGGGCAGGGCGTGGCCAAACAAGGACGTGCTGTAATCGACACGGCTGACATCCACCAGGCGGCGGGCGCGCAGGTGCAGGCGTTGATAGCCTTCCCGGTTGGCACGCAAGGTGAGCTCATCATCAACGCCCTGGGAAATATAGGTCCAGTGCGCCTGGTTCCAGTTGCGCAGGGCGACATTTTCCATGTCGAAGACGTTGACTGCCATGTCGGCAGATTCAGCAATGTAGTCACGGTCATCCAGGCGCTGGGCACCATAGGAGGGCAGACCTGCAAGCAATGGGCTGGCCGATAGGAACTGCATCAGCTTACGGCGGTAGAGGTTGGTATTGGTCATAGCGCGGCCTCTGGAATTTTTGGGTATTCCGAAAAATTTGTGGGTAAGAGAAAGAGTGCTTGCTTATCTCGCCAAGACCGCCGAGCACGCCAAGAAATCAATGAGAAAGACGCAGATAAGTTTCTTGAGCATACAGCAACAAAAACAACCTGAGTCCCAATCTCGTTCTCCGTCATGAGATGCCCTTCTTGGCGTGCTTGGCGGTCTTTGCGAGAGTATAAAAGCAAGCCCAATAAAAAACACCGGAAAGCGAGCAAGCTATTACTTATTTCTTAATAATGGTTAAAGGCATAAAAAAACCCCGCCGGGGCGGGGTTTGTTTTAGTTGGGAAATCAGCCTCGTGGTGAGAGTTTCACCAGGCGGCCTTCGGGGCCGTCCTCGATAATCCAGAGATTACCTGCAGCGCCCTGCTCGATGCCGCGAATGCGTCGACCCATGACAAAGCGCTGGGCTTCCACGGCGTTGTCGCCATTGACCACGATGCGCACGATGGACATGGAAGACAGGCCAGTAATAAAGGCATTGCCGCGCCATTCCGGAAAGGCATCACCGGTATAAAACATCAGGCTGGAAGGAGAAATAACCGGATTCCACCAGACCTTGGGCTTCTCGTAGAGGCCTACTGTATCGGTGTCATGATCCGGAATGATTTCACCCGTGTAATGGTTGCCATTGGAGACCATGGGGTAGCCGTAGTTTTCCCCCTCAATGACCAGGTTCAGTTCATCGCCGCCACGGGGTGCCATTTCCACGTTCCAGAGCCTGCCATCGTTATCAAAGGCAATACCCAGGGGGTTACGGTGACCATAGGACCAGACTTCTGCTGCCACACCACCCTGGCTGGCAAAGGGGTTGCCAGCAGCCGGTGTGCCGTCATCGTTCAGCCTGACGATTTTGCCCAGCGTGGCATTCAGGTCCTGGGCAGGGTCGTACTTGTTACGCTCACCAGCGGAGACATACATGTAGCCTTCATCATCAAAGGCAATACGGTGGCTGAAATGCAGGCCACCATCGACTTTGGGAAAGGCGCGCCAGATCACTTCCAGGTTTTCAACCGCGGGAGTGTCAAGGTCAAGGGTGCCGCGTGCTACAACAGCACCGCGTGTTTCATTGGCACCGGCTTCCACGTAGCTGATGTAGACAATGTTGTTTTCCTCGAAGTCAGGATGCAGAACAATGTCGCCCAGGCCACCCTGGAAGAAGTAATCCACTTCCGGTGCACCGGCCACTTCGGTTTTCTGGCCGTCCTGGGTGATAAGCTGGATTGTGCCGCCCTTTTCAGTCACCAGGATGCGACCATCGGGAACGAATTCGATAGCCCAGGGTTCATTCAGGTCTGCAACAGGTGTTGAGACGAAAGGGTAGGGTACCTGCGCAAAAGCGGTAGTACCCAGCAGCAAGCCCAGGGTAAGGATAATGACATGTTTCATACAGTTGACCTCTTGGTTCCACTTGTTCAAGTCGGGAAATCTGAATAAATATTTAATTTGTTCAGACCCGGATTTGCGGATAATCTTCTGGCTAGTTTGAGTGCTTTTCAATATATCTGGTTAATGGCCATATTGTCCGCGGCCAGCCAGTATATCCGGACACTCTTTTGAATTACAGTAGACACCAGGCATCAGGGCTGGTGCTCCCAATAGCAGGTAACAGATTTGGCAACCAAGAGAGAACTGATCCTGATGCGCCACGGCAAGTCTGACTGGAGCAAGCCCCTGTCCGACTACAAGCGCCCCATCAAGAAACGCGGTTACCGGGAAGCAGAGAGTATTGGCCGGTGGTTGAAAGAGCAGGGCTTGCTGCCCGACCTGATTATCAGTTCACCGGCAGTACGCGCCAGGGAGACCGCGCAGACCGTGGCAGAACATTGTGGCTACAGCAGTGACAACATATTCTGGAATGACTCGGTTTACATGGCCGATGTCAGCGAGTTACTGGATGCCATTGCCAGTACGCCGGACGAGTGCACCCGGTTGATGGTTGTCGGGCATAACCCCGGCCTTGAAGACCTGGTGTTCTACCTGACCGAAAGTATCGATGTCCCCGACGATGGCAAGGTCATGCCTACGGCGACCATTGCCGTACTGGAAACCGAAAAGGACTGGGGAGAGCTTGAACATGCCTCCTGTACCTTGAGCGTTATTATTCGTGGGCGCTATCTCTAGGGTTCCCTGGAGACTCTTCTTTAACCCAGGCAAAACTTTATCCTGGTAAAACCATGAAAGGGCTTGATTTGTTGCTCCTAGTGTTATACTAATATATAACACTATAGGTGAAGATGTAAAAACCGGAACGGAACATGAACATCAATTGGAATGACAAAGAGCCAATTTACCGGCAACTGCATGATCGCCTGGTCGAACTGATCCTGGAGGATGTCATCAGTGAGGGTGATGCCTTGCCCTCCATTCGGGAAATTTCAAGTGAGCACCGCATCAACCACATTACCGTGGCCAAGGGCTTGCAGATGCTGGTGGATGAAGGCCTGGTGGAAAAAAGACGGGGGCTGGGCATGTATGTCAAAACGGGTGCTAAAGAGAAACTGGTTGTACTTGAAAGGCAACAGTTCCTGGAACGTGAGTTGCCTGACATAGGGAAGAAAATAAAAAGACTGGGTTTGTCGGTAGATGACCTGGTGAAGGTCCTAAAAAGTACGATGAAAAACGAGGGCAAATGACTATGGAACCGGTGATCAAGGCTGAACATTTGCGCAAGTTCTATGGTGACACGCCTGCCATGGACGATATCAGTTTTACTGTGGAGAAAGGATCGATAGTCGGTCTTATCGGTCCCAATGGTGCAGGTAAAACCTCCACCCTCAAGGCTATTCTGGGGCTGACTTCCTTTGCAGGGAGCCTGGAAGTGCTGGGCAAGGATCCGCGTCTTAACCGAGACCAGTTGATGGAAGAAGTCTGTTTTATTGCCGATGTCGGCGTCCTGCCGAAATGGTTGCGGGTAGCCAATGCCATTGATTATATCGAAGGCGTGCATCCCAGGTTCAGTCGCGAAAGAGCCATGGTGTTATTGGGAGAAACCAGCATTGGCATGGACAAAAAAGTCAGTGAGCTTTCAAAAGGCATGGTGACTCAACTGCATCTGGCGCTGATCCTGGCTATTGATGTGAAACTACTGGTACTGGATGAGCCTACCCTGGGACTGGATATCCTTTACCAGAAATCATTTTTTGACCGTTTGCTCAATGACTACTTTGATAACGAGACCTCCATCATTATCAGTACCCACCAGGTGGAGGAAGTGAAAACAATTCTGACTCACCTGATGTTTATTGATGAAGGCAAGATCAGGTTGGATATGCCAATGGAAACCGTCAGTGAAACCTTTTTTGAAGTGCTGGTGGCTGCTGATCAGCGGGATGCTGCGATGGCATTGCATCCTGTTTCGGTACGCAAGGTTCTGGGTAACCAGTCGATGCTGTTTGAAAACGTGGCGCGGGAAAAATTGCAGGCACTCGGAGAGGTTCATGTGCCTGCGATAAGTGACCTGTTTGTTGCCAAAATTCGGCAGACCAGAGGAGTCAGTTCATGAATACGACAATTTCACCCTGGAAGAAAATGCAGACTCTGGTCAGGCGGGAACTCTGGGAATACCGCGCCGCTTTTTTGCTGGTGCCCCTGGGTATCTTTATCCTGCTGTTATTTTCATACCTGGCAGTAACCATTCGTGGCCTTTTCAATGACCAGGTGCCCATTGTTTCCATGGTTGCGGGCTCAAGAATACAGAGGGAATCTGAAACTGCGGCAGATGCCCTGAGCCGATTTGCAGAAGCACCATTTGAGGTCAAGGAGCGTTTCTGGGATGTCTTTTACATGGAAAGTGTGCCGCTATTGATGGGCACATTCTGGTTAATCGCCATCTATTATTTTCTCATGACGCTGTACCAGCAACGCAAGGATCGCAGCATCCTGATCTGGAACTCACTGCCGGTATCCAGTAGGGAAACCGTGATATCAAAACTTCTTGCTTGCCTGATCGTTACCCAGGGACTGTTCCTGCTGTCCATGATTGCCATCCAGGTCAGTATGTTGGTCATCATGCTGGCGCATGGCCTGTTTTTTGATGTCAGCCTGTGGGATACCTACATTGCCCCGTCCTTTTTCCTTGGGCGCATCTTTTTCCTGGTGTTGGGGTCATTTATCAGTGCTTTCTGGTGTTGGCCCTTTTATGCCTGGCTGTTGTTCAACTCGGCCTGGGTGAAATCGGCCCCCCTGGCCTGGGCTGGAGCGCCACTTCTGATTCTGATTGTTCCCGAGATATTCTTATCCGGAAAGTCGGTTATCCTGGAAGTCGTAGCCAGGCATGCTTTTCCAACGTGGCTTGATGGCACCAACGGCATACCATCAGTCCTGGGCTTTGCCGGCAGCATGTTGACCTGGGAATTGTTGGTCAGTGTGCTGGTAGGTGCGGGGCTCACATTTGCCGCCATTCGCATCAACCGCTCCGAAGATCTTTGAAGCGGATCTGTCGATATCGGGTTGCTCTCCTGGACAGGAAAAGGCGATGATCAATTACGATTGAATAGGTTTTCCAGGGCTCGGTTTAAAAGCTCCTCCCGTGGATCGGTTTCTTCCTGCTCTTGTTGTTCCTGCTGCTGTGCAGGTTCCGCAGATTCAGACGTCTGGGGTTGCTGCCCGGTTTGTACACCGGCAGCGCGTTCCAACAGGTTGGTCAGGCCGCGTTGTACGGCAGAGCTGATCGCTCCGGCCAGGATGGCCTGGATATCCGGCAGGCAACTTGGACCAGCGAGAGAGCCGGTACAGGCAATGGGCAGGGCATAACCGCCGATGTCATAAGCGCGCTCATCACTGGCCGGGTTTTCGTCCACGCTGGCCACCAGGTTGAAATTGATGGTGTCATTAGTCAGGTTGGCCAGCATGCCCTGGCCGGTGACATCAAAGCCGGAAGAGTCGATGAGCAGGTCGTTGGTGGTCACTATGCCGTCGCGCACATTGATGTTGGCGGAAAAGCTGTCAAAAGGGGTGCTCTGTCCGCGGGTGATGGTGCGTGCCCGTTGCTCGCGAATCATGCTTTCCACCTGGGACAGGACACTGCCTACATCCACGCCCTGCAAAACACCGTCCTGCAAATCCATTGAGCCGGTACCGTTGAGGTTGCGCTTGATAGTCGCCGTGTCAGCACCGCGTCCTGTCAGTGACAACTGGATGTTGCCGGTACCACTGACATAGGTGGCATCCATGAAATCTCTTAAAAGGGGCGCCAGGTTGATGCCGGTCAGTGCGGTATCCACACTGGCCGCCGGAACATCGTTGCGGGAATCCAGGCGAATATCACCACGGTAACTGCCTTCGTACAGGGAGGCTGTCAGTGGTGCCAGTGCCAGTTCACCGTCGCTGGCCGTGACCGTCAGTGCCACATCCTGCAGGTTCAGGTTGGAATAGGTCAGTTGTCCCACATTAAGATCACCCTTCACGTTCAGGCTGCGCAGCGTATCCAGCGGCAGTTCGGTATTGCCCATGGCATCGTCAGTGGGTGTGTCGGTGGCGGGTGCCAGGTAACGGTCCAGGTTGATGCTGGAGATAGCTATATCAAAGTCGGTTGCCGGTATGGCCTGTGAAGTTTCAAAACCGGCCAGTGTAATGTCACCGGTAATGTTGGAGTCGTCCAGTGTGATTGCCAGGTTGTTCAGGCGCAGGTCGTTACTGGATCCGGAAAACGCGGTATTCAAGGCGAGGGCCTGGAAGACTGTATTGTCCATCGTTGGCGGCAGGGTCTGGTTAACCTGCTGCATGAAACGGCGCAGGTTGAACTGGGGCAGGTTGACCTGGCCACTGTAGGTGACATCGCCCTGGAGATTGCTGGCCTGCAGGTTGCCGCCCAGGTTCAGCCCCAGGCCGGTGAGACTGAAGGCCGGGGTTTCGAGGCTGTTGTTTTCCAGGTTCAGTACGGTATTGCTGGCCAGGGCCAGTGTCACCGGTGAATTCGGTATGCGCGGACCGGACAGGACCACATCAAGATTCAGCGGATTGATGGCCAGGTTGGTCCTGCCACCGTCAACGACAATTTCCAGGTTCATTGACTGCATCACTTCCGCCAGGTCGGGCTGGTCGATCGCGTTCAGCACCTCGCGCAGGTTGCGCCCGGCCAGGGTCAGCCTGCCACTCATGGTGCCGTTATCGTCCTGGAAATTGCGGGCCTGCAATGTACCGTTCAGGTTGAAACCCAGAAAGCTGGCATCGATGCCGGTCAGGTCCAGGTTGCCTGTTGCCAGGTTGACGTCAAAGGGCGCATTCACGGCAAAGCGCTTGTTGGTGACCGAGCGCAGTTGCCTGCCGTAGGTGTTCAGCGCCGATTCCCTGCCACCGGATATTTGCCCGGCAATCTGGAGCATCAGGGGGAGGTCAGGCCCATTGGCATTCAGACGTCCCTGCAATACGGGAGTCTCTGTGTTGGCATTGCGGGCGGAAACATTACCGCTGATAGTGGCACCCAGCGCCCTGATTTCCAGCTCCGGTACCAAGATGTTGCCAGTGGCCAGGTTGGCATCGAACTGGGTGTTGATCAGGAAGTCCTGGTCCGGGGATTGCTGCAATTCACGTCCATAGCGCGCCAACTCGGAGTTACGACCGCCCTGGAATTGCCCGGCCACTTCCAGCAGGGTGGGCAAGTCCGGTCCCGAGGCATTGATATTGCCGGTAATGACCGGGCTGCCGGATTGCAGGTTGGTGGCACTGACATCACCGGTAATGGTGGCATCCAGCAGAAAGGCATCAAGACCGCTGATGCTGACATTGCCGGCATTGGGTGAAGCTTCTACCAGGCCGGAGATTTCAAAGCCCCTGTTGTTCATGCTGGTGATCTGCCTGACCAGGTCATCGTTTTCCAGGATGCGAAACAGTACCGCCAGGTCAGTGCCTGCAGCGGCCATGTTGACCTGGTAAAGCGGCGCCTCTGCCGTGATGTTCTGGCCATTGATGTTGGCATTGACCTGTGTGTCCAGGGCATTGAAAGTGAAATCACGCAGCATGAGTGTGTCATTGGCCAGGTTGATACTGACCGAGGTGTTCATGGCGATATCGGCGGTGCCACCCGGGACATTGTCCCCGGTCAACGTGCCTTGCAGTGACAGCGGTGTCAGGTCGTAGCGTTCATTGTCCAGGTCATAGACGATAGTGCCGTCCAGGTTGATGCTGGCACCCAGCGCCGGTTGCGAGGCGCGGGCATTGAGCGACAGGCTCAGGGCCAGGGGTTCGCCATACACGAGTTCGCCGGTTGAGGCGTTGAAGTTTTCGACGTCATAACGCACTGCGTTGAAGCGGTCGTCAAAGGTGAGCGCCGCATTGCTGATATCGACACCGCCAATGACCAGGTTGTTCAGGGGGCTGCCAGTGGCTGCCGTGCTGTCTTCAGGTGTTGAAGGCGGCATGGCGGCATTCCAGTTGGCGCGCCCGGCAGCATCGGTTTCCAGGTGAATGCGGGTACCGGCGAGCCGAATGGTGTCAATTTCATATTCCTGGCTGAGCAGGGGCAACAGTTTTGCCCTGAAGGCAACGTGCTCTGCCTGCAGCAAGGGGTTGTCACTGAATCCCTCCGGGTTATGCACGACCATGTCATCCACCGTGACCCCTAGCCAGGGATACAGGCTGACGCTGATATCGCCATTGAAATCCACTTCCAGCCCTGAAGTCTCCTGGATCTTGCCGGCAATCCAGTCCTTGTGGTCATTGGGATCAAGGTTGACCACGTAGAAAAAACCGACAAGCACGACGGTGAAAACCAGGATGATCAGGGAGAGGGTAATTTTGAAAAACTTGGTCATGGGGCTTCAGTCTTCTTTGGACAACACAGTCAATAGTGTATGTCGATTAGACCAGAAATGCGGGGCAGATGTTGCGAATTAAAAGTGAAATTTTTTGCCTGCAGGCGCAAGGCACCCGGTCGTTCAGACCGGGTTCAGTTCCACGGTAATGCCATCGGGATCAATGAACTGCAGCCCGCCAGGCATCTCTGACCCATCCACCAGGGTGGCGCCCAGGGATTCCAGTGTTGCCGAGGCCTGCCCGCGATCAAAGGCTTCGGTCTTGATACCAAAGGTCCTGATGCCGGGACTGTTATCGTAGCCATAGTCGACTTCATGCAGAATCAGGCGCGTATCGGAGCGGGCAAAATCAAACCAGGCCTGGCTGCCGCTGCGGCCACTTTCCCGGCCATACAGGATCCGGTACCAGCGCAATGCCTGGTCCATGTCGCTGACATTGATGCTGACATGATTAACACCCAGTGGAGTGACCAGGCCGGTATTGTGTGCCACCAGGTCGTTGGGTGTGGCCACCGTGACCAGGGTGTCGGGTGCAGGCAGTAGTTGTATCTCGATGCCGTCGGGATCGGAAAAAATACCGCCAAAGCCGGTCGGCCCCGGGAACTCACCCAGCCCGGCAGCGCTGATCTGTGTTTCCATGGCTGCCCAGATGGCATCGGCATCACGGCGATAGTTATCCACGGTGGTACAAAAGTGCCCGATGTAGGTGCCACGCCCACCGGAGGCGCCAACAGCCAGGTAACCAACTTCCCGGCCGGGTCCCAGCTCACCCAGGAGCACGAAATAGCGCAGGCCGCCCCGGAATTCCTGGGCATAGAGGGTGGTATTGAGCAGGCCCATGTAAAAGCGGGAGGTTGCTGCCACATCCTCGACGATGACATCCAGGTGATCCAGTCCCGGTGTGCTCAGGGGCAGCACGTTATTGCCCTGGGCCAGCCCGGTATACGGTGACAGGGCTGCAGCACTTGCCACACTGCCCAGGGAGGCCAGGAGCTGGCGCCGGGTCAGCCCGCCAGGAAATTGCCAGTGTGGAATCAGACTGGAATGCTTGCTGGTCATGGTTTATCCCCCTGTTTTTAATAGTCTTTTAAAAAGACTTTGCGCAATAGTATGCTTTCCACCCGGCATTGCCAAGCATGTGCCCGACAATAATCATGGCCGACTCACGCCTGGCTGTTCCGGGCCGGGATTGTCACCTGGCACATTGGTCATCCTGATTTAAACTGCCAATGGGGATAGGTAAAACCAATAATAAAATTTACGATTAACGATTAGACAGATGAGTGGCGCGGCTATATATTCTGTCACAAGTCCATAACACCTAATTCTGCAAATACCGTTCGGCCCAGCCGTAGTATCTGCCAGGTAAACAGACTTCATGAAGTCCCGGGCTTCAATAAACGTTTATTAAGCAGTCATTATCCAATAACTGCAGAGTCGCAATATATTAAGGAGTGCACTTATGTCTTTAGCAGGTTCCAAAACCGAAGCTAACCTCAAGGAAGCCTTTGCCGGCGAATCACAGGCCAACCGCCGTTACCTGTACTTTGCCGCCAAGGCCGACGTGGAAGGTTACAACGACGTTGCCGCCGTATTCCGTTCCACCGCGGAAGGTGAAACCGGTCATGCGCACGGTCACCTGGAATATCTTGAAGAAGTTGGCGATCCGGCCACCGGTCTGCCTATCGGCGGTACCGCAGATAACCTGAAAGCAGCAGTTGCCGGTGAAACCCATGAGTACACCGACATGTATCCTGGTATGGCCAAATCTGCCCGTGAAGAAGGTTTCGATGAAATCGCGGACTGGTTTGAAACACTGGCCAAGGCTGAGCGCAGCCACGCCAACCGTTTCCAGAAGGCCCTGGATACTCTTGACGGTTAGTATCCCTTCAGCCTGAATGCATTTTCAGGCCAGTGACAGCCTGGCTCCCTTTTTTACTTGGTAAACAAGAGGAGCCGGGAGGTCACGTTAATGTTTTCATCCACCACCTTCTCACTCGAACCGGATTATGAGCGATACACCTCCCGTTAATGAAAGGCCCCGCGAAGGCAGCCTTGAGGCACCTACCCGACATCCCGTGGACTGGCAGTCCGAATCATTCTGGGATGAGAGTGCGCTAAATGCCGAACTCGAGCGTGTTTACGATATCTGCCATGGCTGTCGTCGTTGTGTCAGCCTGTGCAATGCCTTCCCGACGCTCTTTGACCTGGTGGATGAATCGGACACCATGGAAGTGGACGGTGTGGACAAGGCCGATTACCACAAGGTGGTGGAACATTGTTACCTGTGTGACATGTGCTACATGAGCAAATGTCCCTATGTGCCGCCCCATGAGTGGAACGTGGATTTTCCGCATCTCATGTTGCGGGCCAAGGCAGTGAACTTCAAAAAGAACGGCGCTTCCTTTCGTGACCGGACGCTGACCAGCACCGATGCGGTTGCCAAGCTGGCCACCATTCCCCTGGTTGATGTCACCGTCAATGCCCTGAACAACAATGGCGCTTTCCGCAAAGTGCTGGAAAGCACCCTGGGTGTGCATCACAGCGCGCCCGTGCCTTCCTATCACAACAACAGCCTGCGCAAGCGGGTCAAACAGTTTGCAAAAGACCTGGCACCCAAAGCCGTGGGTCGCACCACCGGCAAGGTCGCGTTTTATGCCACCTGTTACGGTAACTACAATTCGCCGCATCTTGGTGAAGATTTCTACAAGGTATTCCAGCACAACGGCATTCATATCGAGCTCGTACCAAAGGAAGCCTGCTGCGGTATGCCCAAGCTGGAACTGGGCGACCTGGAATCAGTGCGTGAGCTCAAGGAAAAGAACATTCCGGTACTGGCCCGCCTTGTCGATGAAGGCTATGACCTGACCGCTCCCATTCCCTCCTGCGTATTGATGTTCAAGCAGGAATTGCCCCTGCTGTTTCCGGACGATGAAGATGTGCTGAAGGTGAAGAACGCGTTTTTTGATCCCTTTGAATACCTCTTCCTGCGCCACAAGGAGGGAGAGTTCGATACCTGTTTCAAACAGGGCCTGGGCGATGTTTCCTACCAGGTAGCCTGTCACCTGCGAGTACAGAATATCGGCCTGAAAACCCGCGACATTCTCAACCTGGTTCCCGACACCACCGTCGTGGCCCAGGAGCGTTGTTCCGGTCATGACGGTACCTACGCCGTGAAAAAGGAATCCTATGATGTGGCCGTCAAGATCGGACGCCCCATCGTCAGGAAAGTGGACCAGCAGGAGCCCGATCATTTCATTTCCGACTGTCCCATGGCGGCAAGCCACATTGCGGAACTATCAGAAAAAGTCGACAAGCCCGAGCATCCCATGACGCTGTTGCGCATGGCTTACGGGCTGTAAATCCAGTCAGCTATCCATATATTTGCCCAGATAAAAAATAAGGAGTCATGATGAGTAAACTCACCAGAGAAGACCTTTGGTCCCTGGAAGATTATGCAGTCAACCGTGCCGAATTCAGGGCGAAGGTGCTTGAACACAAGAAGAATCGTCACCTGCAACTGGACGAGCATGCCCGGTTGTTGTTTGAGGATGCGCTCACCCTGAAATACCAGATCCAGGAGATGTTGCGCATTGAAAAAGTCTTTGAAGCGGCCGGTATCCAGGAAGAACTGGATGCCTACAACCCGTTGATTCCCGATGGGGACAACTGGAAAGCGACCTTCATGATCGAGTATGAAGATGTCGAGATGCGCAAATTGCGCCTGCAGGAACTGAAAAATGTCGAAGACCTGATCTGGATGCAGGTGAAAGGTCACGACAAGGTCTATGCCATTGCCGATGAAGACATGGATCGTGAAGATGAAACCAAGACATCCAGTGTACATTTCGTTCGCTTCCAGTTGTCACCGGAAATGATTGCGGATGCCAAGAAAGGCGCCGCCATACTGGCAGGCTGTGACCTGGAGGCTTTTCGCATTGGCCCTATCCAGGTTCCGGATAACGTGGCAGATTCTCTCAGGCAGGACCTGGCCTGAAGTCATTGTGCGCATGCCGCTGAGCCGGTATTGAACCGGGAGGCTATTTCTCCCGGTTTATGGTATTTTCTTTCTCCCCGATAATAATAAGACTGAAGGCCCCGCAGAGGTATACTGGAATTATTCAGGGGGCCCTTAAACATATTCGATATTCCGCCTAGGAGTGCTTTTCCATGAAAAAACTGGCATCCATCCTGTTCTGCGCCGCATTCTTCCTGAGTGCCTGCTCGGACCAATCTTCCACCGTAGTGACTGACACCAGCGACACAGTGGACATTCCTGTCGATGAGTCTGTCATCTTTATTACCAACGCCCACGTTATCGACGGCACAGGCAATGTCATCGAGCAGGGCAGTGTGCTGATTGAAGACGGGCGAATTGTTGAGGTTGGTACTGGCGTGGTTGAACCGCTTAATGCCAGGGTCATCGATGCCAACGGCAAGACAGTGATGCCGGGATTTATTGAAGGCCATCGTCATATTATCCAGGGCGATCCCGAAGAGTGGCTGGCCAACCGGGCGCAGACCTCCATGCAGGAATTCCTGGATGCCGGTTTTACTACCGTGCTTTCGGCCATTGATGCACCGCAGATCCTGGAAGCCCGCCGTATGATCAATGACGGTGAAATGACCGGACCGCGCCTGCTGGCCGGTTCATTCGTGCCAATCAATTCCCTGCCGCCGGGAGAGCCGACCACCGACCCGGCAAGAACTGATGTCTCCCGTCCTCCTCATCGTCCCACTGAACCGGCAGGCAAGATTCCCGATGAAGTGATCATCAATGCCGTACAAAATGCCGCTGATGCGGGCTTTGACTTCACCAAGACCGTGGTCACCGTGACCCCGGGTGGCCCGGAAGTCGAATCGCTTACCCTGATGGTAGAGGAAACACACAAGCTTGGACTGAAGGCAATCGTGCATGCCGTTGGCGTGGTCGACACCATGGAAGTCATCAAGGCAATGCCTGACCACCTGGTGCATACGCCGCATATCGGCCAGCTGACCGAGGAGCAGGCACAAACCATCGCTGATACCGGCATCCCCATGGCGTCATCGCTGGGTACACTGGGAATTTTCTTTGATGAAGATAACCAGCCCCTGTTCAGGGATGGTTATCCCTACAGCTGGAATACATTGAGCAGTGTCGGCCAGGGCCCGGTAAATGCCCGCCTGTTATGGAATGCCGGCATCACGTACGGCTTCGGTACGGATACGTCCTTCCATCCCCGTGAAACACTCAAGCACGAACTCAAAACCCTGTTCCTGGTTTTTTCCGAGCAGGACATCATCGACATCATGACCGAACACACTGCCAGGGCGGTCTTTCTTGAAGACGAAATCGGTTCGCTGGAGCCGGGCAAGGCCGCCGATGTTGTCATCCTTGATGGCAATCCGCTGGAAGATCTTTTTGACCTGCTCAATGTCGACCTGGTCATCAAGGGTGGGGAAATCGTCGTCAACCGGATGTAGAAACAGGTAGCTGCAGGTAAGGAGAGATACGGTAATGAGAAAACTTCTGTTTTCATTTTTTCTTGTTGCCGCCTTTCCGGCTGCACAGGCACAGGATTTCACCCAGGCGCCACCACTGCCTGACTTTCCCCAGTTTTACCAGACGACCGAGTATCCGATACGTGTCGACCTGGTGGCCGACGGGCTTGCCAAGCCCTGGTCGATCGCGTTTTTGCCTGATGGCGACATGCTGGTCACGGAAAGGGCAGGACGCCTGCGACTGATTTCCGATGGTGAACTGGAACCCCTGCCGATCAGTGGTGTGCCCGAAGTCAAAATCACCGTTCTGGGCGGACTGCTGGATGTACAACTGCATCCCGATTTTGCCACCAACCGTACTCTCTACCTCAGTTATGCCAAGGGCCATGAAGATGGCAATCGCAGTGCGACGGCCATTGCCCGCGCGACGCTTGACGGCAACACCCTGGTGGGCGTCGAGGATATTTTTGTCGCCGAATCCTGGAGTGCCTCGCCGACCAACTTTGGTGGTCGTATGGCCTTTGGTGTTGACGGCAAGTTGTACATGACCATTGGAGAGCGGCAGGAAGAATACCGGGCCCAGGACCTGATGGATCATGGCGGAAAGGTTATTCGCATCAATGACGACGGTTCGGTACCGGATGACAATCCGTTCTCGGGCCAGGATGATGCCCTGCCGGAAATCTTTGCCCTGGGTGTGCGCAGTCCGCAGGGACTGGCAGTGGATCCGCAAAGTGGTGAGCTCTGGGAAAATGAACATGGCCCGCTCGGCGGTGATGAAATCAACGTGATCAGGGCAGGTGGCAACTACGGCTGGCCGCTGGTGACCTTTGGCCTGGATTACGACGGTGTTGCTATCAGCGAGTCAACCACGGCGCCGGGGCTGGAGCCACCCTTCCTCTACTGGATACCTTCCATTGCCGTGTCCGGACTGAGCTTTTACCAGGGTGAGGCCTTCGAGCGCTGGCAGGGCAATGTCTTTGTCGGCGCCATGATCATGGGGCGCACGCCAATGACCGGCCATATTCAGCGCATTACATTCAGCGACGAGGGTGTGCCCCTGGCCAGGGAGCCGATCCTGACAGACCTGCATCAGCGCATACGGGATGTAAAACCCGGCCCTGATGGTAACCTGTACGTCCTCACTGACCAGAATCCGGGCGCGGTGTTACGAATTTCACCGGCGGATCCACAATAGGGCGGAATCTTGAGGGGGGTTCCGTAAAACACAAAAGAGCAAGAGGGGAACTTGTCATGTTGAACAATACACTTCGCACGATATCTCTTTACGGAGTACCGGTTCTTTGTTGTTTGTTGTCGCTCGCCGTCACGGCGCAGTCGGAAGATGAACTGGTACCTGCCGTTCCGCTGGAAATGACCGAACCCGTTTACCCTGAAGAAGCCGAAGACAATGACCAGGAAGGCCTGGTCGTGGTCATGGCCATGGTGGGCACAGACGGTAAAACGAGTGAGGCGCAGGTAATGGCTGCCAGCGGGCCTGAATCCATGAAAGCGGCCGCCCTTGAAGCGCTTGCCAGTAGTACGTTTACACCGGCAACAATCAATGGCGAGGCAATACAAAGCCGTATCAGGTACAAGTATGCTTTCAATACCGGTCGGCGCAATACAACACCGGGTAGCCAGTTTGCCAACCGCTACCGTTTCTTTGTCACCAAAATGTCGGAACAAAATGATGAAGAAATTGATGAGGCCCTGGACCGGCTGACGGCGCTGGGTACAACCAACCTGTATGAAGTTGCCTTGTTGAACATGGCGAAATTCATGTACGCGCAGAGATCCGGTTCCGAGGCCGAGCAAATGGATTACCTGACGCGTGCCCTGTCATTTACCACCCTGGTGGATGACGGCCAGGGTATACATATACCTGCGGAAGTGGCGGTATCTGCCCGTGGTGAACTGTTTCGCCTGCTGGTCAAGCATGCACGTTTTGGGGAGGCGGTCGCCGTATTTGATACCATGATGGCTGCCGACGAGGAAGCCGCCGCTCTCTTTAATCCAACCTATCAGGAAGTGTTGAAACTCAAAGAAGGTGATAGTTTTTACCCGGTCAAGGGCATGCTTGATGAAGAAGGCTCCTGGATAGTGGAAATGTTCAGGCACTCGATCGGCTTCCTGGAGGTCAAGGGACAGCTTGATTCCGTGAAGCTCTGGTGTAGCAAAGGCTACGGCGATCTGGAAGTTGAAACCGGGCTGACCTATAACATTCCCGACAGTTGGGGCGACTGCACCTTGCAGGTACTGGGTGAGCCGGGCACCACGTTATCCCTGATTCAATAAAAAATCCGGGCAACACGGTCCGGAATAAAAAAAGCCCCGCAAGTGCGGGGCTTTGTTGTTCAAACACCGAAGGGTGTATCAGCGGCGACGCTGCTCTTCCACCTCGACACTGAGCACAGCTTCAATACGACGATTCTGTGCACGGCCTTCGTCAGTGTCATTGGTAGCCACCGGACGGCTCTCACCGTAACCGACAGTCGAGACACGGCTGGCATCAATGTCGTATTCATTGACCAGTTCATCACGTACGGCATTGGCGCGACGCTCTGACAGGGGCTGGTTGTAAGCATCCGAACCGCGGCTGTCAGTATGACCTTCAATCACGGCATTGGTGTTGCCATAGATCTTCATGAAATCGGCAAAGTCCTCGATTTCACTGTCATACTGCGGCTTGACATCGCTCTGGTCGTAATCGAAATTCACCAGCAGTTCGATGCGACGCTGTGATGCTTCCAGGATCGGACAACCATTGTTGTCCACGGCCAGGTTGGCCCGTGTGTCCGGGCAATTGTCTCGGGAATCCACAACACCGTTCCGGTCACTGTCGATTTCACAACCGCGGCTGTCCACCTGTACGCCAGCCGGTGTGTTGGCACAGGCATCAGAGGAGTCAGGAACACCATCGCCATCACTGTCCATCATGGTTGGTGAGGTAGCGGTTGGCTGTGCAGCCGGCGCAGAAGCACGGCTGCCAAAGGCGTAGGCGATGCCGACAGAAATGGCATTGTCAAAACCATGGACGTCTTCGCCGTTAATCAGCTTGTAATCGCCACGCAGCATCCAGTTTTCACCAATGCGGCGTTTCATGCCGAAACCGACATCCAGAGTCTGTTCTTCCTCATCAAGGAGTGAGCCCGGGGCATCCACTTCAATGTTGCCGAAGCCGAAGCCGACATAAGGCTGCCAGCCGTTAAGCTGGTTGAAGTGGTAGTTCAGGCCGAGGCGGTAAAAGTCCAGGTCGGAATCGATATTCGTGACCCGGGTATTTGTATCGACATTGTAGAAGTCAGTGGCAATTCACCAGCGCTCGGAAACAGGCAGCTCATCACCAATGACGAAACCGATATCATCGTCTATGTTGCGATCTGAATCAGAAAAATAGCCAACACCGCCCAGGTAGATATTGCCAGTGTTTTCAATTTCTTGAGCCTGCAGGAAAGTGGCGGACAGCAGGCTGGTAGCAAACAGGGTTGTGTTCAATAACACGTTACGGAGTTTCATTGATAATCCTTTAAAAAACAATTTAGGTAACAAAAGTAGCCAACTACATCTTGTTGGGCGCGCATATTAGGGGTATCACAAAAATATACAACTATTATTACGCCAGAACAGCATAACAGGATCAATGAACTCAAAATGACACTGGGTTCACAAATCAGGGGTTGGTAAAGGGCGTCCAGGCTACCAGCGCGTGTAGATTTCCCCGTCCCGGTTGACTACCCAGGGATTGCCATCGGGCCCAACCGACACCTGCCGGGCACTGCCCCTGACCCTGATCCAGTCAAATCCCGTCCAGGTATAGATACCGTAACCACCTTCACGCTCGTTGGAGCCAATGACCCAGACCGAGCCGTCAGCACCGATGCCGATATCCTTGGCCAGTCCCGGCAGCCTGTTCCAGTAACCCTGTTCCAGGCGGAATATCTGGTCATCGTGATTGATGACCCAGGGGGTGCCATAGGGATCAACATCGATGCGCACGCCCGTGCCCTGGACTTTTTGCCAGCCAATGCCGGAATAGCGGAAGACTTCATAGCCGCCGCGCCGTTCCGTGGTGCCCAGCACCCAGACCGAGCCGTCGGCACCGATGCCGATATCGTTTGCCCTGCCCGGTATCCTGTCCCACCCATAGGGGGTCAGGCGCCAGATTTCATGGTCACTGTTGATCACCCAGGGATAGCCGTCGGGGTCCACGTCCAGGCGAATACCGGATCCGGGGTATTCGAGCCAGCCGAATTCATCGAGTACCCACAGGCCAAAGTCATAATCAATGTCGTCGTTATCGAAAAAACCGAAATCGGGATTGTCATAGACAGTGCCTCCGAGAACCCAGACAGTGCCGTCAGCACCAACACCGATATCCCTGGCATCACCGGGGACACGAATCCAGTCTGTGAAAGCCGGACCTGATGGGGAACCGGAGAATATGCCCTGGTAATCCTCGTTCAGGCCATAGCTGTCCAGGACAAGATGATCCGGACCCAGCAGGCGCAGTTCCACCCAGTAGGAATCACGTCCAAGCCGCAGTTCCGGAATGATGAGGAAATGGTCATCAAACCACGGGGTGTCGAGATCAATGGGAGCAAAAACCGTTCGTGAGTAAGCCAGGTCAAACTCGGGTGGAAAGGTGTCGGGGATCAATTCCAGCTCAAGCGCCAGGGTATCGCCACCGTCATCCACCACGGGCAGTGTGAGCAAGCCGTTGCGAAAAACAGGTCTGTCGTCCTGGGCATTGGCCGTACAGGCCGCCAGGAGAGTGAACAGCAGGGTAAACAGGATCGTGGTTTTCATGGCCCCATTCCTTTTTTATTCTTCTGGTTTGAGCGTTGACCAGAGTCTAGGGCGTGAAAACTGAATGCGGGGTTAACCCGGAAAAGCCATCCCGGTGCTGTTCACTTCCGGTTCATCTTGACGATTCAGTGTGATCAGAGAAAGTTGTTTGGCCAGATCATGGTGCGCCACATGTGGGCAGAAGGTGAGCCATCAAACCCCAGGCCTTCCTTGGACTGGCGGAATGTCCTGGCAATGACCTCGTCAAAATCCTCGATGGCCACGGGTTTGTCCAGGTCATCAAAAAAATAGATGTCGTAGAGCGTGACGTAGCGTGATGTCATGTACCACTCATGCTGCATGGCATATTCGGCATCGCGCCTGATGTATTCCGGCGGCTCGTAATCTTCGCCAAACAGCTCCAGGTACAGCTCGGGGTATTCATAATTCACGGCCGGATCCGGTGTGTAGCGCAGGGCCTGGTGATATTTCACGGCCCAGGCAATCTCCTCGTCGACATAGGGAGCGATAAGTTGCGCGGCCCAGTACCCGTGGTCGGTGCGAATAAGGCAGGCATTGGTAATGTCGTGTAGTAGGCAGGCCAGCACCACCTTGTCTTCGTGGCCATCATCCATGGCCCGGCGCGCCGATTCCAGTAGGTGCTTGCGCGTGGACTCGTTCATGCGCAGGTTGAAAAAATCCTGCAGGGTGGGCTTGTCGGGCATGCGTGGCAGGGCAGGATTGTCGCCCATCATCAGGACATGGTCTTTGTCCACTTTCGCCATCATTTCGGCGCGGTAGTCGGGCAGGTCAGTGCCTACAGTGCCGACAGGCTGGGGGACGATAAGGCGTTCGCGGCCGGCCTGTGGCCAGGGCTTGTCATTGCTCATGGGCAAATTTCCTGGTGTGGTTACTGGGCAGTCGGATGCACGTCCAGGTGCCTGCCATTGTCAATCCAGCCCTGGGCACGCCAGTGGTCGATGGAGACCTGTGCGTTACAGATGCCGTCGTTGGGTTGGGCAATGGAAGCATCTTCCTTGATGACAAAGCACAGGGCGCCGGCGTTACGGCCATCCTGCAGGGGGCTCATGACAACACGCACCTGTTCACCCTTGCTGAAGGTGTTGCCGGTCACGCCCTGGCGTATGGCATGGATCGGGGCCGCGCCTTCAAAACTCCAGGTCTGCAATTCCCCGTTTTCATCCTCGGCTTCAATATAGAGCCAGCTGTGCGGGCTGTTGAAATGCCAGTCGGTGACCACGCCTTCCACCAGCTTCTGTTGTTTCAGGTCAAACATGGCAAAGGAATGATGAGCATTGGCTGGACCGCTTGTTGCGGTAATGGCCAGGAAGATGGCAGCAAGGGTTTGCAGGGTTCTGGTCATGAGGTCAGTTTCCGGGATCAAAAATCGGGTCAAAGGATTGTCCGGGCAGGTCAGGAAACTCTGACGAGCCGCGAGGGTCGGTATATTCGGGATCACCAGGCAGGTAAAACTGGGTGGATCCGTCCTCGGCCTTGTAGGAATTGCTGCTGGTGGTGCATTCCCAGTTGCGAATACGTACGCCAAACGCTTTCAGTTCGGGCTGAGCGTCATGGGTATAGACCGCAGACAAGGGCTTGACCAGGGCAATGGGGTCGTAAAAGGTGACCTGGGTGACCAGTTGCCGGCTGCCATCGGCCCGGGTGACCTGCTGCCAGGTTTCCACGAGCTCGAACTGGTTGCTGGTCAGGGGCATACCACGCAGGTAGTCGGCCGGGTTGATCCACTTGGTCCAGATGACCAGCTTGTCATCATCCCAGAAGCCGATACTGTCACCTGCCGCCAGGTGCTTGGCATCGGTGTTCTGGTGCTCCTGGTTGATATAGATGCGGCGGGTTTCATTCATCATGTCGTTCATCATCCAGGTTTGCTCCGGTGTATGGACGAACTCCTTGATGTAGGGCTCCCACAGCCAGCGCGGCATGCCGGGGTACTCACAGTTGGTGAGCCGGTCATAGAGCTGCTCGCCGTAGATTTCCATTTCGGCGCGGCGCTCACGTAACTGTTGTTCATAGGGTGGTGTGAGGACATTTTCCTTGACGGTGCCACCGGGCGTGATGGCCGACATCAGGGTACCGCCTTCAAGAAACAGGCCGGGCATGGTGTTGTTGCCGCTGGTCCACAGGCCATTCCAGTCGGGAAGCGAGGTTTTCGTGTGTTGTGTGCCGCCGTCGGCCTGTTCCAGCAGGAAGCGGTAGTGGGCTTCCGCGGTGGCAAACTCACGCGGCGGTGGTACCACTTCCGGCATGGCCTGGTTGTCCTGGGAAGCAATGCCCTGGTTACTGTCCTGGGCATGTACCGGAACCTGAAAAACGGACAGTACCAGTACCAGGCTGCAGGAGAGTAAAACGGATGCTTTTTTGTTCAAGATCATTCCTCCCAGGGGGGAATCTCGCCGACACCGACCTGTGCCGAGTTCACCAGGATGAAGTTGTCCAGGACATCAATGACATCAGGATACAGTGATCGCATTTTCGCAATCAATGCCTCCGATGACTCGGCTGTTTTGGCTTCCCGGTTGAATGTTTCGATGTAGTCACGGGTAAAGGCCAGGCTCTCCGGGCTGTCATCCATGCCGGGGCGTTTGTGACCTGCGACCACCACTTGTGGATTCATGGTCATCAATTCATCCAGGTTGTCTATCCAGGTCAGGCGCTGGTCCTCCAGGGTTTCCCCCAGCCAGACATGGATGCCATGGAATGAAATATCCCCGGCCACCAGTGCCTGCAGATCAGGAATCCAGACAGCGGTGGCGTTGTGATGGTCGCCCTGCAT
>Ga0181581_10000623_pt1 | contig 26516 bp, 16 predicted proteins | sample 071ome_22_FD_132433 | JGI IMG/M metagenome (GOLD analysis project Ga0181581, IMG submission 132433) | Coastal salt marsh microbial communities from the Groves Creek Marsh, Skidaway Island, Georgia - 071404AT metaG (megahit assembly) | ecosystem: Environmental > Aquatic > Marine > Intertidal... | reverse complement strand
CCAACATTTTTCAATTGACCATTTTTATAAATAAATTGTTGTGCTTTATTATTTTTATCACATTTAACTAATTTAAATGACCCATTTTGTGTTTCAGATAAGCATAATTCTAAATCAATATAAGATTTGATAGAAATAATATGATTTTCAAAGTTATTATTAGGATAATTAGCATTATATGTAATAACATCAATTTGCCAATGATTACTATTATTATTAATATATGAACTATAAGTTAATATTTCAGATGTGCTATCATGTTTCATAGATAAAGATTTATTATTTTGATTAAAAGTTATTTTATATTGATTAAGAGTTGAACTTGTTTTTTCAATAATAATATTTTGTAATGATGATTTAAGTAAATTAGTTTTAAGTAATTCTTCATTAAATGTATCAGTTATATTATTAATATCTACAAATGTATTATTATTAATTGTTATTTCTGGTAAATCTTTAATAGATAGTATATTTTGTTTTATATCAATATATTGAAATTCGTTAAAATGTTCTGTATAAGATTCAGTAAAATGTTTTTGATATAGGATATATATAAGATAAATAAGTGATATGATACATAATCCTATAATAAATATGTATATATATTTCATTTTGTTATAAGAATAAATAATGTATATTATAAATTAATTATTGTTTAGTTTGTTATATTTATATTTATATTTATTATTATTATTGTATATATTTATTTATATTATTTATATATTATATCTTATATCTTATATCTTATATCTTATATATATATTATCTTTGTATAATATCATTGAAAAATAATTAATTATATCAAATTTAAAGAACAAATGCTGCAGTTGCACCAGTTAGCATTTTATCTTGTAATACTAATTTAGTTGGTATAAAATCGCCACTTTTTATATTTGATACTTGTGAATTTATATCTGATATAACTGCACGATTTGTATCTTGTTGTTTTTGTAAAGTATTTATATCAGTGTTTTTACCAAGAATTACACATGAAGCTGGATTATTAGGAGTAGCACAATATTTAATATTACCATCATTATTTGCAAACATAGTATTATTTATATTGTTAATTTTCTTATTTAATTCTGTGTGAATAGTATTAATAGAGGAATTTGTTGCATAAGAAGAATGTATTTGGTTAATCATTCCTTGAACATACTCAACATTAGTCTTATTTTTTGTTAAATCTTTATTTAGTTTTTCAATATTATCTTCTAATGTATTAACTTCATCACTTAATGTTTTTATTTTATCTTTTTGTGATGTAGAAGAGAAGAATCCCATAATGATATTAAATATTATATTTTTATTATTATTATAATATTATAACTTATTATTATAATAAAGATAATATTATTCACACAAATAATATATATTTATATATGAATAGTTAAATATATAAATAGTTAAATATATGAATAGTATAATTTTTATATATTTTATTAGTTTAAGTATAAAAATAGAGTAAATATATTATAATTAAACAAAAAAATAAATTGTTATATTAAATCCTATGAATTCAATATTTGATTTATATAGTAATACTGATAAATCTCATATTTCTAATTTATTATTAAAAAATAAAAATAGTAAAAGCCATGAGAGTATAACATCATCAAGTAATAGTGTTTTATCACATAATCCTATATATGAAAGTGATATTACATATAATATTAATAATGAAGAAAATATGAAAGAAAGAACTATTATTGATATAATATTAGAAAATGATAATTTGTATTTATTAAATTATTTAAAGATGTTTAATTATAAATTAGAAGATTATATTATACAAATAATTGAGAAAAATAATATGCAATTATTAAAGTTAATAAAATTTGCAGATATTAATTATTCAATAACTAATAGTTTTAATGAGAATTTGTTTGTAATAGCGGCAAAATCAAATAATTTGGTTGCATTAAAAAAGATGGTATTAACATTAGAAACATTATTTAATAATAATAGAGAAGATATATCAGTATATTTAAATAGTAAATGTTCTAAATGTAATCCTTTAATTTATTATTTTATTATTAAAAATAATATGAATGCTATTAAATTTTTATTAAATTATAATATAGAATTAGATGATTTTATATACAATGGCTATACGCTTATTCAAGTAGCAATAATAAATATGGAACATAAATTGGTATGTGAATTACTTCAATATCAACCAAATATATTAAAAACGCGAAATAAGGCTAATAATAAAAGCTCATTACAAATTATTATTGAGAACAACAATATTTTATATTTTCGTATATATATGAAGTTATTTAATATAAGATTATTTGATTTAATAGCGAATGATGGATGTAAATTATTGAGTATAGCCTTAACGAATAATAATACATTAATGATAGTAGAATTAATTCAATTACATGCTATAATTAAGATTCAGCGTGCATATAGAAAATTTAGATTAAAAAATTATAAGACTATTTAAGGTTATAAAAAAAAATGACTTTTTTTTAAATATATATAGATACCGTTGATATATATATACTTTAAGTTTGTAATTATATATAATCTAACAATGCCAACCATTTCCGAAAAATATTTCAACAATTGCCAAAAGGAACTCTTTTCCTTTTCAAAAGAATTGATGACTACGGAAAGACTTAAAGAATATACAAATGATGATGATAAATTAAATGAAGCTGTTCATAATATATTAACATCTAAATTTAAGTTTGAAATTCGTCAAGAAACTAGTAAATCGGGCAAAGCATTATTTCTTCGATTTTCTGAAGCAGGTGAATTTAACGAGGTTAATACAGATGTATTAACTACTATTACTAATGAATTATTTGCTAATATTGATATTGATGATTTAATTTCCAATATTATTATTGATTCAGAACATGATTCATATAAGGATAATGATACTATTATTACAGACAGTATTAATAATACTAAAGTTCGTCTTCGTAAGACACTTTTCAATAGTTTTATGACATATATATATTTTGACTGTTTATCTGATAAAGAACGAACTAAATTTGATAAGATTGATAATTTTGATGATATTAGTATCTTTTCAAAATTATATTTAAAACAAATGAAGAAAGAACTTTCAAAAAATGTTAATAACTTTATTTCAAAATATTGGACTTCTTCTACATTTACCGAAGCAGATAAATTAGATGAACTAAAAGAATTACATAAACGATGCCAAGAGAAAATTGCGCATGAACGCATTCTATCTGATATTGCTAATGCTATTAAATCTTATGAAAAGAAGCAACAAAAACAAATGCAGCCGCTGAAATCAGCTACTAAGAAAATTGTAAATAAAGATTTAACTGAAATTCTTACAAATCAAAAGCAACTACATGAAGAACAAGCAAAATCAAAGACAAAGTCTAAATCAAAGGAAGAAACATTGGAAAAGAAAGATTCTGAAAATAAGGATTCTGAAAATAAGGATTCAGAAAAGAAAGATTCAGAAAAGAAGGATTCAGAAAAGAAAGATTCTAAAAAGAAGGCTTCTGAAAAAAAGCCATCTGAAAAGAAGTCTAAAAAAAAGGATAAAGATACTGAAAAAAATGAAGTAGTTTCATTTCCATCAAGAACAAAAAAGGCTCCTGTAAATCCGATAGATTCTGAATTCAGTGAAGATGAAGATTGTAATTTTCCAGGTGATATGACAAAAGACGAACCACTAATTGAGTCAGATAATGAGTAAGAATTTATAATAACTAATATATTATTACTTATTCAAATTCAAAAAAAAAATTTTTTTTTAATCAAAAATATGCAATTATAAAAAGTAACTTCAAAAGGACAATGTTGAACAGTTGCATACATGACATTTCAACAGTATACATCTAAATTCTACATAACAATGGTGAACAGTCAGCACAGTAGCACACACGAAATCGCAACGGCATACATCTAAATACCAAAGGACAATTAACAGAAAATTGTTCCCAATTAGATACTTTATTGACATTCCAATTCTGTAAAGAATAATTAGGTATATAGTCTGTAATCATTGTAAATACACCGTTTGCTTCTGTTCGTTCATATAAATGTTTATTTACTTCTTCAATAATATTATTATTAGGATTACCACAATTAAAACTTACAGCACCAAAAAACATTTCGCTCATATCAGTTACATTACATGTATTCCACGGGCTAATATCTTGATTGAAAGATATTGCTTCACTAAACATATTTGACATATTTTTAACACTACTAGTATTCCAATAACTAATATCTTGATTGAAACTCGTAGCATTATGAAACATATATGCCATATTTTCAACACTACGAGTATCCCAATTATTAATTGGTTGATTGAATTCGGAAGCACCACAAAACATATATGCCATATTTACAACATGACTGGTGTCCCAATCATTAATATATTTATTAAAAGATATAGCAGATTGAAACATTCCACTCATATCTTTTACATTACCAGTTTTCCAATCGCCTATATGTTGATTGAATTTGGAAGCACAACAAAACATATTTTCCATATTTTGAACACTACCAGTCTTCCAATTACTAATATCTTGATCGAAACTAGTAGCATTATAAAACATTTCGCTCATATCAGTTACATTAGATGTGTTCCAAGCACTAATATCTTGATTGAACTTTATAGCATCACGAAACATTTGAGCCATACAAGTTACATTAGATGTATTCCAATTCCCAATAGGTTCATTAAATTGACTCTGACCATCGAACAACCCAGTCATATTTGTTACTGCAGAAACATTCCAATGTTTAATATGACCGTATACTTCAATAATATCTTTTACTATTTCTGGGTTGTTATTACACCATTCATTGACTAACGTATAAATATTGTCATCTGTCACACATTGCCTAACTTGTGTGGCATCTTGATTTTGACAATATAAAGGCTGATTCATGTGTTTCTTGTGCCAAAATGGCAACGGTAATTACTAATCAATATGTATATTTGCATTTTTTTTTATATAAAGCTGTATCTTTTATACTGTGTAAAATATAAATGTTAATTTTTATTATTACACCTTTGTGAAAATATATATTTTTACAAAGTGTAATAATATTATTTGCATAAATAAAATATTTAATACTTAAATATAATAAAATTATAAAAAAAATATTTTTCTATTAATTAGTCAAATTATAATTATTATTTAATCTTCTTTAGATTCTTATTATTATTCAGATTTTGATTCTTCTTCAGATGATGTATTTTCTTCGTCTTCTTCATCTTCTTCATTATCTTCATTATCTTCATTATTTTCATTTTCGTCATCTTCAACTATATTTTGTATTATATTTTTTCGATTTTTATTATCAATTTTAATAATTTCATTTTCTTCTTTTATTAATTGTGCTTCTACTTCACGTATAAATTCAGAATCTTCACTTGTTTCACTTATAGATTGTGTGTCTTCTAATTCATTATCACTTGAATCTGATACATCATTTATATGAGATGATTTAAATGTTTTAGATTGATTAGATGTGTTAGATGTTTTAGATATTTTAGATATTTTACTTTTTTGTCCTTCTGATATTATTTCAAATTTATCTGTAGTATTACTATTATCTTCAGAATCATCTGAACTTGCATCTTCATCAACATCTATTTCAGATTTATATATATATCCTACAATATATGGAATATGTGAGTTTTTAACAGAGCGATTAATACGAGTTTCAATTTGTTTAATAAATTCTTTAACTTGTGTAATCATCTTATAATATCCATTTGAATTATTTAATTTGAACCATTTCTTATATTTATCCATTAAATCTGGGATTTTTATTTTATCTTTTTCATTATTAGTTTTATGTAATAATTCATTCAAGAATTGCATCATTATATCATTATCTTCACGATATTCTTTAATTAATCTATCAACACTATCTGGTTGATGAATACCATAATCAATACTTTTCTTATAATAATAAATTAATATATTTATTAAATTATATTTCCATCTGTCAAATTTTTGACTAATAGATTTATCGGCTTCAAAGGAATAAGAATCATTTATATCTACTTGTTCTTTTTTTACAAATCGTGATTTAAATTGAACTACTTTCATTCTTCGCCATATTCCTTCGGTAGTATCTGTAATTGTTGGCAAGTGATTTGATAATAACCATAACTTAAATTGAGGTTTGAATGTAACTGCATCTTGATATAAACCACGACATGTTACTGGGTCTCCACCTGTTAATTCTTTAATATAACCTGAATTTAATTTTTCATTATCTTCTGGCTCATTTGCTGTTAACATTCTGACACCCACTGTTGACATTAATTCTGGATTTGCTACACCTACTCCTATGCGTTTGTTTAAAAACATAGAAATATTTACAGTGCGAAAATAATCACCTAATACTTCTTTCATAAGGTTAGATAAAATACTCTTTCCATTACTTTGACAAGTAATAAAATGATTTGAATCAATAAAACGATGATTTCCATCTATATGAAAACCATAATAATCATCAACTTCTAATTTTTCAAGTTTAAATTTAAGAACATCTGTAGGTCTTATTGTGTGATTATTATAATTTAATTTGTTTCTTTTTAATTTAACAGGAATATTTTCAATATTTTGACCATATAATGATGTTCTATAATATATTCCAGTTTGTTTTTCACCTTTATATATGTAAGAATTTTCAGTTTCATATTTATATGCATTTATACCTAATGAACGAGCTACATATATTAAATTATCTATTAATTGTTCTGATTTTAATGTGATTTCATAATTATTTTCATCATTATTATAATAACCGTTAATATCAATAAACCCAGCTAATAAATTGTATCGTTGATTTATTGATGATGTTTTATATTTAAATGGGATATGTTTATTTTTAATTAAATTATTATTTTGTAATGCTTGTAAGAATTTATTAGTTCCTTTAATTTTATTTCTATTATTTGGATTATTTGTAATATGTAATGTAATTGCATGATCTTGGTGTGTGCTATTTTCTTCGCGAAATTCATGGTCATTATATATTTCTTTAATATAATCCAAAATTTCATTATCCATACTTGTAATTGCTGATTGTTGTGATGTTTCATCTCCTAACCAAGCGCCTAATATATATGGGTCTAAATCTAAATCTTTTTCTTCAAATGGAATAAGATTTGATTTAGATAAATATAAATTAAATTTTTTTAAATTATTTAAAATATAATTACTAATTCTAATTTCAATAATATCATTATATTGGCATACTTTAGGATTAGATTTAATTTTTTCTAAAAATATTTGCGCATCTTCTAAATTATTAAAATATTGTCTTCGTTCTGATAATGAAATTACACCATCTTCATAAGTTTCTAATAATTTTAATACATATGTAACATATATTTTTGTTTTATTATATAGTTTAGGGGCTTCACAACTTGTAATTTTAAAAGCTAATTTATGACTTTTATTAACTACAAATGGGTCTCCTTTTGCGGGTATAACACGATACATTAGTTCTTTACCACGGTGTAATTCTAAAACATTTCGTTCAGTTCCGTCATCTCCCATAAGTTTATCACCTATAACAATATCTTGAACTTTTTTAATAGAACCGTCATACATCATAATACCAGAATCAATTGCGTGACAACCAATTCCAACTGCTAAATATATAATTTCTTCAGTTATTCCTGATAGGCATCTTCCCAATGAACGTAAAACATATTCTCGTAAATCGTCATCTGGAAATAATTTTCTGAAAAATTCCATAATTTCACTATTAATGATTTCATCTTCATTATATATTTTATTATGGTCATTTTCGTCTTCATTATCGTCAAATGAAATTTTAATATAATCATATCCAACAGACATATTAATATAATCTTCTGGACGGCCTTCTCTGAATACATGATTTTGTAAATCATATACTCCATTTTCAAAACCTAATAAATAAGGATTAGTATTTAACTTTTCTTCAAATTTATCATTTTTAATTTCTTGTGCGACTTGTTGCCAAATTGCATTTTTGCCTCCATTAGATTTTAATCGGTCTTGAATCTTTTCACATATTGAGACAGCTGTTTTATTATTTTGTTCAAATGCTTTTTGTCGTAATTGAGTATATATATCATGTACTTGAGTTGACATTATTCTTAATAATTGAACTCCACCTTTATCAAGATACCATCTATTATTACTGAAATAATATAATAATGGTGTTCCACGAGTGGGATAAACTGAAATAAAATCTTCTTTATATAATTCTACAATAACAGTTGCAATATCATGGTCTGTATTTCTAATATCTTTACCAGCAATAGTCATAGCACGATGTGATTTAATTAATTCATATCGTTCTAAATTATCTTGCTTTGCCCATTTTACTAATGAACCAATATACAAACCATTTTTTGTAAAATTATGCGAATTCCATTGTTTAATACATTCAGTTTCATTAAATTTAACAGATTTTTTACTAAATTCAATAAAATCATCTTCTAATTCAACATGAATATTTCTTAAACACCAACATAAGGATATCCATTCATCAAATACATCAGCGCGTCTTTCGTTTAAACAACTAATTAATGATCTAATATAATCTAAATCTTCATATGAATTTTCATTCTTCTCAATTAAAATTTGATTTTGTTCTATTTTTATAGGTTTTTCAATTGTTAATAATTGAGATTTATATTCTTCAATTTCTTGAATTTTACTTTTTTTATAAACTGTTTGATATATTTTATTTCTAATTGAAAATAATTCAATATATGATACATGACGAGCTCTAAAATCTTCAGTTTGTGTTTTCTTGATAGAGCTTGTATAATAATGTCCTTTTTTATCAACTAAAGATTTTACTACTTTACATTCATATTTATCTTTATCAAGAGTCATATTATAACTAACTTCTTTAAATTCTTGATTTTTCAAATTTGCACTTGTATAAACATATAATTTTTTTTCTTTAACATTATATCTATAAATATTTGTTCTATAATATGCTTGACAATGTGAGTCTTCTTTACATGAACCATACATTAACCAGTTATTTCTTTTAATAATAGCTTCATCATAAATATCACTTAAATTATTAGATAAATTTAATTTATCAAATATATTACTATGATTTTTAAGAATTTTATTTCTAATAATAAATTGCAAATAAGGACATGTAATTATATCGGGTATTACAATATGAATACCGTCTTTAATCATTACATTTTTAATATATTCTTCTTTATTTTTATCTTTCTTAGCTGATTGAATTCGCACAGCATGACATTTTTCTTGTAAGAAAATATCAATTGTTGTTAGTTTTCGTATATCTAAATAATCAACTAAATTATCCATGAATAATTTAATAAATATTTCAATATCACCGTGTTTATATACATGATTACAAAAATCTTTAGTATCAATAATTAATGATGGATCTGGATATTCTCCTAAGTTAATATTTTCTATTTCTTTTCTAAAATCTAAATCAATTAATATAGGTGCAATATCAGAATGTTTTTCAGTTAAATGCAATAATGTATCATTTTTAAATGCATTTTTATATTTATTAAGAAAATCATTAGTAAAATCTCCTGATATATAGTAAGAACGCCGTGGTTTCCCCAAACTTGTATGAGAGAATTCTTGACCTTTCGCTACTTCACATTTCTTCAAGAAAGCATAAATCTCAGCTTCGTTATTTACTGACATTAATTACGCTATATAAAAATAATATTATTATTAAACTATAATTTTTTTATAATTATAAATATTCATTTTTTTTTTATATCAAAATATATTATCTTTTATATACCCTTTAATTAGAGAATAATTGAAGAAAATGATTAATTTGCCGTCCCTTTATAATATTAGTCTTTAATTGATATATAAATAATAATTATAGTTGTATTATATGATTTAAGGCTAAATTAAATAAAAATTTATATCTTACTAATAATAAATGATAATAAATAAATAAATAAATAAAGATTATGAAATGTCCTGTTGATGATTGTAAAAAACATGCTCAAATAACCTTAAATTGTTCTTTATGTAATAAAGAATATTGCACTTTACATAGATTACCAGAAGAACATAAATGCGTAAATTTGGAATTATATAATAATATAAATAAAAATCAAAATGAAATTAATTTATTATATAATAGAACATCTGTTACTAAAATAAATAAAATTGATTAAGGCTAAAAAAAAAAAAGTATATAAAGATTAAATGTATATATTACGTTGTATGCAAAAAAATATTTTTAAGGCTATTAAAAAAAAATGCTTATTTACATGTTGGTTAGTAATTACCGTTGCCATTTTGGCACAAGCGCACTCTCACTCTCGGGTATGTTCTTTACCCCTCCTCGTGCAATCCGTGTGCCTGGGTCTCCCCCACCGGTGAAGAAGGATGAGAAGGATACATCCCCCCTATTAGGGGAGGTTCCCATCATGCCAACGACTTTGCCGGACGGACAACCAGAGGAAATCACCAACGAGGATCAAGTGATGCCCTTGGGTTTGCCAGAAGGTGAACCGTCCGGCGAACCAGAAGGTGAATCAGAAGGTGAACCGGAAGGTATCACTGAAACCCCGTCAGTGAAGGGTGACGACTATCCAACGCCTGGGGCGCCAGTGAAGGACCGTCCAAGGCCTAAGAAGGATGCAGAAGCAGTGGGAGAGACAGTGATCCGGGTGTTGTTCCCGGATGCATGAAATTCATATGCGTATGCACGTATGCATGAAAATTAACTTTTTTTTTGAAGAAAATATATATATGTCTTTTATTAATCTAACTCTTTGAGTTTAATTGCATTCGTGTTTAATACTATCACCTAACCAATAGAGAATAATGCCGAAAATATCAATATATCCAGTATAAAATAATTTTATAGTATTATTTTATATAATAAACTCATTTTATAATTACTATAAAATAATTTTATAAAATAATATAATATGAATTATATTGATATGTTCGGCAGAATCTTCTATAAACCGCAGAATCCGGACTAAAAACAAAAAAAATCTCAGTAGAAAATTATAATTTATTTTCTTAGTAATAATTAATTAGTATGTATAATTGATTAATTATAATAATTATTTTAATAATTAATAATGACCAAAGACGGTAAACAATATTGTTCTCCAATTGGTGAAGACATATATGATAGTTCAGGTTCGTGTATTGCTAAAGTTGATTTAAATAAGTTAATTAAAAGTAAGACATCTTTAACAAATGCTAACTTAGCAGACTTATCATCAAAAGATAAAATAAAATTATTACAAAAAGAAGTTAAGAAGCGTAAATTATCTAATAATAGTAATCAATATTGTGATATTAAGAAGGAAAGTTGTGTAATAAATATGTTAAGTCCAGAATTATATAAGAAATATTTTAAACCATTAATGCCATTAAGTTGGTATAACAATCCAGATAAATGGTTATCAAATGTTGATATAAATAATGTATTGATTCAATATGAGAATAATTTAAAGAATAATTTTAAATTATTAGATATTAGTCCAATTAACTACAGTGATAAAATTAATAACTTTTTTTCGAGTCAATGTGTATCAGATAATTTATGTTCTATTAATAAAGATAGTTTAGAAAAATTGCAAAAGCAAAGAAAATGGAAATTAAGTATAATCTTTAATACTGATATATATGGCAACCCCGGAAAACATTGGATATGTATATTTGTTAATATTAATCCTAACTCTAAGAATTATGGTATATATTATTTTGATTCAAATGCGTCTTTTCAATCTAAATATATTAATGAAATTTTAAATAAATTAAAAACATCAACTCAAGAATTAACTGGTAAAGATATAAGAGTATATAAAAATAAAATACGAGTTCAAAAAACAACAAATACTGAATGTGGTATGTTTTGTTTATATATGACAATTAATATGTTGAAAAATAAATCATTTCATAAGCTTATAAATAGTTCATTAACTGATGAATTAGCATTTAAACATCGGGAAATATTTTTTAATAAACTCTAATTAAGTATTAAATAGATACATTAATTGCTAAAAGACCAAGTGTATTTATGAAATGAAGATTTAGATGATTTTGAAGCATTTTATATAAGTGGATATATTAAAACAATAGATAAATATATATATATATTGCTATAAATATTGATGCTGATAAAAATTTTTTATAATGATAAAATAAATATAGCTATTTAAGACTAAAATAATTTTTTTTTAGGCTACAAAAAAAATGCTTATTTACATGTTGGTTGTAGTTACCGTTGCCATTTTGGCACAAGGGTAAGCGAATGAAGCTCCACACAATCATCAGCGAGAACGCCGACTTCGCGCGGCACCTACTCTGCGGCCTCCACAAGATCCTTTCGCATTCGCTTCACCATGACTTCTTCGAAGCACGCAGTAGCGCGATCCAGGCTCGCATCGAGTTCCTCAGCGCCCAGACTGAAGAATGGCGCCAGGCGCGGTACGCAGAGCTGGCGAGCGCCCTGAAGGGCGTGGTCAAGGACGTGGCGAAGTCTTTTCCGGCGTTGGGCACAGGGGATAAGGATCAGGATGTCGCCACTCTGTGGAAAATGGAGATGGTGTTGTTCAACGAGAAGTTCGCGTTGCTGAAGAATGACTGGCTCGAGAAGAAAAAGAGCTTGGACAACTGGCTTAAAGATGCGGAGCAAGAATCAAACCCGAAGAAGAAAGCAGGGATCGAGAAGAAGCGGCGAGATGATTTAAGAAAGGCGACAGAAAAGCTGGAACTCTGCCTGAAAGGCCATCTGCCCGACGATGCGAAAGCAGAAGATCTCGAGTCGCTGCAGCTGTTCCCAGAGCTGCCAGAAGCGTATACGAACAAAGCAGGACGGGACATGGAGTTGCGCGCGTTCGAGCTTCTGGCGATCGCAAAGGAGGAGCAGAACCAGTATGTGACCGACCCTGCGACGAACAGGGCGCACGAAGTGGACATTCTTCGCACGGAGAGCTCGCCCGATGGGAGGCGCTTTCTGATCGAAGTAAAGTCGAACTCAGCGGCACTCACCAGCGCACTTGGCGGGAAGCTCACAGCACTCGCCGAGGCAACGGAGCTTTCGAAAGATCAAGTCTTCGCTATGACGAAGAAGTGGATCGACGGACGTCTCAATCTCCGCGACGCTACGCAAATCGTCATCGACAAGTTCGTCAAGTCCTTCGAGTTCTCGAACGCGCACGTGCAGCTGATGGAGTCTGCCGCTGCCGGCGCCCCACTTGAAAAAATCCTAACGAGGGACAACGCCGGACCACTGGCGAAGGCGCTCGAGCAAGCGCTGAACCACCTCGTGCGCAAAAACGTCACGCTAGATGACGTCTTGGCAAACCCAGAACTTTCTCGCGCGGCCGAAGGCTGGCGCATGATGACCGATGAGGAAGTGCTGAGCGAGCTGGGTGTGGATACTTCCACTACGAGTGACCTGGTCTTTTGGAAGCTGGCGTGAAGACGACCAGCAGGTGGTGGGGAGGGGGTCATTAGAGCCCCACGCACACTAGTCGAACACGGAACGATGAGCTAAAAGTGCTTACACTCTCGATCACGACGCTTATCTATTCCGCGTGTGCACGCGGAAAACAAAAATTTTTTTTTGCATTGAAAAATGTCTCTTGCTTAGATAATTCATGTTATAAGCTGTGAAAGCAAAAATATTACTTTTATAAATAGAGATATTAATGGATGTAAAAATATTTTAAATTTATCTTATGAATGGATAAATTCAAAAACACGAGATATTGCATTTACACGAGAAAAAATAACAATTGATAATGACACGCCGACGAAAAAAGACCGACGAAAAAATATAATGCGTGAAAACCCATTATCAACATAGTTTGCACCTAATGAATAAGAAAAAATAATATTATAAAAAATTTATTTTTTTATAATAAAAGTCTGCATTTAAATTTCACAAAGGTGTAATTTAAATATAAAAGTAATATATATTTAAATTAATAATATATATATTAATTAATAATAATTATAAAATATTTAAGTTAAACAATGGCTAATAATGGGTCAAATATAAATTTTCTTTCTGTTAAAAATTTGCTTAATAATATTCAAATTTTAAAGACATACTTTCAAAAAGAACATAATATAGATATAACTGAGTTAAATTTAAATTTACAACAATTATTTTTTGAAAATATGAAACAAATATTTGAACATAGAGATAATCAATCTAAATCGTTAAAAGAATTAAATTATATAGCAATATCTACTATTAGAGATAGACTTTTAGATAATAATACTTTTAAAAATATAAAACAATCAAATAATGCAGCCCAAATTGGCAGCAATCATATGCAAAAAATGGGTCGTGTAAATGAACCAGCTTTAACAATAAAAGAAGATAAAGAAAAAATTAATCAACTTTATCAACAACGAACACAAGATTATAAACAACAAACGGGTAATGTAATTAGAAATATTACTCCACTAACTCCGATGGTTGATATAAATATGCAACCAATGGAACCTAAAAATGAAGAAAAATTATTAAGTATTAATACAAATGAAGATAATAGTGATATTGCTGGACGCTATAAAGAAATGCAAGATTCAATAAAAAAAGAATTTTCTTATAATCAAAATATAAATGAAAGTCAAATTATAGAACAAATAAAAAGTGAAAATTTTAAGCCAAGTTTTTTTCAGAATAGTAATGAAATTGTAGAACAATATCAACAAGCACCAGCACAACAAAAAAATCAACAATCAAATATAATGGAGCAATTTAATCCATCTCAAGCATATCCACTAAATAAATTAAATGATAAATTGCCACCACCACAAGAACCACAAGCACAAATTCAACCACAAATTCAAGAAGTGGCACAAGTTACAAAAAATATGTCAAATGAGCAAAATAATATGTTAATTTATAATAGTGATTATACAAAAGATGCTGGTAATAATAAAAATGAAATTATTGGAACAAATTCTCAACAATTAAGTTCGGCATCTCATTTTAATTATATAGAACAAGATGGTCGTTTATTGAATAAGATTTTAGATGGATTTCAAAAAATAATTAGTCAAAATGCGAATGGAACAACAAGTATAGGTTATGGTGGTGCCGGACTTGACCCAAATGTGCAAATGGCATTAAATACGATACAAAATGATAATAGTGGTGCAAATAAAGATTCGTATCAATTATATACTAAAAATATTATAATAAATGGTTATGATAGAAATACGGCGGTATATCCATATAGAAATAATTTTACAGTTGCAATTAATAGCACATTAGATGAGTCAATGTCAATTGACACAAGTATTAAAAATATTTTTTCAATTAAAGTAACTCAAGTAATTGTTCCAATGGGATTTATTACTAATAAAGCTTATAATTATGTGTCAGATGCAACTCTTAACTATTTTATTACAAACTACTATCATCAATATTTAGGATTACATATTAAAGATTTAATTGGTGAATATGATGGAACAAATAGTCATATTAAAACAAATATAAGTAATTTAATAGTTGATAAAACATATTATAACCAAGATGGTAGAAATTTTGTGGTATTTAAGCCAATGCAAGAGGATAAAAAAACATTTAAAACACCATTAGCACGATTAAGTTCTATGAATATTTCTTTAAATACCCCCCATGGAATCTTAATTAATAAATATCAAGATAATACAATAGAAGTATCACGTTTAGCATTGGTAAATAGTGGAACTCAGCTTCAAGTATTTACAGCTACTCCATTTACTCATAATGATATTTTTTTAAATGATACAATTATATTTAGTGGTTTTAATATTACAGATAGTTATGGACCAGGTATGGTGGAAGCTTCTTTGGACCAATTAAATACATATTTAAATAGAGATGAAGGTTTTACGGTAAGTGGATTGGGAACAGCTTCACGAGTTGAATCAGCTGAAGATGGATATAATTATATATATGAATATACTACCTTTTATATTAAAAGCTCAGCAACATTATCATTTTTAAGTGAAATTAGTAAGATAGATTATATTAAGGAACCGGCAGCATCAGGATTAACAGGAACATTTAAAAATGTTACAGCACAATCTATTATATCATTACAAGTTGAATATTTTGATAAAAAAATAGATTTATCATCGGGAATTATTTAATTCATAAAAATAAAAGTATATAAAGATTAATTACTATTATATATATATTAAATAAAAATATTATGTAGTGTAATATATATAATCTAAGATATTTGGTATATTATCAATAGTATAAAATATTTATATTCTATACTATTGATAATATATAAATATTGTCGTTAAAATGACGAATACTTTTTTTTGATTGTATTAAGATAATAATTGGATTATCTTATTACACTTTTCCATTTTAAATATAATATAGTATTAAGCAAAAATGAAACATAAGACAAGATAAATAATAAAGCAAATTCAAATAATATATAAGTTACTAAATTGTCAATATATAAAAAAAATGAATATAATATTATATTAATATAAACATAATTTCATATATATATAAATACACAAATAGTTTTTAGCCTTATTATACTATGTCTGATTTTATCAACAAGATACTTAAAAGTTTAGAAATAATAAAAGAGATGTATGAATATAGGGGTTTAACAACACCATATTTAGAAAATATTTCTGTAGATGAAATTAATACATTATTGGAAATATCTCATAATAATTCGCTTAATATTATTGAAATAAAAATAAATGATGATACTAAATTAATATATATATTAGCAAAATATAGTCAAAAAATGATAAAAAACTTTTTAACAAATAATTATTGTCGGAATATAATTGTAATTACAAGCGATAATGTTAGTTCTACAAAGACAATAATAAAAGATATAATAGGTCATAATTCAGAGGCAGATGTTGATGATGAAAAAGTGGAATATCAGTTATTTAAATTGCGTGAATTACAATATAATATATCAAAACACATTATGTGTCCAAAACATGAATTAATAAATGATAGTGAAACAATAAATAAGATTATTAAGATATTAAATATAGAGAATAAAAGTAAATTACCGAGAATATTAATGAATGACCCAATGGCTAAATTTATTAATATGAAAAGTGGTAATTTAGTAAAAATCACGAGTAGAAATAAATCAAGCGGTGAATATATTTCATATAAATATTGTGTATAATATATGCTATTTCATAAATATAAATATAAAAATTATTTTTTTTTATATTATTATAATAATAATATTAAAATTTATCTATATAAATAATAAGTAAGTTAAAAATAATATAATTAATAATGCCCGTAATTGATCAGATTAATTATGACAAAACAACATTAAAACCCTTATATGAAGTAAAAGAAGACAGCGATTTTGCAAATATAAGTATTGATAATAAAAAAATTAATAATAATTATCCAGAATTAAAATTTTATTTAAAAAATAGTAAATTAGAAAATGCAAATAAAGATGCCGACAATTTTCCACCTATTCCACAATTAACAGAACAAGGTGATAATAACATAAACCCATATGTTCGTTTATTACAACATTTATACCAAAATGATATATTAGTTCATGCTAATAATTCCACATATGGTAAAGATAAAAAAGTATATTTAAATTCTCTTCAATTAACTTGTTTAGCCGAACAATTAAATTATGATGCAAATCCAGATGACAAACAATCAGTATTTAGAGCTCCATTTGTTGAAAAAAATGGAGAGCGTCCTTATTTATTAAAGAAAGAACCCCAAGAGCGAAGTTATTTTAGAGATTTTAACTTCTTAGAAAGTCAAAAAACATTCGGATTATCAACTTATGTATATAGTAATGATATAATAGGTGATAATTTAGGTAATAAAACATTATTACACAAACTTATTAATAAAATTGGTTTGTCAATAACTAATGCATATTATTATCAAGATATTTTAAATGAGAAAGGATATAATAAATTAACAACATTATTTAGTAAAGCTAATATGGTTCATAAAAGTTTATACTACTTTGAAAAAAAAGGCACTAACAATATAGATTTTTATATTAGAAATAATGAAGGTTATTATTTAAGACTCAAACAAGAAGACTTACAAAATGTAGACAGTATGGAATGGGGAGAATGGGGAGAGAAAACAGATGCATTAATATTCAATGCATATCCATATAAACATAAAATATCTGGTACAAATAATTATTTTGAAGGAGAAGTTGACACCAATAATATGGGAGATGCTTTGTATGTTGATCATTTATATAGTTATTATCATATTCCACGCAACCAAAGCTTTTATACCGGAAATGATTATTATATAGTGTCAAACAACGCCCAAGAAGTGACAAAAAAGGATACAGAAAAAAATCGATTTCTAAAAATTTTTTCTAATGGTGATGTGAAACTTTATACAAATAGTAAAGAAGTAGATGAGTCAGGTAATTATATATATGGATATTTTGAAAAAGTTTCAATGTTTTCAAGATGGTCTGGTAATGTTGGAGTGCAAAATTTAAAAAAAAATAGTAATTTACGTGGAACTCCCAGCCCTGCAGGACCACAAAAATCTAGCAATCCTATTTGGTCAAAACATTATGAAGGTAGAATGGTTTTTACGAGATATAATCCATATACATATATATATGAACTATTAGAAAAAGACGTAGTCAATAACGTATTAAAATTGGATAGTAGTAATTATGATATTTATACAGCTGAGTTTTTTAATTCAATAGGTCAATATGACTCAATCAATGCATTTAAAAATGTTAATAGTATAGTATCATATGAAATAGCACAAGATGTAATAAGACATTTAATCTTTATGAAAGCATATACAGAATATTTATCAGAAGTTATATATTATCGATATATGAGTGATGAAACATTTAAGAAATTTTATAAGTTAATTATCTATCATAACTGTAATCAAATAGTAGATTTTTTTATTGCAAATTTGTTTGAAATTAATGTAGGAATTAAAGATCATTTTAATGAATTGTTCTTATTAGAAATGATGATGCTTAAAGAAAAATTGTATCAGGAAAGAGTGCATTTTAAGGATTTTGTTGCTACACGAAATGTAGATGCGGCATTCCAACTCGAACAAACAGAAAAGAATAAACTAAGTGAATTAGTTATAAATATGAAATATCATGATTCACAAGAGCAAAAATATAGTCATGATTTAAATTTACAACATAATAAGAATATGGAATATAATAATCAAAAAAGATATTTGCGTAATATGTATATTTTATATATATGTTTAATAGTAGTCTATTCATTATTTATGATATATTATATATTAAATGATATGCCATATATGACAGCAAATCAAAAATCGATGATATTAATAATTATAAATGGTATTATAGCTATATCTATAATTGGGAATGAATTACGAAAATTAATGATAGAACAACAAATGATAGAAGGATTTTTTGATAATGGAACAGTATTTTCAGCATCATCAATATATAGCTTGTTTAATGCAAGAGATTTAACAGAATTTAGAGATATTATCGATACATATCATAGAGGTAAAATTAAATTATTCTTAAAACGACATTCATGGGAAGGGCAAAACGGGGAAAACGGAAATTACTATTATATTGTTTATAAGTATAATTCTCATCGATTGAACGTACCTACTGGTAAAAATAGTCTAGAGTTGGTCCCATTATATGATTTCAGGTCTGGGAAAGCACTAAATGAATTACACTATTTTACTAAAGAAAATAAAACAGATATAACATATAAAACCTATATTTTGAAACAAGAAAAACTAAGTTGGTTTGCAACTGAACGCATGGCAATTCCATCATTGATACTGGATGATGCCAAACTCGATAGTTCTATGACAACAAATATAATTGATACTTCGAATAATACAGTATATTTAAACCCTTATATATTTTTCTACACAAGCGCCAACTATGATAAAGTATATATATTAGATAAAAATGATAAAGGATTAGTAGAAATTGATGAAAAACAATTATTATTAGTTCATCAGGGAATTAGTCAATTATTAGGAAATTATAATATTATTAATGAAATATATAATAATAATTCTATAAATAGTATAGATATTAATTATTTATCAAAGAATAAAGCAGAGAATAATTTGAAGTTAAAGAATTTAAATCAAATTAGTGAATATCAATATAGATTATTAGATTTTTCCTATAATCAATACATATATTTAACAAATTATTTAAAGATAATAACTATTGCTCTTGCTACAATTTTTATCTTAGTAAATATGGCCGAACATAATTATATGAATAGAGGATTATCAGTCTTTGTAATTATCTTTATAATGGTGATAATCTTCTCAGTAATTATAATTCATAAGACGACAGAAGTAAGAAAGAAAGAATATGATTATAATCAATATGCTTATAAGAGGATTGGTTCTATATAAGGAGTTTTATGTTACACTTTTCCATTTTATAAAAACACAGTATATATATACAATTGTAAATAGTTTTTTATAATAAATATTTTATAGATAATTATGGCAAGATTTGTTGCGGTGATTTATAATAAATGAAAAAGTATATAAAGACAATTTATATATATTAATGTTTAGACAAAATATTTTTTTTTAATTTTTAAATATTTCACGCAAATAATCTTGCCGAAATTCTCTATAAACTTCTAACTTCTATATTACACCTATTTAATCTACTTTTATCTTTATTTACTGGCAAATATTATAAATTGCCAAAACATATTTTATAGGCATTATATAGATAATTTTGTAAAAATTCCAAATAAACAATTGAAGCCTTAAACATATATAATAAAACTAATAACGGTTAGCAAGAGTGGAGCAAAGCGGCTTTCCTCAAAAAAAATTGCCTTTACTTAAAGATAAAATATATATAACTATATATACTATAAGAACAATACCATTATTAATTTACTAATTATGGTTTTTATTAAAAATCAAAAATTTAGTGAATTATTTCCACAAGAACAATTACAACATCTAACAACGTCTATTAATTATAATGGTTATACTGTAGTAAAAGAACAATTAACAAAATCACAAATTAACTTTTTAAAAGCAGAATTAACAATGAAACCTAAAACTATACCGGGGTATGATATGAATATTAAAAAATATGAATTATATTTGGAAAATGAAAAGAAATTATATTTACCAAAAGCATTTGGGATTCATTATTTCGGATTACCTAAATTATCAAAATTAAGTGATGGTGATAATATTAATATACCATTTAATGGTATATTGAGAGAATTTCAAACTGAAGTTGTTGATACATATTTAGATTGTCAGATGCAACAAAAAAATAAAGCATTGTTATCAGTCGCAACGGGACTGGGAAAATGTTTGAAAATTGATACTCCTATAATGATGTTTGATGGAACAATAAAAAAAGTTCAAGATATTAAAGTTGGAGATAAAATAATGGGTGATGATTCAACACCAAGAAATGTATTAAGTTTAGCAAGAGGAAGGGAAATGATGTATGATATAATACCAACAAAAGGAGATACTTATACAGTAAATGAATCACATATTTTATCATTAAGATGTTCATATACACTTTATAAAACAGAAAGTCAAGAACCAATAATAGAAGCACAATTTCAAAATCAAAAATATATACAAAATAAAATTATTGATATTTCAGTTCGTGATTTTATTAAACTTCCAAAAATGCATCAAAATCATTTATTGAAAGGATATAGAGTTCCAATTGATTTTCCGGAAAAAGAAATAGATATAGAACCATATGCGTTAGGTTATTGGTTAGGCAATAGAATAAGTTCATCACATCAAATAACAACAGAAGATAAAGAAGTTATAGAATATTTTCAAAAATATTGTGATGAATTAGAATTAAATCTTAAACAAGGTAAAGATAGTAAAAAAAAAGAAAATAATTATATGTTAAATATGTTAAGAAAACATAACTTAATTGAAAATAAACATATACCTCACATATATAAATGCAATAGTAGGGAAATAAGACTTAAATTATTAGCAGGTATAATAGATAGTGATGGTCATTATAGTAAATGTGGTTATGATATAATACAAAAGAATGAAACATTATTAGATGATATAATATTTCTTGCTCGTACATTAGGATTTGCTGCATATAAATCTAAATGTGAAAAATCTTGTATGTATAAATGTGAAAAAAAGACTGGAACATATTATAGAACAACTATACACGGTAAAGGTCTTGAAAATATACCAGTTAAATTAGAAAGGAAAAAAGCAATGCCAAGAAAACAAATAAAAAATGTATTAAATACTGGTATTAAAGTAATAAAAAAAGAAATAGATGACTATTATGGTTTTGAAATAGATGGAAATAGAAGATTTGTTCTAGGTGATTGTACGGTTACACATAATACAATAATGGCATGCAATATTATAAGCAAATTAGCTAAAAAAACATTAATCGTAGTTCATCAAACATTTCTTATAAACCAATGGATTGAAAGAATAAATCAATTTTTACCATCTGCTAAAATAGGAATAATTAAACAAAATAAAAAGCAAATAATAGGAAATGATATTGTAATAGCCAGCTTACAATCATTAGCTATGAAAGATTATGATATAGAAGAATTTAAATGCTTTGGATTAGTAGTTATTGATGAGATTCATGCAAGTTCAGGAGAAATTTTTAAAAATATGTATTATATGGTTAATTTTAAATATTGTTTAGGATTATCAGCAACAATGCAACGAAAAGATGGATTAGAGAAAGTTTATTATTATTTCTTTGGAGATGTTGCAGTTCATAAGGAATTGGATGTTGATAGTGATATTAATGTTAATATTTATGAATATAATAGTAGCGATGAAGCATATTGTAAAGAATATTTATTATATGGTGGAAAACCGAATTTAGCATTAATGATGACTAACGTTACTTGTTATAAACCAAGATGTCAGAAACTTATTAAAATAATTAGTTCAATATTTATTAAAGATATAACTAAACAAAGAAAAATTTTACTATTATCAGACCGCCGAGAACATTTATCTATGCTTTATGATATGTTTCATCAAGAAGACAAATTAAAAGATAAAAATGTTGGTTATTATGTTGGTGGAATGAAACAAAAAGATTTAGATAATTCTGCAAAATGTGATTTAATTTTAGCTACATCTAAATTGGCAGCAACCGGTTTAGATATTAGTGGATTAAATACATTAATATTAGCAAGTCCAATATCAAGTATAACACAAGCGATTGGTCGTATATTACGAGTTCCAAAAGAGCAAAGAACTATTAAACCATTAATAGTTGATATAGCAGACCGAATAAGAGTCTTTAACAATCAAGCAAAAAAAAGGGAAGTATATTATAGAAAAAATAAATATACTATATCAATGTGTGATATAGATAATATAGATTTTACTATTGCTAATTCAGAAAATGAAATAAATTCGATAATAAGCGAACAAAAAGTTAATAAACCAAGTAAAAAGAAAATAAAAGCTATAAGTAATATTGATGATGCATTAGATGCATTAGACAGTTTTACAAAGATTAATAAAATAGATTTAAGCTCATATAAGATGAATGAACTTACTTAAATATAAGATTCTATTTTAGTAAAACATAATTTTTTTTTATATAGAGATAAATTATATTATATATTTATAAGTTGATTTATCATATTTTACTTAAAATTAATAAGATAATTTATAATAATGTATCATAGTTCAACACAAATAGCATTAACATTTTATGATATAAAAAAAATTAGTGATATTAGTAATAATGAATATTTATTATTAGATGATTCATCAAAGGAGCAAATTTTAGAAAAGAAATATGAAAAAAAGGTGATATATGAAATTGAAATTAATAAAAGTAAGCAAAAACTATTGGTTAGTGAAGATTATATATTAAAAGTTAAAGATAGTGAAAATAAAAATATAAATATTTTATTAAAAGATTATATAGAGTATATAGAAAATATTAATTCATATGAAGTTCTTCCATATAATATAAATATAAATATAAATCAAGATAATGAATCACACATAGATAAATATAGTAAAGAAGATGTAATAAATGATGAATCATTTTATGAATGCAAGATAGAAAAAAAAGATGATAAAAGTGCTAAAGCTGATAATATAGATGAAGGATTTGTAAAAATAGAGAATGGTAAAAATGATATTATAGATATAATAGATAAATTAAACAATAAATCGTTTATATATAAGATGTATAAGAATTATATACTATATAATAGTTTTCATAATTTTATTGAAAATTATATCTTAGAGCCATATTTATTTGGATATTGGTATTCTATATATTCGAATTTTCAATTAAATAAATATTTTAATATGATTAATATAATTAATAATACTCAATTGAATTACTTTAAATTACATTTGCATAAATATAACTTATATTTAGATAAAAATAATTCAGTATCTAATACTTATTATATCCAAAATCATACAATACCTAATATATTAAATATTTTTGTTCATAAATATAATTTACATAACAATTATTCTATACCGAATGTATATAAATACGCGTCAATAGAAGACCGGTTATTAATAATATCTGGATTATTAGATGGTTCGTGTTATTATAATAGTATAGATGATAATAATTATTATATTCATCAAATTGTAAATGAAAAATATCACAAAAATATGTGTGATATATTAAATTCATTAGGTATGTTTTATTATATTAATAATGATGAAAAAAAAATGTATATATGCATAAATTATCAAAAACAAATAGGAGAAATTTTAAAATTTGATAATATAATAAATACAAGTGCTTTTACTATAAAAAAAATGTATGTTGATGATTGCGTAGATGTATTACTTAAATCAAAAAATAAACATATATTATTGTCTGATTATACAATAATATAATAACTATTATAGTAATTCATATTTTTGTAATTCAATACTATATACATGAGAAAAAATTTTATATAGTATAGTATTTATATCTTGATAAGGCTTACAACTGTAAAATAAACTAAAAAAAATGATTAATTATATGTTTATATAATATACCGTTGCCATTTTGGCAAAATATATGCGTTTATTCTTAGAAAATGAATATACAAATAAGCCTGAATTGCAAGGCAATATAGGAAGATTATATAATAAGTGTCCTTCTCTAATTATGTCTTGTATATCTGATAAGACAGAACCATGTGTTCAAGTATCTTTGAATAATAAGACAGAGCTATGTTTTCCACAATGTGTTTTAGGTTCTTTGGAACATAATTTATCTATTTCAAAAATATAATGTTAAATCATATCAATATACTGCAATTATTATAGAGTAATAAAAATCAATTAGTTAGTTGTTGTAATATGAGACTATTTATAACATGCTAAATAACTACATAAATATAAATATAAATATAAACTATTTGTATTTCATTTAGTTCGAGTAATTGAATATACATATAAATTAGTAATTAGATTTGTTGAACCCAAACCGTGTTGTATTTAGCAACATTAACTTGAAGCATATTAGTTTGGTAGTATAAAGAGAACTGATGGAAAAGAAAGACAAAAAAAAATGAAATAATCTGAATATATAAGTAATTATATAAAATTATTTTTTTTATTAAGTAATATAAATATATTCAGTAATAATAATATAATAATATAATAATATAATAAAAAAAAATAATAACAATGTCATTATTTAACATATTAGATTTAATATTTAATATAGCATTATTAATAGGTATAATATATCTGGCGAATTACTATTTAACATCAAATCTGAACAATATAGAAGGATTTAATAAATTTTTTGAAAAGCAAGATATTCCAGTGTATAAAAATCCAGAATCCAATAATATTCATAATATGAATAATGATTATAATGATTTACTTCAATTTATTTATGGTAAATCAGAATTATTTAATAAAACTGAACCAATTACAGAATTTACTAATACAGTTAATTTAGAACCAACTAATAATGATATAATCCGTGAATTAGAAATACAAAATCGTATAAATAAGAAACCGAATAGCACATTGCCATATAATGATAATATAGTTTCATTACAAAATGATAATTTGTTAAATAATCATAATGAAAATGTGGCTCAAATATCAAATTTTAATGATAAAAATGAAAATATTTCGAATGTATATGCGACTGATAAACCGACACCATTATTGAATAATAATAGTGATGAATTGGCTGGGATGGACGCATCTGCTTTAATGTTCGAGTTATTATAGAGAACTATTAGCTTTAAACTGTGTTAGAACGGACGCCAATATGTTCAACAAAAAAAAACATAATAAAAATATTCTCTTGGTGATAAGTATAGATATAAAGATTTTTTTTTATTTATTATAATATAAAATAATTTATATATATAGTTGATTAATTTTACAATTAGCTATAATTTTACACCTTTTCCATTTTTAAATGCCGACTTTTATTATAAAAAAAAATTTTTTTTATAATATTTGTTTCTTCATTAGGTGTAAACTATGTTGATAATGGGTTTTCACGCATTATATTTTTG
>Ga0181581_10000622_pt1 | contig 26527 bp, 9 predicted proteins | sample 071ome_22_FD_132433 | JGI IMG/M metagenome (GOLD analysis project Ga0181581, IMG submission 132433) | Coastal salt marsh microbial communities from the Groves Creek Marsh, Skidaway Island, Georgia - 071404AT metaG (megahit assembly) | ecosystem: Environmental > Aquatic > Marine > Intertidal zone... | reverse complement strand
TTGCACAATAATATCTGTATAATTTGTACCTGTTACGTGACGTGTTTCAATTTTGTTTCTGTTAGGGTCAACGTTATTGACAGACTGATCATCTACAATCTTTTTATATGTTTGATTGTATAAACTTGCATTTGTTCCTGTGCTATTTGGAGTAAGATATGTAATAATGCCTGTAGGATCAACACTTGTACCACCATTACCAAACGCCATTTCGTATACAAATCCTTGGCCTGCGTTAGCCAAAGACTCAGCAAGTGCTATACTCATATTCTCATAGTGAATAGCATTGCGTTTATCTATTAATATTTCCTTAGTTTCGGGGTCAAATATCTTAATATGCCCTTGCACTAATACTCCGTTTTTGTCTAATAAGTTGTCTGTCATTTTGTTATCCTACATTGTATTTATTTAGGTAAGTCAACCTCTTCTGCTCTTAAGAACTGTGCAATCGCATTTTCTGTCTTACCTAAGGTTTTTCCTGGTTCATTCCATACTTTACCAATTTTTCTAATAACTGTAATGCGGACACCGTCTGCTGGTGCTGTTGCTATAGTTAGTATATTAGGGAAACTGATACTAAACTCTGCTGGTGCTGTTACATCACCTTCAGGAGAATCTTGATCTACTGTTGGGTCAAATACAGGAATTGCTTGTTTTCTCAAGCGTTTTCCACCAACAAAAACTTCAAACTCGTTAACACTATTTGGTTCCCAGTCTAAGTTAAAGGTATTAGTTATACCGTCGCCGTTATATGTGTTTACTAATGTTTGATCTTGATACGGTACAGTTTGCTGGAATCCTTGGTCAAATAACTGATCTCCGATATTATGGATATCTTTAACTCCAGTACCCATTGTACCTCTGCGTAACTGTTGTAAACTGTTACCATCTTTTACCATATATTCAATACGTTCGCCATTAACAAAAAGTACACCTGGTGTATTTGTAAACTTATCAGGTACAAACATAGTAGTTGCATCGTCAACTAAAATTTCTTTATCGAACGGTTTTAAGTCTTTTGCTAATCTATAACTGTTTATGTCACCTAATCGTTTGTAAACTGTTCTATTTAACATATCTTTAAATTGTCTAAATCCAAACTTAGCAACAGTTGGACCGTCTTCAGCAAACTGAATTACTTCAATAATATCGTTTTCATTTAATGGCTGAGCCATGCGTACAAACAATCTATCATTGGTTACTTTATAGTCCACACTCGGTGTTTGTAATCTACCATTAACAATGATCCAAACATATTCTGCATCAATAGTTGGTCTTTGTAATCTAATTAATCCAGCAAGTAAATGATTGTATTCAATCTCGCCAGCACTTTCAAAGTTTAATGTAGTTCTTGTAACAATATCATAATTTTTACGATCAATTTGTTGAACATCGTGTTTACTAAAGTGTGTAACTTTGATCGGTGTATCTTCTGCAGGAATATTTGTTAGTGTTAATGTGTTTCCACTTATAGTATATTCACCGTCTGTTGTTACGTAAATTTCAAGTATGTCACCTGGTTGAGCAACGTTCTCAAAAATTTCAACACTTGAATTCGCTGGACGGAAAATAAAGTCTGATGTATAAGTTAATTGTCTGCCATTAAGTACAACAACAATATCGTCAGCACCAAGTGTACCTCCTGGCTGTTGCCAGTTACGTAATTGATATTCTACTCTATTATCAATTGTGAATTTTTCATTGTAACCTGCATTAAGAATATCATCGCCCACTTTAACAATAATATTGTGACTTGCAGGTAAACTACTAAACGGTGTTATGCTTAGTTGATATGATGCACTACTTCCATCTGCAACTAAATTATCCGTGGTAATTTCACTAAATGTCTGTGCTTCACTTGCATAAATTGCAAAGTTAATTACTGAGTTTTCTGCAGGTGGTGCACCAAAACTAATAACAACTTTATTTGCAGTATCGTATGAACTATCAGTTGTTTCTAAAATATAGTTTACCTTTTCCCCATTAACTGTAACAATACTATTAAGATCTTCTCTCCAATCAACTCTTGTTACAAACATTAATGTTGAACCATCACCTTCAAATGTGTCCATATCAAGGATCGCTTCACCATTGCCGCTCATTGTAATAATATTAATCTGTGAGTTATTTGCAGGAGCAGAATTAAATGTTAACTCTTTTGTTTTATAGTTAACGGTGTAATTGTAAACAATTACATTATCAATTTTAACAAAGATTGCTTGTTTACTTTGAGGTAACCCGTCGAACTTAAATTTATCTGTTGTGCCATCTCCGATATAAGATACACTTTCAATAATACTTCCACCAGAGCCAACTCTATCGTAAACCTTGATATCTAATGTATCAAGAATTTGTCCTGGTACAAGTTCTTCTGGTCCTTTGCTTGTAGTTTGTGTAACAAATCCGTCGCCATCAATGTTTATATCTTCTGGATTAATACCTGTTGCAGAAGAATATGCAAGATCGCCGCCAGTAACAATAGTATCGTATGCTCTTGGGTCAGGAATAAATGATCCGTCGGAAGTATTTTTACGAATAACAATTACATCACCGCTTTGCGTAGTAACTACTTCTTCATCAAATTTAATTACTGTTGACTCAACTGAAGTTCCGTCATCAGTTAAAATAAATCCAGTTTGACCTGCGCCTGTAATACTTGGTATAATTGCATCTGGATTTGATGGACTTGTATCAAAATTAGGATCATCAATTCTTATACCGTTTTTATATACATTATAAACAATACCTTGTTCAAGTGGTTTAGCAAAGTCATAAACTTTTGTACTATCGTCACTGATTCTAAATACTTCATCTTCATAGGTATTATCATATGTGTCATAAGCAGATGTAAACCATTCATCAGCACTCCAACCAGAGCCGCCGCCAAAGTCAAAACTCTTAACTTGTACACCACCGTAATCAATACCATCAAGTAATTGTCCTAAATCATTAGCAACCATACCTGTAGTTGGATCATAGAATAAATTAATTCTATCTGCGGCTGTTAATAAACTAACATCTTTTCTGTATTCAACTGTAATAGTTTTATTATTCGCAGGAGGTGTTTCAAATGTAATAACAGCAATTTTTCTTTGATGCGATCTGCCTATGTTATCATCTATATTTTCAATAGTATATCTACTTGGTAATATTTCGTCATCACCAACTGTAACTTTTACTTTATCTGTTCGCACATCTGCTGGCCATTTTAATTTATATGTATATCTACTACCACTTCCTAAGAATGTTTCTGTTTCCTCAAGTGTGGTAATAAAGAACGTGCCAGTTACTCTATCAAATTTAACTCTAAAGTGAGTTGTACGCAAATTAGTATTGCCAATTACAGCACTAACTTTTGCTACTTTGCCGCCATCTGCAACATTACCATTAAGTATAATTTTCGGAGCACTTAGATATCCAGATCCTGGATTATCAATTTTAATTTCAGTAATCTTGCCTCCACCAACATATGCTGTTGCCTTAGCGCCGCTTCCGCCGCCGCCAACAAATTCTACCGCTGGTGCATTTTCATAACCTGATCCTGCATCAAAAATTGTAACATCTTTAATTTCAAAACTTGCATTGTCTACCCAATGTTTATAAGGATAAGAATTAATTACATCACTTGCAACTCTTAGTTCGTCATTGTAAACAATAGCATTCTGTGGTATAATCTTACCTTCTTTTTCGCTGTACGAAGCAGGTAAATCAAAGTCAGTGACCATTGTTTGAGAGTTATCTTGATTTTCGTAAGTACTTAGATACTCTCTAATTTTTGTTTTATAAGGTTTAACTTCTTTAGCATATGCTTCATAACTTTCTAAGAAGTCATTGTTAAATGTAATATCTTTTCTTAATTTGCCAATATTATGCTTTGCTTTTACAAAACTTGTTTTAAACATCCAGTCAACAAAAGACTGTTCTGATAATATATAACGCATTTGGGCAAAGAATAATTCGTTGTAATGAATTGCAAGATTATCAATAAAGATTTTATCTCTCAAAGTTTTTAGTATAATTCGCAATTCGTCAACAGGTTGTAAATCAAATGCACTATCATCGTAACCAAAACTATCATATCCTGTTAATTCATCAGCATAATCATATATTGAGTTGCTTAACTGTATTGTTGCATTTTCTCGACCTATTGTTTCGTAATTTACAGTATAGTCTACATTTCTTTGATCGTCAATTTTTCTAAGTAATAACCAACCGCCCGATCCTACAGTGTTAATTTTTACAATATCACCAAACGAATCATCTAAAGATTCTAATTCATATGTTTCGTCTATAATAAAATCTGCTTTTGTTAAATTGTTATATCCTTCTGCATACCAATCAGCATATGACCAATAAGGGGAAACATCAAATCGTTGACTTGCTACTCTATTCCAAGGTTCAAGTCCTCCAACATATTCATACAATGACCACTTGTTAGCGTAACTGCTGTCTACTGTAGTAAGAACTGTAAACTTTCTAACAATTACTAAATCATTTTGTTGGTAGTTTCTACCACTATCTATTACTGTTGCATTTACAACAGAACCTACATTATTAATTTCTAATTGAACGTCTGCGCCTTCACCAGTTCCTGTAACAAAACTTACCGTTGGAACTGTTTTGTAACCTCGACCTGGATCCGTAATATCAACTCTTAAAATTTTACCATCTTGGATTGTTGCTGATAATGTTGCTGGTCTAACTCTACCAACTGCAACAAATTGAAGTTCGTCATTAGTATCAATTTGAATATCGTATCTTCTCGATGCTAATGTTGGAATAGGATCATTGGTTTCTAAATCTGATAAATCAAAATCATCAACTAAAACATTTTTAATAAGAACACTATTTGTTCTTTCTACTAACTGTTTTAATGCTTCAACCCTATTAACAAACATTGTTTGTCTTGGACTATTCAAGATACCATAGCGTTCTTTTTCACCTAAGAATCTATCTGGTACTTCTCTACCCTGTTCATCATAACCAATTAAACTATCAAACCATTTTTTCTCAAAATCAGACTTAGGTAAACTTGTTTCTAAACCATTAGTAATAATACTGTATTGATTGTGAATATTCTTTTCTGTATTATCGATAGTCCAATACGAGAATTTAAGAATTGTGCTTAATCCTCTAATCGTACTTTCTAAGTTATGAGCAGTCCATTCGTTGTTGTTTAACAATGAAATATATTTGTAACCTTGACCTGATGGATCTCTAATTAATTCTTGTACATCTGATGCACTTATAGTTCTACCAGGCGCATCTGGAATAGTTTTTTTATTTCTTACCCAGTAATAATAATAACTTGTAAATTTCTGTGCAGGTTCGTCATAGACACGTTTAACACTATAAGCATTCATACCATATTTTGTTTTTCCACTTATACCGTTAGCAAGTCCTTCTTCTGAATCTGCTTGTGCGTCCCATTCTTCAGGAGTTAATGTCGATTCTACCCATTCATAAATTTCGATTTCTGTTCCTGGGAACAGTGAATTCATAGTATTACTAACATTAAATATATTTCCTGTATTACTATATGGATTAATAAATCTTACAGCATCAGTATCCCACCATAATTTACCAGTCATTTCACTTGCGGTAAAGTTAGTTTCGTCTTTGTTAACAGTATTAACTTCGGCAACACTATAAGTTGCAGGATCATACGATACTTTAAATGATAATTCAACTTCCGCAGGACCTGCAATTTTTCCTTGAATAGGATCAATATAATCTAAATATTCTTCAACAGTTTTAGTGTCTTTATTATAGATTGTAATACCTTTAATTTTTTGAACATCAACAAGAGGTCTTGCATTGCGTTTTCTTTCCCACAATCTTGTATTAAGTTTTACTCTATAATCTAAAACAGTTCCAGCAGAATCATTTCCGTCTCTCTTAAATTGCGGTAACGAAACATATATGTGATTATTTTTAATCAACATTGTTCTACCGAAGTAAAGTGTTTTACGATTTGCGTATTCTAACTTGTCACTGTAAACATATCTGTTTCCTAATAACTCAAATACAAATACTTCGCCTGTATCTACAAGTGTTGAACTAAATCTTGTTGTACCATTGTCAAAGACTGTTGTGCCATCATCAAAGTTTGTGTTACTAAACAAATCGCCGCCTGCAGAATGTACAACAATTCTATCATTGTCATATCTAACAACCGATCCAAACTTTTCATTTGGTAATCCTTTAGGTCCTGTCAAGTGTTGTACTTGTTCAAATTTTCCGTTTAATTGTTCATATATAAACACTGTACCTTGATTCGAATAAGCGTCTGTATAATTAGGCGCACCAACTGCAATAAATTTACCATCAGTTGAAACTGTTAACGAATCACCATAGTTTATATCTGCATATGGTGCATCAATCATTTGATCAAATACATAATGACCCAATAATGATTTTCTATAAATGATCAATTTACGTGTTGCTATCGAACTGTCAATAGCATCGCCATATTTTACAATAGTTGCTAATACATCACCAGTAAAACTAACATCAAATTGAGTTCCGAATTCGTATAAATTTTCTGTTTCAATTGCACTGTCTGTGCCAACAATAAATCCTGTATCATTTGGTAAGAATCCATTTAGGTCCACACCTGTGCTTACTTCTTCCCAATTACTTAAATTAAATAAACCTGGAATCAAATTTGTTTTTGCCTGATATACTGTGTTACCAAACTTAACATATTCGCCTTCAAAGTATGTAACTGTGCTTACAAAGTCTCCTCGATAGTTTTCATCAGCACCAAGTTTCCAACCATCGCCGGCTGTCCAGTTAAAAATTGTAATTCTTCCTGGTTGATCAAATGTAGCATTGCCTTTACTTAAAACATAAGCAGAGTAAGTATTATTTGTATGACTTACAATTTTAATATCACTACCAAGATATCTATTTGCTTCAAAATCAGGTGTAACATATACTCCTTGCAATGTAAAGAAATTACTTGCATTTCTTAGATAGATAGCAAAGGCACCTTGTTTCTGCAATCCTGATGATGTTCCGTCTTCATCAGCAGGAATATTATAAACTCTTTGCCAATCGTTGTTAGTCTTAGAAGGTGGATTTGCATCTCGTGCTATACCTTCTAATAAGATTGACTTGTAAACCCAATATTCAAATCCTTGAAGTGTACGAGTAGTACCTCTTGGAATATTTTCTCCTCTATCTATAACAACAATCCACCCTGCTGTAGAAGATTGCAAGTTAACTGTGTCAGTAGTTCCTACAAGTCTTAAAACACCTACGCCTTGTGAACCTCCAACGATGCTCATACTTGAAATAGCACCATTGTTAAGTCCTAACTTCCAAGTACCTGTTTTGTTCTTAACCCATACACGCAAATCATTAAACGTTTTTTCAATAGCGGCAACTTCTGCTGTTGCAAGAGTGTCATTATCCTGAACAATATCACCAACTACAGGAATAAACGGATTACCGTAATTTGGATTATAATCTGGATCTCCTGGTGTAGGCGAACCTCTGTCATCAAAGTTTGTTAAATTAACTTCAATCCAGCCATCCCATAAATCTGCAATAGTGTGTTCGTTATTGTTTAGATAATCATGTGTAATATTACTTCCGATTACTGCTGGATCTTGTAGTAAATTGTCTGCATTTCTATATTCATTAAAGAAGAAATTAACTTTTTCACCTACAACTAAATTCGAATCTAATGAGCGAGGTGCTCTAAACACCCATCTATCAGCAATTTCGTCGCCGTTGTCTCCTGTGTAAGTTAAACTTTCAATATAAGAAGTTACTGTTGGAGAATTAGAATCGTCTGTTATTCTTAATACATTTTCATAATAGTTAGGTGTTCTTGAAATACCTTCTTGAATTACATCTTGAATTACAAGGTATGGTTTAGTTTCAATTGTTGCTACAGACTCATAAAATAATCCAACATCAATTTTCCACCAACCACCTAATGCCGGATCGTCTTGTTCAACTGCTCTTTCAAAAGCACCGATTGAAATATCTCCAACAAACAGTGTACCTTCTGATTCAAAATCACCGTTTGCATCTCTAACATAAATTAGTGTTCTATTATCTCCAGTTGTATATGCAAATGCAACAATACCTACTGCTGTTGAACTTGAAATAGTTTCTCCAACACTTGGAATTGCTTGTGTGTTGTCTACTAAAAGAATATCATCAATCTTATCAGCAATAGTATGATTACCGTCAAAGAATGCTTTTGACAGCGTTGAATTTCCATTGAATGGTGCAACACCGCTTGGATATCTTGTGTTAATATCGTTCCAGAAAAGTTCTAAAGTATCGCCCGGAGTTGTTGCAACATATGCAAGTCTTGGTGCTCTGATTAATACATGATCTGTTTGTTCTTCTTGGAATAAAAAGTTTCCTCTAAGAATGTAATAGATATTATCATAAACCTGTGTTTGTTCATCATACGTAGAAATCAAGTGTCTAATATGTGAACTAAAACTTTGGAAATCTAAACTTGGATCTGTAGGTTCAATAATATTTTTTGCTTTCCAGTATTGATTAGTATATTTTACAATTTCGTCTTTTTCATAAACTGCTGAAGAAGCAAATTGTCCTCTGTACTTTGTTTTTACATTAGAAGCATAAGGAATACCTACAAATATCCATTTGCCATCTGAACTAATTGCTGTTGAACGTCCAAAACTCTGTATATCATCAAATAAGTTAGTTGGTGCATCAAGAGATTGTGATAACACAAGATTAATGTTTTCTCCTGCTCTAAAATGAATATCAACTCTACCAGGAATAGCATTTCCGTTTCCGTCAACACTGTTAATAGGTGCAGGAGAACCTACTACAATAGATGTATTATTTGTATTTGCACTAATGCTTGTACCAAACACACGCTTGTCTGTTCCTAAACTTCCTTCAACTGTGCCGTTATAAATTTGTTGTGCTATACTGTGACTATTTGTATTTTCAACAACAGTCCATCTATCATTTTCGTCATGATCTACCCATACTCTTTCTTGTGTAGAATAATTGTCTCTTGTAATCTTACTGTTTACATCATTAAGTGTTGAAACTCTTGAACTAATAAGTTTTAAAATAAATCCATCGGCTTCCTCAGCATCTTCAACTTCGCCGGTTGTTTGGGCATAAATTACATCTAAACTCTTTCTTAAAACTTTGTAGAATCTATTTTGTTTAGGTCCTATGCCTAACACCCCAATAATATCTCCTGGTTCAACATCGGGTGCTTTTCGTGTTTTAATTTCTATCGACTTAGAACTATCACTGTTAATGATACTTTTTACTTTCATATCTGTTTCAGTTTGTCTTAGGACGTCCCAAGTTTGTTCTTTTTTGGCTACCCAAATATACTGGCCGATTTCAACTGTGTTTAGATCTAAATCTAAAATGTCGTCATAATTTGTAACCCTATAATCAATATCATCTTGGGAAACATATCCAGCAGTCTTAATATACGATTCGTCTTCGTCAATATATTTTGTAGGGAACGGCTTATGATTATACTTTGGCGGTTTGCTATAAACGTTAACCGGAGTATATCTGTATACCAAGTCTGTATCTAATGGATCAATTGTTTGAACTAATTGAAAAGGCTGTGGCGATAATCTAAACTTAGATTGATCAATTTCAAACTCTACTTCTTCAAACGATTCACTTGCTCCGTATTGTCCTACTTTAAAGGCCCAATCTTCAAAAAATTCTAAACTTGAATTTTCTGTATTAGATAATGCATCGAATAACTTTTCTAACGAATTAATTGTTCCTTTATCTTGAATGAATCCTTGATAGAATTTATATTGACTTACATCATCGTTAATAATATTTTCAAGATATGTACGTTTTTGATAACCAATTAAATGCTGTGCTAATCTTTGCTGTTCACTATCAAAATTATCAGTATCTAAATCGTAAAAATCAGCAAACTGATTTGCTTTGTAATCAAAGTTTGGAATTAATTCATTAGATGGTTTTTCATTTAGCAAGTACCAGTCGTCTTCGTTAAATGTTTGCGATCCAGGAATTTTATATTTTGCACTATAATAACGTGTTTTGTAATAAACTACGTCAGCAATTTTATAATCTGTATTTTCTTTCCAATCAACAACATTAACACTGTCAAGAGTAAATCCTGGTATGTTTACACTACCATTCCATTCTGTGCTACGATACCCAAGTACTCTAATTCTTGCTTGTCTATAACCAGGACCTGGATTATAAATTGTATCATTAAACACTGTGGTATTATCAAGCAAACATACGTGTTCTTTTTGCACTAACGGTAATTTAACAAAGTAAATTCCGTCCGCGGTATTCTTTAATGTTAAGCCAAATTCGTTTTGACTACTTCTAATAGTATTAGCAAAATCTTCTTGTAATTTTTGCCCGTCGGCTTTTAACAAGGTATAGTCATAAAAGTTGTCAAAAATATTATCAACTACTGCATAATCTCTGTTAAATTGTAAATTAACAGCACTTGGTGATAGTGTTAATAATGCGCCTGAATTCCAATTTTGTGTAGTCCAGAATAAAAATTCTCTTGCACTTAATTCCCAGTTTTCAATAGTTTCGATGTTTTTGTTAAACTTAGTAAAATTAAATCCTTGATCTTCTAAGTACTTTCCGTATCCTAACAAAAAGTCTACTACTGCTTGTGGGGTTCTAAACAATGTTCCATAATTTAATTTAGAAACATCTGTTTCAAAGTTTCTTCGTAACACTGCTTCCTTGCCGCCTTCAATCGGAAGTTCAACAAGTTTTGTAAAATTATCTTCATTAAACGTATCAAATGTTCCTGAAACTTTTACTCTAAAGAACTCATTGCCCAGTCTTACTATCTGATTTTGTTGATAGCGTTGACCTGCTTGCCATTCAAGAAATGCTTCACTGACTCCGCCAACATTAATTACTGGATCACGAGCACGTTCAATGTGTTTATAATAGTCGAAATATGGTTTAGATTTATCGTAACCTTTAATTAGATATCCTGCTGGACGTTTTTCAACAATTACTCCACTATAAGAAACAGTATCTATAGGAGAAGAAGTGTTTAAGAATAAATCATAATTTTCTTCTGGTACAAATACATTGCCTTTATTATTCGGAGTACGCGAATCTAATATTAATCTAAATTTGTCTTTTGTACTAAACCCGCCTACTTTAAAACCAAGTTGTACTTTTATATTTTTAATTTCTTCACTATATTCTTCATTAAGTTTTGTTACATCTGCATTAATGTAGTTAAAAATATAATTTACTATACCAGCAGTAGTAATTCTAACATCACTATCAGTTGTATTAGGAAAAATTAAATCTTCTAATCTAATACGTTTATTATTACCTTTATAAACTAAATCACCTGCGGCATTTCTTTCAATCCTCGAACGATCAAAACCTAATCCCATTACTTTTGCAGGTTGATGAATTAACCAAGCAGTAATATATGCAAATGGATATTCTGACCCTCTACGCCATGCTGTCTCAGTTGGTGCTTCATCACCAAATACAAAATTAGTATTTGTTTGAGGAAGAATTAATCCTTGAGCATAACCGGCCTCGTACGGACTTAAAAGTTTACCCTGGGTATTAACTGGAATAAGATTTAATAAATTTTTTCGTGCATAATTAGGGCGATATCTAATAGGTTTGTTAGGTTCTCTAACTCTCCCCTCTTGTAAATCTTCCCATAAAATTAAATTTTCTTTAGTGTAAGGTGCTGGCCCATACACTGTCTCCCACCAATCCGGTTTATCTATATAACCCAAGATTTTCCACGGAGTAGTATGCGGTGAATCTGTTCCTAAATAATCTTTGTAAATTCCTCTCCAGAAGCCAGGTAACGGATTGCCATCTGGATCTGTCATAAAACTATAGTTCCATGTAAAGGAGTTTGATCTATCGTAAAAACCTGTGTCTGTATAGTCAGGATCTCCTGCTACTGCTAACCAATCAACAAAATCAGTTATAATAATATCGTTTAAATCTTCTCTATCAAATCCCGTATCTCTTGAAGGGTGTCCGATAAAACTATCTATATCAAAAATATCTCTGTCGTATGAAACTTTAACATTATTATAGATACGTTTTTCAAGTTCTAAAATTATGTCATCTCTATAATCGCCATACGCTTTAATAATGCTACCATCATGACCTTTAATTACTGTCTGAGGTGTTTGATATGTATTATCTACAAAAATTTCTGGAATGTGCAACGGCCATAGCCCCAACTTAGTAGGAGTTGGCGGAATATACGATGCATCAGTTGATTCGTATTCATAAATGTCAACAACACTTCCAACTGTTAAATCTACTTTATCTGTAATCTGTATAAAGCCTTCGTCAGTGAAAATATAATCTCTATTGTGTAATAACTGATTGTCGTTTAAATATACATAAACTGCTTTTGCAGAAACTGTTTTTAAACTAAACGGATTAGTTAAACTATAAAACTTATTGCCTGAATCAACAACAGTAAATGAACGCTTTTTACTTGCTCCATTTCCAATCATATCAGTCCAGTAAAATGCTGTTTGTTTAGATTTTTCTGATTGCCATTTTTTAATTATTTCATCAACAAGATATCTTGCATTGCCGTCAACACCTAACTCGTTTGCAATTTGTAAAGCGGCTCTTTTAAATTTTGCATATTCTTTTCTTGCAAATCTTAGTGCTTTTACAGCATTGTAGTTTTTATTTGTAATATGATAAGACGAAAGTGTAATAGGTCCACTGTGCTGTACAAACTTTGTACCATATTCTGATAATTGACCTAAGTTACGTAAATTACTACTTCCTGGATATTTGCCTTCGAATCCTTCAACATTTTCAATAATAGTAGTTACATGATCGGCAACTTCGCCATATGTAAAATTACTAATATTATCATTTAACGGATTGTGCTCTAAGTTAATTGGAAACTCATAATATCCATTATCGTTTTTGTCTGCTTCGCTTGTACAATGAAGAATTAAATTATCATCTCTATTCAGATTTGAGTTAAATGTGACGTATGCTACACCATCTTGTCTATTAATTTCCCAATCAGTTCTACGTTCATTATTAACAAAAACTTTTACTTCTAATTCGTTTAAGTCGCCGCTTCTATTGTAAACGTCGATTGCAAAATTATTTTTTTGACCTGCAACAACGTACTGTCTAATTACTTTTTGTTTACTGTCAGAAATTGCTTTTTTCCAACCACTAACATTTTCATAAGTGTCTAAGTCAGTATATTTTCTTAATGTAGCAGTATCAGTATTTTCAGTAAAATTTTGTTGTCCTACTTGATATGTAAATTCTTCAGTTAGTAGATCAAAGTTAAAAACAATATCTCCACTGTTTTCAATGTTCCTATAACTTAAAGGAAACCCTAACTCAGAATCTACTGCACCCGAACCTTCTTTATAAGAAAATATTTTATTTCCTACAAACGAATTACTATTATAAGTATCAAAGGACGTATCTGTTGAATCGTATAGATTAAATTTAGGTGCTTGATTTGCTCTTATCTTTTCTTGTGCCTTAATCCATCTATTGCCGTTATACCAATAAATTTTACCTTGATTTTCAATACCGTTTTTAACTAAAACTGTTTCATTTTCTTGTGGTTCGGTATCAGTTTCTTCTTGTAATGCAATTTGTCTTGTGCCAAGTTGATTTATAAATGTAACTTTATAAATTCTACCATTTACTCTAATATCAGGATCTGCTGTAAATAAAATACGCTGACCTTCAATTAAATCCACTCCGTCAACATTGTACCCAATTGACCCTTCAATAATAGAAAATACATCGTTAGTTTTATCATCAATTAAATCAACATTTGATTTAAATTTACTACCAAAATTGTATAGTCTTAGTCCAGCATCAAATTCAATAATAGGCCTTTTTGCTCTTGTAGATTGATCTAAATCAAGTGAAGTACCATTGGCTTTAGCAACCGCTTCAATTGTTTCTCTATGGAACCAGCGATTATGTCGAGTCCATTGATTGCCATCAATCGCCGCACGATTAATTGTAATATAATCTTTATCCTTAGGATAATTTAATGCTTGACCAAAAGGTAACTTATCAAAGTTTTCGCTGTCAAACGGAACAAATAAATTAGCACTGTATTCACCAGTGATTTCTAAATCTGTTTTGTTTATTAACTTGATACTTTCTCCTACACCTTCAACATACCAAGTACCTTCTCCGTATTTTGCAGGTGTTACCTGTCCAAGAAATTCTACAAGCATACCGTTTGATAAATCAACATCTGTTCTTGTAGTGTAAGTTTTCTTTTGAAGTATTTCTTCTTCTACATTTATTTCAGTATTTTCTAAGATGTTATACATTAAAATCATACCACTTGTATTAACATCATTTTTACTGATATAAAATAACTTATCTGGTGCATCTAAAGGCACTGTAAACTTTAGTGTTCCTTTCTCAACAAACACTGTTGCAGATTCTACACCGTCTGTGTAAAGTGTAGAAATATTGTCGCCTTCTGTAAATCCTGTGATACCACCTTCAACCGGTTCTACTATGTATTCACCCGTGTCGTATCCATCGCTGTCATAAATTTCTGCTTCAAACTTACCAGGTGCCAACACACCTTCTACAGTTTCTGTGATAATTGCTTGTCCCGGAGTAAAGGCTCTGTTAGTTGCAAATGCGATCGGATGTCCAGGAGTATCAATTTCAAATATGTAAGTTTGACCTTTGTAAAGTTTTAAAGTAGGATTTTGTGTTAAACCTGTTGGTGTAAACTTATATGCTACATTGTCATCGTTCTCCTCCAATGATACTTTAAAAGTTGAAACTACTTCTTTAGATTGACCAAAGATAGATAATACTTGAGGACCGCTTGGTAACCAATAGTATTCTCTAAAGTTGACAAACTTGTCCCAATCAATATGCGGATTCCATGCATAATATTCTTGTGCATTTATTTTACTGTGATCTGGATTGTTATTTCCAAACGATCTTAGTTGATTGATATAGTCGTTGTAATCTTTATAAAATGTAACGTTATTAACATCATCTTTGATTACTGTTGCGGGTTCTAATTGATAATCTTCACGTTGTTTTGAAACATCGCCTACATAATTATCGTCAGCAGTAAATGCTTTTGCATTCTTTCTACCGTAATAAGAATTTAGTTTTTCGACCACACCTGGCTGAATCAACTGATCAAGTGTGCTTGTTAAAAACTTTTTGTTTGGAGAAGTTCTAAAGTAACGAGGAAGATGACTTAAACTGGTTCTCTTTTCGTTTTCACCGTCTGGACTAATTGGAAATTCGTTTTGATCGTTGTCATTTGCCATTAGTAATTACTTCCTGTAGTGTTAGAACTTGACGTTATGCCTGCATTGTCTGTTGTTGCTGTTGTAACAATAGCGCCATTTGCTTTTAATCTCGATGCTGTAATAGAATCTATAATATCTACGTCATCAACTGTTGCACTCGAAATAAAAATTTCATCACTTTCGGTTGTAATTTCATATAAACTTCCAAACACTTTATCTGTTTGCTTTGGTACTAATACAATCGTAGCAATGTCCGGTGCTAATGAATTCATTATGTATGTTGCAAGTTCAGTAAAACTAAACTTATCACCGAAGTCCCAAAATTCTAAACTAAAGAATTGATTAATTGCTGTAATAACACGTAACTTAATATCGTTGTCATTTGTAACTTGATCTGAATTCTTTACAACTTTAAAGGTTGCTTGGAGATCTGGTTCTGCTTTGTCGCCAAATAGTATTTTATATTTTACAGGATGATAAATTACTTCATCACTGATTGATTTAATTTTATTAATATTTGCACCAAAGTTTTGAAATAATTGATCTGAACTTGGTGGCAAAGGTTTTGTATTTGTTACACCTGTAAGGTATTCTCTAAACTTTTTATCATATGTAGACGTTAACAAATATGTATCAATGATATTTGTACTACTTGGATCTAATCTATTGTTTTCGTCTGCACTATGTACATATTGAAATTTAATTTTATCTCTACCTTTATATGCTTTATAATTTGTAATTAAAGACAACAATCCAGTAGTTGTGCTATATTCTTTAAATACATCATTATCTACAAAATAGAATTTTGTTCCGTTATCAAATACTGATAGCGGTCCAGTTGCTGATTCAGTTTCAAACACTTTAATATTTTCTGCTTGTGCATCTACATAGTTAAAATTTGTGGATTGATTATTTGAAACTTCTTCTTTTACGAAAACCCACTTAGTTAAAGGATTGTTTTCCGGTTCTACAAAATTTAAAAATGAGTCAGGATTGTCAATTACTCCGTCAGCATCACTGTCAAAGAAACTAATCTCAACTTTTTTACTGTTAATATATCCTTCTTCGTCGCGATATTCTTTAGTAATTTGCCAAGGATAATCAATAGTAAATGGTTGAATACTGTCTGGTTGTTTATTAATAGAAAGCAAGTTTATTTTGTCTGTAATAATTTGTCCTGTTCTACTGTCATAGATTTTATCAGTTTCGTCAAAATAGAATCTTACTTCTTTATCACTTTCAAAAATATATCTAACACCTCTGTATGTGATTGTATACTTTTCTCCGTCAGTTTCAAATAATAATAACCAACTTGAGTCTAAATTTTGATTTGAATTATCACCTGATCTACCTGTATTAAATGCATTACCAATACTTAGATTGTTATTTAAAATTACTCGCCATTCTCTATCAGCAAGGCTATATCGTAAACCAAATGTTTTATATGCAAAAATTTGATCAATCATTTGAGAAATAACATCTGTTGTCAAACTTGTTGCAAACTTGGGTTTAATTTCGCTTAATATTGCACCTGTTGGAATAACATCATTAAAAATAATAGGTCCTTGACCATCTTCGTAATTTTCAGTTCCATCATCATTAACTTGAATTACTTTTGTCCAAATAAATTTAGTAGCAAAAGGGTGATCTGCATTTCCAGACATCAACTTATTAAGATCGTTTGTCATAAAATGTTGACCTGCTGGTGCAAGAAATTTAATAAGTGCTCCGGGTTCTATGTATCTTAATGTACTTCCTGTAAATGTACCTGTAGTTAGTTTTATATCAAGTGTATCTGTTAGATATCCGCTCGAGTTATTTGTTTGTCTTGCAACTTGATTCCAAATTGCTCCTAAGTCAGCCGCCGAAGTCTTCGGAAATTCACTTAGATAAAAATTTCTAATTAATATATTTCTTAAAATAGGTTGCACTACGTTTTCAATACGACCTTCAACGTCTGTTCTCGTAATAAACGAAAAGTTCACACGCTTATCAAATACTTCTCTATAAATGGCTCCGTCATCACCATAGATATTAGTGCTTGAATATTTGCCTGTAGCATCAATTAAATCAAAATATCTACTAACACCACTCGACGTTCTATTAATACTTTTACTTTTAATAATTTCTTGGCTGATTGATCTCGGTGCTACTTGATAATCTTCACCTGTAATCATTCTATTTTGTGTATAGAATGTTGAAGGTGCATTTTCTTTAATACTTCTACTTGTTTCTGCTGAACTTGCATTATCAACTGTGTATTTTAACGAAGCAGTTATAGTCATTGTTTCTGCTGTTCCGCTTCTTGTTTCGTAAGGAACAGATATTGTAATGTTTGTAAGTTCTTCAGGTTGAATACTATATTTTCTTCCAATTGACTTTCTATAATAAACTCTGAATCTACCTTTAGGCAAATTACCAAATGTTCCGTCAGCAAATAATAAACTAATTCTATCTTCAATTCTGGTTAGAACTGTATAGATATCTCGTTGATTTTTGCTTAAACTATTATAGATTACATTGTTACCTTCAACAGCATCTACCTTAGTCCACAAATCTTGTTCATTGCCATTAGCATCAAGTTTGTATAACCATACATCTGAATTATTAATGTTTGTTGCATCAATTGCTATCGCTTGATTAGTATTAGGATTGTCAACAGTAAAAGAACCATTGTCCATTTGTCCTTGTCTAAAGTGTAGAAAATATCCTGTATTAGAACTGCCAGCACCTTTACCATCTTCTCTATATAAAAATGCTAAACTGTTTCCTGGTAATGGAGTTTCTTCAAAAATTTTGTCTACTGTAATACCTGCACTGGTTACTTCAAATACTAAATTCTTTTCACCTACATTTTTATTAAAACTATAGATAGGTAAATTAGAATTTGTTGCATTGAAACGATATTGTTCTGTAGTAATGCCGTTAATTGTATATTTTTTAACAGGACGTCCTACAATAGAGTTTTCAGGCAACGAAGCATTTAGTACTTTTCTAAATTGCTCTGACCAATCAGGATTGCTTGGATCATTCCAAATAATTGTTTGATTAGCAAGGTTAACACCGTTGCTGTCTACAATGTCTTCGGTGGTTTGAACACTTTCAAACTTTAATAAGCCATTTGCTGTTTGATTTCTCTTTGGATTGTAAGAAAGAAGTCTTGCTAAACGTAATACACTTTCTCTACGTTCTGCAAGTTCTAAATAGTTTTCACGTGCATTTAGATCAACACGGAAAGCAAGGTTTTGACCTAAATACGCAATCAAATCAATTAACGCAAGGTATTCTGAGGATTCAATGTAATCGTTGAAATCTTCTGGATAATTTTCACGCAGATAGTTGATCATTGTACGACGTAGACTATCAAAGTCGTATGACTTAAAGTCTGCGTTTTTAAATGTTTGATATACTCTCTTCCAGTCTTCTGCAAGTAGTAATCTATTTTGTCTATCTGTTGTCGACATTTGCTTTCCTCGTTATAAAGTATTTATTTGTTTCTGTTAACAGAGTACTTAATTCTTTAACCTACAAAGCCGTTGTTTTGATCAAACTGTAACTTCATTTTTTCAGAAATGTTATATGGTAGATATTGCAGTTCACACTCTATTTGTATACCACTTTCATACTGATCAACAATTACTCTATTAGCATTGATACGTGGATCGCTGTTAATAATCGTTGTTACGTTGTCTGCTATTGCTTCTTTTAGATTTTCCGTTAACGGCTCAAATAAAATGTCCCAAATAATTGTTCCAAATTCGGGATTTTCTAATTTTTCCCCTTGTCTTATATGGAAGTGATTAAGTAGGTCTTGTTTAATTAACCCAATATCATAGAGAGTGTAAGATAAATTGTCAGGATTGACTGTGCTTAAACCTCTGTAAGATTGAGCCTTTACAATAGGCTTCTGTTTTAGGTTTTCCTTGACTTTAATGTTCTTAATTGTATCTTTTTCTAAACTGCTCATATCAATATTTATATGCTGTTAAGCACCCTCTTTCTTGAATGTATCTGGTATATTATCAATGTCTGGAGCCGGTGGAATATAAACATCATTCGTTCTGTCTGTTTGTACAGTGGTGTATTGTATCGGATCCACGTTTTCGTGGTGTGCCCACGGCTCATGCTGTGGTAAGCGTTTGTGTAAGGACGCGATAGCGGTAGCGGTAGCGCCGGGAACCACGTGAGTGGACAACGAAGTTGTCTTAGCGGCCTCTGGCCCATTCATATGGATCTGTAGTGCAGTTTCATAGTGTCCTAATCCACTGTTGATATTAGACGTTGTTCCGCTTGTGATATTAGTTGCTAAAAACGCCAGTGTTTGAATAGAGGTTTTAGTTTCTAAGTTGATGCCAAAGTTTGTAAGCAGATTAAATGTTCTACCTGCCTGCATATTGATATCTCTGTCAGCAGTAATGTTAAGATCGTTTTCAGTGTGTATACTAATAGAGTCTTTTGCATACACATCAATTTTACCATTAGAACTCATTTCAATCCATGAATTACCACTACCATGATCAATACGTATTAAGTCCTCCGTGTTATGGAAAAGAATTTGATGTCCTGTACGTGTTCTGATACGCATTAATTCGTTTGCTGGTAACTGTGGAATTCCGTCTTTTTCGCCTTTGCCTACACTTGCATATTCTTTCTTAGAATTGGTCGCGAAACCTTTTCTTAAAAATTTGTCATCACCGTCGTCCATTACAAAATGCGTTCCGCCGAGTCGGCCGAATGGAATGTCTGCTTGTGTTCCTTGAGGACCGTATTTGGCTTTTACGTAGCCAGGACGTTTATCATATGGGCCTGGAGTTGAAATACCAAATACCATGCTTGGGACTTCACGTCTTGCACTTGCTGTACTTAAACCTCTTGTGCCATCACTTGATAACCCCTGTATTCCTAATACCGACATCCAGTTTTCATTTATAGGCTTTTTAAACTTTGTAGGATCATTACCCTTGTTATCTTCAAGATTCTTTTTGTTAATTTCACCAACTACTGCTTTGCCTGTGTTTGCAATACTATCTTTACTTCCGTCTGATTGAGGTGGATTACTAATATGGCTTGTTGCTACCCTGTCAGGCATTGAAAAGTTAATGTAGTTGTCTTGAACACAAGCAATCCAGAATCCCATGTTAGATTGACCTTCAATAAACACAACAATTACTCTGGAACCAATGTCTGGTGGTGTCATCCAGAAGCCATACGCCTGTTGTGTGTATTTGTAATCTTTGTTTTTACTAAGTGCTGACGCAGGAGTCTGTCCAATGAACGGACTACCGTAGCGTACTTTAAATGTTTGTCCTTCAAGTCCTTGGTTACTGCTTGAGGAAATTTTTACAAGTTCAACTTCTATGGCGCCCATGTAATTAGGATCAAGGTGACCTATCACCTTGGCCATATAAGGACCTGGATCTAATTTTACTACCTTGCCTGCGGTTCTTGTATCTTGTCCCATTATATTAAATCATTACCTCCAAACTCGTCAACGCCAGTTTTTTCTTTTGCGTCTTGACTTTTTATTCTATTTTGTTGAACTGTCGTAACAACCGAGTCAGCATTAACTTGGAAAGGAGTACCGTCTGTGTCTTCTGATATTGACTGTGCTGTTTCTATTACGCCTAAATTGTCTTTCAATCTAATTTCTTGATTGCCCTTTTCTGGATCTTGTGAAGTTTCTTTCTTGACATATTGATTAGGTCTACGAACCAATTCAATTGTCTGCTTAAATTGTCCATCGTTTAATATATTCTTAACTGCAATTACTTGATACAAACCACTAAATGCATCAACAGCAACAGTTTCTTCTGGGAATCCCATTAGACCGTTGTCTTTGTAATCAACAGGTGTTCTAAAGTTTACAAGAACATCAACTTCACCATATTGGTAATCAATGTTTCCATCAGCATCAATGTTAATAAATTCTGTGTTTTCTGAATTGTAGTTGCCTACTCCGCTATCTGCAAGATAATACGGGTCTCCCCAAATTTCCATTTCAAGTGTTAACAAGTCTGCATCAGAATTTACAATAGCATCATTAAATTTACGTGCAAGTTCTACACGCATATCATCTATATCAACAGCACCAGCCGCGGCAGTATTGTTATTAGTAGTCATTTGTGTTTTGCCTGATATTGCTTGTTCGTTGTCTGTATCTGTTTGTTTTACAACGGTCTCAGGACTTTCGTTGGCGTCTTTACCTTCTTCAACATTAAGTTTAGGAAGCACACCCGGTGAAATACTTTTAAAGAATGTATTATCCAAGTTAATATTAAAACTAAGAATATCTTCATTTTTGCCGCTATAGATATAATTGTATTCTTTACAAACCTGTTGTTTCAACGCGGCTATACCATACGGTATTTTATCAGGTGATAAAAATTTTGCTTCATTTACAAGATATGGCATAATTCTAAAAACATAGATTTTAGGTGGTGTACCTTGTTTCTTTTCTGTTGCAGGATCTGTAATATTAAAAACTTGTGTGTCAATCTTAAACCATTTTTTAAAGCCTTTGCTGTCACTTGGTTGGCTAACAATACTGCGTCCATACTCTGAAATAGTTACAAGTTCTTCAATTATGTCTTGGATTCTTGTACCCTGTGTAAATTTAATTTCACCTAATCCTGGAGATAGTTGCATTTGTCCTCCGGATCTTGACCAAACATTTAGTTCTTTGTCCCAAGTAAATTTTGCATCACCAAAGGGTTGATTGGTACTTCCAAGTCGTTCGAGATCAAACACAGTGCTTAATCCTATTTCGTTTGCATTTGCTTTACCTGTTTGTTTATCTGTAATTTCTTGTCCTAACGGAGATTGTGAAACCAAGGTTTCTATATAATATTCATTAAAGTCTTCAGGTACTTCTCCATCTTTGATCATTTTATAATATTCTTGAATCTCTGCTACACTTTGTTGTTTTCTCTGTGCGGTATTAGTACTAACACTTACAGTGTTAACACCGCCACTGGCAGTTGTTGCACCGGCACCGCCGTCACTTGCACCGCCTGATAAATTTCCTTTGGTTGCACGGGTTTTAGGAAATACTACAAAATATTGATCTGCTGTAGTAATCTGCTGTTCAATTGCTCTTTTTCCATAATACTGATTTAATGCACTTGATAAACTTTTTGGACTACTTTGAAATATTTCTTCAAGTGTTCTTCCAACCAATGTTACATCACAGGGTATGGATTGTGTAGCATCTTTCAATGCTCCTTCATTGTATGCAACACCTTCAACAACATATTGACTTCCACCATTGTTAACTTCTAAACCACTACCAACAAGTTTAAATGGTAAAAGTTTAGTTGCTTCTGGTACAAGTTTAGGATTACCATCATTGTCCCAGCCAACAAAATCTAATGTTAAAAGAAATGGTGCTTCTAAATAATTTTGATGTCCTGCTTGATATGCTCCAATCTGTAATGCTTGTAAGAACAATCCCATACTGTAAGGCTCTGTAATTTCAAGTCTAAAACCAACAGCATTAGTTGTTCCTTTTCTTCTACTTGGAGAAATTAATGCTTCTACTTCTAAAGAATCACAAAAGAATTCTACTTTTTTACCAGAAGACTCATATGCTGTTAATGTTTTACTGTCGCCAAGTCCGCCGCCGCTTTGTAGTATTGCAATTGAAGGACGTCTAATTCTATATGTGTTATCTGGATCGTTTATTTCTGCATTGGTCAATGCATACATTCCAATTTTATAATTGTAACTTGCAAACTGTCTTAATACATTAGGCAAAGGTAAATTTAAAACTCTGCCGTCTGCGGTATAAGCAATTTCTTGTGGATCTACTTTTACTTTTTTAGGTGGCTCTTCTTCTTTTTCAACTGCTTTGTCTTCGTTGGCTTTAACTTCTGTTTTAGTTGCATTAGTGTCAATGTCTGAACTATCTTGTGTTCCTGGACCATAGTCGCCATCAGTAAATTGATTTGCATCAACATTTAAGTCGTCTTTGTTTTCATCAATATACTCTTTAATTAACGCTGTTGGATCTACGCTTCTACCTGGGGGTGCTAACGGTTTTGCCATTATCTATTCTCCCAGCAACTGTCTTAATTTACTGCCCTTTGGTACATAAATTTCTAATCCTGCCCTAAAATCATATACTGGATCTTTTAGTGTATCCATGTTGCGTTGTGTAAAAACCCACCATAACTTAGGATCACCATACATATCATATGCTAATAAATCTGGACGTTGATGATACTGTGGTTCAATTTCATAAACTACATCGTCTCCTGATTCAGGAACAGGACGTATTCTTAAAATATCTAAGTATTCTCTTCTAACAAGTCTTGTCTTACCCCAAGGTGAATTATTTGACATTAGATGAATCCTTTATTGCCACTGCCAAGATATTGGCCTTTAACAAATTTGTCTAAACTAAACTGTTCAACTCTGCTTCTTGAGTATATAGGCTGTAGTGACACAGTGACTTGACTTTCTACAGGAACATAAGCAATTCTTCCTCTGTCAGTACCTCCTAATATTTTATTTGCATTCAAATCAGGAGAATTAAATCCGAAATCAAGATCCACTGCAAGATAGTCAACATCGGTTGGCATATCAATTGTAAAGTTTGTTACAATAACCGGAACATCTTTGAATACATAATCTCCATAACCGTTTAATTTTACAATTGGTGGAGGTGATCCTTGATTTGATGTTTCACCGTAAAACATTTTTGTAATTGAACGCAAATAATGTAGCATTGCTACCCAATACTCGCCTTCTAATGAATTTTGTACAACAAACTGACCTGTCAGTGTCATTGCGTCCACACTTGAATTCTGATAAGCAAAGAACGGATAATTACTATGTACTGGCGTAATTGCGTTGTAACTTGCTTGATGAGACATAATAATTGTAGGCGTATATGGAAAACAAAGTCCTCCTGTACTGTCAATCAATCTCTTAATATAGGGACTTTCAAGAAAAGATTTAATCGGAGGTACACTTAATTTGACTCTCCAATCCTTTGAATTAGGATCTTGTGACCAAGATGCTGTGCTAACTTCAAGTGCTGGTGGTTCTCCATCTGTTGGAATTGTTCTGGATCTAATTGCTTTCATAAATCCTTTACCACCTTCTTGTAGAATGTCAACAGTTTGCGAGGCTAAGTCTTTGGTCGTATCGATTATGTCACCTGTTGTTATAGGTGTTTTGAATTCATTAAAGTCAAATGTGTCTGTCATAATTGGTAATCCTCGTTACAAGTATTTATTGACAAAATTATCAGAGTATATTATAATAAGGACTATAAATGGAGAAAAAGTGTGAAAAGAGTAAACTATCTGAACAACAAGGACCTATTATTGGAGATCCACAAGTCAAAAAACAGTTTTTGCAGTTTTGTGGACAAGGAATACCATCAATATGATATTATTTTACCCAGCATAGACAAAATTAACGTAAGAACAATAGCAGAAGCAAAAAGGAACAAAGCAAAAAGATTAGGTGATGCAGATTATGCCGCACGTAAAGAAGCAGGTGAAAAAGTAAAACAAGCAGATTGTGCTATAGATTATAGAAAAATTGCTAAAGATGAATTAATTTTTAGGATTATGACTTATGAACATATTCCTGAAGAAAAAGGACGTAAAAAGAATCCTAAAACAGAGGCAGATAAAAGAGTCAAGTTAAACTTTCCTCCATTTCAACATTTTAAATTTGATGACAACGACAATTTAATATGCGTGGGTAAAAGTCATTGGCAAGGTGGAATGGAAAACGGATACTTTGAACTAAGTGGTGGCAATGCCACAGAAAAACTTGCTCGTATGTGGATGAAACTGTGCGATCGTTATGCTACTCGTGGTAATGTTCGTGGTTACACATACAACGATGAGATGCGTGGACAGGCAATTCTACAACTTGCACAGATTGGTTTACAATTTGACGAGTCTAAAAGTCAAAACCCATTTGCATATTATACTGCCGCAGTTACTAACTCATTTGTACGTGTGATTAATATTGAAAAACGCAATCAAAATATTAGAGATGATATCCTTGAAATGAACGATATGACTCCAAGTTATACAAGACAGAGTCAGGGAGAATGGGAACGTCAAGTCGAAGAGCAAAGAGCAAAAATGGCAAAAGGTGAATAAGTTCTTGACTTATAAAACTTTTTGTTGTACAATTATGAATAGAATTACATCGAGGTATTGTTTTGTTTAAAAAATGTGCAGTATTCACAGACATTCACTTTGGATTAAAATCTAATTCAAAAGTCCATAATGAAGACTGTGAAGAATTTATTGATTGGTATATAGAGCAAGCCAAAGCAAATGGTTGTGAAACAGGCATCTTTATGGGTGACTGGCATCATAATAGAAATAATCTAAATGTTGTTACAATGGATTATTCAATTCGTTGTCTTGAAAAACTTGGAAAATCATTTGAACAGTTCTTTTACTTTCCTGGCAACCACGATTTATATTACAAAGACAAAAGAGATATTCATTCAGTAGAATATGCAAAACATATCGACGGTATTACAGTAGTAAATGAAATTACAACAATCGGTGACAGCACTATGATTCCGTGGCTTGTAGGAGAAGAATGGAAACAAATTCCAAAAATTAAAAGCAAATATATGTTTGGGCACTTTGAATTGCCAAACTTTTATATGAACGCTATGGTACAAATGCCAGAAACTGGAGAGTTGGATTCAAAACATTTTGTACATCAAGAGTATGTGTTCAGCGGACATTTCCATAAACGCCAAACACAAGGTAATGTAACCTATATCGGTAATGCATTTCCTCACAACTATGCAGATGCTTGGGACGATAAAAGGGGAATGATGATTCTCGAACACGGAGGAGATCCTCAATATCTTGACTGGGAAAACTGTCCTAAGTATAGGACTGTAAAATTAAGTCAACTAATTGATCAAAAAGATACATTGATGAAAGATAAAATGTATCTTCGTGTAACACTTGATATTAATATTAGTTACGAAGAAGCAAGTTTTATCAAAGAAGAATTTATGCGTCAGTACAACTGTAGGGAAATTACGCTTATTCCAAGTTTACAAGACGATCAAATTAATACCGACATTGACATTACCAAGTTTGAAAGTGTTGACCAGATTGTAGCAGAAGAAATCAACGCAATCGAAAGTGAAAACTATAACAAACAAACACTGCTAAACATTTATAACGAGTTATAAGATATGCTGATTAAAGATCTAACTGTAAAAAACTTTATGAGCG
>Ga0181581_10000620_pt1 | contig 26572 bp, 24 predicted proteins | sample 071ome_22_FD_132433 | JGI IMG/M metagenome (GOLD analysis project Ga0181581, IMG submission 132433) | Coastal salt marsh microbial communities from the Groves Creek Marsh, Skidaway Island, Georgia - 071404AT metaG (megahit assembly) | ecosystem: Environmental > Aquatic > Marine > Intertidal... | reverse complement strand
CAAGACTGGTGCCGAGCAGGCCGATGAGAGGAGCAATTTGAGCAACCGTTGCCAACAGGTTGAGTTTTTCTTCCAGTCTGGGAACTTCCATCAGACCGGCTTCCTCAAGTGCTTCTCGGACGCCATCTTTCCCATGGTCTCTGTGAATCAATGCCGATTTGGCCAATCGCGCAACAGGGCCTGGAGTCGCTTCGCAGATGGAAATAGCTTCAACGACGTTGTCCCTTTTTAAAACGTTGCGTACCCCATTGAGAAACTCCATGGAATTGATTTGAGAGCGATGATAGTGAATGAGTCGTTCAAGAAAAACAAATAGGGCTGAAGCACTTGCCATTGCTAGCAGCCACATCACGGGCCCACCCTGTTGGATGATTTCAGGCATCGTCATGAGTGTCTTATAGGCCCCCCTCTGTTAAGCCGCAAGCGCGTTCCAAAGCCTCTGCTGGATGGGTCCTTTTTCGACCATTGAGCCTTTGCCCTGTGGTTCCAGAACTGGGGTTTTCATGCTTGCGGTCACTGCAATCAAACCAAGGGGAGGGATCCAGGCCTGGAGAAATGAATGATTCATGCATGCCTTTGGTCTCTCAACTGCCGGCCGATCCCAAGAAACGGTGTCACCTTCTTTCGATCCTGTTCTTGAATCATTGAGGAGCCCCCCAAATAAGGTCCTGCGAATTCAAGGTTGATCGCTTGACGTCACAATATTTAGTAGTCTAATATTTTCACCATACCTCTAATGGTGGTCATAGCTTATGAAGTGCCCTAAATGTGCCTGTTTTGATGACAAGGTCGTGGACTCCCGTTCCTCCAAGGAAGGGGCCGTGATCCGCAGGCGAAGGGAATGCTTGGACTGTGGCCACCGATTTACGACTTATGAGGAAATTGAGAGGGATACGCTGATGGTGATCAAGCGTGATGGCCGCCGTGAGCTCTTTGGAAAAGAGAAGCTTGCTTCCGGCCTGCATCGAGCCTGCGAAAAGAGGCCTGTCAGTCAACAAATTGTGCACGAACTCATCGATCGCATCCACAACAGCATATTGGATGAGTATGAGCGCGAAGTGCCAAGCATGGTGATAGGGGAACGCATCATGAATGGGCTACGCGTTGTGGACCAAGTGGCTTACGTAAGGTTTGCAAGCGTCTATCGGCGCTTCGCGGAGGCGACGGACTTTGTTCAGGAAGTTCAAAAATTGGAGACAGCTCAATGATTCAGTTGAACCCCGATTGTCTTGTGGTCCTCTGTGATGAATCCCAAGCCGTGCCGACATCGGTGGAGTCCTTGACCCTGCAAATCCTCGGGGAGCAGGCTTCCTGGTTGGATGCTGGCGTTCTAAAGGATATTTGTGGGGCAGTGTTGTCCTACCTGAGGGAAGAGCAAGGCAAGCAATCGGTTCCCTTTCACGAGTTTGCGGAAATCCTTGAAGAAGTGTTGCGTGGCTTCGGCCTGAGTCTGAACTCCCGAGCTGATGAATCGCAACTTCCCCGGGTGGTCAAAACCAATGTCATGGACTGGCTCCACGATCGTCAAGATACTGGCTTTGACCTCATGCTTTTCCACCTCTTGAGAGATGGGTTGGACCAAAGCCTGCAACAAGGGGAGGCCAGGATTCTCTGGGTCCATGGCTTGCGTCATTGTGTCAAACAACATCTTGGAGCGCAGCGCTGGGGTCGGCGCTGCCAACAGTTCAATGACCAACTCATTGCCTTTATCAGGCAGTGTTTTGACCAAAAGGCAGGTCCTGGGTATTCCCTCATCCTTCACCCTTAGAGCCAAGCATGAGCCAGACACTTTTTGAAAAAATCATTGCTCGAGAGATCCCAGCCGAAATCCTCTATGAGGATGATAGGGTCTTGGCTTTCCGAGACATTCAACCCCAGGCTCCGGAACATGTCTTGATCATTCCCAAAAAGCCCATACCACGCGTGGGAGATGCCAGCCGGGAAGATCAAGCTTTATTGGGGCATCTGCTGCTGACAGCGGGAGAAGTGGCTCGCGAACTGGGCCTGAAAGATGGTTTTCGTCTGGTCATGAACCACGGTAAAAACGGTGGAGAAACCGTGCCGCACCTTCATTGTCATCTCCTGGGAGGTCGCCCCCTGAAGTGGCCTCCCGGTTGAAATGACGCTTCCCAACCAAATAACGATTCTGCGGATCCTGATGGTTCCTGCCTTCATCGTGACGCTTCTTTACTATGTGCACGGAGGAGGTGAATGGCTTCGCTGGCTTTCTCTCGCCATTTTTGCGTTGGCGGCTCTCAGCGATGCGGTGGATGGATTCATTGCCCGAAGGTACAATCAGATCAGTGAGCTTGGCAAAGTCCTGGATCCGCTTGCTGACAAAATGCTTTTGATGGCAGGGTTTATCTTGCTGAGTTTGGACAATGGCCCTTATCTCGCCAAAGTTCCCATCTGGTTGACAGCCCTTATTTTCAGCAGAGATGTCCTGCTGGTACTGGGTTTGATATTGATTCACTATACTTTCGGTCGTATTCGAGTGCAGCCGCGTTTGATTGGCAAAGCTGCGACGCTTTTTCAGATGCTCATTGTTCTTCACGTGCTGGCCAAATTGCCCCAGACCTACTTTGTCTTCTTGGTTTATGCCGCAGGGTTTTGTACGGCTATCTCGGGCTGTCTTTACTTTTATGACGGGATCGCACAGCTGGGAACTCATCCGTCCAGTGGTCCGATTGATAGGGCAGAGAGAAAAGACTCAGAGTGATTGGCACCTGGGGCAGTAGTAGGCACTCCTTCCTGCTATCTGCATCTTCTCTATGGAAGCTTGGCACACAAGGCAAGGTTGGTGGGCTCGATCATAAACCCGAAATCGCTCTTCCTTTTTCGATCGATTGTTGGATTGACTTCCAAAGTAGAAAAACCCATCGCTTTGATGGCTGCCCTGCCAATCGAGTGAGCAGGACCTGCCATGAGTGAATGCTTCATCGAGAGCACCTCGAATGCCATCAAAGAGCCTTTGCCACTGGACTTCCGAAAGAGCAGACCCTGACTGTTCTGGATGAATTCCTGCCCGGAACAGTGACTCATTGACATAAATATTGCCAAGGCCTGCCACGCGATGTTGATCCATGAGCAAGGTCTTGATGGGAGATCGGCTCTTGCCAAGGCGCTCCCTCAGGGTTGTTTTGCTCAAGGCTCCCGAAGTCCATGCATCTGGCCCAAGTCGATCCACGCTCAGGGGATTCATCGATACCCTGCCGAGGGTGCGCGGGTCTTGAAACACGAGTTTTCCTTGATCGCACTCCCATTCAATGGCCACCTTGCGATGAGGGCTTTTATCTTGTTCGGATGAAGTGAGGGCGTAGAGCCGTCCTGTCATTCCCAGATGGATGAACAGGGTGCAGGTCTTTTTTTCATGGGAAAGGAGGATCAAGAGATACTTACCTTTTCGTTGGATGCCAAGGATCTCAGAATCATTCACACATCGAGCGAGTTTTTCGGGACTCTCAGGGCGTATGACTCGGGGTTTCATGACGTTTGTTCGATGGATTCTCCACCCGATCAACTCTTCCTGAAGGTGTTCCTTGAGTAATTCCACTTCGGGTAGTTCGGGCATGACTCAGTGGTTTGCTTGGGGCGATAGGGTTTCCGAAACAAAGGCTCCCGCAATGTGCCGGATAGTCACAAGACCCCGGTTCCTTTTGAGAATGACTTCCACAATATCAAATCGATGGTAAGGAACCACCACCTCGAGTTCTTGCAGGTAATCCTCAGCGGCATGCATCAGACGTCTTTTTTTGGCTCGATCTACCGAGGCTGCTGGCGATTGCCATTGTTCCCCTGTCCGGGTGCGGACCTCCACAAATACCAGTGTCTGGTATTCCCTGAACAGGAGGTCGATTTCCCCCCGAACGGAAGCATAATTCCGCGTCAGATACTTCAGTCCTCTTCGTTGCAGGAACCGTCTGGCCAGTTTTTCCCCGTGTTGGCCGCGTTGAAGGTGGTCTGGCAAACTTGAGCTGCCCGTGAAGGGGTTCAGAGCGCTCATGGAGATTCAAACTCGAAAGAGGTTTGCGTGGATTGGAGGTTTGTCAAAAAGGAACGGCGGTGGATGGCACAGGGGCCATGATGGAGGATGGCCTGGCGATGGGCCTTTGTGGCGTAGCCCTTGTGTTTGGCAAACCCATATTGAGGATAGGCTTCATCCCAACGCTCCATCAAGGCATCTCGGTAAACCTTTGCGATGATGCTGGCAGCGGCGATGGTGAAGCTCTTGGTATCTCCCTTGACAATGGCTGTCTGTGGACAAGGCAAGCCCTTCACGGGTAATCCGTCTATCAAAGCGTGCTGTACCTTGGGGCCATCGAAGGCAGTGATCGTGTTTCGCATGGCGCTATGAGTGGCTTTGAGAATATTGATCTGATCAATTTGCTTCGATTCGACCTGAGAAATCCTGAATCGAATGCCTTGGTGAGAGGTCAGGAAATTATAAAGCGCCTGACGTTTTTTTGCGGTCAGTTTTTTGGAATCATCCAAAGAATGCAGGCAATCAGGTAACCCTTTTTCGAACCATTCGGCGGGAAATTGAACGGCTGCTGCTACCACTGGCCCTGCCAATGGCCCGCGTCCAGCCTCATCTATTCCGACCAAGGGGTGGAATCCTTGAGAAGTGATGGTTTTTTCCCAGTAGAATCGGTCCATCGATACGGAGTTTTGAGGAGTTGTTCCCCTCACGGTTTTGCCAAAAATGCGACAAGGTCCCGTAATTCACGCGGAGTCATCATTTCGGCGAGTCCTTCCGGCATGAGGGAGAGACCGCTTCGTCTTGATGCGACATCCTTGGAATCCATGATGATGGTTTTCCCATCGGCTCCCAGCACGACCATGCGTTCAGGAGTTTCCGATTTCAATACACCAGAGACCTCTTCGCCGTTGGTGTGCTCGAGATAAACGGTTTGGTAGCCTTCGGCGATGGAGGCATTGGGAGTCAAAATGGATGCAAGGATCTCCTTTTTGGTGAGTGGTTTCTCATGCCCTTTGAGGGATGGGCCTATGTTCGTTGTGGTTGCATCGAGTGAGTGACAACGCGCACAACCGAGATCCTGGCGGTTCTTGAATAAGTCCTCGCCTTTCCTTTCATTTCCACCGGCAAGCAGGGCTTGCTCGGGAATCTTAGCTCCGCCTGCGTCGAAGGAGCTTTTCCACTCCTCAAATGGAACGCGAAGAGAAGGCAAAGGGTTTGATTCCAATACCTCAATGATTTCTAACATGAGTTCTGGTGCCAAATTTCCCTCAAGGAGTTGTCTCATGTAGGGTTCCAGGATGGTCCAGGCCTCTTTCGAATCCAGGCTTGCCAAGCCTTTAATGGCTGCTTGGCGAGCCATCGTTCTACCTTGTTTCAAGTCCACGGAGAAAAGTGCGGTGGCATCCTCTGGCTTGAGTTTGGATTGGAGTTGAGCTGTCTGATTGAGGACATCCTCGGAAGCATGCGTTCTTGCCCATAGGAGTGCCGAACCCAAGAGCGGGCTTTGCCACTCGGCAAGCATACGGATGATTTGAACCTGAATACCGTCTCCCGGGGAATGATGAATCAGTAAGTCCAGAAGCATGGTCTCCTCTTCGCGCAGATCCAGAGAAAGCATGGCTTGCAAACAGGCATCAACAATCGGCTCTGGAGACTTCCTGAGCATGTCGCCAAGCACAAGTTTCAGGGGGACGGCTGCGGTTCTGGGATCTCTGTTTGGTAATGTGCGCGCCAAGCCTGTAATGGCGTCCCTTGCAGGTGGTTTCGACCAATCTTTAAGAGCTTTGAGGGCACTGATGCGCACGGTCTCTGATGCTGATTCCTGTTGGGCAAGAGAAATCAAGTAGGCAGCATTTTCACTTTGTCCCAGACGGAATTGCGCATTGACGGCTCTGAGCAGCACGGGTTTTGGCAGGTTCGGATTTTCTACCAGCTGTGCGAGTTGTCCTTGGGCGGCTTCCATGGGAAGGTCGTGGATGGCTCTGGCTGCCTCGACAATCACTTGGGGATGGGGGTCTTGCAAAAAGGCTGCGACCTCGGGGCGTCCCAACCTTCGGAGAGCCAATGCCGCTGCCATGCGGACACGCATATTCGGGGCTCGATGTGCCCCGGACAGACGCGGGATGTCGCCAATCGATGCGAGCGCCATGACGGCAGCATGCCGTATGTAAGGATCCTCGCTTTGGTTGGCCTCAAGACATTCAAAAACCCAATCGCACTGGCGAAGGGGAACCAGGCTCTGCGTCGTGGCACTGTGCTGCACTTGATCGTAGCCCTTTTCTATCGTCTTCCAGAGCCATTTCAGACCAAAGAACTGGGTTTTGGGATCTGAGGATTGGATGAGCTTGAGATAATCCTGATAATAGCCCACCAGTTGTCTGTCCGCGAGGACTCGTGCTGCCTGATGGACAATCAATGGCTCGGGATCTTCCAACAGTCCTAACAGGGTTTTGGTAATGTCCTGATGCCTTTTGGCCAGTTGTCCAAGTCCCCAAATGGCGTGGTATCGAGCATACAAGGAGGTTTCGTTTTGAGCGATTCGAGTGAGTTCCTGAAGAGCGTTGACCTGGAAAGCGCCACTGACAACTTGAGCGATGGAGGAAACCGCAGGTTCAAATCGTTGGACCAATTCATATTGTGCCTCAGATCTGACGCGAAGATCATGATGCGAGAGAAATTTTCCCAGTTCCCTGATGGTGCTTTGCCCGAAGCCCTGCCTGAGCAGCTGTTGAACCTGTTCGACTTTGGTTGGGTCGACATTCTTAGCAGCTACCCGAAAAATGCGCCCCTTACCCGTCTTCTCCCAGCCCTGAATCCAGTCAGCGACGTAGATGCCCGGTTTGGGGCCAAAGGTCACATCAACAGGTGCCAGGCCCCAAAGCATTTTTCCATCCATCATCGTCCCCTGATTGTTCTGAAGGTAGTCCTGAGAATGAGGCACTTCGAAGCCAGCGCCTTTGGTCTGCACCTTGAAGTGGCGAATGCCACCTGGAAAGTCACAGAGGAAAAAATGATTGTGAAAGGACTCAGGCATCCCTGTCCCGGGATAAAAAGCAAATCCTGCGGGCCCGTGGCCGATGTGTGCCACAGGAGGGATGAGATGGTATGCCGTGTTTTGATCTGCGAGCTTCCAGAGCCCTTCCGAATTCCAACTTCCCATATTGGGCAACCACTGCCACCCCATCGTCCAGCCACTATCCCCCCCTTCAACCACGTAGACCAAGCGTGCCTGGTCTCCCCCATCCCCATTGTTATCGGCAGTCCATAAGTTGCCCTCGGCATCAAATGCCAGTTCTTGTGGGTTGCGCAGCCCAGAAGCAAACAGGGTCAACTCAGTGCCGTCGGGCTCGCAGCGAAAAATGGAACCTGTGTGAGGCACCGAGAGGATGGTCTCTCCCTGATGCTCAACATGGGCTCCTCGATCCGCTATGGAGAAATAAAGACGTCCATCAGGTCCCATCGTCAATCCGTGCATGTCATGACCGCCAAAGGCAATGTGTACCCCGAATCCGTGATGCAGTCGTTGCTTCTTTTCGGCAACACCGTTTGCATCATTGTCTTCCAGGAGCCACAAATCAGGAATGCACGTGAACCACACTTGCTTGCCGCGGGCCAGGACGCCAGCTGCCACCCCGGAGACCAATGAGCGAAATCCGTCGGCGAACACCTTGCTTTGATTGGCTTGCCCATCAAGGTTGAGATCTTCAATCAAAACGATGCGCTCAGACTCGACTTCCAAATCATGCCAGTCAAAAAGGCCATCCTTGTTGCGATCCACAATGAAGGATTTGGGAATGGAAGGGTTGCCCGAGGTAAGCTCTTTTTTGAGAAAGGCAGATCGGTCTGCAACCGTTGTGAAGGCAAAGTCGCGATCCAGCCAGTCCGGGAAGCGTCGTATATCATAAACAGAAGTTCGCCTCCGATGAGATTCCACTACATAGCACTTCCCTGATGCATCGAAAGTCATGCTGACCGGATTGGCAAGAAGTGGTTCGGAGGCGTAGATCTCGATCTCGAAGCCTTCTTTGACCTGAAACGATGATGCGGCCTCCAGTGCCTCTTCAGATGGAGCGGTGGCAGTGACCTTGTCCTTAGGGGCTTCCTGGCCAAACATCCAGCAAATGTTGTTGGCAAGGAAAAACAGGATCCAGATCGTATGGGTGTAACGCATGGCCAGGAGAGGGAATGTGCAGGCTACTAATTTACGAACACGGAAATCTATCATTCAGATAATTTCATGACAAGCCGCGCAAAGGATCTTTTCATTCACCATGAAGGTGATTGTTCTGCAGAGCTTGAAGTCTCTCTCGGAATGGCTCCATGTCTGCACTTGCCAGTAGGGCTTCTTGTATAAGAAAATGGAAGCATGCACCAAGCCCCCAGACTTTTTATCCCAAAATCTTGCCTTCTTTGGTTGGGTCTTTTCCTGACCTTGCTCATTCAAGCACAGCCCCTCGTGACCCACGAGGACGAGTCCAAAGTACCCTCATACAAGCTTCCGCCCCTGCTGAACATGGAAAATGGCATGCCTGTCCAAACGGAATCGGCGTGGGTTCATTTTCGTCGTCCCGAGTTGTTGGAAATGTTCACCCACCAAATGTATGGAGCTGTTCCCGATGGCCAGGTGAGTGTATCCGCTGAAGTGCTTTCTGAGGAAGATGGGCTCATGGATGGGATGGCTCGAAGCAAGCAAGTCGTGCTGCGCTTCACCCGCGAAGGAAGCGACTCCTCCGCTGAAGTGCACGTCTTGATCTACACCCCCATGACCGAAAAGGCTGTGCCAGCATTCCTCGGACTGAATTTTTATGGCAATCATGCCATCACTGCAGACAAAGGTGTGAGGATTTCAACGGCATGGATGCGGGATAATCCAAGCCAAGGAGTTGTGAATCACCGCGCAACCGAGGCTTCTCGGGGGGGGCGCTCGAGCCGATGGCCCATCGAAACCATCATGAAGCGGGGCTATGGCCTCGTAACCGCCTACTATGGAGACATCGACCCCGATTTCGATGACGGCTGGAAAAATGGCATCCATCCCCTCTTTTACCGTCAGCGTCAACAGGCACCTGAAGTGCATCAGTGGGGATCGATCGCTGCCTGGGCCTGGGGGTTGAGTCGTATCCTCGATCACCTCGAGCTGGAGCCTTTGATCGACCACCACCGTATTGCTGTGATGGGGCACTCCCGCCTCGGAAAGACAGCCCTTTGGGCGGGTGCCACAGACCCGAGGTTTGCTATGGTGATTTCGAACAACTCTGGATGTGGAGGGGCTGCTTTGAGTCGTCGCGCCTATGGTGAAACAGTACGCCAAATCAACAGTTCCTTCCCGCATTGGTTTTGCGATGCCTTTACCCGTTTTAACGACCGGGAGTCCGTCTTGCCGTTTGATCAACACCAATTGATTGCCCTGATGGCCCCTCGGCCGGTCTATGTGGCCAGTGCCGTTGAGGATCAATGGGCGGATCCAAAGGGAGAGTTTCTCTCCGCAAAGCATGCTTCGGAGGTCTACCGACTCCTTGGGGTGCGGGGTATCGAAGTGGATCAAATGCCCGATCTGAACCATCCTGTGGGCAGCAGAGTAAGGTTTCACATCAGATCGGGAAAGCATGACGTCACAGACTATGACTGGGAGCAGTATCTCCGGTTTGCCGATGAAATGCTTTCATCACAGTAACCGGTCCCTTAGGAAGATGGACTCTCTGCCTAAAGGTCCCTGAGCGAGCATCGCCCATGCAATGAGGTCCCTTGCTGAGAGAGGTTTTCAATTGACATTTGGTGCTGCCTTTGACACTTTCATAAAAAGTTTATCAACTATCTAGAGGTATATCTCATGACGACTTATCATTTTTCCCGTTCCGGTCTCCTCGCAGGGGCTCTCCTCATGGCTTTCACTCTCCTTTCAAGTGCTCACGCTGAAAGCGTCGCCGCCAAGGTAGAATCTCTGAAGGGATCTGCGTTTTACGATAATGGAAATGGGGCTGTTGCACTTGCCGCGGGCGCTGAAATTAGCGCAGGATCACTCGTCACAACCAGTCCAGACTCTGAGGCTGTCCTACGTCTTGGCACCAGTGTCTTGCGCGTCTTTGGTGGCACTACTGTCTCCTTGGATCGGTTGAATCAAGAAGCTACATCTGCTGGAGTTGTTATCGATACTCAAATTGATCTCAAAGACGGCACCATTGCTGGGGCGGTTGCCAAGTTTGCCTCTGCATTGTCTAAATTTGAGATTAAAGTTCCTACAGGAGTTGTGTCTGTTGATGCTTCCGCGAATGCGACTTCTTTTTACATGAGTGCGCCAGATGATATTCGTATCATCGAGGGGTCAGGAATTTTCGTTTACAACCGCGATGGAGTTGTTTCCAGCGCTCGCATCGATGGGGGTAGTCGCTTTGCTTCAAGCACGACCGCTCAGTCAGTGCAAACAATGACAGAGGCCGAAGTCAGTCAAACTGCGGCAGTCACCCCCGAATCCTCAGCAGTCTCAACGGTTACCCAGACGACTGCTATCACTGCTGTTCAGACTACCATCAACCCTGCAAATTTCTTTATCTCCCCGACAAAAGGTGGTAATTGATACAGGTTTCTATCCTCTGTTGGATCAGAAAAACTTCCCGCTTCTGCGGGGAGTTTTTTTATTTCAATACCACTTTTGTTGATGCGGCAATGATCATTGATTTTACCCAACTTCCCTCAGCCTCCATATACCACACGATGACTCAGACCGTTGTGCCGCGTCCTATTGCCTGGGTTCTAACGAGTCATGACAACGGGCAGTGGAATGTGGCCCCGTTTTCCTACTTCAATGCTGTTAGTAGCCATCCGCCATTGGTTTCCTTGTCGGTGGGGCGCAAGCGTGATGGAAGTAAGAAAGATACCTGGAGCAACATTGAAAAGCACTCGGATTTTGTCGTCCATATTCCCCAAGTGCGGCACGTTGATGCAGTCTTGAAGACTGCGGAATCCTTGGCCGCCGGCCTTTCTGAGTTGGATGCAGCGCCATTGGATACGGAATCTTTTGAAGGCTGCCCGCTTCCAAGGCTCAGAGGCCTACCGATTGCATTTCACTGCACGAAGCATGATATTCACTTAATTGGGGATGAGGGGCAGGCTCTGATTCTGGGCCGTATCCAGCAACTTTACCTGCATGATTCCATCATTGAGCAGTCTTCGGATCCTTCAAAAGTCAATCTGCAGATCGAAACTTTGGATCCACTGGCTCGTTTGGGGTCAGATGCTTTTGCTCGGGTGTGCCCTCTGCCATCCTGAGGCTGTGGAATCAAGGCTCTTCAGGCGCCAACACTTGCACAGAGTCAGAGTGCATCTGGGCGGATGTTTCAGTCCTAGAAGGCTGAGTCTAAGAAAGAGACCGCCTCTGTCTGACGGCACCTGCCAGCTCCTCTAGAACCGGAATGGTCTGCTGCCATGAGATGCAGGCGTCGGTGATACTTTGGCCGTAAGTGTCAGATCCGTCTCCTTTGTAGGACTGCTGCCCCTCCATTAGATGACTTTCTAGCATGACTCCCATGACGAAGCGGGAACCCCCGGCAATTTGGGCTGCAACCGCTTTAGCAGCTGTTGGTTGCTTGCGGTGATCCTTGGCTGAATTGCCATGACTGCAGTCGACCATTACCGATGGGTTCAGGTCATTTTGTTCCAGTTTTTCGCACACGCCTTGAACACTGACTGCATCAAAATTTGGGCCTTTTTTGGATCCCCGAAGAATTAGGTGGCAGCCATCATTTCCCTTGGTTTGAACGATCGCTGCGATCCCCTGTTTGGTCACTGAGAGAAAATGGTGTGGCTGACGAGAGGCGCTGACCGCGTCCATGGCTATTTGAACATTGCCATCGGTTCCATTTTTGAATCCTACAGGCATCGAAAGACCTGATGCCAATTCCCGATGCACCTGGCTTTCGGTCGTTCGAGCTCCTATGGCTCCCCAGGCAATCAGGTCTGCGATAAATTGGGGTACGATGGTGTCCAAGAACTCCGTAGCCGCCGGAAGCCCCATATCGCTGAGATCACGAAGCAGCTCCCTGGCTTGTCTAAGGCCCTTATTGATGTGGAAGCTGTGGTTGATATCTGGATCGTTGATAAGCCCCTTCCAGCCTACGGTGGTTCTGGGCTTTTCAAAATAAACCCTCATCAGGATACACAAATCCTCCTTGTGCTGATGGCGAGCCTCGATGAGGTGTGTCGCATATTCTCTGGCCGCCTTGGTGTCATGAATCGAGCAGGGGCCAGCAATGACGAGACATCGATCGTCTTCTCCACTGATAATCGCCTGCGCCTCTTTTCTTGCTTGAGCCACCGTCTCTGAAGCCTTCTCGGTCATGGCAATTTCCTGCTGCAAAATGGCAGGTGACAGCAACGGCTGCAGCGATTGGATTCTCAAATCGTCCGTATCTTGTATCATACCTCTTGAAATGTTGACTTTAAGGGTCTGAGTCGCGCTCTGCAAAGCCTCACTTGGAAAAAAGTGCCTCTTGACGTGAGGATCGTTTCTGCTGATCCACTGGCCTTGCCACTTTTCCCTCGTCAAACGGGCTCGCGTTCCATTAGCTTGGAGGCCTCAATGGTGAGGGAGTCGACGTTCTTTCTTCCTGCCCCCAGTCGGCATGCAATTGGACCAAGACATCATCGACATCCTCAAAATCAAGGCTTCCACCAAATCTCTGGGAAGTGAATCGGGAAATGCCTCACCGCAGTTCCCCAAATCCCTACCGATCCTTGGATTGGCTGACATTGTCATCTTCCCGGGTATGGTTGCTCCGCTCCTGATCGAGTCCGTTTCGAGTAATGAGTTGATCGATGATGTGGTTTCTGGTGATCGCCTGATTGGTTTAGTTTTGCAAACCACACCTGTAGATGATCCTTCCCCCGAAGATCTTTATCCTTGCGGCTGTCTTGCCAGGGTTCAGAAGATGGTCAAGCAACCCAACCAGCAGGTCAGGATTCTGATTGAAGGCCTCAGGCGTTTCCATACTGGCAAATTCACTAAAACGTTGCCCTATCTGTTGGCCGAAGTTGAATACCACGACGAACCCAACGCCCCGGACTTAGAGTCAAAGGCCTTGGCTCGAACGGCCAAAAAGCTTTTTCAGGAGATCCTTCAGCATTCGCCCACACTCAATGACCAATTCAAATCGACCAATTTGAATACGGATCAGCCTGGCAAGATGGCTGATTTGATTGGGGCAAACCTGAACTTGAAGTTGGATCAACATCATCTGCTCTTGAGCCTTTTTGATGTCAAGGAGCGCTACAAAGCGCTGTTGCCCCTTCTACAGCACGAACTGGAGTTGCAGTCCATTGGAGCCAAAATTCAGAAGGAAACTTCTTCCTCCATTTCCAAAAGTCAGAGAGATTTCTACCTAAAGGAGCAACTCAGGGTTATCCAACGCGAGCTCGGAGAAGAAGAAGCCACGGTCAAAGATATTCGGCTGCTTCAGGAGACCATGGACCGCGCATCCCTTCCCAAGGAAACCAGAGATGTTGCCACGAGGGAACTTGAACGACTGCGCTCCATGTCTCCCTCTCTCCCTGAATACGGCGTTGCTCGCCATTATCTTGAGTGGCTCTTGGAATTGCCATGGGATGCATCCGCTGGCGATCAGTTGGATTTGCATCGTGCCTCGCAAGTGCTCGATCAACAGCATTTTGGATTGAAAAAAGTCAAAGACAGGCTTCTGGAGCATTTGGCCGTGCTGAAATTGAGCGGCACGGTTCGAGGTCCGATTCTTTGCTTGGTAGGTCCTCCCGGAGTGGGGAAGACTTCATTGGGACAAAGCGTGGCTGACGCGATGGGAAGACCCTTTGCTCGGATTGCCTTGGGAGGTGTACGAGATGAGGCAGAGATCCGGGGACATCGACGCACCTACGTAGGTGCCATGCCCGGCCGTATCCTCCAAACACTCAAGCGACTTAAGGTGAGTAACCCAGTGGTGCTGCTGGATGAGGTGGACAAGTTGGGGGCGGACTTTCGTGGAGATCCCGCCTCGGCATTATTGGAGGTGCTGGACCCCCAGCAAAACAAACACTTCAGTGATCATTACCTCGAGGTACCCTTTGACTTAAGTGACATCCTTTTCATCACGACTGCCAACTGGCTTGACCCAGTTCATCCGGCGCTTCGGGATCGTCTCGAAGTCATCGAACTTCCAAGTTATACCACCACCGAGAAGGTGGAGATCGCTCGATCGCACCTCATCCCAAAACTCCTGAACGATCATGGACTTCGATCCGGCGACTTGAAAATCCCTGTTGCCTTGATTCGGCTTCTCATCGAGCAATACACCCGGGAGGCAGGTGTGAGGCAATTGGAGCGGACGCTTGCTTCGGTCATTCGCAAGGTAGCCAGAGAGCGCATGGAATCGGCTCACGTGCCATCGACGCTCAAGTTGGACGCTCAGTGGGTAGAACGACAACTGGGCCCTTCCACCCATCCTCCTCATGAACATGAGACCATCGCAGAGCATGGGCTGGCATTAGGGTTGGGTTGGACACCGAGTGGGGGGGAAATCTTGTTCATGGAAGCCACCTGTCTACCCGGCACGGGCAAATTGATCCTGACGGGCTCATTGGGCGATGTCATGAAGGAAAGTGCTCAGGCAGCGCTGACACACCTTCGCAGTCAGGCTCAAACTATGGGTTTGAATTTGCCCCCCATGGACGAACACGACATTCATCTTCACGTGCCTGCGGGTGCGACACCCAAGGATGGGCCTAGTGCCGGTATATGTATCTTTGCGACTCTTGCTTCCCTGTTCCTGAAAAGAAAGCTGCCTTCACGGGTTGCTATGACCGGTGAAATCAGTCTTCGGGGGCGAGTTTTGCCGGTGGGTGGCATCCGGGAAAAGCTCCTTGCTGCGGTTCGCTGTGGGATGCGCGAGGTCTTGCTTCCCGAGGCCAATCGGCGTGCCTGGGATGAGGTGCCTGTTGAGGTCCAAAAGCGATTGAAGATTCATTGGGTCAAAAACGTCGAAGATATGATGGGCGTTTTATTCAAATAAGGTGCCCGACTTCCATATTTAGGCCTTTTCAAGACCTTCAGCCATGACCCGCACGACCATAGGAATCATTTGCCTTCTTGTCAGCTGCCTTTGCTGGTCGGGGGAAGCTTCCGACAACGAAACCCAAGGGCAGGCGCTTGCTTCCGAAATGAGGGAGTTGCAACTGGGTATCCCGGGTGATATCCGGGCGATTTTGAAGATTCGGTTATCTGATGGACGTCGGTTGGAGCGTCGATTGATCAAGCAAACCCGTGATCTTCCAAACGGTTGGCAAGATGTGTTTGAACTCGATGCCCAAGGGGGAGCCTCTGACGAGTGGGTGGTGATTACCCACCTCAGGGGCCTGGCCCCGATCTACCATGATCGTTCTTCCACGCAGGGTGGGGAGCATCCTCCCGCGCAATTGGATTTGAATCAGCAGGCGCTACCCAGGGAATCGGTCATGAAGCCCCTTGGAGAAAGCGGCTTCTGGCTGGCAGATCTTGGGTTGGAATTTCTGCACTGGCCCCAGCAGCGCCTCATTGCCCATCGCATCCAGATGCGAAAAGGTGTCTCCTGTCAGGTCCTGGAAAGTCGGAGGGAACCTTCGTTGCAAGTGGGTTATGATTGGGTGCGTGCCTGGGTCTCCCGCGAACACGGAGGCATCATTTATGCCGAGGCCTACAATGCAGCAGGCAAGAAAATCAAAATTTTCGAGGTCAATGACGTTCAAAAAGTGGAGGGTCGTTGGTTTGTCAAGGAACTCAAGATTCGCGATTTGGCCGAGCGAACAACTTCCATTTTGGAATTTGAAGTGGAGCCCGGAGCCCGGCCATAGCTACAAAATTGCCCCACGAGTGGTTTTCAGAAGGTCCTTGGTTTCTCATGCGATCGCTCTCTAGGCTTGGATTCAGAACTTGATGGGAGGAATTGCCTTGATTTCACGGTAGGGAAGGCAAACCATGATAGGCATGTCCCCTAAGTTTCATGGCCCGACACCTTTACGGTGCATTGTATTATTTCTGGTGTGGATGCATGGCATGCCGCTGGATGCTGCAACCAGCTGGAGCCGTTTTCGTGGACCCAATGGTTCTGGAGTAATGCCTTCCTCCATCCAATTGAGCAAGCTGGAGGAAGCTCACATCGATTGGACTCTGGACCTCCCGGGAGAAGGGCACTCCTCACCCGTCCTCTGGGCCAAAAGTGTTTACCTCACCAGCATGAGCCCCGCTGCTAAGTCTTTTCATATCCTGGCTATTGATGCGGAGTCGGGCAAGGTGAACTGGAGCCGGGAAGTGGCCTACGAATCCTTCAACAAGCATGACTTCAACAGTTTTGCTTCCCCAACTCCTGCAGTCGATGAAGAGGGTGTCTACATTGCATGGGCTCGGCCCGATCATTTTCATGTTGCCTCACTGGACCACGCAGGAAATTGGCGATGGAATCAAGATTTGGGGCCTTTTGAAAGTCAGCACGGAGTGGGTGTCTCACCTATCTTGAATGGCCATCAGGTCATCGTGGCCAATGACCAGCTCGGGAAAAGTTTCTTAATGGCCATGGACAAGGCGACTGGAAGCCCTATCTGGCAAACGCCACGCAATAGCGACAAAGCCGCGTATTCGACACCATGTGTTTATCAGGCTTCGGATGGCACCGAACAACTGATCTTCAACAGTGCTGCCGACGGTATCACTGCGATCGATCCATCAGATGGACGCAAGCTTTGGTCCTATGCCAAGGCTTTTGACAAGCGCAGTTGCAGTTCTCCCATTGTCGCTGGTGGAAGAATTTTTGGCTCTTGTGGTAGTGGTGGCGGTGGCAACTATGTGGTGGCGGTCGTACCTCCAACCGACATGAAAGAGGACAAGGTGCAACTGGCTTACGAGATCAGACGATCAGCCAACTATGTTCCGACACCGATTGCGGTCAAGGACTGCATCTTTTTCTGGAGTGATGGTGGAATACTCACCGCAGCAGACCCAGTGACAGGTAAAGTGCATTATCAAGAAAGGGTGGGAGGTCGTTATTTCGGGTCCCCCGTTTCCACAGGAGATGAAATAGCCTGTGTCTCAACCACCGGAGAGCTGGTGGTGGTGGCCGCCAGCTCGTCCTTCCAGTTATTGCATCGATTGGATTTGGGCGCCCTCTGCCATTCAACACCGGCCATTGCAGAGGACGCCCTCTATGTGAGAACCGTATCGAAGCTTCATAAATTTCACCAACCCTGAAGTCTTTCAGCCGATTTGGCATGCACGGGTGTTTTCAAGGTATTCCTGATTGGGGAGATTCTGCGAATCTCATCTTTGATGTGCACGAGCATCATCGAAGTGAGTTGTTTCTATCCAGGCAAGTCCAGCTTCATACCCTCTTTGAGCAAAGTTATGCGGGGTGGACGCTCAAACGACCCTACCCACTGCCCCACGAAACCTGGGAGGAACGCGAAATGGAGGCATTTGCAGCACCCTGTCGATGGGAGGATGTGAAACCGTTTCTGGAAAAGAGAGGATCCAATCATTTTGTCCGGAACCTGATAAAAGGGATCCTGATGATTCATGGGCAAGAAGGTGATGAGTTCATCGATGCAAGCAACTGGGAGCGTATCAATCACCGAATCATCGAGAGCCGAAAAGATCCCGGTTTTCAGGCGGATTGGCTGGCCAGAGTGGGTATCGGAAGGGTCATTACCGATGATTATGCCCAACCTACGGTGGACGTGCGGCCAATCCTTGGAAAAGGATATGCTTCGGTGATGCGCATCAATGCATTTTGCCTGAGCCATCATCCCAGCGTGCGTGATCACAATGGTAACAATGGGATCGAGCTTCTGGAAAGGGCCGGCATGCGCCCAAATTCCTTTGATGATTACCTGGACGCCATTCGGGTCCTCGTTTCCTCCATGGCATCCAGAGGCCAGGTCGCTTTCAAACACGCGCTTGCCTACGATCGAGATCTGGCTGTCGCTCCCGCCGACAGTCGGGTTGCCGCACAAGTCTGGGGCAAGCCGAGCCCTTCTCCGGAAGAAGTGTCTGTTTTTGCTGATACCATGACGCATTTTTTTTGCCAGTTGGCCTCGGAAATGGATCTACCGGTCCAGGTGCATTTGGGAACGGCCTGGATTCGGGGTTCGCATCCCATGCGTCTGGCGAGTCTGGTTGAGGCGCATCCCGACACACGCTTTTTGATGATGCACCTTGCCTACCCGTGGAGCCGTGACCTTCTTGGAATGGCTTTTGTCTACCGGAACCTTTGGATCGATCTAACCTGGTCCTGGTTACTCAGCCCCTCTCATTTCCAATGGGCGCTCCATGAAGCCGTCGAGATCCTGCCCGACGAACATCGTATGATGCTTGGGGGGGACACCTGGCACGTCGAGGAAACCTGTGCGACCATGTCGCGCTTTCGAGAGCTCTTTTCCAAAGTCATGGATGAGAAAATTCGAGATCGTTACTTTTCTGCACGAGACGCAGAACGGCTCCAACGGCGGGTCTATCACCGCAACGCGATCGAATTTTTCCGGTGGGGTGAGTAAACCCTAAAAAGGTTTTCCGTATTGCTGAAGGTATTTCATGGCCACTTTCCAGTCATGAGGGGGGTCGGCCTGCAGTGTTTTGGTTTCCTCCGCAAATCTATCCTCCACTTCGATCTCTGCCAGGTGAATGGCAGCGCGATCGAAAAGAGGTCGCTCAGGTCGGTTTTTCTTGAATCGATAGCTTCGCTTGAGTTCGGAGAGCATTAGCAGATCTCCTCCATAAAGAGCATCTCCGACGATGGGCAATTGTTTGCAGTACAGGTGGGTTCTGACTTGATGGTAGCGTTCGGTCCATGAGGTTGCCTTGAGCAAGGTGTGTTTGCGGAAGGCCTCGATCACTTCAAAGTGCGTGATGGACTTCTTCCCCTGCTTGCTGGATTTCATCATCCAAGGTTGAAATCGGTGAGGCGCCAAAAGTAGGTCCACAGTGAAAGAAGGCTCAGCAGGTGTTCCGTGGCATAAGGCATGGTAGATACGGTTGGGTTTCTCAGAGTGAAAGGTGTCCTTGAGTTGCTGAAGGGTTTCCTCCTCTTTGGCCCAGAGGCTGGCCCCACTGGTTTCAAAGTCAAGGATGTTGACTGGTTTGAGCCAGCGGATGTTTCTTTCCTTGATCCATCCAGCCTGACGGCGCAGATCATTTTCCACGATGGCGCTCATGTGAGGGCGATCCTGATGATAATGATCGTACTCCGTGGCCAGGTGAGATGGCTTGTTGAGACATATCCAATGTGGCGTTTCAGCAATCACTTGGGTTTTCCATGATTGTTGGTGGTCATGGGAAGTCAGATGAACGTATGTTTTGTCATGCATGGACATCAGCTTGTCTAAAGTGCCCTTGAGCAGCCCAGCAGGCAAGTCTCGTCCTCGGTATGTTTCCTGCCAAAGACTATAAAAAGATGGTCATCCACTTGCGGGAGGTTCATGGTTCGAGGCAACCTCTCCCACGATGAACCTCCTTCAAAAATCCCAGTGCTTTCGAATGATCCTTGTTGTGTGGTGTCTTTTGGCCACCGACTCCCTGAGCGCTCAAAGGATTATCCTTTTGAAAACCATCCCTGATGCCATGCGTTACGATCATGAATGGATCCACGCTGATCCGGGAGAATCACTGAGGCTTGTTTTCGAAAACCATTGTCGGATGCAGCATAATTGGGTGCTTTGCGAACCCGGAAGCGGGGTCACCATGGAAGTGGCCAGGGCCGCGTGGGTGTTGGGGGATGCCGCTGTGGCTCGAGAGTATGTCCCCGAGCACCCCGCTGTTCGCGAGGCGACAGCCTTGGTCAATCCTGGTGAATCGGTTCGCATGGATTTCACTGCTCCTGACAAACCGGGAGATTATCCCTATGTGTGTACCCTTCCCGGGCATGCTCTGACCATGACGGGTGTCCTTCATGTCGGTTCCGAAAAAGAAGCCCCTCCGGCGACCACCGTTGCGGAGAGGAAGGGGTTTGATAAGACAGCTTTGGAAAGGGCTGCAACACCCATGCAGCGCTATCGACCGCTGATGGACGGAGGCCCCACCCTGGCAGGTATCTACACCATGCATCGAGATGCCAGATACCTCGGAACCGCCAAACCCATTGAAGCGGTGCACCGAGGGATGGCGATACGGCTTGGAGCCCGAGGCGGCCATGGAGTGCTTTTCGACAAAGAGCTTCTCAAATATTCGATCGGATGGGGAGGCGGCTTCATTCGCTTACTGGAAGGACGAGAGGATGAGCGAGCTGAATACCGACACCGTATTGGAGGAGAAGTGCATTTTTCTTTGCCGGAAGGGACGGGTTGGTTGCTTCGAGATGGAGGCTCCAGCGACCCGCGTCCCTCGCGGATGGGAAGCCTTCCTCAAAAGGAGGGGCGGTATCTTGGGCACTATCGCATCGGAGAGCGAGTGGTTCTGCATTACGAGGTTCAATCGACCGAAGTTCTGGACAGCCCTTGGATGGAATCCGATGGCGTCTTTCTTCGCGACCTTTATCTGGGGCCATCCAACCAAGGTCTCAGTTTGAGATTATCGGGGGCATCTGGCATTCAGTGGAGCATTTCAGAGGCTTCTCAAGCCATCTTGAAGGTGGAAAAGGGGATTCATATGCTTCATGTCCATCCCAGAGAAACTCCGGCAATCATCCGGGTGGCTGCAAGCCTGCAACCACCATCCATGGTCCATGCGATGGATCTTAAGGAAATGATTCGAACCGGGAATCAGGCCAAGGGAGGCCCTGTGCTGACGACCAAGGGGGTTCTTGGGGAAGGGGAGGGGCCCTACGTTGTCGATCATCTGACGCTTCCTTATGACAATCCTTGGAATGCTCTCCTATACACCAGTGGGCACGACTTTTTTTCCAATGGTGATGCGGCCCTCTGCACCTCTCATGGAGACGTGTGGCGGGTCAGCGGTCTGGACGCCTCCCTGAAGGCCTTAAAATGGAAGCGCATGGCCACCGGCTTTGCCAATCCGCTGGGCCTGCGCATTGTTGACGATCAGGTCCACGTCCTGAGTCTTCACGAAATAAGTCGTCTGCATGATGTCGATCAGGATGGATGGGCCGATTACTACGAATGCTTCCATCAGGGACTGGAAGTATCAGCTTCGCACCATCGTTTTGCGACGGATCTTCAAACCGATGAAAAGGGAAACTTCTACTACCTCAAATGCACGGAGGAGGGAAGAACCGCTCATGGAGGCAGTGTGGTGCGTGTGAGCCCCGATGGTACATCCTTCGATCTTTTTGCAACCGGATTGAGGAATCCGAATGGATTGGGTATGGGACCCAACGTGATGATGATGTTTGGCAAACAACAGGGCACTTGGATCCCCTCAAGCGGTATCCAGGTGGTCGAGCAAGGTGGGTTTTATGGTTATGTGCCATCGCATCACCGTGCGGAGATTCCGAGGACATTCGATCCCCCCCTTTGCTGGGTTCCCCATGGCGTGGATAATTCCAGCGGGGCCCAGGTTTGGTCTGCACCCGATGAGCGTTGGGGACCTCTTTCTGGTCGTTGGCTGCACTTGTCGTATGGCAAATGTCAGCTCTTTCAGGTTCTCATGGAAAAAACGCCTGCAGGGTATCAGGGAGGCGTGGTTCGGATTCCGGATATTGAGTTTGAGTCCGGGGCCATGCGGGGACGGTTCAGGGAGTCGGATGGGCAGCTTTATGTGACAGGATTGCGCGGCTGGCAGACCACCGCACGCATGGCAGGTTGTTTTCAAAGGGTGCGGTATACGGGGCATGAGGGTGTTTTTCTACTTTCCCTGGCGATCCTTTCTGACGGCATGGCGTTGACCTTCTCCGCCCCTCTGGATCCATTGGTTGCAGCCGATCCAGATCGTTACCAGGCGCAATCCTGGAATTATCGATGGACCAAGGCCTACGGTTCCCCGGAATTCAAACCTTCCTCGCCACAACAGCAGGGTCGTGATCCTGTCATCATCGATCGGGTGGATCTTTCAGAAGATCATCACACCGTCAACCTACGTTGCCGCCCGCATGCTGAAGTCATGCAGATGGGGCTGGTTTACGAGCTGGTAGCGGCATCCGGCATGCCTGTGCGAGGAGAACTCCATCATACCATTCATCATGTCCCTGAGCCATGAGGCGACGGAGGAGGGACATCGACCCCGCATCCAATCTTGCAATGGCTTGGATGCTGTGATACCGCATACCTCCAGATGATCGAACTGCACGGATTGGTCAAAACCTTTGGAGAGCTCAGGGCAGTGGATGGCATCAACCTGACCATTCCCAAGGGAGAGTTCTTTGCTGTTTTAGGGCCCAACGCAGCCGGAAAAACCACCACCATCAAAATGATGGTAGGTTTGATCAAGCCAACCGAAGGTTTTGCACGGGTAGCCGGTTACGACATTCAGCAACAACCTTTGAAGGCACGTGAGCGTCTTGCCTACGTGCCTGATTTTCCATTTCTGTATGACAAACTGACTCCGGTTGAATTCATGCAATTCACCGGTCAATTATTCAACATTGACCCGGATCGGGTTCGCACTCAAGGCAGCGAACTGGCGGAGAGATTTCATCTTGAACCGTTTCTCAACAAGTCCATCGAAGGCCTTTCCCATGGCACCCGGCAGCGCGTTGCCATTGCGTCGGCCCTCCTCCATGATCCCGAGGTGTTTGTGATCGATGAACCGATGGTAGGTCTGGATCCACAGCACGCTCGGATCGTCAAGGACATCCTCAAGGAGAGATCGCAGAAGGGAATGACGGTCTTTCTCTCCACCCACCAGCTTTCCGTTGCCGAAGAATTGGCGGATCGAATCGGGATCATCCATCAGGGACGTCTGGTAGCCGTGGGCACCCTCAAGGACCTCAGGGAACAAAGCGGTCACGATGAAGCTCTGGAAAGTAGTTTTTTAAGACTCACCTCGGAGCAGGCTGCCACCGACGCCGAAATTTGAGGTTTCCGGAGCACATGGTCTGATGCACAAATCTCCCACATCCGCCTTTGGTTTGCTCGCCGGGGTTCACCTGCGTCAAAATTGGCGGCGCTTGTCTGGTGTCCTGCGACAATCCAAGCTTCTTTCGGGGACCATTTTCGTCTTTCTCTTCGGTTATTGTTGGCTGTCCTTTGCCATTTTCCACCGAGCGATGCAATTTATCGGGGCCTTTCCGGGGCTGGGGGATCTGCTTGTGGAAAGAATGCTTTTCATTCTTTTCGCATTCCTCTTTGCCCTTCTGCTGATCAGTAATCTGGTCATTACCTATTCGAATTTGTTCCGCAATCGCGAAACCAGTTTTCTGCACAGTCTTCCCATGGATCCCAACACCATCTTTCAGTGGAAGTTCCTGGAATCCACCGTAGTGGCCTCATGGGCGTTTCTTTTCCTCATCGCTCCCATGCTGGCCGCCTATGGTCTTGTCGAGGGTGTTGCCTGGAGTTTTTATCCGATGACTCTTTTGATGATCCTGATGTTTGTGATTCTTCCGGGTTTTGCTGGAGGGTGGGGGGCGATTGGGTTGGCGCGCTACATGGATCGTCGGCAATTTCAATACAGTCTGCTGGCGATCGGGGTTTTGACACTCGGGGCGTTGGCCTTTTGGCTCAAGACCGAGCAAATTACCGATGATATGCTCGAGACGCGCGTGATGCTGGTGTTGGATCGGCTCCTCAAAAATACGCAATTCAGTCAATTCGCCTTTCTTCCGAGCTACTGGCTGGCTTCGGGTGTGATCGCCTGGAGTGAAGGAGCCACCTCCTCAACCTTTTTCTTTATTCTGGTTTTGCTGAGTTATGGTCTGTTTTTGGGAGGATTGACCATGACCTTGCCCGGGCATCCCTTTTATGAGGCTTCCTCTGCTGTCCAGAGTCGCGGCTCAAGTATGGGGTGGAGGTTCTGGCATCGCTGGAGAAAAACTCCAGACGACCCACTGGCCCAGGCTTTCGGGAAACCGAGCTGGATTCATCGCTGCATGCAGCTTCTGTTTTGGATCCCTTCGGACAGACGTTCGGTTTTGGTCAAGGATGTCAGGGTCTTTTGGCGCGATACCAGTCAGTGGGGCCAAAGCCTGCTACTTTTTGGTTTGTTGGCAGCCTACATCATCAATTTGAAAAACTTTTCAGCGCGCTTGAACAATTCATTCTGGATTCATCTGATTGCCTATTTGAACCTCGGAGCCTGTTCCTTGAATCTGGCGACCTTGACGACGCGATTTGTCTTTCCTCAGTTCTCTCTGGAAGGCAAGCGGCTCTGGATCGTGGGCATGGCACCTATTGGGTTGAACAAAGTGATTCAAATCAAATACACCCTGGCCACTCTGGTCTCACTCATCCTGACGGGGGCGCTCATTGTGCTTTCCTGCTACATGCTGCGCATGCCCGTCAGTCAAATGATTTATTTCACACTGGTGATCCTCGTCATGAGTCTTTCGCTCAACGGGCTGGCAATGGGTTTGGGGGTGATTTATCCCAATTTCAAGGAAGACAATCCCAGCAAAATAGTCAGCGGGTTTGGGGGAACTTTTTGTTTGGTAATGAGTTTCCTCTACATCGTGGGCGGCATTCTCTGCCTTGCCATAGGATCTCCCTGGGCACAGCATGCCACCCTTTTCAAAACCGCTCTGGCATGGGGTGCCTTTTGCCTGTTATCTCTTCTCATTGGTTATCTTCCCTACCGCATTGGGATTCGCAGGTTGCGCTATCTGGAAATTTGATGGTTGGTTTTCAAAATGCCTTGAAAAGTCGACAGCTTGCACAAAAACCCTGTGGTCTGCTTTACAGGGGGCGCTCTTGTCATTAAGTTATAAGAATGGCTCCGCATGACGAACACGACTTTGTCGATCGGGAATATGAAAAAGCCCAAGGCACCGCCTGGTCGGAGCCTGAAAGGCTTGCAGTAGACTCCGATGCAAGTTCGATGGCGACAGCTGGCTCTGCCAGGGAGCAGTTGGATGCAAAATTCGGCTCCACGCAACAGCGCCTCCTTGCCCTGAAGCAGGAGCAGGAAAAACTGGAGTCCGAACGCATTGCACTGGAGGAATTGCGTCGTCGACGCAGCGAATATGTGCGTGGTCGAGACGAAATGATCGGTCACCTTACCCGAGGTATCTCCCTCCTGGAAGAAGCCCAGGAGGATGCCAGACGCAATGGCATTGCAATGGGCGAATCGATCGAAGATTTTCGGAATCATTTGGATAAAGTCAGCGCGCTTTCGGAAAGCGAATGGGAAGAAGCACACTTGCAGAGAGAGTTGACCCGATCTCTGACCACGATTGAAAATGCCCGAAAGGAATGGCTTATTGCCATCTCCAGATTTTCCATTCTTTCAACCAAGCAGGGGGAGGACCTGAAGGAGCCTCAGGACTTGACCCGGAAGGGTGCCGGCGGATCGACCCATGCGTGGACGAGTCTTTCGACCTGGCAGATGACCCGTATGGGTCTCGCTCTGACATGGCCTTTGGTAGTGACCCTCCTTTTGACATCCATGGTCCTGATTGCCCTGTGGATTCGTATGGGGCAATGATTCATGGCTTCCTTTTTCAAGCATTCCTTTCTCCAAAAGTGGAAAGCGGTCACCCATGACCCCTTTGCCTCCCGTTCCCGCGATCTCGACAGCCAGGCTCGAGCCCTTCGTGCGGAGATACGACAGTTGGAGCGATCTCGGGATCCCTCGGCACCTTTCCGGAAAACGACCCTCTCGGATGGTTCCACCGTAAAGGTTGCCAGAGGGGCAAAGGCTTTTTCAAGTAGAGGGAAAACCTCGGTGACGAAGGGATCCTCGATGCCTCAGCCCAAGTTGGATGGGGCTCATTACAACGCCATGGGCTTGAGAAAGCTCGATCCTGCTGCCTGGATACGACATCACTGGACCACCTTCAAAAAACCGATGGAGGGGCTCGGAAGTAGCGAGAATACAACGGTGGATGATCAGGACACCCCTGGTCGATTATCCTACTCTCGATCGTCGACGTTGCTCCGTCGCGAGCGGCGCATGGCGCGCAATCGCTTCTTGTTCATGTTTTTTGCCTTTCTTACGCTCCTCTCTGCCATTCTCTTTTTCATGCGGCCATGACATGCCTGAGGCTTTGAGGGTGCAATCCATTGAGATAGGAACCCAGGTTTGGGGTGCTGAGTTTACCCGGAAGGGTCTTTGCCGACTCCACTTTCCTCCGTGGCGGCCACAGCATGGCTCGCATGTCTTACCCTATTCCCAAAACCAGGTGCTTCGACGCTGGCTGATGGCCTATTGGGATCCGGCTTCTCCACCCGCGTCTCATGCACCGCCCCTGCCTGAGCTTGACCTCAGTGCTGGAACAGGGTTTCAGCAGGCGGTTTGGAGGGCTCTCATGCAAATCCCCTATGGAGCGACGCAAACCTATGGTGAGCTGGCACTCAGGATAGGCAAACCGGGCGCCTCCAGAGCCGTGGGAACGGCCTGTGGCCGCAACCCTGTGCCTGTTCTGGTCCCTTGTCATCGCGTGGTGGCTTCAGGTGGCAAGTTGGGAGGCTTTTCTGCAGGGTTATCCTGGAAGCGTACACTGTTGAACCTGGAAGCAAGCAGGCCTGGAATGGTCCCTCAGAGCCCCAGGTGAAGCCTTGCTTTACCGAAGGTGTCTATCGACT